>Ga0209372_1000007_pt1 | contig 148876 bp, 88 predicted proteins | sample AgamicAtPe_FD_187170 | JGI IMG/M metagenome (GOLD analysis project Ga0209372, IMG submission 187170) | Agave microbial communities from Guanajuato, Mexico - At.P.e (SPAdes) (version 2) | ecosystem: Host-associated > Plants > Phyllosphere > Phylloplane/Leaf | place: Guanajuato, Mexico... | reverse complement strand
CTCTTGCACTTGCACTTGCACTTGCACTTGCTCCACTTTCGGCACAAACCAAAGCCGCGGCCCAAGCGAGGAGGAGACGAGCGCTGTAAGCGTGTAATTTTGCGGCCTTGGAGCCGGCGGCGAGTCGTGTCCAAACACGCAGACATGGAGCCGCTTCACCTGGGCAGGCGGCGCCCACTTGGCGCTCGCGAGCTGGGCCGAATCTTGAAAAGTTGCACGGCCAACTGGAAAGCTCTCAGCCTGCAACCAATGCGGCCACCATCAATCACAATTGATCGGCGCGCAAATCCGCACGCAAATGGCCCGCGAACCCGCTAACTGGCGGCCCTAAGGAGCCTCTGCTCCAGATCCAGCTCCAGCTTCAGCCTGAGTGCCGCTCTGCACTCTGCAACACAAGCAACTCTTGGCCGGAGTGATGGATCGGCCAGGTTTGCTTAGGCCGGCCCACTCGGCAGGTTGCTGCAGCTCGCAACCGGCTCAATGTCACTGCAGCGCCGGCGCAGGCGGGCACAAGTTGCCATGCAGATGAGAGCCCCCGGATGGCCGCCGCCGCCGCCGCCGGAAGTGGAGCTGCCAGGAGCCCCGAGGAGGCCGAGCGAGTTGGCGAGCTGATAAATAAAGTATTTTGATATATGGCCGCCGATTACGACAAAAGAATTTCAATCAATGGGCTGCTGCAATAACTGGCCCATCCAGCCCCGTTGGCGGGCAAAGCAGCAAAATCTGCCCCAAATTAAGTCCCTGTCTTTGGTCGCACTTTTGCCCCACTTGGTTGCCGGCAAGAATTTGCACCTGGCTGCCGGCTCAAGGCGAGCAGATGGCGCTGGCCGCTCGTCTGGCGGCGCCACAGTCAGCGCCGGTGGCGCCCGTTTTGAAATGTGAAAATTGGCCCGCGAGTTGCGGCCCACTCGGCACCTGGCGCCCAACTTCCTGGCGCATTCTCCATTCATCTCACTCTCATTCTCGTTCCTATCCTCCTCCTCCTCCTCACTCTCATCCAAGCCCATCTCATCTCATCTCGCATCTTGCCATTATTTGTTGGCCCGTCGCGCGAGTCTTGCCGCCGCCGCCAGCGAGCAGGTAGAGGCTCGAGAGGGCGACATGGAGGCGCCGCCAGCAGCGGCGAGCGGCCCAATGGCTCTATATGAATATCGGGGGCCAGATCCGCGCCAAATCCCGCTCCCATTGTCCTCCTCGCCCCGCAAGCCCAGACCGGCCAGGCTCAGGCTCAGGCCCAAGCCCAAGCCCAAGCCCGGCCGCCCATTCTTGCATCTCATTTTTCCGTCCCTGCGGCTCTTCCGCCGGCCGGCCAGCCAGCCAGCCAGCCAGCTAGGCGGCTGGCGCAACTGGGCGGCCACCCCGCAACAAGACCAATAAATCTCCGGCCCAATTGTTGGCCACGGCGGCGGCGGCGGCGGCGGCGGCAAACGCGAGATCCGTTTACCTTGGATTTAAACTCCCCTCCCACAAACTAGCCGAGTTTGGGCGCAGAGCCGCAAACGACGTGGGCGTTTCAGTGGCCAACTCTACACTTGTTTGATGGATCCTCCAGGAGGCTTAAAATGTTTCAACTCTGGGCCGGCTATTCGGTTGCACAAAGCAACCCCTCCCTTTGGGCTGCCTGGCTCAAGCTCGAGCAGGAGGACCGATTTTGCCGGCTCCAAGCGAGGCAGGCCGGCAGAAATCTGAGCCGCCCTCCGCGCTCGGCGCCATTGTGCCTCCATCGACGAGTCGGCTCAAAATCCTGGCCCCCGTTTGCTCTCATTGAATATTCAATTCTCTCGCTCGGCCCCTCTATAAGGGCGCGCTCACGCGCTGGATGGCGCCGGTTGGGCGTCGCCGGCGCGCCAACAATAACTAGCGGCGCCAAGAGAGGGAGACAACAAGACAGAGAGAGAGAGAGAGAGAAGGAGAAAGCTCGAATCAATCGATCTCCGCTCCAACCTTCGGCCCCTTCCGGTTCCACGTGGCCAAGGAGTGTGGCAGCTGGGCGAGTGGTGCGCGATTGCTGGGAGCAATTCTGACAACAAGATGGATCTAGTGGCATCGGCGGGCTAGCTTCAATTTGGACAGAGGACAAAATGGATGCGATTTTTATTCAAATTTGGCGCCAACTTGCCCCTCGAAGGGCGCCCAAACTCGAGCAAGCTGCCACTGGCTGGCTGGCTGGCTGGCTGGCTGGCTCATTGGCGCCCTGTGCTCTGCGCCCTGCCCCAGCCGAGCGCCCAGCTCTCTGGGGCGGGCGAGCAAACAAATTAGAGCGGCGGGCGGGCGGCCAGGTGCGAGCTCCCCTCGAGGCGGGCGGCTCGCCGCGGGCGCCGGCTGCAAATTGCACTGTCGGCGCCGGCCAGGTGCGCCGCCCGCCCGCTCTCGGGCGCCAGAGTCGCGGCCAGAGCCAATAAATCAGCGCTCCACTTGGGGACAAGAAGCTCGCTCGTTCCGCCGCCAGCAGGGCCAGAGGCTGCCAACGAGCGCTCCTCCCAGCGAGGCCGCCGCTTGCGCATCGATTGAGATGCCAGAAACAATAAGTCGTTATAACAATAAAACCAAGTCGAGTTTCGCTAATCGCGCACAGGCGAGCCAACTTGACCGGCCGCCAACTTCCGGCTTGGCGAGCAGCGAGAGCAGCCTCGTGGAGGTAGGAGGAGCGCAAAGAAGGCGGCGGCGGCGGCGCCCTTTTAGTGGCCACCGAGGACTCATCCCCTAGTTTGGCGATTAATTCACCTGTTCGTGCGGGGGCCCCGGAGCTGGGGATTGTAAACTTGCGCCGCCCTAATCGCCCCTTGTCGGCCCATCAGCCTGGCCTGCTTGCTGGCCGACGGGCGAGTTCAGCCGCGAGCTGCGAGCTGCGAGAGCGGCGAGAGTGGCGCAACTCCCGCGGGGCCACCGGGATCAAGCGGCGACTCTGCCGCGCGCAGGTAACAAATTGGCCCCCCGGCCGCCAACGCAGCGACTGGCCGAGCTGGCCAGCCGGCTAATGAAGGCGGCCCAAAATTCAGAGCGTGTCGCCGGGTGGGCGGGCGGATGGGCGAGCTGGCCGGCCGGCGCACAGACAGGCGCTATGATTGATTCATGGCGGCCACTGTTGTTTGGGGGGCGCTCGCGCCTGGGGAGTTTGCGCTTGCAGGGCGGCTAATTCAATTTGAGCCACTGGCGGCGCCGGCGGAGGAGCGCAAGCGGCAGGTGCGAGGAACGTGCGCCACTGTTGGCGGCGCCCTGAGTGGGGGGGGGGAGCCAATTTTAAAGTAGCGCGACAAACTAGCCGCCCTGCTCTCGCCCATTGAAGCTCGGGGTTAGTGGAACAGAGTGGCCAGCGAGCAAAACGTTCCAATTACTCAACTCAGGACAGGTGATTTAGTTTGTTCGGGGGGGGGGGGTTTGGGTTGGCCGAGTCACTTAAGAGGCTTGGCGTTGGAGTGGCGCGTTAATCTTGAGCATTGACAAGCGGCGTAATTTTGGGCCGCTCTGTTGTTTTAGAATCGGAGCGAGTTGGAGGGAGAGTTTAGGGTTTTAACCCCAAGACCAAGGCAGCCCCTAACCCGACGGCGGCCGCCAGGTGGAGGTGGGGCCGCTCGAGTGGGCGGCGGGCAGATTAGTGACTCCGATGGAGCCTCTAATGAGGCCGGCGGCTCCGCGGGCGGCTCGGCCCCCAGGTGGCGCCGCTGGCGGCGGCCGCTTTATAGAGGAGAGTTTGCGGTCTTGGGGGCGGCGCGGCGAGAGTGGCCGGCGGCGGGAGGGGCAGACAAGTGGTGGGGTGCGCGCGCAGAGGGCCGGCCGAGGGGCGAGAGTTGCGCGGCGGCGGCGGGCAAACTGCGAGCTGCTTGCTCGGCGGAAGCGAGCGATGGAGCCAAGAGGAGGTTGGAGTTTTGGTGAGTTTGTTCAATTTGTCGCCGGCGCGCAAACCTGGCCAGCCGGCGAGGCTCGTTGTTATTTTGTGGCCGCGCTGAGATCTGGGCCCAAATTGGCCAATCTTGGCCCAGTTGAGCGGCAAGCTCGGCGGGCGCCCTCAACTCGGACACAAATGGGCGGAGGAGCGAGCGGTGTGACGTCAAGCAGCAAACGTAATTCTCGCGAATTGGACAAGCGAAAGTAGTTAGTGGCGAATCCGTTAGTCATTGGGCCGCGCGGAAGGCGCCGCCCTGGCCGCGAGCAGTTAGCGCCAGCCCAAGGAGAGGGCCAGATTAAGGGGCCGCTCGCGCCCGGCTCTGCTCTGCTCCATTTCAACTCTCTTTGCGGCTCCACTCTTTCAGCCAGCCAGCCAGCAAACTCGGCGGGCTCAATTTACAAACAAATCCAATAATAGTTGTTTTAGGCGCCGCACAGTCTCAACTCTTTGTCGCTGCCAACTTGGAGGCCCAGAGCGCGCGACTCGAGCTTAAACGAGCCGCGAACTGGCACACAATGAACCTTTGGCGCGGCCACTTGGCTGGCCGGCAGTCGCGCCCCCGGGCGCCATAGTGATGGGCAATCAGGGCCTTTGTTGGCCGCGTTCCACTTACGGGCGCCCGCCGGCTCGCAATGACTGGCGGCGGGCGGGCCGGCCGCGCGCGCTGCAGCGCCGCCGCGAGTGTGTGTGTGTGGGCCGGGCAGAATGTATTATAATTGCGCCCGCTCAGCTCGCGGCTGCTCTAAAATGGAGGCCGGCAAAATCAATTAGTTGCGCAAGCAAGAGCTCGGCTCGCCGCGGGAGCCACCAGATCAACTGCGAGCGCTCGGCCCGTCCCGCCGCCCGCTCGGCCTGGTGGGCGCGTCAGTGCGTGCGAGCCGGCGGCGGCGGGCGGCGCCAAGCTCGCCCATCTGGGCTGCCCTGACAATGAGCCCCCCCCCCTGAATGCGCCCCTCTCGCCGCCCCGCGACTCGAATCGGCGCCAGCCAAACGCCGCCGCCGCCGCCGCCGCCGCCGCCCCCGTCACTGTCGCTGTCGCTGTCAAGCCAGACGGGCCGAGCGCGCGCATCGGCGCGACGAGCCAGCGGCTGGCCGGCCAGCAGCGCGACAGCCACGTCAACTGGCGCTCCTGATTGGCAACTCAATCAAGCGAACTTATTGTTATGCGCGCTCGCTCGCGCCAGGCCCACAATCAGGTGTCTCGCCGCGACGGAAGTTGGCGCCCGGAGTGGACTTGTCGGCGTCGTCGCTGCTGTTGCTGCTGCTGCTGTTGTTGTTGTTGTTGTGGCCGCTATTGTCGGTGGAGCGTAACGAGCGGCAGGGGCAAGGCGCGTGCATATTTGGACGGACTCCATTATGCGCGCGCTCCTCGCGCAAATTTCGCTCTCGGCGTCTTTTTGGGTCTCGCGAGGCGAGAAGCTGGCGAGCGGAGGGGCGGATTAGCGAGCAGCCAAGCTCGAGCCAGATTCAATCTCGCTCAAGGCGCTCGAATTACACCAAGCAACTGGCTTTAAAGCGCGAACTGCGCGCACGCTGCTCGCTGCGCGCAAACGGTAATGATGATTCGATTATATGAGAGCGGCGAGAGGGTTTGCAAAACTACCTGCCAAAGGGGGGCGCCCACTCAAAGCGCCGCCTCCTCGCAGCTCGCCTGTCCACTGGCGCGACTTCCGAGCGGCGAGACTCAATCTTTGATTCAATTGTATTTTATTCCATCTTATCAGGGGCATTATCATTAAGCGGCCCGCTCGCTCGCTTTGCGGCCCAACTCGGCTGGCGCGCAACAACAACAACAACGACAACAAATACCTGCCGCCCGGCCCAGCTCGCTGGGGCGCATAGATTAGCGGCGCTCCCAACGGCGAGCCAGCCAAATGGGCGCCAAACACAACTCAATCCTGGAGCAGAACTCAATTTTAGCGGCGCCCAGCTGGAAGGGCGGATTTCAATATGGATTCGATTATGGCCGCGCCGACGGCCGCCGATTGTTGGCCGACCATTATCATTTGGGCCCAGCAGCCGGCGGTCTGCGCGCCCGCCGCCCGTCGGGTGGGCGCAGAGTGGAGGCTGGCCGGCCGCTTGGCGGCCACTGTTTGCCGGCTGAAGGCGGGCCCACAAACAGGTGAGCGGCCGCTTGAGCCGGCGAGCGCGCGCCAAGAGGCGGCGGCCCCCTCTCCTCCCTCCGCAACAACAACAAGCGCCCACCTCGAGACTTGAGGGCACAATTTTTCGGACGAGCGAGCTTGTCGCACAGTGAGCGCCCAGAATCGAGCCAGCCGAGTGGAGGAATTTCAGTGCGCAAAACTAGAGAGAGCAACTCTCAAATTGCAAGCAAACCTTTTTCCTGGCAGATTTTGAAGACTGGAAGAAAACACTAGCACAAACATAAGAATCACCAAATGCTCTTACCTGAAAGATCTGCTTCCCTTCTCCTCGCGGGCCAAAATCGTCCCTCTCGCCGCTGAAACCTTTTGCCTTGTTCGTTCGCTTCACTCTTGCAACGGGCAGCTCCTCCAACTCGCAGCTCGATGGGCTCTCAGAGGTTTGCTTGGCGCTGAGAGCAAGCGGGTTTTGTCCAAAAGCTTGCCGCTTGTCTACCCTCTCAGCTCGTGGAGCCACCACTCTTCTCCTCGCTGATTGGCTCAGCTGTCTTTGGCCCCGCAGCCAGTCACTTGGTTTTAGGGGAAATTTCTCGGCTAGTTGACGGCAGGTGGAAATGTGAGAGAGTTTTGACTCTTGGGTTCTGTGTCTTTGCGTTGTTGTTGTTGTTGTTTCTGGTGCTGCTGCTACTGTCGTCGGCGGCGTGCTGGTCGGTGACTGACGGCTGCTGGCTGGCGGCGCCCTTCACTCTTCAAGCCGCTTGGTCGGTTGTTCTAATTCCAAACCTCTCGCTCGGCTGGTCGTTTGTTTGTTTGTTTATTTGGGGCTCGCGAACGAGCCGAGCAGCTACGAGTGTAAAATTTGCTCCCTCTCGCTCTCGCTCTAAATTTGCGTTCGGCCGCCGACGAGCAAACCAACTGACCGAGCGCGCGCGACTGTATCAGTTGGGAGCGCAACTTGGACTCGCTGGCTGGCAAACGAAAGCGGCGGCCCCCCACTCGGCTGGCTGGCTGGCTGGCGGACGGTCAGATGGTTGTCCAAAACCAACGGCATGCGAACGAGAGCGCGTCTGCGCGAAGGAACTCTCGCTTCGAGGATACACTCTCAGTTGCTGGCTCGCGCCGCCTTTTGTGCCAATTTTGCACGAGCGCCGAGGATTCCTATGGGCCCTGCGCTGTGTGTGCGTGTAACGGAATCCGCCGGTGCAGCGCGCATGCTTGCTGTGCACTAAAGGCGCATAGCGACGCAGCGGCCCTAGGTGCTCTTCGCATGTGCGCGGCGCAGCGCTACGCTGCGTCGCGCTGCTTCCACGAGGGATTCTGCCTCAGCCTGTTTCACTGCCTCCCCCAAACTCAACTGCACCGCACTTGGCCAGCACTTGCTCCCCACTTCCACTCCCGCCCCCTGGCAGCGGGTCGCAAACGCAGCCAGTTAGTCGCCATCTAACGACACCCCCTGTAAACCCTTCCTAAGCTTTGCGACCAGCTAGAGAGGCTCGGCAAGCTTTTGAACTCGCACGAGAAACTGGCCAATCGAGAGGACACTCAAACGCAACGGGCCACCTCGGCTTGTTGTGCCCAGGTTGAAAAAAGCTCTTGCACCGCTCGGTGCCAGTTCGCACCGTTGCACTAGCGCGCCAAATAGATAGGTGGGCGCACTTTGGGCTTGCTGCTCGGTGCAAGCGACACAGACCCATGAATGCTCCATGGGCTTCCAGCCTCTCGGCCAGACGAACGCAAATTTGAGCACAAACACACCTGGCAAACTCCAATCTCTAGCCATAGGGTTCGCTTGATAAAATGGCTCACTTTCTAATTAGCCCGTGAAAGAGCGAAAGACTGGCCGTGATAATCCGCGAGCTTATAGTGCCATTCAAGGCGGCCCTACCCTTTTCGCTAGAAACGAAGCAGGCAAACGAATGAGGAGGCTTCGAGATCAGCACAATAATGAGGATGCTCGTTGTCAGGCTTTACAACCTACCAAACCCTTGTCAGTTGGTTACCACTTAATCGTACATCTTGTTCGTAAAACTCCCAGCCATAGATTGCTCGCTCCAACACTCGAACGGCATAACCTGGCGCCATTGCATACGATTTACTGCTGGCTCGGAAAAACGAACCTCCTATGAGAATGGCCTCCATTACTCATCTGCATCAAAATTTGTCGTCTGCTGCAGAGCGCGTTCAGAATGGTCAAGTGACTATCATTAGCGAACAAGTTCAACCTAATACGCGCTAGCTGACTTAACTTGATGCCCAAACTTCACTGCCACTTAACTGTTAGAAAGACTAACACCATTTTAGCAATCTTATCATGTAACAATCTTGCTCTCCTGGAGGAAGATGGACTAGGTCAACGCTATTTCTATGTTAAATTTTATCTTCGGCTTGATGTAAACCTAAGTTTGCGCGGCCACTCATGGGGTTGCAATGTTAAAATGGAAATTTTTCATCACCAAGGGTGTAATGCCACCTCAAAAGGCGTCTGATTTATTTGATCAAACATTTTAACGCGACACTCTAGTGTTGACCCACTTCATCATGATTGTTACGAATAATAAATTAGTACATCCTCAATCTTTCGCATGCCTGTGACTCGTATTGCCAGCAAACCCTTGGCTTCTAGACCCAGCTATTCGCAACCTATCGCTGCAAGCGCCAAACAATTGAGTTTCACTGAAGGCGCTCAGACGTTTTGCTCCACTCGATGTTGCTTGCTGATTGATGATTTTTTCTTCGCTCGCCGTGCTTGTTGGCTGTTGATTTAGCGATTGCTGCTGTTTTTGGTTCTGTCTATCAATGTTCTGTATGAGCTGCCTCAAGATTCCAGATCCCTCTACATTCGGTTTTCTGGGTGGAGGAAAGGCTGCGATCAACATGGCTGGATCCATTATAATCTGCTGGCCTTGCTCACCTGACTCCAAATCTAAATGCTTACTTGACGACGAAGGTGACTGAGGTTGACTGCTTTTTCTGTCAGGACTTGATAGGTGCGCCTGCTGCTCTGGGATTCCAAGTGCAGGCTGATTATGAGGGTAACTCGTTCTCCTCAAGATAGTATTCATAACCTTTCTTGCCTCCTCTCTACTTTTAGCTGTTGACAATTTAATCGAGCTTTGTGATGGCTCGTTTCGAGAATCCTTCATTCGTTTCACAGCGGAAGGGGACGCCTCTGAAATAGGAGAACCAAGGGGCGCTGAGGTTGCCAATTGAGCTGCAAAGCAGGCTCCTTTCAAAGCGGCACTAGTTCCACTTTGGCCGGCAATACTTCCGGGGCAACCTGGTGGACCCATCCTCCCTTGGGCACCTTGATTTGCAAAGGAGGCAATGGCTGCACTCAGGCGATGGTACGCAGTAAAATGGTCAGCTTGCTGCGATGCTTCGCCGGATGCTTGGTTCGGCGTTGAGGAGCTCGTACCTGTCTGATTCAATTGCGACTGCTGAGCAGGCTGCGATGACGAGTGGCGCTCACCTTCGAGCATCAGACGGCGCTTAGCTATTAATTGCTCCTTCAGCATCCTAAGCTCAGCAGTCAACGAGACAAATAGGAACGATTTACTTCGACAAACTGTCGGTGCCACTCCCTGAATTTTTGCGTTAATCAATTTCTGACATTGGATATGATGTGCAGTATTCTCATCATAAGTGTTGCCTCTAACCTTTTTCGCCAGATGGCATTTGATAACGGGTAATAGCAAAATGAATATCGGAAATCTGTAGGTGGCGATAAAGTCTAAAAAGTCCCACAGGGGGCCACTTGGTTGGCCAGTTTGTAGCGCTAAATCGCGTATAACTCGCGAAATTCTGATCCATTCGCTCGATAACTGAGATTCAAAGCAGACGCATAATATCTTCAGTCCCAAGAAGCCGATCTTTAAACCGTCCTGGTGCTGAGCCAGCTGGTGGGCGCTAGCTGTAGAATGTGATGATGATCCCACCATTCCTAGGGCTGTTGCGCCAGTTTGTGTGCTTCCAATTGTAGTGGTGATCTTGGATAGGATAAATTGAGATGTGTCTGTAGCCACCTTAGGAGAGTTGTTGGTTGAAGGACAGCTTCTGCTTGATGCTGATTGAGGTGCCAACATGTTGAGTACCAAGTTCAGCACGAGCATGATATCGCAGCCTCGTAACTTTGGCGCCTCGCGGGCACCACTACAAACCCGGATACACATCGGATAGATCAGGTTGAGCATAAGTGACTCCAACTTTTCAGGCGTATTCATTGAGTTGCCGATGAAATTTTCCAGAGTCTGGCTATCGCCAGTTTGGAGCAACTGCATGGCTATCAAACGGATGGTGACTGCATTGAAACCTTGGGATATGATGGAACTAGTTGGTGCGGAGTAAAGTGTCGTTCGCTCGGCTGCTGTTGAGGTGGAGAAGGAGGGAGCGTGAGAGCTCTGATAAGCAGTTGTTGGAGCGCTTGCAGGATGGAGTCCGCCGGAACCTGACGGGGTAAGCGAGGAGCCCGATGTATAGCCAGTTTGGCTGACGCTCAACAGATTCCCAGTCTGTCTTTCCGCAACTTGCTGAGGTATAACTGAGGCACTCTGTGATACTACCACACCAGTTTGTGGATTTGTGAAGTTATGAAATAGATTAGAGCTGGTCTGTCCAGCAGTTTGAATTCCATCATTGAGTATTATATTCTGGCAGCAATTGATCAGAGACTTCAAGTGCGGTAGGTGAACTATGTATGGATGCTTTATGAATGTTAAATAGGCGCCTTTTAGTAATAGTTTCGCGCCTTCCCAATCTGTGCTACGCTTGATCCAAGTCTTCTTTGCAATTCTATTGAATGTTTTATCAAGACGCTTCAGTATCATGATCAGTGCCGGTCTTATTGCCTCTTGACGCCACTCAGTATTAGGTAAAATTTCGTTCATGTATCTTGTCAGTCCACGACAAGCCATCACGGAGGGATCAGTAGATGCGAATTTCAACAAACTGTTGGCCACTTCAGCCAGCCTTAGATGTGATTTAACATCTAAAAGCTCATACGAAGAGTGTTTTTGGTGCAACTCTACATACTTTTTTGCAGATTCCACCAATCTACCTGTGCTTAGGGACAAAAATTCCGCGACTAAATTCAATAGCGTATCACGTGGTACTATAAACTCACCACGAGTGATTTCACTTTCATCGGTGTTGTAATTTTTCGCTCCCTTGTGGACGCCACCAGGACCAGTTTGTTTATGGTCACTTGCATGTCCGCTTATCTGTTCAAGTCTGCATCTTTCCGGTCCACTGTTGGAAGGCTCGTCAGGGTAATCGATCGGCGAATTTGCAGAATCGTTTTGAACTCTATGTTGGTTGGAATTTGCTTTAGATCCACCAGCACCAGTTCTTCGGATGCTTGAACTCCTTAAGTCGATGGAGGGAAGAGGCCCGTTGAAGTTTCTAGTAAGGCCCTCACAGTTGACTATGAGAGTCCTAATGCAAATCGAAACACTTTGAATCTTTTGAAGCTCATCCTTATGGGCTTGCTTACCCATAGATTGGCCTGCTTTTTTTGAGGTGCTAGCCTGCAAATATTTCATGTAGAGAGGGACAACAGTATCTAATATAATAAGCATCTGAGTGGATCTTGGCGATTCAGATGCGTATGCAGTAACTGTCACACAGAGGCTTATTATATCCAATATCTCTATTGCTTCTTTGTCTTGCTGATAGCAGAAGTCAATTGCTCTCAAAGGTTTCTCTGCATCGACCAATTCCAATATGTCAAGCGGATCCTTAAATGCTTTTTCCAACGATTGAAGCAATCGAAAGAAGGCAGCCGGCGATATCCGGCTTGGGTCGTTTAAGACCAAATGAGCAGAGATACCGCCAGTTCCACCTGAGGGTTGATTGGTTGCGAGCGGATGGTTGGACTGGTTTTGTTGTGAAACTTCTGCAGTGTTCAATCTCGGAGCCACGCTACCGAAAAGTTGAAGCAAGAAGGGTTTTCGATGCATAATATAGAATTGTTTGCAAACAAATTCGATGCTCCTGCACAATAGTTGATTGTTTTGATGGTTGCTATAGACCTGAACGATTGTTGCCATGATAGGCATGAATCCATCAGTTGCAAAAATACTTTTGAATTGATGAGTTGCGTTAATAAAGGTTGCAAGACAAAGTCTCGACACTGAGGCTTCCTCACAGTGTAAAACAAAGATGCCGCTTATGGCGTTCAGAAAGAGATGAATATCGCCGAGTTGTAGAAAGAATCCCGAGGTCAGCTCAAACATTCGAGCGATTACTCGAACCCAGCAAATCTTGTGGATTCTATCCATGCTGAAGACTTGCTGGCCAAGCGGTCCACGGAACAAGCAAAAGTTTGTTTCCAAGGCTTTTCTTGGAAATGTTGGCAATTTCATCAGCTCCTCGTGCAAGAACAGCACCCTCTGGACAGCCATATGAGATGATTTCACAATTGACAATGACATTGACACCTTTCCGAATTCCATAAACTGATTGATTAGCTCTTGCTTCTGCAATAAGTCAAATGCCTTGTTAGGATCCATATTGATCAATTGTAGTTGTGGGTGCTGAGATCTTTTGAATGAGTAGTAATCTCTGACGTAAGAGTGCAAATTGTGCATGTGATTCGTTCTCACATCAATCAAGAAATACTCGTTTTGCTTCAGCTTATCGATTCCAAAGAACTCAAGAGAATCAACCAGAATATGATAGAATTGGGTTGTCTCGTCAATGGGAAATTGTGATGGAATTCCGCTAGAGTCTGAACCGTGAACAATTATCTTCTTTGCGCTGGCAACATTCGCAGTTATGAGCAAATTGTGATCACATTGCTCTTTTCTCAGTATTTGCTTGAGGTCTTTGAGGAATAGACCATAGACACTTGGCACAACAAGGCATAACACGGACAAAGTTTCCGAGATCAACTTCTGGCTACTTTCGATGGGACATCTAATGTAATAGATGACAAATCCGATCAGATAGTTGTAGAGAGTATAGGCTGCTTGCGGTGGTAATCTTGGCATGAATCGTATCAATCTTCTCAAGACCTGAAATATCGTGCTCTGATTTTGTCTAGTCAGTCGCTCGAAAAAGTGACGCAAAAACAAGGCTGGGTCCTCAACAAGACATGACCATACTACCTTACTGGCGATCTCGTAAACCGCTGAGCCTTCATAAGTGACTCGTGAGTCGTCCAGTAGGTTGATCATGACCATGGCAGCCTGGCATAAGCAGGTCGGGAATAGGGCTTGAGCAGTTTTCATTTGCAATAAGGCACGATTCTCTTGCTGATTGTCGTCATCAAGAGTCGTTCCACCACCGTCCATCTCGTCTCCACCCGCCTGATTGCCTAAAGTTGGTTCATATGCTGCATAGAGTGTAATTGGAACCGAAGTGATATAATAGTTCTCTCTATCCTCTCGCAACTTGTCATGTTTTTCGCGTAGAGCCTTGGTAACGATTTCAATTTGCTGCTTTCGTCTCGTTTTGGTCGCAGTCACAAACGATTTTTGCACCGTCTGATCCTGGCCGATGGTTACCTCCTCAACATTGCTAGTTTTTCTAGGCATCCAGGGTGGATCTACGACTGGTTTAGATTCCTGGGCTATCTTAGGTGATGGGAGAGTGAACTCGATTGAGGGTGGTGTCATCTTGAAGTGTACAAATGCTCCATCTTCTAGTCGAGGCCAGCACTGGTAACGAGCGTCCCAAATTATGTAAAACTTATTGATTGCGGCAATCTTTCTCGAGGCATCGCTCGACTCCAACTCATCCATCAGCATTTTCGCGGCCTCTGTTGGACACTTGATAGAAGATATGATGAAACAAACAGCAGCTGTGCGCGATAACTGCTGATCGTCCTCGAGAAGGAGGTTCCAGGAGAACTTGATCATGTCGAGAAAATGGTCGCGTGACAGTATAACGGCTCCCTTCAAAAATGATGACATCGGGCAATGCAACAAGCTCTTAACACTAGCCTTCATGTACTTGACAATTGGTGGCTCCTCTTGTGTCTGCTGGGCTGTTGCACGCTTTTTGGCCTTTGCCGCAGTTAGAGCCTTTACTGCATCCGTCATCATAGAAGAAATTCCGGTTCCACTGGCGAATGAATCAAGATGGAAACTCATCATGGAGCACATACGATTATTCGACTTATCATGGCGTTTTCTGAGTCGAGGTGAAATGTGCGAAAATTCGCCATGCGAGGGATCTGTCAGGTTCTTTTTCGACTTTTTCTCTTTCCGTTTTGGTTCCTGATCTGGATGGGCGAACATGCTCGTGGAACAATCGCTTTCAGCACGAACATTGTTAGAGGGCATGTTCTTCGAATCTTGAGATGAAGCCCTTTGCTGATTGCCTAGATTCATGAGATTCGACAGGCGGCTCTCGAAAATGCTAGTGGCATAATTTTGCTCATCGTCAGAATCCTGATAAATTGACTGAACACAGGAGATCAGTTTCTTGCACATATTCTGGTGCAATTTGTAACAGAAGGTTGTACAACTGGGGAAATGCGAACAGTTGCAATCGATGTTCGAATTAACCATCGATATTGCCTTGAACCAGGGCATATTAGACATTATCCTACTTTCGTCAGCTTCGAACTTGTCTGTGGACTCAGTTGTGTAGGCATCCTCGCAACTTCCGTTGCCTGCTGATTCGTCGCCGCTCAAATCACCAGCCAATAGTGCATCTTGACCAATGTGTTGTGTCCCACTGTTCACTCGCTCACTAGTATCACTCTTTTCGCTGATGCCACTAACGCGCCGTCTGGATCTCATGCTGTCAGATCGTCTAATGCCTGCATCACTTATCGAACTAATTTCAATCTCCTCATCCAAATCTTGGGCGAATTTCGTCCTCTTGTCACGCTGCTCCCTCTCCTGTGGCTGTTTTCTGAGCTTTATACTCTTCCGCCGATGCGACTGACTTTCAATGACTCCACTAGATCTGAGGAGACAAGTAGCGGCAGCTACCACAACAGCACTAGAGGCACTTGACTGTGATAAGTGCCTACCTGCAGTCATCTTCTTCATAGCATCCTGTTGTTGCTCTACAGAGTTTACTGATGGGGCTAGAGGACTCGCAAATGCCTGCGTAGAGTAGGCTTCAGTCTGGGAAGGGGTGGCGTCTTTCGAATTTTTAGAGTGTTGGTCGTTCTCGTCGTTTGTTTCATGAAGAATGAAGCTGATCCTTCTTTCAGGCTGCTCTGATATTGAACTGGAATTCGGATGCTTCAGATGGTTACTAGCGACTGGTGCAGCTGCAGAAGATCCTGAGGACATGGCACTTAGAGTAGCTGGGAGCTGACCAAAGCCAAGACTACTCAGCGCCATACTCCAACGTCTATTCGCCGTCACTGCTCTCGAGACATCATAGATGGAGGTCATCTTGTCGCCTAACTTGGAAGTAGCAGTTTGATGGTGCACGATCGTCGGAGGCAAATATCTATATGTCTCTCTGAGGAATGTTGTAACCTCGAATAGTAGCTGACAAGCAGCCATTTTTAGTGCGAAAGGGCTGCAGTTGTTCCCAATTGCTGGCTGAAAAAAATCAATGTCTGAGCCTAAGTGATTGTTCATCATCGTTTCCTGCTCGCTTATGGGTAGAGTCTCATCATTCTCAGTGTCCTCAATTATTGCCTCCTCCTTAGACAAATCTTTTTCATTCTGTAGGAGCTCCTCAAGCCGTGCTCCAATCGCCTCAGCCCAGCAATAGAATGCCCGACCAGCGGCCCTATACATCAAAGTGTTGTTACGTGCTGTACGCTGAATCGAGCTGGATTTACGAAATTTTGAAGAGCTTAAAGATTGCGTTACACCTGTGTTGCTATTCCTATGTATAGACGATACGTTCATCTTCATCCAAGATGGCCACTGCCCTCGGTTGCAACGATGAACGAAATTTGCACATTCCAAGTAGATAGCTGCCCTTATACATATTGGACTCTTTAAATCCAGGAGAGCTGCCAATAAAGCCGGGTCCAAAAAATCATTTGGTGAACAAGACTCCATCAAGAACGAGAAGTTTGCCAATCCGACCTGTACGGCCGTGTACATACTCCGGTTGTGTCTTATGAAATCGATGTTCGTAAGCTGAGCTTCCAGCGGTAAGTTGTTATTCACAGTTGAGGGTAGATTTCTGGTATTTGTTTCATGAAATGAACCTACACTTTGGTGCCCAGCTATAGATGCTCGCCGACTTGTATGATCCGTCACCAGATTCAATTGTTCACCATCACACGGGCCAATCGATCCTGATTGTGCAAGGTCCTCACCTAGATGTGATGAATTTAGTTTCGTTTTGTTACCTGCTTTCGCGCCAAAAACTTGCTCAAGTTTTCTTTTCGCCTTCGAAAGAGACGAGATTCCCGCGCTTTGACCACTCTGTTGATCTTGAGTCGACACAGGATGTTTGCTTGACCTTTGACTTCCTGGTGGATAAAATCTGTATGAGCCTGCACTAGTTCTATGTTGCAAAATTGGTGATCCATCTTGATTCAGACCCAGAGGACTTTGTTGTATCGCACTCGAAGAATAACTGAGCGTCGATGCATCGACAATTCTATCACCATCATAGTCAATAACGCCACAATGATCTGCAAGATTTTTATCCCTTCTGAGACCAACACTTGCCGTAATGGCACCAGTTGAATCATCATCGCTAGGTGAACGAGTAAAATCGCCAGGCCTCTTCAGGTTGCTAGAGTCACATCTTTGTTGCTGACTAAGGATTTTTGCACAGTCTATCAGGGCGGAAAGAACTATGCTTCGAAGAAGGTTTTGATAGTTATCTCGGATGAAACTAATCAATCTTCTGATGTCGCAGTACAGTGATGTGTTCTCCTGCAACTTCAGCTCTTTGTTCATGCTCGCCATTCGGGTTATGAGAAGCTTGAAAGAGCATGTAACTATGACACTTTCTACTGACTCTGCGCTAATTTTCGCATGACCTGCTGTTATTCCAGATTGCAACTGCGTCGATGGTTGTCTTGAACTAGCTGAACCTTGTTGCCGTCCAACCACATCAATTCCAGATAGATCAGAATGATGAGAGCTCGAAGTTCCTTCGATCAATGGACGGTTTGGACCATTTTGAGAGGAAATCTCATTGAAGTTTGTGTTGGAGGTGCTTGACGTAGCCTTGAATTGGACCGATTGACCGTGTATTGTTCCCGCAGAGGAATTGTTGAATGAGTTGTATGTTTGATTCAAATTCACAAGGTAGTCTGACCGGCAAAAACCCAAAATACTGTGGAGAACATCCACAACTTGCTGTAATGCTCTATCTTCGATAATTGTCTGCATATAGGTTATAAAATTCTGTCTGTTATGATTGCAAAGAAACTCTAAAGTCTCACGTAGTTTGGCTCGCAGTATTTTTCCTGAATGTACGTCGTTTCCACTATGACCGGAAGATGATTTACCGCTGAGCGAGGTGAACTTGGGCCCATGCCCTCGATTGTGATGATCGATAGTTGATTCCATTCCACAATGATTTGGACAACCTAGATGATGGTATAATCGAACTGTAATATCTATGAGGATTTTGTGAATTAGAGCTGCACGCAGAGAAGCATCCTCAGAGTGCTTTTGCTGATCTATTCTATCTGAGCCTGTCTTGAGAATTTGAGGCTTGTTGTGGAGCAGGGGGGTGAAGTCGTGCTGCCTCGTTGGTAGGAGAGTAGTCAAGTCTTTTTCGTAGCTAACTCGTCTAGAACTATTGAAACCCTCTTTCAAAACGCCAAAATTAATCAGTCTAGTAACCAAACATAGGATTCTATCACAAACACGCTGAGAACAACAAGTTTCGCGCTGGCTCATGGAGTGCGAAACCTTCAACACAACAATAGGATCTATCCTGCCGATATCATCAACGTAATGTGTTGCGCCGATAGATTCAGTCTGATCTGCGTGATCTCGTTTTGTCTCATATGGGGAGTAACGCATGTTAGAAGGTACTGTTTGGCTTCTAACCAGTCGATCCAAACGTTTCACAGATTTCGCATACAGGGCTTGTGTTAAAAATTGAGGATCCATTCGAGCACCACCAGTTTGTCTCTCTTTTCGGCCTTTTTTCTGTAGCTTCCGATCTTGCTTACATCCTTGACCGGAAATGGATTGCTGTTTCTTCTGGGTATTTGCTGTAACAGTGATAACAGGGTTAGACTCTGTAAATTTATGATTGTCACGTCGACCTTGACTGAGCGAGTCGTTGTGCATCGAAGCGAGATTGAAGATTTGATTTGAGCTCAGGTCATCAGCGCTTGATGAGCGTCTGTGCATCGAGTTTATCCACTTTCCATCCACTGTCGGATTCAAATTGATATTAGACTGGCTTCCGCTCATTGCTTCGTTCCCGAGTTGTTGCTTATCTGATGTCTTTTTAACCCTTTTAGAGGTCTTACGGATCTGATTTGCTAGTGTTTGCATCCCTGAGGTGAACGATAATCTTCTTGCGGGACTCTTGGGCTCTTTCAGTGTGTTGTCGCCCCCAGAATCAGAGGTCTCGGCATCCTCAACTCGAAGAAATCTACTCCTCGTTGCCATTTGTTCATCGATGGATTTCGCAAATGTTTTACTGGCCACTGTATGCTTACCTAATGGACTGTTTTCTCTACTTGAATCTTCAACCCTGATAGGGTAGCCACTAGGCTCGTCCCTTGACTGTCGAGTTTTTACTATCGTCTTTGAACAGCATTCACCATCGACTGCAGACAGAGATTTACTTCTGAATCTATATTTGATCTCACTTCCATAGTCTGAGCAGAAATTCAGCTCTGCAAGGCGATTTGATAAGTAAGTTACTGCCCAGTAAACGCCCGATTCCTGCCAGTCGCAGATAAACAGACATCGCAAAACTGCTACATCCAAGTAGGTGGCATAAGAATTTCGATAATAAGATTCACATCCTTGAGCTGCTGATGCTTGGTTAAGCTTAGTATCCTCAACTAAATCAACGCCTTTCATTACTATCATCTCGCCAGCCTTTTGGTGGGCAGTTTTCGTGGCAATGTTCGTGGCTTTACTTGAACCATGATTGTTCTTCGCTTGAGCGTCCAACATGACCAAGGAGCTTCGTCGCCAATCCAAACCATTCGATGCAACTGGTGCGCCAGTGAGGCGCGAAGCACCCTGATAGACGGGCTCCGTGGAGGCAAAGAAGGCCGAGCAGGGGTCAAGTTTAGCTTTCTTCGGCTTGACTGGTGCCATGAGGCACTGTATGTTGGGTAACTGGTGGTTGAATAGGGGTTCCCAAAGGGCTGCCCCAATTTCAAGTCGCTGATTTGTAGTGAGGAAATCTGAGTGCTTGAGTCCGTCCATAATGGGGGCGAAGTAGTAGACAAACATTTGTATTGAAGAGATGGGGAGTAAATAGTTACCAGGGTTGATTGGCGCTGGATTGGTCGGCGTTAGTGGCTTCGTGGGAGTTGAGGAACCAATTGGACTAACACTGCTACTGCTCGGCAAGGCTGTTTGCATCTGCAGAGTTGACATTCCGGAGGGCGATGCGACTGCCGCAATGGAGGCAGCCGCACTAGCTGCCGGTATTATAATAGACTGGTTCGCGCAACTTGAGCTACTGCCGCCCCTCGTCTGTCTTGGCGAACTGATGACGTTTGCCGAAACAATAGCTGGCCGGCCCACAGGCTGGCTGGCGGGCGGCGATTGGCTTTGCGTTCGAGCGCCCAGGATGGCCGAGTTTGGCGCAGTAAGATGGCTTGCTGGAGCTGCAAGATGGTGGTCTAGGTTGGTGGACGTGCTGCTTGTGCTAGCTTGCGAGGCTAAGGCAACTTGCGTTCCAACTTGGCCGCTTGGTTTCAATAACGAGGCTGCGGTTGCGGCCGCAAAGGCAACATTGATGGCGTTGTTCTTCGCCTCCTTCTCACTATCAGCGCATTCCTCTGAGGCGTTCATGAGAATCCATTGGAGCGTGTACATCATTTTGGCCTCGTTTCCGCCGAGCCGATTGAAGGTGTGGTCCTTGATGAGCTTGTTGTTCAACAGTGCGGCCGTACATTGGAGCACAAATGGGAAGGACACTCGTATGAGTCGCCACCGGTCAATGCTTGCGATTGCGTCCGTCAGGCTAGGCGATTGGCCCCAAATGTTGTTTGTGATTATAATTCGCTCGAACAATTTGCAGGCGTCGCGTTGCTCGATTTGGGCCAAGTCCCTCGCCTTTCCGAGGAAGGGTCGCACGAATGGGCTAGTCTGGCGCCACAGGAAGGTTTGTATTGGAAGGGGGATAAAATCCTCGTCCTGCTGCTGGCTCCCCGCCGGCTCCTCGTTCGTCTTCCTCCTTTTGGTCATCTTGCTCGCCTCTTCAGCCAGCCAAACCAACCGACAGATCTTCTCACTTTAGCGCGCGCAAAACTCCTCTCCAGCTCCCACTGGCTCTCACTCTCAGGCTAAATTTGCATTGCCCGCCCTCTGATCGGACATCCTTCGTTTGCATTTATATTGCTCCTCGTCCTCCGCTGCTAAACCGGTTCAATAAATCGGTTTCCCTCTGGTTGCGAGAGACCGGCGAGCGGGCGAGAAAGGAGGAGCTGGTTTGGTCGTCTCGGCAAAGTGGGGCCGCGAAAGTGCACTCGTCACCCCCCCCCCAAACAAGATGCAGTCGTGCAGCTCTCGCGCCTAGAGAACGCAAAAGCAATTTCGACAGAGCGCGCGAGCGAGACAGCCGAATAGGCTGCACGGGGACGGCGGCGAATTTTGCATTCGAGCAACGCGGCGGCCGCGCTCACGAAGGTTCGCTCGCAACGAACAACCCGCTCGCTCTCTCTCTCTCTCTCCCTCTTCCCTCCCCCCTGCGCCAACCCTCTGCGCTACAACTGGCCCTGCGCGCCCAGAGCCAGGTTTGTTCACATTGTGCCCACACTGTCACTGCGGGCTCGCCCCAACCACGCAACCACACACACACACCAACACACAACTAGCGCTACTTCGTCCGCTCCCCTCGGCTGAGCGCGTCCACTAGCGCGCCGCCCCGGAGCGTCCAACCAAAGGTTTTCTACGCCTTTGGTTGTGCTGGCCAGCCCCTTGTCCAGACCAGCCGTCGCCTGGCCCCGTGGCGCCCTCTCGCTTGCGCCAACCTTATCAGCAAATGAGGCCGCGTAACGTGCTCGAGTGCAGACACCATGGCAGCCGCGTATGGTGTTGGGTTCGTAATCGCAAACCGTATATCGCTTATGTGAATCTTGATTGGTGGGCTGGATATCGCAGTAGCAGCGCTCAGAGCGCGTTTGAGTCGCTCAATTTCAATTCCGCCATCGTAGCCGCGCAAAATTGAGGTCGCTTTAGACTGGCATAGCTGGACTCCTTTCAGCTCGCTTGCTTTGCAGCCCGAGCTCGACCTTCTCTGCTTCCGATAAGCATCTAGGATGTGCGTCTGATGCCTACACTTGCAGCCGCCCTTGGGCGCCAAGCCTGAGTAGGCGGAGAAGCGCCTACAGGACCACCCTGACGCCGCCCCCAGTGGCGAGATCGCTCGGCTTCAGCTACTTGGGGCTGGTTAAAACAGCGGCAATCAAACTTCATACACAGGCAACGGTGATCGATCGACCTCGGCCGGAAACTGAGCGGCAGAGCTGGCTTCAAGTCAGAGGGTTTTTGCGCTCGTCCCTTGCGGTTGGCTCCATTTTTGTCAGCCTGCGACAGTTGACACGAGCTTGGCCTTCGTTTGCTCAGAATCTTCCACCACAAAGGACAGGCTCTGGTGAAGAGTCGAAAGTGGACAGCCAAAGCGAAATGGGACGAGTCACTTAGAGAGGAATCATCGATGATTGTATCCGCTCCTGACCTTTCAGACTAGATTTGGTGGCCAAGCGGGAGAGTTTTTTAATTTACATCTAGTTCACGTAGAAAACACAAGAATCAGCTGTGCAATGGTTTAGGAACCTTAGCTATAGTTTCCGAGACACTTCAAACATATTCCATTATATTTCTAAACTCCATTGGCGTCCACTCTACGGTCTCAAAGGAGGAGAGGAATCCATTCAGGCGAGTTTGCGCTGACGCTCCGAGATGAGGTACAGTGAGGTGAGAAGTAGGGGCACCACTAAAAAGATCACGACATGTTCGTTTCTTTGCGCGCCGCCGCAAATGTTGATCTGCGATTCGTCCGGGTGGTGAGAGTAACAAGTGTCTGGCTTTCTGACGTACAATTGCGAATCGCGCTCCAACATCGCGCAAACCTGATCCTCGGCCGTCTTGTTTGCAATGGCGGCCAGCGCCTGCTGCTTGAGCGCCACCGATGCCTGCTCTAGGGGCGTCAAGGGTATAGGTACAAAGTTGCTGGCTACCGTGGGCGTTGGTTCACACTTGCGGCAGGCGCTAGTTGTGTTCACTATGAGCATGATTAAGTTTGTCTTCGGAACTGCATCGTACACGTACCAGGCGCTGCAACCGCACTTGCTCACATAATATTCCGGCGAATCACTACCAAGCTTGTAGAAATCGATGGGCCGCGTCTCGTAGAGAGTGTTTGTCTTCTCGCAAGGGCGCAGGAAGGTCTTGTTTGGTAGGAGTGCAAGTAGGGACTGATTGGAGACCATTGATTGTGCACCGACAAGCGAACCACGCAAATGAGGCTGCTGACCAAATAGAATGTCAAACTCCGTTGAACGGTAGAGGAGAATCGCGTAAAGTGACGACCATAACCAAGCGACCGAGGCCACAAAGTTGGCTAAAATAGCCTGAATAGCGTCAAGTTTGAGCGGGTTGATAAGCGATTTGACTGCCGAGCTTGTAATTTGAGCATTTGCAGCCGCATTTCTCTGTTCTGGTGGTGGATCGTTGCGGGCACATATAGCTTGGTAGTCGGTTAGCTGAACCTGGTGGAAGACCCGATGTTCAACCAAACTTTGCATCAGGTTTTCGTCATAGTCAATCAGTGGACGGCCAATGTAAGGTAGCTCCTCGCCGACCACTATAAAGCCGTTGTTGTCGACGAGCAGGCAATCGATTGTATCATTGCGATAACCACACTTCGTTGGACACTCGCCGCCAGGACAAATTTCGATCTTGATGCCCGGAATTTGGCCATTTGGTAGGCCAGCAGTGCCTGTGGCCGACTCTGATGCTGCTTGCTCGCCGAGTGTCTGAATACTTAGACTAGTTGAGTTTAAGAATCGACGTGCAAAAATTGCGTAATCGTACAATAAACCTGTAACTGCAACTGCTGAACGTTGCTTCTTTCCCTTTCTTACAATGATAGATTGCGTGCTAGAAATGTGAACGCTACTGTTGACCAAGAGATCCAAAAAGTCGTACGCCGAATAATCGTTGTAGTCGATCTTTGTCTGCTGTTGCAATTGATCAGCCTCCACTGCAGAACTTTGGCCGCTTGTTGCTGGTTCATCGCTGAGAGTTGCCGAGCCTAGATCATTTATCATTGAGCTAGTCTCAAGCGGCGAGGATCTTTGGGGTGACTCGCTGCTAACGGTTGCAACAAGAGTTTGGTTGGCCTCCTCTGACGACGAATCCTCGTTGGCGTCGAGCATGGGATCACAGTTTGCTCTCGTATCATTGACAGCCGGGTGTCTCTGCGTAATTCTTTGGCGCAACTTAGCCACCAACCTGACATAGGCATTGAACGGGGCGCTTATTATGCTTGCATCCTCGTGAAAGCGCATGTTCCAATCCACTGTTCGCGAGTACCAAGCCTCGTCCACTGCTCGATTGTGGCGCGATATAAACAAATCGGCTAGCTTCTTGATGCGCAAGGTCAGATCGAACACTCGCACCCGAGTTAGGCCGCTCCTGGTGGCCAAGAAAGACATTTCCAAACCATAAATGTTAACAAGCTTGGATCTAGAGGAGGAAGGAAGAGCGAAAGAGAGGAATTAGTTTGCCGACAAGCTTAATCGTAGAATATTTTCCCTAATGAACGTCGAATGTCATTCGACCGAAACCTGTTTGTAAAAGAGTTTTACCTAGGGATCAGCGAGAGGTAGAGCGAAAGCGGACTAGCGAGTAAGGCGAAAAATAGGCGAACAATTGCAAGTTAGTGGAAGTCTAGTGTAACCGTTGAGAGTGTTTGAAACTGCTTGATCTAGTCCAGGCTTAAGACTAGAGAGCCGCTTGTTGTGCAAGTGGAGCGGAAAACTCGGAGGAACTACCATTGTCCAAAGTTCAATGAAAAGGAAATAGAATCGAGTGGATAAGAGTTCCTGCAGACGAGCACATCGCCGTAGGCATGCAAAGGGTCACACAAAAGGGCTACTTTGAGGGCTATCGAAAGGTTTTAACTCACCTCATGTCCTCAGGGGTGTTTGCGCACGATTCGTCCTGTGGGCTAGCGTAAAAGCTTGAATAGATGGAGGAGGGTCTATCACAATCGAGCGAGCTTGCGCCACAAATGGAGTCTGGCTTTTCATGGGTGGCTGCGGCATCAAAAAGCAACGAGGGAAATAGCTCTTTGTCGCACACAATGCGCCCACTTTGACGGCCATCGTTTGCGGAAGCTCTGCTCGCTAGGTCATCAAAAACGATATTGTTTGCTGTGCCGGTTTCAATATTTTTCATGATCGTTAGGATGGTCGAGAGCGAGTTGGTTGTTGTCTGTTGTGATACTTGCGGCGCCTCACAGTATCTGTAATCAGGGTGCACCGCTAAGAGGTCGAGATTGGACGGTTTGAAATGGGATGGACTCAGCCGGTCCAGCTCTAGCTTTGCGGAGAGCCGATTGAGGCCATAGTTTTGTGGCAAGGCAATCATAAACGAGAAGGGGGTATCTTTGATGGGTCCAAAGTGGAAAACTTGCTGTCTAATTTGTAAACGCTTCCTACAATCGATCGCCCTCTTGATATATAAGGTCTCTGAGCCCGATTGGCGCCTCAGTAAAGCTTCGCGCAATTTCAACAACTTCATCTCGTCGTTACGTCTCCTATTAAGCTCTGAATCGTTTTTGTACAAATGATGAACTTGCTCGATGTGGGTTAGATCGACCGAGTTAAAGTATGGCTTCAATATCTTCGATTGCTTGTCGAAAGGATCCTCAAGGAGAGCTCGCAAATCTGGATGATGCATAACAAAGCCGCTCTGGCCAATCAGCACGGAGTAGCCATTTGGGCCGAGCAGGTACGAGGGAGCCATCTTGATTATGTCAGCCACCCTTAGATCAACAGCTGCAACGCCCAACAACTGGGCATTGCGAACGTGGGTCTCCTGCTCGGTCCATATATTCTTGTGGAGGACTCGCTGGAAGTAGAGAGTTGTGTTCCTAGTGTCAAAAACAGGCTTCACCACGCTCGTTAGTAGGTCGGCCCGTCGAGTTATCCAATGGCAGCTGAGATCGTTGTAGCCAAGAGGGTCCAATTCGTCTTGAAGCGATTGTTCGAGGGCTCCCAAGTCGTCGTTTCCATTATCTTCGCAAATAATACGATTCTTGAGCTCCTCATCAACTGACGGAATCTCATCGTATTCTGGCAGATTGGTTAGCTCGATATTGATCACATCGCTCATGTTTGCCTCGTTGAGACGCTCGCGCTCCTCGTTTAGCATTATTCTAGCCCGTTCGCGCCTCTTTATTTCCAAAACCCAATCTGTGAGAACCTGATAAGTTTCGTCCCCATAAGCGTTCGTCCAGCTAACTGGATGATGGTGGCCAAGCACCATTGGCCTTGCTAAAACGGGCAAGTACTTTTGCACTTGCTCTCGAATTTCACTCAAATTTATAACATGAGTGTAGTAGCCGCGATTGTTGCATGCAATCGCTTTCGTGTGCGTTATATCGCCAACTTCACGGCCAATCATATAGGAAAATATGCGAACAGGTGAGTTGGGATAGTTTAGACGATTGAAAATATCGTCATGCGATTTGATTGCTCCATCTGTGATGAGCATAATCGCTTGGTTGCACTTAGATCCCAAATCAAGAGTTCGATTGTAGGCTTGCAACAATTCGAATGCTGCCATTAGTGCGTGCGTAAAGTTTGCAATGCCCGCTGTTGGCATAGAAAAATTACTCTTCAGATACCTGATGTTTCTGCTAGTTGCTGGCAACAAATATGCATCTCTGATGTCCTGTGTAATGTTGAATATCGATTTAGTGTAGACTTCGTCAGTTAAATAACTACCATTTTTGCCCAGCACAACATTCGGATGATCACGCAAGTATTGGCCCCTATTCTCCCATTGTAACACATACTTTAGACACTCCGCTTTCTCGCGTTGGTCACTTGGATCACGGCACTGCTCTTCGAGTTCCCGGCCTAGTTTTGGAGCTCTGATATTGCACTTTGGGAGGCCGATCGGGGTAACAGTCTCTGAGAAGCGCAATACAGAGAAGTAGTCGTTGATTGTAAGGGTGTCTAAAATTTCAAACACAACTCCCTTTGCAATCTCACGCCTAAGTCCAGTCATTGAGCCGCTAGTGTCAACCAGAATAACTATATCCTTGGGCGAGGAGGCTCCTGTTACGTACCAAGGCCTGGTTCTGGCATCAAACAAGTCCGGATCTGTACGAGGAATGCGCCACTTGTGAGCGGGAAAGGTACGCAAGAAGCCGAGATGGTCGCCATAGTATTGATGGTGAACGTGTATGTAATTTGCCAGGTTGCGCTTGAAAACATTGTCGAGCCTCTCGGTCCATGCAATTCCGTTCATGATCTCGGGAAGGCCGGCATAAATTGGCAAAGGCAAATGGATGGCCGACATACTCGTATTCACAGGTATGTCTCCAAAGTTCTTGTTCACTTGCATAACAATGCTCTTGATGGGCGTCTGCCATTCGGGTAAACTAGGAACTGGTGTGCCGCCATTGATTGACGTGAACTGTGGACTCGGGCTTCCGCTGGTGCCAAGATTGCCGGCGCTTAAGGATTGGTCGTTGTATTGGGCCCAAAGGGATGGGTCTTGGACTGTGATATTGTTTGGATCTAGTTCATTTCTAAGCCGATGTACGTCCGTATAGTTGAATTTGAGTTCTTTAACAAAATTGTGCGCTACTGCAAGCCTCTCGGCTTCGCTTGCTATGGCGCCGACTGCATCCCTATGTTGTGCCAGCAGGTTGTTTATCTGACCCAATATAATTTCGAGCATCTTCGCGCCATCAACTGACTCGTATTCGCCTTTCTTCTCGTAGAATTGCTCAATATTTCGTAAACAATTTGTTCTATTACTAACAGCACGAATGTCCTCGCTCAATCTGCTTGTCCAGTCGCGAATATTCACCTTGACGCTCGGCCTCGAATTTAAGGCCGGCAATATGGATTCCGCAAAAAGCTCACCATCTCTTGGGCCACCAAAACTTTGTTGCTCCATTTCAGCGATCGTAACCAAAAGGTAGGCCGAAATTACGAGGCAAGCGAGAACTCTGCTGACACTTCTGGTAGCAAGATCTTGCGAGCTTGCAAAAAGTGCTGCAAAGTAGCCCACATTGTAGTCTTTCAAGCTTCCGTGGCGCCGGCGCCTCTTCGGTGTATATATGGCCATTACTTCCCGACGTGAAGCATCCAACTATCCCTCATGTGCTCATAAGTGTTCGCCTTTGGTGACAACACTCACTAATATCTCGCTGGTTGACTTGAGGCCTGACGAGGGATGAGAGTGTCCATCTGTGAACATAGACAGCCGGCGCATAGACTCCTATAGTGAATAAGCCTCGTTATTGAGCACAAACGAATGCGTCCATCAAAATATTGTTGCCCTACTTGATTACATTGGAAGATCACAGTTTATGGGCCTGATACCGTGATCGAGTGTGGACAGGCTTCGCTAACCGAGCTCGGGTTGATCATAGATGCACGCATGCTCTCCTGTCGCTAGGCTTCGCTGGCCGTCTCGCAGACCTCAATCGGATACGCGACTTTCTCGTGCAGACATCGCGTCATTACACAATCCAACTTTGTTTAGGTTGGATTTCACATCTCAATTAGGATGTTTTCAATTGCATAGATAGATGGACAGAAAATTCGCCACAAATTTAGACTTTATAATTCAATCAGCAGGAAGGAATTTATCCTTGCTGGTGAGAACTGTTTGCTATCTACTAGCTGCTACCAAATTTATTCGAACAAAAATACTAGTAGGCCAGAGTTGAGATCTCAAACATGTGCGCTTTTCGAGTCACATTTAGCGAAACCAACAATCAGGGCTCATTCAATGCTTCGGCCTCAGTATGGGTGGAATCAGATTCTTCCACCTTGATGAGCCACCAGTTGTTGCCTTACTGGTCACATGCATTGGCGTTCCAAAACCATTTTGTCGATTGAATTGTTTGATCAGCTTTCTCTTTTGGGGCGTCTCTGGCATTGCCTGCACTTGGGCGTATAGTTCGGCGAGAGCTTGATCGGTGATGGTGTCTTGCGATTCCTTGCGCTGACAGAATGTAATTACTGTGTTGTTTTCATCTCCATCCTCTTGTAAGTCGGGTGAAGATATTGAGTCCCCTCCAGTTCGACCATTGCCCAGTTTCTTCTGCGCTGACTGGTACTTTTTGAGTTTTTTCTTTGCATCCAGGACAAGTTCAGTTGGACCATTGTTCAAGTTTTCATAGTTGATCAATAAGAATTCCATAGCGTCTGTTATGGCCTCAATGTTCTTGTGGACTTGTTTTGGGGTCCAAGTTCTTGGACACAAAATGTGTTGACCGAAGATGGTTGCCAGGCTTCTTTCGTCCATCTTGGTGACGTCGAGCGCCTTTGCAACCCTATTCAATAGAGCCATGAGGGACATGAAGAAGCGTCTATTGAGCTCAGGCAGTAGATGGAGTAGGAGTTGGATTATCTTCAATCGCTTTGCGTTCTTACTCTCTTGTTCTTCTGGTGCTGCACTCTTGATAGCAAGCGCAAGTTCATAGTGCAACTCGAAGTGGTTGCTCGTCAGCAATGGCTCTGGTAATCGTTGGACAAATTCTTTTAAAACGCAAGAGGTGTCAACGGGGGTGAATCTGTTTGCCTTGAGATCAACGCGAGCGCCATTGTTTAGCATGTAGCGTAGGTCCTGTTGCCGCTCTTGCGTACCAGATTTGCGGAAGATTCCCTCCAGCTTGTAGTTTTCGTCCTCGTTCAGGAAATCTACCAATATCATGACTTGATCTAAACTCTCCCTCGAGAGCGGATTGCCAAAAGTATTAGACGCTAGCTCCTTCTGCTTTGGTGGCCCAAATTTGCTATTAACCTTGCAGGATTCTGTCGAAGTTGCCGAGGAAGTTGAGGTGAAATATTTTGTTTGCGAGTTTCTGCCACTCAGTTTGCCATTCGACCGCTCTAGCTCCTCCGCTTCCTCCTTGTCCACATAAGCAACTATTCGTTCCCATTCCTCGCTAGTAACTTCGACGAGGAATGATAGATGCATTTTGACGAGATCGATGAGATCGCTCTTATTATGTTTCCTCAAACTTTCCAGGATGTTGGCCATGGTCAGGCTGTTACAATGTTGTTGCGTTCGTGATCTAGAAGACAGCTGAAGTTGGCCAGCGTATTGATTGCTTCCTCCTGGAACCTTTCGGGCCAGCTTCGATGGTAAAGGTGTGTTTTAAAAAATAATAAGTCAGAGGATTGCTGCCGGTATGGGTTGTTTTTGAAAAACTGTTGCACGCACAACTGGGGACTTGTTCGGCCACATCGGGTGCTTCTCAACGCGCCCACGGTATCAGCGTACGCGCTGCTCGCACGACCCCGCCGACCGTTGACCGTTGTGCTCGGGGATCCCAGAGTGGCTCGATTGCGCGCAACACTTTCACCCAAACACGAGCGGGGACGAGAATTTTTGCCCACCCCTGGCGGCGGATGGGGCACAACTCGAGTACAACGAATAGGGCCCCGCTTTCGACCCGCAAACATCGGGCTGCCCTCATCATTACGACATTAACCATCACCCTGTCCAATGTTTACTCTATTCAATGAACTACCACAACACTCGGTAGTGCCCCAAGAGTCGAGACAAGCCCTCTTATTACATTCATTCAAAAGCCCCTCTCCAGCCCGGCCTACCAACTCACAAATCAATGCAAATCTACACTTCGAAAACGTGTTTCCCCGGACTAGCAAGCAGGCGAGCGGACCTGCTGGACCAACCAAACTTACCGCATCACTCGCGTTGGTCTGGGTCACACTAAAAGATAGAAATCAAAGCGAAGAAAACGGACTCATACCACCAGGTTTCGCTCCATCCGATCCGGCTCATTTGCGCCACCATTGAGCGGCTCGTAATTAACTGGTCTATCTAAACAGATAGCAGGACTTATCCCACTTTGTGGCCAAGTTAACTAGCGCATTGTGAGCTATACGGTGCTTTAAGCTCAGGTCGAGAGCGGCTTAATCTGCCTCCTTCATGGCGCTTCCATATTTGGTTTTGGGCGTCCCAACCAAAGGCCGCCTACGCTTTAATCTGGCTGCCAGGGGAGGGCTAACGACACTTCGCTTGGTTCAGCCCAGTAACTCGGGTGAGTGTGGCAAGTTTTTCTGCCTTGAGGGTTGGGCTCGAGCGTCCAGCAGCCAATGAACTGGCTGGCGATGCAATTCGGGGTGCACAACACGGCTGGGCCGAGCATCCAAGTCTCATGATCGCTCGCAGCCTGAGCACACAGAAACGCACGCAGATCGGCCTTTGAAGTGTGAAGAAACAGGTGGCACAGTTTGCCAGTGCGTCTCCAGGACCAACCCATCGCACTGGGTTCGTCTGTCAGGAGCAAAAGCACACTCAAAGGAGAAAGGGATCCATATAAGGTGCACATGTGAGAGAAGTCTAGGACGAGCTATTGCCAGAACCTAGAGGACGGAGTGATGTTGTTGCTTCAAATTCCACTGCTGTTGCCGCTCTCGCTTCTGGTCGCCGCTCTCTTCAAGACAATTGTGAGGTGAGGTGATGCAAGTTACCCGGCAGCACGAACGAAACTGGCCGATTGCTCTTACTGGCTAGCTGCCACCATTATGTTTACTTATATAACCTATTGTTTAACGTGATCACTCCATTGGACTGTCCTCAAGGTTGGCCCCATCAAGACTAGGTTCGACAAATTTACTTGAGCCATTCAACAAGTGCAATTTTTAAATCCAAAAAGCTCTATTGCACAGACACCGGCTCCACATTCATCATCAAGCCGTCAACCTCGACATGTATCAGCAGGTAGAATAGCAGACAAAGAGAAACAGTTCCCCAATGTGAGAACCTAGTGCTTTAGTATTAATCCTTCTACCACTCAAGTACAAGTCATTCCATCCATACCTATTGAGCTCCTTGCATTTAGTGACTCTAGCTACTTAACTGAAATCTCTACCCTCTCAGCATACAATCCAGTTCATTTATATCAAGTCTCAATATGAAATCATCCTATCCATCACAATCCTTCTGTTCGAATGCATTGAGCCAGAGTCACTCATTCTGGCGAAGAAGGCACGAAATTCGAGGGAGCAACGAGCAACCATCACAAATTCACTGCGCCCGCACGTCTATACTGGATTCAGAATCAACAAAGACTTTTGTAACTTTATTTTTAATATCACTCACCTCGATCATCTACTTAACCACTATAGCGCCCGTCGTCCAAACCTACAACTTGGACTACCAAAAAGCTTTAATCAAACATGGGCCAAAAGGATCCTATTTTGGCTATTCAATTGCGCAGCACGCCACTTTTGATCAACAAAACGTCAATTCGACATTTAGATCTTACGTGATAGTTGGAGCTCCAAAGGCGGACTCATCTCGATCGCCAGCACTCGTGGGAGTTGTTCGGCCGGGTGCAGTGTACAAGTGTGATTTCAGCTCATCACAAACATGCCAAATACTTGATGTTGATTTGCTAGCTCACTCAAATCAAGTGAGCACCTATCACTTAGCTTCCGACGACACTAACAATAACGAGGACCGTTCTACGGGTCAACTATTAGCTAGCGCCATGGATCCCGTTGTCCAGCGTGATAACCAGTGGCTTGGCGTCAGCGTAACAAGTCAAGGGCCAAACGGATATGCAATGGCTTGTGCTCATCGTTATGTTCTCAAGGGTTATAATTACAGGTGGGGCCAAGGTATTTGCTACTCGCTGACGAAAAATCTCACCCTGCACAAGACATGGCAGCCTTGTCTTAACAGGCCCGTGAATACAGCTCACGAACAGTATGGTTATTGTCAAGTTGGAACTAGTAGCGATATAAGCGAATCGTCTGACATCGTTCTCGGTGCACCTGGCCCATACACCTGGCGAGGAACTGTCTTTACAAACTCCATCAGCTTTACGCCGAAGGATGATCGCACCTGGTACATGGCACCGGTTCAGGATGAAGACGCTAAGGTTGATAAGTATTCATACCTTGGAATGTCTGTCATATCCGGAAAATTTTTTAACAAGCAGCAATATTACGTAAGTGGTGCACCAAGGTCGAAGGAAATTGGTCAAGTTTTGTTCATGACGAAACAGAACTCTAATGGACGCCGAGGTGATTCCACCTTCCGAACTGACCAAATTATCGACGGCGAACAAATCGCCTCTTCTTTTGGTTACTCGCTCGCAAAGATGGATTTCAATGGCGATGGCTTGCTCGATTTGATCGTATCAGCCCCATTCTACTACACTAAAACAGAGGGTGGAGCTGTTTATATGTACAGTAACGACGGAAAGGCTGTCATACCGGCTGGCAAGCTAACAGGCAAACCAGAATCAAGATTTGGCTTTGCGATTGCTAACTGTGGTGATTTAAACCATGACAAATTTGAGGATCTTGCCATCGGGGCACCATACGATCCACAGGGTGGAACCGTTTACATTCATCTCGGCTCAGCAACTGGCATCAAATCTACACCTTCTCAGATAATCAGAGCTTCGTCCATTAGCAACGACCTACAGACCTTTGGCTATTCACTCTCAGGCGGTTTAGACATGGATAAGAACGGCTATCCAGATTTAGTGGTCGGCTCGTACGCAGATGACTCTATATTTATCCTACGTGCTCGCCCAATAATTGAAATCTTGACCAAGATTGAAGGAAACCTTACAAAGATTGATCCAAACAGAACAACTTGTGATGGAGAGAGAAACCAGCTCCCATGTTTCAAGTTCAACACCTGTTTTGAACTCGATCCAGCAAAGATCGGCGAATACACAGACTCGATGAAGCTTAAGTATCGCATAGAAGCTGAGACATTCAACGGTCAAAAGCACTCAAGAGTTAAGTTTCAAGAGAGCGAAAACACTGAGACTCCGCATATCGTAGAGAAAGAAATATTGTTAGAGGATTACTTTAGGGGAATGAAATTGAAGAGATGTAACGCACAAAGGGTTTATATCAGGGACAAGTCGGACATACAAACGCCAATCCAATTCAAATTAACATACTCCTTGGTTCCACCGAACGCACAATCATCGTCATCACCATCATCTATTCTATCCAACAGATACTCGTTCTCAGCCAGCAATCAGTTGATCTCATCATTTTCCTCTTCCTCCGGAACTTCATCCTCATTCAGTTCAGGATCCTCGAACTCCGATAAACTGACGAATTCTGGTGATTCGTCTGGTCTAAGTCCCCCGTTTCCGATTCTCAACCAAGAAGAGGCTCAAAGAATCTTTTCCGCCCGATTCCTCAAAGACTGTGGTGCCAACGACATTTGTGAAAGCAACCTAGATGTCGACGGTCAATTACAAGTGCCAAAAGAAACGTTAGGACTGAATGAACCTGGTTATCCTAGCGACAAGCAAATCAATGTTACTATAAGAGTGGCCAATAGCAATGAACCCGCCTACGAGGCCAGGTTATTTGTTACTCATCCGGCAAGTTTAACTTACTCTGGATTCAAAGCCAGTAAGCAAGCCACTGTCGTTGAGTGCACCATGGTTGATAAGAGCTTGATCAAGTGTGATTTGGGTAACCCCATGCCGAAGGGCTCAACTAAACTGACAATGGTGTTCAACACTCAAAATCAGGCCGGCACTTTTGATTTTAACTTGATGGTGAATACAACGAGTCAAAACTCGAAGGATGCCAAAACAAGCTTCGACTTGAGTGGCACGATCAAAAAGAAAGTGGAGATTCAGGTGCCAACTCGTCAGCCACCCGCTTACCCAGAGCCACCGACGCAAGAGCCCCCAGCTTGGCTCATTATAGCGTCTATCCTGCTCGGAATTCTCCTATTTAGTGCCTTGTTCTACTGTCTTTATATCAACGGATTTTTCGATAGATCCAAGGCTCCCTATACCCCGGCAGATACAGAGGATAGATTTAACTAATTGAGTATTAATGTTCTGTAAAGCGCCAAAACATGCAATTGCCAAATTTCTAACAAAGATCGTAACTGATTAAAACTTCAAGATGATATTCTTCCATCAGTCAGGTTCTTTATCATGAGCACCCCGGATCTCAGATCAATAACTAGTCTTTACTCTAAGGAAAGATTGAGCCCGTTTATTCGAATGGCAATATCAACCAACATTGCACAACTAGGACGAGAGTAGTTTCTTACGCGAGAATAGCGATTTCACAGTCTTGACAGGACGAGTTCCGGAAAGATAGTTGCGGTTGTAACTGACCCTGCAAAAATTTCCATCCACTACTTCCACCCACCGCGCTGGTTTCTCTGGACCCAGTCCTATATTTAGTTCCCTATCTCTCATTCTTTGCTCCACCTGCATCATTTTTAGAAAATCCTTCTTCCTTCGTCTCAAATCTCTAACTTTTGTTTTCATTTCCTGATCTGGGCTTGGAGTTGCTGTGTCTACAGCATTATCTGCTTGCCCCGCTGGCCCAATCTCATCTGCGATAGCATCCGGAATCTCTTTCAAAAACTGCTCCCACTCCAAATTAACCGATTCGTCGCCATCGATAGTCTTGCTTCCATCAAACCCTTCATCTGGCCACTTGAGATCACTGTAGATTATTTCTTCCTCAAACGCTGGAACCCGTTCCAATCTATCTAGATCCTTATCATCCATCTCGTCGTCGACGTACTCTATTTCGCTGTCGCCGATTTTATTGCTCTCTTCGGGTGCTTCCGGTTTCTTGGACAGATCAGGATCGTCTAGTTGCAGTGGGCTCTTTTCCGATCCAATTGCATCGTCTAACTTCTCTTCTTTCATTTCTGACAGTTCATAATCCACCCTCCCATTCTCCAACTCAGGCAGATGAATCGGTTGCACGAGTTTACTTTCCTCCATACGCTCAGGTATGCTTTGGGTGCCATCATTCAGCTCTGAATTTGGCATGGAATCACGCAACGGTGGCACCGGAACATCAGCGAGAGGATCCGAGAACTCCTGCTTTTTGCCATATTCATCGATGGATACTTTGACGATCGGCGACTCGTACAGCAAGGTATGGATCACATCCCCTTTTCCATCTCCATCGGGTCGCTCAGGTACCTCATGCGTCTCCAGATGTTTGATGTACCTTACGAGAGGATTTCTCTCGAAAATCCGATCAATTATGCGTGCGTCTCTGTCGGCAATCTGAGTGCATATCGAAGATCCAAATTTTGCTTTCTGATACTCCTCAACTTTACACAAGAATGCTCTCCTCTTAGCAGATCTTATGACGACTGCAGAAGTCATGCGCTTCTGAAATGATTCCCACTGATCCAAGAGTGTTTGCCTTACCAGTTTTTCGTCTGCAGACAATTTGTCGGTTAAATGTTCACCCTCTGTTCTCTCTAGCTCACTGAAACTCTTTTGCAACTCATCGACTTCCTCGTAAGTTGGTAGATCGCATTCTCTGTTGTTGTTCAGCTTGGTCAATATCTTTCTAATATAAGCAAAATTTTCAGCTTCAGAGTAAGCATTCACACCATGCTTAGCCAAGTCTAAAAGGACCAACACGGTCAAAAACACAAGCTTGATCGAGTTCGACATGTCTGAGATTCGAAAAGTGTCTCATTTGATTGAGATAGCAGGAAGAGTGATCGACAGCCGTGGTCTGAGGGAGAGAATAGGGCTTTTTAGCTTCGGTCTAAATATAGATCCGTACAAACATTTCGATTCCTATGATGGAATTGAAGCGTGTATGCAGGATCCGGCCAATTTCCAATCACAAATCAGCTTGGATCCTTAAAAATAACATACAGGTCGAAACGGAAAGAAGACTGAACTTTGTTTTTCCCACTTGATAGTACGATATACCTTACTCTGTTGACATCTAATGGAGTCAATCTGAAAAATCATGAACAGGTATGATAAAGAAGCTGAGTGAACAAATTGGGATTATTCATAGCGGTAATCTGTATCTACAAGAGATGGCAGCTTTTAGCCAGTGGCTTTCGTTCGGCGTGTATTTATGACACTAACGAAAGTGGTTGTAAAACATGGCAGATCAACCGCATTAAGGGTAAGTAGGTACATTAAAAACTGTTCTCTTTCCTCCTCGCAGCGAAGAAAAGCGTAAGGTTTGTATAGACTATTGAGCAGAGTCTGGTCACCTAAGAGAGTCTTCAGATGCTTGCTGAGCTTCTTACGCTCCAGGGATAACCTGATGAATGCACGCGCCTTTCCTACATCCGTCTTAACGTCCTTGAGGGTGTGAATTGTTCTTAGATCATTGATGAGATCGCGTGACAATGGACCGATCCTTTCGAATTTGTTAGACTTGAACCAATTGAACGATCCGAAGATGTTTGAATTCTGGACAACCATCATATCTAGCTCGGTCGTTTCAGACTTGGGCGCTGGCGATAGCACATTTAGATGACTACCGTCGGAAAACTCATGTTTTGATGGCTTTGAATCGAGATATTTAAGTCTTGTAAAGGCAACCAAATGATTCCATAAGGGACAACATGCGTTATTGTCTTGATGGGACACAAAAGCACCATGAGCCCACACCCTTTCTATCAAATCGCAGAGGGACCCGATCAAAGTATTATGACGACCAGTACCATGTCTTCTGTTACCGTTAGCTGTGTAACCAGAGTCTATTGAATCCATTTTTTCAATCAATATGCCCTTTGTAAGGTCTTTAACCTCATTGATTAACTCGAGGATCTTACCGTTGGGAACAAGTTGGTTCAATGGTGTACCTTGTTTCAAACTAACGGGCGAGTTACCTTCAATTTGTTGACTGCTTAACTTGTGTATAGGTGATGGCTGCAAGGTTGGGTCAAGTGATAGATGGCCATGGAGAGAGACTGTAGCGACAGAGTTTCTATGAACAGCAGGACTAGAGGTTACCGGAAGCCCCTTCAGATTGGTCGGATATTCGACTGAGGTCGAATTTTTCGATTTTGTAGCGAAGGATAGTCGGCTTGCAATTGACGCGAGTCCTGGAACTCGACGACGGAGCTTCATCGGAGATGCTGGCACCGTCTTGATTTCAATGTCCGGATGCTCCTCTCTCAAATCCATCAAATGTATGCGATGAGCGGATTGAAAGGCTTGTTCTAGGGCTCTGTCACTAAAGTGTTCCGATAGCTCCTCCGGGTCCATATCGAAGATGCTTAGCCAAGATTGTTGAATCCTTCTGGCATTTTCATCGATGAAAGATGCAAACAATTGTGTGTCAAGGAACTTGCTCAGAAATGCATGCATAAATTCTGGCTGGTCGCTCAGATAAGAGACGACATCAAACTGTCTAATATCTGAGGAGGACTCGGGAACATCTACAATATAGCGCTCATAGTTTGCAAGAATATTCCTCCTTATAGTTTTGATGAACAAAACTCTAATGGATCTGTTAAATTTGAGATCGTCTAAATAGGTGAATGGTTTTGTTATGTGAAGTGCCTGATATTCTGCCTTTATTTTCATGATATCTCTCTTAATGTCATTCAAGAATAAGGGCAAAGCTAAACTGTCTGCGTCGCAAACAACCCGACTCTCATCACAATAAATGCGACACTGAATGTGGTTCAGACTTTCTGGTAGCTCGGTGACCTGTGTGTTGATTCCCATGATGTAGGAAGTTGGAGCGTCGAGATAGGTGGCACCATAAACAGGTGGTAAAATTGGCACATATACGTTGCACCATTTCAGGGGCAACAATAGGGAAGTGAGTGTTTCGCCGACCATCATTAGTTTATAGTTGTCTTGGCTTATTATGAGCGTTCTAAATTCCATGAGAATGCAGGCGAAAGCTAATAGAAAGTCGTCGATGTGGAGAAAGTTGAAGAGTTCGCGAAGCGGATAGTCCAGAAGGGGTAAATCGGCCATTCCTCTATACAAATAGATATCGTCTATCGTTCTGTGACGTAATTTTGTTTGTTGACTATGATCGTTATTTGGTATGAGCTTTGGTGTGCTGTCGTCTTGGCTTTGGGTTGATGAATTTTTGACTAGAACATTTGATGATTGGTTAGTAATAAGCGGTGGGACAATACGAAGACAGCGTCTTCTTGCTGGTAGGGGGATATTCATGATCGACCTGAGAATTATATCATCACAACGTTTCTCCCAGATCAGGTGAAGTAAGGAGCGCGTAGCGTTTATGAATGGGGTATCGGTGATGATTGTATAACAATAACTTGCGAAGCCTCCAGTGCCAGGAAAAGGTGTGGCCTCGTGATGCCGGTCGTGCACGATGAGTCCAGACCCATAAAGTACATGGCCATCCTCTTTGGTGACAAGAAACGTTTGGAATCTGGCTGGCCCTGGCTCGTCAACCAGCTCAATCCGTGGTAAGCATAGGGTCGACATGAGACTTTCATCGATTGTTTGACCGGGATTGGCATATTTCTTGATGACTTTTATGCTGCCTTGAACCGGTCCAAATATAATAAACAATTTGACTAGTTTCGCCATAATATTCCTGTCTCAATAGAATCCATGTATCACAAATAGACTACCCAGATATTTCTCGCTCTTTACACTCCGCGTACGAGGGTCCCAAACATTCGGCTGACGTTTGATGGATGTTCCTCGAAAGAGCAAACTTGAGACTGAGACGTCGATGAAGACGAATCATTATAAGGCAATGAGATTAAACAGGAATCGAGAGCACTTGCGACTCAAGGAGACAAATAGTATCAGTATGTATTGAATAAATGATTTCACTCTCTCCCCCTACATTTCTCTCTCCTTCTGTCTCTGCTACATATTGTGATTGGTTGGCAATCTCGGCGGCGCAGTTATCTTGCACTATCGCTCCCTGTCGCTCGCAAGTTCAATGAGAAGTTTGAGTTTCACCCGCATGCGTGAGCATTCTGGGATAATTTCACACTCTTGCTCCCAGAGCTATTTCACACTGACGAGCGAATCAGGCATTTCCCCGATTTCCGCACTCTATTTTAGCCCTGAAAATAAACACAGCGGTTGAAAAGCTGAAACTTACCAGGCTAAATATTGGGGAATGGTGAATACTGGTAAAATAAATAATGTATCCATCGAAAATTGGTGTGCATTCTTGTTGCAACTCAATATCGTTCCTCTGTTTCTGGTTAGAATAAAAATGATCTGCCATGCGTCATGAACAGAGCCTTTTCGCCATTGGGCATGCAAATTACCTGGCGGCACTGCCGAAAGGGCACTTGGGCAAGATCCCGGATGGTGGAAACTAAACGTATCCAGTTGTAACAAGTTGCGTCAATCGACTTCAGCTGCCCGTTTAGGCTCAGCGTCGCCAGAAAGCGAATGGATTTTTACTTTGCAAGCTCGATTACTCAACAAGCTGGTCGTGACAGATTCAGCCGCCCCCGCTACAACTACCACCGCCGCCACCACCACTACCAGCCATCTGGGCAGCCCTCCCACACTTCTATTGATTCACACTCTTGACAGCGATCCGAATTGTTGTCGGGAGAAAGAGAGGAATTACATAACCAATGGCCGTTATGAGCATAAATGAGCTTTGTTAGCGAGTTGGTTGAGAGGCTGGCGCGCTCAGATTGGGTTTTGACCGAACTGTAAATCCGTGTTGCCAATGGACAAATGTTTCGCGGTATCGTGAGTAGCGATTGGGTACCTGCCAATCGATCAGGCCGTTTTGCCACCATGTTGACCGTTCGTCATGAGAGGGCTTCAATTTGCGACCGACCGTATGAGCTAGATCGTGATTGCGCGGTTAACAACATCAATCAACTGGCCTACAGACAGGTGGCAGAAGCAGCCTGCTGCTAGGCATATCCTAGCTTGACCGCACTCTGTTCGACCTCCAACGGCAAATCCAATTGTCTCTCTCAAGAGACAGTCAAATCTAACTCGCCCATCCGAGAATCTATGAAGCAGTACTATCCAAACGATGGGTCGAGGCGGCAGCAAGGCGCTCGAGCTTTCTAGCTGGCCGAATGCCGCTCGGATCAGTTGGTCCTAAATGAACTACAGGACCAAAGCCAAATGCCACCCAAGGAAAACCTCTGGACGAGGAGCAACCTGAGGACATGTCCCCAAGTTTGTGCTTGCAGACGAGATGCTGCCGTTCCAGTGGTCTAACATTGGACATTATGCAACTAAGGGCTACGCCGGGGTCAATGTGTTATTGCCTGACTGTTCCCGTCCGAGTGGCGCCTGTACAATCATTACTTTTGACACCTTGTATGCTCCGTTGAGTCCACTTACCTCATCTCCTCTCACCTCGGCATCAATATTAGCGGCGAGCATCCCAAATCAGAGCCAGATTCAGTCTGGCAAGTGTATGTTTGCGCCATCTGAATGCCATCTCTGTTTAGAACGGCGCAAGTCTCGTCTTTGTTTGCAAGAGTACCCAGACAGTTCTCATGGATAGGAAACAAAAGCCGAGTGTTATGATAACACCCTATCCAGGCGACTCTTTTCTCTACGAATCCAGCCCGTCTAGCCAAGATCGCGAACTTCTCGAGCAGTCTAATATGCCTACCTGTCAAGAGTTGAGCACAAACTTATTCGCCGGCAGCAGACGGTTTAGGCCGATTTCAAAAGCACTGTATGATTCAAACCAGATTAGAGGACCAAACGGGAGTGTTAGAGGCCACAGAGATGTTGTCAAGAGAAGTCTCGAGAGCATCAAGATTGTTGCTTCAAAAGATATGAGAAACTTCAATTTGTCAAATCTGCAGACATTCATGGCCTCCGCCGCCACAACAACCAAAGGCGACAGCAAGACAGAGGCGTCTCAGCAGATGCAAGTATTCGAACAAGATAGACTGGAATATTTGAATCACTTGACGGAGGAGGAGCAAAACTTGTGCGTCCTCTACACAACCAGCTTGGGCGTTATAAGAAGGAGCTTCGAGGATAGCAAATTCATGAGGTGAGTTGAAGATAATCCGCCTATTTGACCACCTACATGCCTCTCGCTCATAAGCGTACAAAATCTTGCAGGTTAACTCTGGATTCAAATTTGATCAAGTACGAGGAGCGCGATATTTACCTTAACCATGAGTACAAGCAACAGTTGAAAGCGCGTTGCCAATCAATATTAGTTCCGGTCTTATTCGTAGAGGGCTCACTTCTTGGGGTCAGTACAATGTTCTACTTTCGTCTCTCGCTCGCAACCTCTTGCCGCCAAACTATGCGCTAACAAAATTTACACTTAGGGAGCCAAAGAGTTGGAGCTGATGAATGAGAGCGGGGATCTAGCGTTAAGTTTGGCCAAATTTAGGGTTAGTTTCGCGCAAATTTCGGGCCACCAGATTTAGCTCTGATTCTCCTCGCTAACTGAAACCTTCTACTGACAACACAAATAAATTGAATGCAGACGCCAATGGCACAGAGGGATACTTGCAGGTGTTGTGGAAATGCAAAATTCATAGCCTGCCAAAGTTGCAATGGCTCACGCAGATCAACCATCCATCATTTTAGATTCAATTCAATCGCTTTGAGATGCATCAAGTGTGATCAGAACGACGGCCTTGTTAAGTGTCCAGTCTGTTTTGCGGCCACGAAGGGAGAGCCGTGACATTTTAGTTGCGAGAAAAAGTTGGAGACAAGGATACACAAGTTGGACAATAAAGATGTTTATTCTCTAATGTCCCAGGAGCTTTTTGATAGGTTGCGGATAGGTTTCGCCGCTAGAAAATGAGTTTGTTCGGTACCTAAATGGCCCAATTGTTTGAGCGGGGAAATGTGGACCGATGCTGAGCTAAGCCGAATTGAGTACCAAATAGTAAACTGTCAATAGGTGCGATGATTAGATGTAAATCGATGCTTAAAACGATAACAGTGCCTTATGACTAAAATAAGCATAACACTTGAGGACAGTCCAAGCTAGAAAAGACCAGAACAAAGTTTTGAACACAAATTCGACCACTTGCAGAATCTTGAATTTCAGCTTGGCCGCAGGTACGTTGGACAAATCCTCCTTCAAAATACGAACTCTAGCCCCATAATAAGCGTCCTTAAAGGCTTGATTCCAATCTATCTTCCTAACGTCAAAGTCAAACTCTCTCTGTTCCTCGGGGTCAAGCTCTTCATAGGCCGATATCAGGTTGTCATTTGAGCAAGTGTATTCGTTTGTCGTGAATGGTTTCAATATCTCATAACCGTGATGAAGTTTTGAGGTTAATTTTGTCAGCAATTGCTTTTGGCCACAGATCATGAGTATAAAATCGACCAGATAAGCAAATAAAAGCTCGGATAGTTTTGTTAGCGCGAATCCAATTTTGTTTGCGCGCCTGTGACGTGGAACCTGAATTGGAACTCGAATCATCTTGTAAGGTGGCGCCTCGAAGCTCTCTTTGCGCAAAATCTCAAATCCCTCGCCCCAGGTGATGGGCCTTAGAGAGCTCGTTGAGCAGTTGTAAACCTTGATTTCGTTTGGATATAGGCGGGCGGTTCGCTCGGCCACCACAAGCATTGTGTTGACAACATAATCGACAGGAATCATGTCCGAAACTCCGTAATAGTTCCAGTCTATGTTGCGTAGGATGCCCAAGGAGGCCAGCACCCCTAAGCCCATTGGTCCGTTCACATTGTCCACCCAACCAGGCGTTGGTTCCCTCACCGAGGGCGTCACAATGGAGGGTCGCACGATGGCCACCGGCATGCGGCCCTGATACTTTTGGACCAGATTCTCGGCCATCGCCTTTGTGAATACGTAAGTGTTAGGTCTGTTCTCCATTATTTGTGGGCCTATTGAATCGCATAGCGAGTCAGGTATCCAGGAGATGAGCTCGGCCATCTTTTCGCAATCCCTGTTCATTGGAATCACCTTCTCTTCAACGTGTTTTATGTGTGTGTTTGTGTAGAAGGTTGAGACATGAACCACGCTGACTAAATTCTCAAATTTGCTCACAAGATGAAGCAAGTTTTGGGTGCCCAAATAATTATCACGCAAATTCTGTTTCAAGGGGGCATCAAATTGAACTGAGGCCGCAATATTGAAGACAACGTTCACTGATTTGCATAAAGTCTCCTTGACTTCGGGCGCAAAACCAAGATCCTCGCAATTAAGATCACCTTCAACGGCAACAACCTTCGACCAGTCGACTTGTTTGCGAGCGGCGCCCTCAGAGCCGCTCGTCTCTTGCCCGTTCACTGTTGGCTGCTTGAACGGGTCCTCATTGAGCAGCTGGTTGAATCTCTGCTGCGCAGACTGGCCCTTCTTCGGCCTCAACATCACAAACACCTTTCCGCAATTCTCAAACGAGCTAACCAGCTTGACGAGACAAACCTTGCCCACAAATCCCGTCACCCCAGTTATAAGCACGTTCTTGTTCTCATAAAACTTTGCCAACCTCCTAGTCTGCTGCCTCTGGCCCTCGCTGGGGGCGCTCTCGGTGGGCTGGCGGCCCTTCTGGTCCGAGCTGCCATTGGCGGTGGCCGAGTTTACCTTTGGGTGGCCGTTAGCCGTGTAAGCCATGATTCTCTGATTGGTCTTCCCTTGGTGCGCTTTCAGTTTTTTGCGGAAAATGTAATAAGAGTGGTGATAATTCTATTTAAAAACAACAAGTTTGCCAACTAACACCTGCTAATTGTTTGCGCTCACGCTCGCTCGCTTGCCTGTCCAATGTTGGTCGCCTCGCAAACTCGACTGAAGTTTCTGCCGGACTTAAATGCTCTTCGCTCGCTTTAGCTAGGTAAGTTGGTGCCAAGTTTAGGAGAAGGGGAGAGAGAGAGAGAGAGTGTTGGCGCAAACACTGCAAGGGCAACGGCGACGCGCAGGCTGCTTGGGAGGAGAAGCCAGCGATGCCGGCGCTTCCTCGCCGCGCAGATCATTGCGCGGCGCAACGCACGCACCTGAGCAAATCGAGCTCGCTCCTTTGGGGGGCGGCGAGAGGGTTGCACTGCCTCGTCTTGACTCACTCCTAGCCAGCTAGTTAGCGCTGCCAGCCCCGGGAGTCTAGTTTTTCATTAAAGTTTTATCGGCGAACGCACGAGCTGGGTGAGACTAGATTGTTGCTAAGAAGGCGCTTTGTGCGCTTCGAGCCGGCGGCACCAGAGCCAGAGCCAACACGAGCAACAGGTTGGCAGCGGATGGCTCCCGTTCTGGCTGGTGCCCAGCTCGCCGAGCCAGCCAGCCGGCGCACTTTGTAGTAAAACCTTCACCTTCCCCCAGCGGAGCCACCTTTTTTACCTGTACACTTGCCGAGCTCATGTCCACCGGCTGCCTGTCAGCCGACTTGCGGCTAGACCCTTTTTTCGAATCCTCTTCGCTGCCAACTCGAATCGTTCAACTCTGCAATCAGTTATCAGCTCCACAAGTCTTCGAAGTTTTCCCCGCGATCCAGATTGCACGCCGAGATATGGCGCCAAAAAAGCATCTCAGCTGCTAGACGCGCCGCCTGGCTGGTCGCCCGGCTGCCTGTTTGCAGCCAACATGAGTACTTCGAGCTGGCGGTCTCGCTCGTGATCATTAACGAGTACTTGCAAATCGCTGCGAGAGGCTGCATACAGCAAGCTCTCAACCATAGCTGGAGGACGAGCGAGCGCGAGGCCAGATTTGCGCGCCACCAAGCGCGAGAGCAGCGAGCGGTGTCGGGCAGGTGAGGGGGGGGCGGAAGCGGGAGATTAGCCTAATGGAAAGCTGTCTTTGGGCCACAATTAGCATAAACACTCGCTCACATCTTGATTTCGAGTATCGTTCACTCAGTTAGCTGGCAAGTTTGCTCATTGAACCAGCCTCCACTCTCTCCTCACCCTCCTCTTAATCTTTCTGTTTCGACGAAACCGGCCGACGGGCAGAAATTGGGAGACAGAAAATTTGATCGAGCTATAAATCCGCTCTCTTCTCTCCTCTCCTCTCCTCTCGCTGGCATTGTTCAGGAAGTTTCCCATTCATTTCGCCCTCAAAGCCGTCACCAGGTGCACTGGTTGCAAGTTGCGATCCTCGAAGGCGAAGCCAACGAGCGCGAACTCCACTCGGCCCAGCGGCAAGCCCCCAGCCGAAACGGATAGATTTCGTTTGCTTGAAATCGGCAGCCAATTCCATTTAAAGGGCTGCCAGTTGCGGAAAACAAGCCCCCTCCTCTCCGCTCTGTTGGCTCCACTTCCTGGCTACGTGACGGCTCAAGCCGCCGCCACTGCTACCGATGCTGCCACCGTCGGTGAGCTTCTAGTAGCTAGAGCAAGCTTGCTTTATAACAACACTTTTCTCGCTAGAGAGCCCCAATCTCGTGCAAACACAATCACTGCGCTGCACCTCCTGACAGCCTCCAGTAGACAGACAAGAACTCGCTCTGAACTCGAGACGGGCAATCGGGGTCGCTTTGCGCACTCGAGCCTCGTGGGGGCCGCCGATGATTGAGTTGTGTCTGGGGGTAATTCTGTTGCTGATTGCGCAAAGCAGCCACAATCACCGTGTCGATGGTTTGCATGCCTCCACGTTACGTAAAAGCGCACAAGTGTGAGCATCGGGGGGCCAGAGGTTGACATGACACCAGTGGCTGGGTCCTGTTGACCGGATTGGCTCAGTAATGAGCCGCCAAGATTGGAGCACAAACGGAGACGAGCGTGAGCCCGCTCAGCACCTGCCTTCGTGTCCACCTGTTGCTGTCGTGTCCACCGAAGAGTGGGAATGATCCAAGCCCAAATCTCGCGAGCAAACTTGTAGCTCTGTGGCACTGAACTCCATGCAAAGGATAGCTTCTGCTGCCGTCATCTCGTTTTGGCAGACATGCTAGAGCTGATTCTCATTGTAACACCTACACTCGATCAAGTCTCGCGCGCTAAACTCAAGATGTTCTCCGCCGATAAATGAATAATCCATCAGATTTCTCCATCTAATCTGCTGGCCTTTCCCAGATTCTCCCCGCCCCTCGGCAAGCTCCAAGAACTGAGCGCCACCTCTTGTCGAGTTACGCTACCATCCGCCCACTGAGATCGCTCCTGACTCGACAGGTGGCGTTCTGGCGCCTCGAACTGATCCAGTGACATGGCTCTCGCTAGTCGCGACCCAAGATTAGCTCGAGATCCTTGATGCTTCCTAGGATCGAGTTTGTGTAGCCAAAGGGCCAGAGTATGATATTTTAGTTTGTTCATACTGATTCAAGCGTGCAAGCTTAGTTGCGCCGGCAGAGAGGAAGCAGATGTGAGGGTGGTCTTGACATCGATCGTCACCAAACCAGAGAATCTTCTGGCTAAAAGGTTGAGATGGGCAACAAGCCTGGAAGTAACACCAAGCGAGGATTCTCAAATTTACACTCACTAGCGAACAAATTGGATCACATTTGGAGTGGAGTTCTCGGCTGACTAAAGTCATTAGCCGGGACAAGCGAATTTTGTGTCACCTGAAAATAAACTGCCATGTTCGACTTCAAGCGAGACGCGGATCGTTCACCATAAGCGACCGTGCTAGTGGCGCGAAGGCCTGCCAACCTATCGTGATGTCACACCAGCCCCGTGGACACGCGATCTTTTGTGGTTGCCAAATCGCTGGCTCACAAAATCACTCGTTCAATTTTGAACACTAATGATCAAATCCGTTGGAGCCGGCCTTACCTGTTGAGAGTTGAAGGTAGAAAGTTTCATCAATTATGTTGCCGCCACCAAAGCAACTTCCATACGAAACTCAAACAAACCGCTGGCGCACCCGTAAGGCCGCGGGCGCCTCTGATTCCAATCAAACTTTTGGGGTGCAAACCCGATGAGTCACCGGCTCGAAGTTGGTTGGCATTGTGCCTCCAAAAGGAACCCTCCCATCGAGCTGGCTCAACACAATGAGCCATGCTTTTGATTGCGGGCACAGCAGAGAGGCACAACAAAATCGGGAGTCTCGAAGTGGAAAACTCGCGATCGAAAATTGCAAACGAGAGTGATTTGTCTGGAGTTGAATTGCGTCCAATTGGGAGCCATTTATTACCTGCTATTCGCGCAAAGAGCCTTACATCAAGCGTCTCGTTGGCAAATCCGTTCTTGGCCGCTCCGTTTGGCGCTCAGCCCTTGGCGTTTCTGGGCGCCCTTGCTCCCAGCTGGGTCTAGAAACAAGGGCAAAAATGAGTCCGATCCGGAGTGTGTTGGATGTCTGGCGCTTTTATTGGCCCATTAGCGGGAAATCATAGCGCTCGCTGGGCAGGTTTGCATGAGAATCCGAAGAGGGAGGAGGTAGAGGCGTTGGAGAAGCAGTGAGAGAGTGAGGTAGATGTTGGCCATTCTCATGCCAAGAGCCCCACCAAGCAAGCCGACCTCTGTTTTCATGAACTTTGCCCGGCTTGGCCAAAGTTTGTTTGGAAATTAACAATCAAACCGGCGGCAGCCTGTTGTTTAACGTGTTTGCCCAATGATTTACAAGCGGAAAGTTGAAACACCCTCGAGGGTGTTCAATGTTTTTGGTGGTTAGCGCGCAAGATGGAGAGGTGGGGTGAACGCGTTACCTGCGCGCGGAGCTGCCAATTTGCGCGAGAGGAGAGAATCCTCCAGGTCCGCTGATGAACTTTCTCCCGCCACTCAAGGTGCGCCGCTCAGAGTGAGACCACAATCGACAATGAAGCCCATTGTTGCTTGTGCCTGCCTTTAACTGGTGCCAATGCGAGGCTAGCCAGCGGAACTTATCAAATGCCTACAATTGTGCTCACTAGACAGCTTGATGCAGAACCCCTCGCTCGGCCAGGATGCCAAGCGAGCTCGCCAGTTGGCCAGAGTTCAAATGATTGTTGAACTGTGAGAAGTGCAAGTAGTCAACAAGTTTGCCTTAAAACTCTCGCTTGGATGCGCTCCCCTCCACCCCTCTAGCAAGCGGAAGGCATCCTTCCAACAACAACATAGTTTGATTGCCGCCCAGCTGAGCCGTCCCATCTCAATTGGACGGCCGCTTGAGTCTTGGCTCTGCGGCGCTCGCTTTGTGAAATTGTTCACAAACTAATCGGCCCCGAGAGCCGAGAGTCCAGGTAGCTCATCGAGATCTCAACAATCTTGTCGGCATTCACCTGGAGGCGGGCACTTCCGCTGCCTTCGACTGCCCCCGCGCTTGGCGGACTGGCAGGCGAGATGGACGGGACTCGGGCAGAGTAACGGGTAAATAATAAATCACAATGGAGTGGGAATGAATGTACATTATTGTTTGTTGCTAGCTTGCTCGCTTGATCCTCGGTCGGAAGCGGCTGTTGCGGCGACGGCGGCAGTGCTACCACCAACGAGCGGCCCACGGAAGGACAATGGATCGAGAGGGGGAGCCAGTTGGATCTTGCGATTGTTCTCGCCTCGCCCCCTCGGCTTCGCTTGCTCGCTGGCTTCCTACCTCTCGCACAAATCCCAACGCCAAGTTTGATCGCGCTAAAAGGCAGGCACAACACAACACACCACTAGACAGCCCAACCCAACTTAAACACACACACACACACAAACTCTCGCCGGCTTCAAGTCCAAGACTGAGCCGCCCAACCAGCGGCCAGGCTCAAATGCTCCAACGTTTGAGCCTCCAGTTATCTAAACAGGTTCTCAACCGTCACTTTCCCTCCCAATTGGTGGTGGCCCAAAATCAGTGGCGGCCCAACGAGGAGGGAGCCGGCTTCTATTTGAATATCGCAGAGAATCCCTATGGAATGGAGCCTTCATTTCCTGTCAAGGATCAAAAAGTTTGCCATCCGCTAGTGACAGTTTTCGGTCAGCAATAGAGAATTGGTTGCTTGAGGGACTTGATCGGCGAGCAACAGATAGGTTAAACCATCTTGTACAGCTACATAAAATGGTGGCAAGATGGTTGAAGGGAAGACAAACGACAAGGTTGAGCAGAGCCAGCAACAAGCCATGAGCGGGCAGCAAATTGAGGCCCCATTGGGCGGCAGTGACGAGAGCGGCAGTGGCAGCAAGTCGCCCGCTGAACCCTATCGAGCTCTTTTCGACTCGATCCCACAGAGCGGACTCAAGTGTGATGTTCTGTTTCTCGTAATAAAGAACAGAATCCAAGAGGAGCCCGAGTACGTGAAACGACTACGAGTTGTGTTCCAATTCAATATAACTAAAAATGGCTCGCCAGCGGCCACTTGGACCTGCGATACGAGGACCACAATCGAGGGCGACATTTACAGGTCAACTCCGAAGTTGGGCCTTAAGGCCGATTGCATTTTGACGGTTGATGACGACGATTGGGTTAAAATAATGGTGGGCAAATTGAATCCTCAGCGCGCGTTCATGATGTCAAAGTTCAAGGTCAAAGGCAACATAATGCTCCTCCAAAAGTTGTACGCCCTTTGGTTCGAGCTCAGACGGAAGGGCAAGACGCCTGAGTTGGACTTGATACAGGAAATTATGGTCAACGAACCCCTGATGCCCGGACTGAAGAGCGAGGCCATGGCCATCGAAATAGTGCAAAGGATCGTCAAGATGCCCCATTTGGTTGAGGAAATCAATGCAACCATTCAGGTTAACATACTAAAACAAGGCCAACTCATGACCAAGTATCTGATTGGAATGCACCCAGGTAAGAAGCCAGAGTTCCGTAGAGCCTTCAATGTTCTGTTGCCAAGCGAACATCAGCACCAGCAGGACAACGGAGGTGACAACATTCTAAGACCAGACGTTGTATTCACAATTGAAGACGACGATCTGGTGCTTCTAATTTACGGCATTTACAAGGTCAACGAGGCCATAGCTGCGGCCAAGCTCAAGGTCGAGGGAAAACTCGAGCTCGTCGAGCGAGCGAGAGCTCTGTTTGAGCAGCCCCCGATTATGGCCAAACTGTGAGGGCCTCACCGTTTCACGCATGCTCGTGCCTCAAACCCGCTTGTTTGCCAACTGGGTCAAACAGTGCAACTCAATGCCTAGCTGGACAGATAGTCTCCCAGTTGCTGTATTAAATTCACTCGTGCTCCGTCTCATCTAGCGCAATTCCGTAAATTTGTCACTTCACTCTGTCTGTGAAGGTTGCGAGAGATGTGGTCAGTGTTGTTGCATTTGTCATCAAAATGTCTGACTGCGATCGAGTTTTGAAACTATACACCTGTGCGCTAGGCTGAGAGCTTTTTTCAGGCATGGAACACGAACAGGTTAGCAAAGATGAGAGAATAAGCGAAAGATGGCTGGGCTCAACTGCAATCTGTTGTACAATAGACAGAGTCAGCCGCATCGGTGACACAATCGCCTGTCTTAGGCCTCAAGTGAAGCCCAGAGCTTGGGCCTACCGAAACTCCTTGATCAGAGTGCCTTGCATACAATTTCTCAGGGCAACTTTGCTTGTTCAGGTGATCACAATCTCAAGCCGGCCAATTTGGGCTGACGAAATCGATGGCTCGATTGGAGGCGGTGATCAGGTGGTTGTGGCTCGCAGCAGGACGATACCTGCAGAAAGGATTTTGCTTGAAAATGGATCGACGACTTACATTTCAACACTCGAAGAGTTTCTCTCTGGCACTGAGATCCCCATTGGTGGCGACTCATTTGCGCTAAATTCAAGCACCGTTCCCAGAAGACTGGCGCCCAATGCTGACAAAATTCCCGTTTTGGACCAATCGGAGCGCGAGGGATCAAGACAGACCAAGGAGCCGCCGAGAGGGGAGTCTTTCAAGCAAACTAACCAAGTACCAAGCTCAAGCCAACAAGACTCACATTTGCATTCAAATTCGCACTCAAGTCCAAACCATGAAAGAAACTCTAATCAATTAAATTCAAGCGCCTCAGTGAAGCCAATCCCCCAACATTGGCAGGTGAAATCGTTGCTGAATGTTAGCAATGATTATCCGCTTGCCTATTCGCAAATTATCTGCGGTTACGTGTGGCCACTGATGGCCGCTTTAACCCTCTTTACAAACCTGATGATAGTGTTCATCTTAACCCAAAGGGACATGCGAACGCCAACAAATGTTGTACTAACAGCAATTGCCATTGCAGATATAATTCCAATTGTTGTCCCAGTGCCCTGGTTTGTGTACTTGTTTGCAATGGGTAACGAGAAACAGGTTCTATATCCGCCAATCGCGTGCTACTTTTATCAACATTCGACCCGTTCAGTGAGCGAAGTCTTTTACTTCTTATCAACTTGGTTGAACGTTTTGTTGGCCGTCCAAGATTACCTGGCCGCGTGTTGGCCAAACTTAGCGAAAAAGTATTGTCAAATTCGGGTTGTTGTGGTGGAAATATTGTCATTAACTCTCTTGGCTTTCCTATTGAATTTGCCCCAAGCTTTGAAGTTGGTTTTCAAGCCGGTAAAGTTCTATTACAACGGCCAGCTGACTTGGGGTTGCAGGGCAATGCAAGCAAAATGGTTCAAAGATTTGGTGGGCGAGTATGTGGCTCTTTATGACGACATTTTCACTGCAACAATTGTGGTCTTTGTAGATGGAGGGCCAGCAATGGTGCTGATAACTCTAACTGCTCTCCTAATCCGCCAGCTGAAGCGCCAAAGAATTCAGGGCCACCTACTGATGGAACAGGCGAGAACTGCCAGCAAGAGGCGCCGAGAGAGAAACCGCCAACAGGAATACGAGTCCTCTGCCAGGGTCATGATCTTTGTGTTGTTGGCATTTTTGGCAGTCAAAATTCCCTTCGCCACCACCTACACTCTCATGATTATTCAATCGAGATTTGATATTCACTTTGTTGAAAACTTGGTCGACTTTCAAAAGGCTATCACCTTGACTGACCTCGTGTTTGTTCTCAGTTATCCCTTGAACTTTACAATCTTTTGCTTATGTTCAAAGAAGTTTCGCCACAAATGCGCCCAATTGTTGGGCGAATGCAACAGCAATACTAAATCAGCCCGAGGTAGGCTGATGAAAAGTATCTCAGGTAGCTTCACTAGCGAGTCCATGAGCCAGGGTTACCAACGAAACTCAATCGCAACCATAGCCTCCCAAAATGGGCCAGCAAGTGTAGGTAAACGGCCAAGCTCATTGTCGGTGGGAATGAAGCAAAATTTGATCGCGAATCAGTTTGAGCCGAGCAACTATCGGGTTTGCGACAAGACTTGCGAGGGTAACAAACTCTTCAAACCAACTCCAACATTCTCGGCCGAAATGAGTCCACAATTTCGCGCCCTCTTGGGCGACGGAAGCATCTGCGTCGAGTGCATAATGCGCTACGAGCAACTAAAGAGGTCGAACGGCCAGTTGGATCTACCTAGAGACAATTCCGCTGGGGGCGCATGGCCGCCCAGTCCGCCGCCCCTGCCAATGGCGTACCAGCTACCAAACATAGTGACGACCAGATGCGAGAGCATCAGGGAGATGTCCGACTCGGACGAGGCTCTCGAATCAAGAGCCAAGGAGGAGGAGGAGGATGCAGCTGCAAAGGATGACCAGTTTAGTATGCAAAACAGAGCCAGAAATAATCTGCGTCGAGCAAGCGCTCTCTTGGCGAGTAGGATGAGCTCCTCGTCCGCGAGCGCCTCCGAGGATTCGCTACTACAACAGTTAGGCATCGCATGCGGACTGCCAACTGGTTTCAGGGATGGTGGAGGCCAGCAGTCTGCGGGGTCAGCAAAGAAGGTTGGCGAGCAACGAGTGAGCAGCTATCCAGGTAGCTCGCTTCTCCATGCCGAAAAACAGAATCGACGCCAAAGTAACTCGAAAATTTTCAACGCCCTAGATAGGAACTCGTCGCATTCAGGCGAAAATCGGGACCAAGAATCAAACCTGATCATGTGCAAGCAGCGCTCACTTTCATTATCAAACTCGCGTCTATCAACTTTGCCCAACGCAACCGGCCTGCTGGCGGACGTACTCATGCAAACTCTCCTCGCCGTTCGGCCCCAGAACCAAACGAGCCTCGAGGAGCTGCCAAGGGACAGGCAAGCGGGCGGCAATCAATCGTCGGCGGAGAGTAGCGAGCTCTCAGGTAGATCAAGGTGGACGAGACGACTTGGTGAGCAGTTGCAGCTGCGGGAGCAAGAGCGAAGGTCAAGCTGAGGGGCAGATCGATGGCACGCGATTCCGATCGGCCGAGCATCACGCGCGGCCACCGTGCATGTGACATGGAAAGTTGTTGTTGCAATTGTGTCTCTGATCCAAATTGATTATTGATTCTCATCTCTGCTGACCCAAATGGAGCTCTAAGTCGGAGCAAACAGAAGTATGTATTTACCAGCACAATTCGGTGCAATTTAGCGCGCAGTTAAACTTGCTCCCGTTTGCGAGCGCTCTGATCGCTATGTTCATTTCAGCGATGCGCCTAGCTCATGATTAAACTGGCCCACAAACTGTCGCACACCAAACTCTATCTAGACTAAACACATACTAATTGTCCAAGCACGAATTGAGACCCTCGACGAGAGGCTTGGCCAGGAATTGTTTCAGTCGTCGTCTGTATTCGTGTCGCAACCAATTTCCATACATGTCCAGCAGCCAATTATTGCGCCTATGGTGATTGTTGCGGTCGTGTAAAATTTGAACAGTTGGCGACAAACCCGCTAGGTTCAATCTATCGCCGGCATCAAGATAAATTTTATGGTCCAGATACAGCTCGTTCACCTTGAATTCAGTCATACGAATTCGGCCCCCAAAACTTTTGTCCGCAGCATAGGCGGTTTGGCTCATTTTAGTCAAGGTTATGTCGAACGATTGGCTTGAATTTAGTGACAAGAGTTCAAGATAAAAGTCGCCACTCTCAATCTTGAATCTCTCGCACTTTGAGCCAGCCTTTGTTCGCGAACCTCGATCTAAACCAAACTGGCTGAGGGGAATGTCTTCCTGTGGCATTCTTGGATACAGGCGCCACCTGGATCTCAACTTATGATTTCCAACCTCCTGAGTGAGATTCAACCTGAATCTCACTCCTCCCTGGCCCTTTGTCCCGCCCAATTCCTCAATCTGAGAGCATTTTGCCACGTTCCTGAATCCGCTAGTTAGTTGGGCCGGATTCAATCGCATTGGACTTGTTTCCATAACGAAACCCTTTATCTCTTTGTTTGTTGCCGCTTGCAACCTGAAATCCGGTATCTGGCTGCAGTTTTCGCCCTTGAACTTGCCCAATATTCGCTCGATGGTCATGTTTAAGATGGCTCCAGGTAGAGCTTGCGCTCTCGTGCAGGATTGATCGATTTGGAAGTCGAAATAGGGCAGATTGTTCAGGTTTTCGATTGGCCGATTCTGATAAACAAGGCTTGGTTCATGAGGAATAGCGTTCGTTACCTCCTGTTTCGAAACAGTTGCCACTGGTTTTCCCAATTCAATCTCGGCAACGTTATTCTCGCCCGATTTTGGTATCTCCACAGTAGTCTCTTGCTGCTGCTCGGATATGATAGACTTGTGATTGACCACAGACTGAGTGGGATCAACCTTTGAGTAGCTTACATTGGGCGATGGCTGCAGGCTCTGCAGTGTGGGAAGCGACTGTTTGAGGTTAACGTCTGGAATCCCATTGATGTTCAACAATGCATCAAGAGGTTGAGTCGTGCTGATTATCTCTTGTCCAATCAGCTCCTCAGGTTCAGTTTCAACGCTGACTGGTCCAGTTTGAAGTTTTGTCTTCAAATTAGAGCTATTGGTTCGAACTCCACCCTTGGGTTGATTTTCGGCGACAATAACCTGATTCGGTTCTTGAGCTGGTGCTGATTTCGGATCCTCCTGCGTTTTCTTGAGATCTTCGCCCTTTCGAACGATCGTTTCAGATTGAACTCGACCATTTGGAGTGTCCAGCACATCGGCTTCAAGATCCTCCAAATCACTAGATGAATCTTGCTCTTCCTCACTAGTCTCTGGCTCTGGTCTTAACTCTCCTGGACGCCGCTTGTTCTCATAGCTCCGCGTCTCTATCGGACCGGAGTCTTCATCAACAGATTTCATCTCATCTCCCGAATCAACGTAAGCGCCCTCATCCTCGTTCGAGTCCCATGAGGTCGATTCTTTATGGCTCTCGGTCTGTCTCTCTGTTTTGGCCTCTCGCCGGTATTTTACATTTTGCACTTGGTTTTCAGACAACTTGACGTTTCTGGCCTCCAATGGAATTATGGTCGCAAAGAGATAGTAGGAGGCACAAACGATCACTAGCAGCTTGATAGACCTCATGTTTGCTCTCATCTCAAATAAATCTAGTGACCCAGAGGGATAAGCAACATTTTAGCTGGAGTTGCTGGATATCGTTGGTCTGTCAGCTCAATGGCAAACAGGGTGAATTAGAATGAGAGGGATAGAGAGAGAGAGAGAGAGAGAGAGAGGATTCTACCCTATGATGGAGATTGGACTCTATAGGAAGACTGCTGAATGAGCATTTCGACACTCTCTGAGGAGCGTTTTTATTTGGCTGGAAGGACAACTTTCTTTCGAGTTGAATAGAATTAGATTAATCCGTGATCTTCCTCAAAGCAAGAGCTTCTCTCCCCAATTCCCCTGCAAGCAATTCCCTTTTTTTCACGAGTTCGTACTCTGGTTCGCCCCTTTCAGTGAAGATATTCCACGGTAGATCTTAGTGTTCCAATCTGCTTGTAGTATTCGTAGTATTGATCTGGTTGCTTTTGATGTTGCTGACGCTGCTGGTATTGTTGGTGGAAGTTTTGCTCGGTTTTAATCTGGCACTCGTGCAGTGCTAGCCCGGCGCCCTGGCTCAGGCTGCTCGAGGTGGAGGAAGTGGGCGATGGCGAGGGAGTGCCGGCTAGGGGAACAGAGGCGACAGCTGCTGCAGCCGCTATTGTTAGCTGATTGTTGAGTCGCTGACGGAAATCCGATTGCACCTGCAGATCACGTTGGGCACAAATCGCGAATAAGTTCTGGCTACTCTGGTGCTCATTTGGCTTCAGGTTCGCCTCGTGAACTCGGCGCTGGAGGTGTGACCTTTGGCACTCAGAGCTGGGCTCCTCTTGAGTTTGGCCTTGCGGACAGGAGTAGCCGGCTGAGGGGTCGGGCGGGGAGTTTGGAGAGGCCGCTTGCTGGTGGGTCAATTGTGCCACCTGCTGGTTGATGCCAACCAGACTGTCAACCATCTGCTGCTGCTGTAACTCGCTTTGTTGCCCATAGGCGCCAGTCTGGAGCTTGAGTTCATATTGTTGTTGGTGTTGTTGTTGCTGCTGCTGCTTGATTGCGCAATCAAGCCAGCGTTGCTCGTAGTGGATCGAGCTGGATTCAACCCCAACTGCATCCTGTTGCACTGAGAGATCCAGATTGTTTGCGTCAGCCAAAAGACTGTGACTGTTGACATCGGCGTAAACATTTGACCGGTCATGTTGCTGTTGCAAAAGTTGGTCGCCAACGAAACCAGAGTTGCTAGGCGCTGGCTGGCTTTGGTTGCCAGCCGAGTTCAGATGGAGGTCGAGCGCCATTTGTTGCTGGCGCTTTTGTTGGAAGAAGGCGCAATTTTGATCCATGCTGTTCAAGTGGCCTACTGAAAGACTTTGTGGCACATTGATCAATTGATGGTTTGAGGCGGCAAAACAACGCATTGCCTGATCCACCTGCTTCTTGTGCTTTGCTCGCCGATTTTGAAACCAAACTTGAATTCGAGATGGATCCAAGTTGGTCTTCAGAGCTAAGGCTTCGCGCGAACTAGGACTTGGGTAGCTATTTTGCTTGAAAGCTTCCTCTAAAACAGTAAGCTGATACTGATTGAAGGTTGTTCTATGCCGTTTGCAATACATCGCGGCCAGATGCTGCTTTGTTGCCTCCTGTTTGTCTGGGCAACAAGAGCCAGCGCCTGAGCCCGGTGATCTAGTCAACTTGTCGGCGCAAACAACCAGAAACAGCAACAAGGCCACCAGTTCGAGATCAGCAGCGCCCGCTAGCTTATCTGAATCCAGCTTGATATTTGGGTAGAGGCGAGCTAGTATTTAGTTGCTGGACCTTGGAACGTTTGTCTATCCTTGTTCCCACTCGATGCATGCAATGGGAACTTGCAGTTGCCTCAAGACGATCTAGACGCTCATTGGTTCAATGATGCAATTGACGTGATAAATTAGCTGGCATTGAATTGATCTCAAAAATCTAGAGGAGAAATATAGATGCAGAAGCTGCAAGAACGGGGAGAGAGGGAGGGACGGCGAGACATAGAGAGCGAGGGAATGATAGAGACCTTGAGGAGCGAGAAATCGGCAGAGAGAGAGGGAGCGAGGGGAGCTAGCCCGGCCGAGCAACAGGCGAACGGGCCTGTCAGATCCCGTGGGCCAAAATCGGCTAATCATGGTTGGCTGGCAAGGCATGTTTGGCTGTTGATGTGGTTGTTGATTCATAAATAAAGCCACTTGTCAGCTAACTAGGTTCACTTGCCTACTATCAAGACAGCCCACTCTGACTGAAATGTCTTGATGGTTGGCTGTAGAACTGTCTGCACTGCATTACGGAACTCTTGCAAGCGAGATCATATATTAAATTTCATGCTTGAACCTCCAATTTGGCCGATCTGTCTCCTGATCAACTGGTTGCGTAAACTGCAACATGGTCGTGCAATTGCTTGGCGAACAAGATTAATTGGGAGAGGTGTGTTCCTGGTTGCTGACCACAGGATTGGCCACAGTTGTGTCCAACTCAATCCAGTGAACTTGTTGGCCAAGTTCGCACCAACGAAGTATAACTGGTATATCCTGCATGTGATAAAGGATCAGTTAGTTTGATTGAAAGCAACAGTTAGTTAGAGCCAACGCTGGGCTCAACCGCTCGACGTTAGATTTTAAATTTAGAATTGAGATTTAGCTCTAAGCTGAGAGTTAAACACCCTCGAGCACTAGACGGTCTCGCATGTTCTCAACTCTGAACGTCCAGCTGAGACAAGATGGACAAACATGCAATCTTTAGGTGTGGATTGCTCTCATGAACGAGCTAGCCAAAATCTCCAACGCCCAATCGCCAACTAGGACACCCAAGAGGAGGCTTGACTCTGTCGGTCGAGCGACAAGCTTCCAAGAGGAGACGTATATTTGTGTATGCTTAGGATGCTAATCATAGGTGAGCTAGACCGGTTAACCGGCTAGCTTGGTGTCGATCAGCCTGGTGAATCGGTTTTGTTGCCTGAGGGAGGGGTGGTTAAGCCGAGATTCGCAAGCAGATCCATGGAGCGAGAGCCAAAAGTGAGCACAATTAGACCAGAGAAGCTCCATCACTGGAATTTGCCAGCCTAGATGAGCAATACAATGAAAATCTCTGAACGGCTAGTTTAGAATGCAACATGATGGGGTTGGGGCAATACGAGTCCGTTAGAGCCAACCCTGATCAAGCAAATCTCTATTCTATTACGGTGAGATGTCTACTTTCTACTGGACATCATGTCTCATACATTGGGATAGGACTCATATCATCCTTCGAGCTTTCGCCGGACTACATTCACCGTTGCCCACTCATCCTGGAACTGAGCTTGCCGTCCTCTCCCCTCCCGTTACGCAACGTTTCGGGACAACGCGGGCTCATACTCGTTCATGTAGGATGGGTGTGCCGTAAAATATTCCGCTCTAGCCGACGCAGTGAGGATTCAGTCAGGATGATGGGCGGAGCGGAGCGGCGGGACAAGGGGGCGCGACAGCGCGCGAGAGGGAGCGGGAGCGAGCCAATGAGCGCGGGCGAGCCTGCAGTGCGGGAAAGCCGCGGGCAACGGTGCAGTGGTGAATTTCTCATGGCGCAACAAGCGCAGCAACAGACCCGGCATGCAGTAGAGTGTGTGATTGAATTTGATGCGCCGAATTGCGCCTTTGCGGCCGCCCGACCCTCGCGCTTGGCGCAAAGGCGTCGCCGGGACAAGCGATGGGATGCGAGCCAAAAAGGGGCCGAAAATTGGTTCACAAAATCATTTTACCTTGCCAACAGACGATTAACAATAAGTTGTAACTTTACTCAAACCCTGGCCAAGGTTGAATCGTCTCTCATGAGTCAGGCTGGCTAAGAACCCTGTCACGCCCATTTGGCCTTTTCCACAAACATAGTGCGACCGTCACTCGGCGCATATATTGTCCTCATCCATCCAAAGGTCCATACAAAAATTATCATTATTTTTAGAACCGTTCTAAACTTCAGTGAAAAAAAACACAACTCAAACAATTTGAAAGTCTTTCTACTGACCCCTCTTTTCCAATATAATGTGTCATGGACACTATAACAGTATCGCATATTAGCCATGATCCCCTGTTGAACTCACAACACCGCTACCATTATCACCACCTTCATCACCGCCCCTGTTCATCGTTACAATTTCCATCGCCACTATTCCCAGCCCTCAAATTGAAACAGCAAGCCACAAAACTCGACAACCATTACAGCAAATGGTTTGATCTCCAATTATAACTCTTCCAACTCAATAGTACATGTAGGGACGGCAAACGTTCGATTGTAGACTTAGGAACCATTGTTGGTTCTAGACAGTAGAGTAGGAGAGCTCGATCGGTTTGGGGGTGAAGAATCTATCATTTACACTATCTGATACCATCATCGTTTTTAATTGAGCTTCCAAGATGATGCATTCAATGAATTTCTCTTGGACAGACAGCAATGATGGCAGCGCAACTCAAAAGCTCAAAAACTTTATTGTGAACTTCCTAAATCAACCTGATGATCGAGAATACCCGGATCTGTGCCAATTGCCCGACTTGACAGAGAGAACCCTCCTCGAAAATTTGAAGGCCAGGTTCGAAAAGGATCTGATCTACACCTATGTCGGTTCTATTCTCATTGCTGTCAACCCCTTCAAAATTATACCAATCTATCAGCCCCATATGAACTCCCTCTACCAGAGGACCTCAGACCGTCTTAGTGATTTACCGCCCCATATCTTTGCTATCGCAGCAGCCTCGTACAGTCAGATGCTAACAAAGCAAGAGAATCAAACAGTTGTCATATCAGGTGAATCAGGTTCAGGAAAAACGACCTCAACAACGTTACTACTGCAGCAACTAAGCTCCTTATCTCAATATGCTTTCAGAAGTGGAGTTGAAGATACTCTTCTTAGTGCCGGTCCAGTTATGGAGGCTTTTGGTAATGCCAAGACACAGCATAACAACAATTCGAGTCGGTTTGGCAAGTTCATTCAAGTCATCTATAGAGAGAATGGAATGGTTAATGGAGCTATTGTGCAGAAGTATTTATTAGAGAAGTCACGTATTGTATCACAATCGGACAATGAACGCAACTATCACGCATTCTACTACTTAATTGCTGGTGCGTCACCAAGAGAGAGGGAAGAGTTTCATCTGACAAAGGTCTGTGATTATTTCTATTTAAATCAGAGTCGGCGACAGTTTGAAGTTGGTTATAGAAACAATAGAATAGAAGCTGAGGGCTTTATTCGGCTTAAGAAGTCGATGGAGATAGTCGGATTCTCGCCAGAGAAGCAAAATCGGGTGTTCAGCGTTCTGTCGGCTGTCCTGCATCTAGGTAATATTGAATTTGTAAGGAAGTCTAACTATCACAACGACGATTTTGTGCAGATCAAGGATGCATCTGTTGTGACTTTCATCTCAGACTTGTTGGGCTTGAAACCGCAAACATTAATCAATGCTCTCACATCCAAGAGGACACGAGCTGCGCGTGGCGAAATGCTCCATTTCTGTTATAAGTTTCATGAGGCTAAGGCCACCCGAGACGCAATGGCCAAATGTTTGTATGCTGCCCTTTTTGATTGGATAGTGATGAGGATAAATCAAGCTCTCCTGTCGAAGCGAGACAATAGAGATTTTAAGGGAAATTACATTGGCATTCTGGACATATTTGGGTTTGAGGATTTTGGAGGTCAAAACTACTTCGAGCAATTCTGCATCAACTTCGCAAACGAACATCTGCATTTTTATTTCAATCAACACGTATTTAAATACGAGCAGGAAGAATACAAGCGGGAAGGAATTGTTTGGAAGGATATACACTTTGTTGACAACATAGAATGCCTCAAACTAATAGAAGAAAGACCAAGCGGCTTGCTTTGCATTCTAGATGATCAATGTAACTTAAGCGGGGCAACAAATCAAAGTATGCTCACATCGTTCGCTAATCAGCACCGGAACAACCCTCTCTTTGAGATGCCACCTTGTTTCAAGGATGCTTTCATAATCAAGCACTATGCTGGGAAGGTCAAGTATCAGATAACTGATTTCAGGGAAAAGAATTCTGATCTGATGAGGCCTGATATTGTGGGAGTTCTCAAGAGCAGTAGCTTGACTTTTGTGAGGGAACTTGTCGGCACTGATCCACTAGCAATGTTTAGATGGCAAATATTGCGAGCTTTCTTCAAGGCCTATTTTATATTCAGCAAGATACGTGAGGCTTCGTCGGCGAGGGCCCGTGTTGCGATACGTACTCTGACCAGTTATTATTCGATACATAACCCCAACTTCAATCACCCAAGATCGCCCCTACCTTGTATGAAACATGGTGAGGATAAGCAACCTTGCGCCACTTTCCTCAAAGAAATGATACTACAAAAGGCTGATAAAGTGATTCAGAAGCGCACCAACCAGCGTCTTAACAAAGTGCCATCTTTCAGAGATCGACCTGAAAAAAGTATTAACTTGTTGCTCACCCTCAAATCATTAACCACACACCGTGGAACAAGCTACTTGAGCCGGTCTATCTCATCTAAGCGCACTCCTACTGTAACTGCTCAATTCCAAGTGTCCCTTCATCAACTTCTAGATACTCTAAGTCGAGCAAATCCATATTTTGTGCGGTGTATCAAGTCGAACAAGGAAAAGAAAGCGGACCACTTCGACGATGTATGTGTCCTATTGCAACTTCGTTACACAGGTATGCTGGAGACGGTTAGGATTCGTCAAAGTGGCTATCCCGTCAGACTATTATACACAGAATTTGTTCAGCACTACAGAATACTCTTGAAGAACGGAACTAAAAGTGACCAAGGTGATATCAAGGCATTCCTCGATAGATTAGAACTCAATCCTGATAATTATCAAATGGGTATTACGAAAATTTTCATGCGCGAGACTGAAAAGGTCAATCTTGATTTGATCTTGCACGAGGAGATACTCAGGAGAATTATCTGCCTACAAAGATGGGTCAGGGTCTGGTTTGCCCGAAGATCTTACTTGAAAAAGAGGTCAGCTTTGCGAAATCAGGCTGCTATTAGAAGTGGGCCTCCAAATTCTTATTGGAATGTAACAAGAACTTGCGAGTTCACTGATTCGAACGATATACTTATAACAGATGTACAAGAGTTACAAAGTATGGATATGTTTGTATTCAAGAAGATATATTTTATGGACGAACAAAAACGTATTTCATCAAAAGAATCAACAGTTGATGTCGTCTTCAAACAAGCTCTCAAAGAGTTTAGACTTAATCTCCTCAGTACCTATTCTGTAGCCACCTCAGAGGGCCCTCTAAGAATAAGCTACAAGGACCTCATCGATCATTTTGAACAAGTCATACTGAACGTTTGCCAGCAGGAGCAGTCATGGGAATCTTTTCCAGTCATTATGGGAGTGAACGCTTTCAGAGGTTACCTTGATGAGTTCAGAACGATAGCCTCAAAGAAGGGCTTCGATAAACTGGTTAACAACAACAGGAAGCGAGAAAACCCGTTCATGAGGCGGGCTAACAAGCGTAGGATGAAAGAGGTTGTCGAACGTCATGGCCATAAAATGTTCATGACAATCGCAAACATTCCAATTGTTTGTGAAATTTGCACGTCACTTGTCAAGCTAGGGAGCCGAGTTCTCGTATGTAACGACTGCAAATTAACATGTCACAAGAAGTGTATCGGCAAAGTGGTTGTCTCTTGTCGAGACAATAGCCTAATACAGCAAGGCAAGAAAGTGTTCGGAGCACCCTTGGAGAGATTGGTCACAAAAGATGAGCGATTACCAGCTGTCTTGGAGCAACTCATGACTGCGATAGAAATGAAAGGACTATATGTTGAGGGTCTCTACAGAAAATCTGCAACTCAGTCCAAGATTAACGAGTTGAAGCAGAGGCTTGAAGAGGACAGGAACAATGTCGATTTGAATAACTATGGGGTACATGTTTGGACAGCTGTGTTCAAGTCGTTTTTCCGCGAAATGCCTGAGCCCCTTATGACGTTTCAACTTTATGATGAGTTTTTGTGGGCCACAGCAATAGTCGATGTACAAGAGAGGATTCAAGTTATATTCTCCCATATAAGCAAACTAAACCGTGCCAACTACGATCTCCTGGAAAGATTGACTTTCCACTTAGCCCGAGTGGCGCTCGTTGAGCATGCCAACAGAATGAGTGCCAGTTCGCTAGCTATTGTATTCGCACCTTGCATACTCAGAACTGATCGGGTTATGCGAGCCCAGGATAGTTTTGGTGATATTAGAAAGCAGACAATGTAAGTATCTTGTTAGAAGTTGGCTTCACACGGAGATGATCGATCTTGAATCTAACCAGACGCTCTTACACACCTACAGATGTTTGGAATGTATTATAACCGAACGTATGAAACAAGTCAAGGAAACTCTAGTCGATATTGATATTTTGGATCGTGCCACGCACACTGCCGAAGCTCAACTGAGTAATATCAGGAGGTCAGCGGTCAGCATTAGATCTGTTCGACAAGACACAGAGTCGGATGTGTCTCAAGTCGAGGAGGCTAGGCTAACCTTACAAATTGAAAGCTTACAGAGCGAAAAGTCTCATCTCACTAACATGTTGCCATCGTTCAGGATGGCGAGTTGCTCCGATGACGAGCTGAACGAGAATGATGTTGATAAAGATTACCGAGATAACGAGCAATCAGGTGAGCTAGTGAACTTTGGAAATGGGAATAGGATTTCAAACATCCAAGGCGGTTGCGGCATTAGACCCCAGTTACAACAACCTCGAAAAGATTCAACAAGTGACAACAGTGATCCGACAACAATGAACGTTTGCATAGTTTAAGGTATTATTATACAGGAAAATTATAATAAATATCCCTATACTGACATTTTCATCACAATTGAACTCTGTGGTTTGTATCCAATCAATTCTATATCCTCTAAACGGAAATCATCAATGTCGTCGACGTGTCTACGGAATTTCAGCTTTGGGAACTCTGATGGCGTCCTTTTGAGTTGCTCCGTCAAGGATTCGACATGGTTAGTGTAGATGTGAGCGTCACCGAGAGTATGTATGAATTCACCAGCTTTCAAATTTGTCAGATGGGCAATCATGTGCGTGAGTAATGAATAGCTAGCAATGTTGAATGGGATACCCAAACCAACGTCGGCTGACCTTTGGTAAAGTTGGCAAGAAAGCTCGTTGTCGTTCACATAGAACTGGGCCAAACAGTGACAGGGTGGCAAAGCCATGGCTGGAACATCTACAGGATTCCAAGCAGTCAATATCAGTCGCCTATCGTATGGGTCAGTCTTAATTCGCTTGATGAGCTCTTGTAGTTGGTCGATACCCTTACCAGAGTAGTCGCTGTTTTTGTCAACATACTTGGCTCCAAAATGTCTCCACTGGAAGCCATACACCGGACCGAGATCACCTTCTTCTCTATGCCCGAGACCCGATTTTTCCAGAAATTCCCTCGACCCGTTGGAATCCCAGATGTGCACGTCTTTCTTGGTCAGTACAGTCGAGTCGGTGGAGCCGCTAATGAACCAGAGGAGTTCCTCCACGACTCCTCGCCAAAACACTCGCTTGGACGTTAACACTGGAATGGTATCATTCCTGAGATCAAATCTCATTTGAGCACCGAACAACGATATTGTACCAGTTCCTGTTCTATCGGGTTTAAATTTTCCCTTATTGATGATTTTGTTCACGAGGTCGAAGTACTCGTATTCTCCTAGATTAGGCTTCTCCTGATCGTGTTCAACTCTATCAGCGGTTGTCATGATGTTCAAAATTTGAGGGGTTTGTAACTCAACCAGCCTAAGACGCAGAGAACAAATATAATATCTAGACTGAAAAGGATTCTAGACTAGAATTTCTAGTTGAACAGGTACATCTTTCATAACCTGCACGTGCTCGGCCGCGCACAAACGCTTTCATTCGCTGACCGAGAGTCCAATCTAATAACCAGAATCTGGTGATTTTTATCAAACCCCCGTGGATTCACTGGTTGGTCCTCAAATCCCAAAGAGTCACTGGACAGCAGTGTGTTGACATTTAAATACAAGAATCGATTAAGCGTGGACGCGATGTTGAAGGGGAACCATGCGATATTAGCCTGCGACAGGGCAAGGACCAAGCTAGGTCTAATATTTCTTCAACTATGTTGGCACACCTGATCATGCATCTCGGATTACTCGTCCCATTTCTAATCTTGATCCGACCGACTCGTGGATCAGACTTCGTTGCAAATGCCTCGGCCGGAGACAGTCTCGTTTTCGGCTGCAATCGTGAATTAAACGGACCAATACCAATTGACTGCACACCATGTGACTGCAAGAAGGAGGGCACCAAATCTTGTGATAAACTAAACGGCGAATGTCTGTGTCATGATCACGCAATCGGACAGAGGTGCGACAGGTGCGCTCCAGGCTACTACCGCACCAAACAATCAACAGGTGCATGTGAGCCGTGCAACTGTCACAAAGTTGGCTCGACCAGTCCCCAATGTGAATCAAGTGGCCAGTGTAAATGCAGAGAAGGGTTTAGGAATCGGGCTTGCGACGATTGTGATGTAACACACCATCAAGTGATCAGCTCGAGCTCATTACGCTGTACACCATGCGAATGCCATCATTCAATGTCAAATGTCAGCGAGATTAGAACGAGAAACGAACGGATTCTATCAGAGACTTGTAATACAACCTCGACGGAAGATTACTGCTCAATGAATGCTCAACTCCTGAGGCACTGTGATAAAGTGACTGGTCAATGTTCGTGCTTAAGAGAATCGGTAGGAGACAAATGTGAAAAGTGCGCACCTAGATACTGGTTCTCGAATGTAACCTCGAAGTGTCTGCGCTGCGAACCTTGCTCATCCTCGCTGATGGATCGTTTGGATGAAATTGATCAAGATCTGAGCTATGCTAACAGAACTGTCGAGAAAGGTAGGATGTCGGCCTTGATTGGACTCAAAATAAGCAACCTCGAATCGGCGTTCTTGGAACATTCATCAGTTTGGGAAAGTTCGAGGGCCAAATTTAAGAGCTCGTATTTGTCCTTGAGGAATCAAGTACAGAACTGTTCGAACTCTCTGGGTGACGATATCAGCCAATTGATGGATAACTTGATGGCAAGGTTGAGTAAACTCCAAACGAATACTGTATTCACACTTGAGCACCCACATTATTTTGCTCTGATGGAAATTATGAACTCGAAACTGTTGAATCTACGCGGAGAGCTCCAAAAGCAGCTCGATCTACTCTCTGATTCTAAATCCGAGCTGGACGAGATCGACCGAAATTACCTGGAGGATACAGATCAGAGCTGTTTGGTCGAGATTGATAGTTCTAGGATCAAGAGTCTAATCAAAGATTCGCAACAGTTGATCAATAACCAGTCGATGGATGGATCCTACATGAGTCAGGCCTTGAACAAGATGCTGGTGCAACAGGAACGCATATCTTACCTAACTAACTATATCAGGGGACTTGGTCACAACTTGTATGAAGAACTGATAGCGAGTGCACTCTTCAATTCAAGCTCGTTTGGCCGAGATAGGCCCCTGTTGAGTCAACTAGAAATTCTTGAGTCCGAATTGAGTAGTAGCATTTCCAACTCAGTTGCGAGCTTGACAAAACTTGCAGAATTGCGCCCACTGGTTGATTCGATAGCTGCGCACGGAGTTGTTGAGTCTACCTCGGCTAGGAACTTGTCGCTTGAGATATTCCGATCCGAGCTCACGGTTTTAAGAGCCAGAAAAAAAATTGAAAGTTCAGTCAATCTGGCGACGACACTTGTGGCTAACCTGGCATCCGTTGACACTGATCTGGTGGATTTGAAAGATTTGACTGTGCGTCTAAGCAATAAGTCTAGCACGATAAACGACTTGATGGCTACCGAGTTGAATACGTCGAGATACCGATCGCTCGAGCGATTATCAAGCGAAACAAAATCATACCAACCGGAGCATGTAAGATGGAGCGGCATTTTGACTGCCGATCGTGATGTAAGCGAAGTTTTAGACCACCTAGGCTCAGTTGATGAGCTGCATTCTACCTTGAACCAGCTGCTAAATACCGTTAATGATTCATCCATGTCTCATAGGGATGGGCTCAAACCTTACCAAGACATACAAAGTGAGACAAAATTGCTCAAGACCACTAGCGTTCATCTCGCTCTGAGTCTTAGGAGCAGAACTGATTTGGTGACTTCTATTGAAGCAGAGTTTCATCATGAGAAGAACAACTATGCGAGGTTTGCTGAGCAATTAAGGATTCTGAATGAAACTGAACGGCTCCACGGTGTCGATAAGCTGAATGAACAAATCTTGAAGACATCTCTCCTCGCCGAAAGTATCCAAGGCTACTCGCAACTTGTGTCTGTCGTCTCACGAAGATTCACTCAAAAAAGGGACATGTTGTTCAAGTTGACGAATGCCGAAAAGCAGCTTCCATATCGATCAGTCATCGAATATGATGAAACTCTCAGCTACCTGACAGGCAAGGGAAGACTAAGTGGGGGAATCAAGTCGGCCGAGACTCAGCTAATAGATTTAACGAATGAGCTAAAGACTGGTTTCAATCTTGAGTCGATAAGAAATCTCACTCGCTTTGCTGATCTTGAAGTGAGACGTTCCATTGATAGTTTGCGAACGAAGATTGATTACGCTAGATTTTTATTAGATCAGGTGAAATTGGAGCGAAACTTTACCCAAATTGACGACAAGCAGATCAATCAGTTGGTTAGGCTAAAGAATCCGCCAGATTTAAGCGAGCTCTCAACTTATACCTCCGTTTCAATTTCGTTTAAGCCTGATGACAAGGCTAATGGTGTGATCCTATTCATAGGAACGCCAACTAGCCATCATCGGGATTCTGGGGGCGACAATTCGTCACAGATAAGCAGCATTCAGGAGGAAGAGAAGGCCAAGATTTGGGATTTGAAGGCTCGAGAGACACGGAAATGGCGATTTAAACAGGCCCAGCTCGCAAATCTGACCAGACATCCCTTGAATCCATTCTCAATCCAAACAGCTTCACCCGCGGCTCATGGTGGACGCTTGAACGTGAACAGGTTGCACAGTTGTTTGAAGCAGCAACAGCGGCATGATGGACAGGCTTCAAGTGAAACTAACCGCCTCTATTCCGAGTACTTGGCAGTTGAATTACGTCGGCGCAGGTTGGCTGTTGTTCTAAGTCTTGGTTCGCAAATACTCGAAGAGATTGTGGACGACACGCTTCTGTCCAGCGGACTTTGGCATAGGATTGAGATAGTCAGGGTTGGAACATCCTTGAGCCTTTCAGTCCGATCGTGCCAATATACCAGCTCGTTAACTCGGCCGCTCTCGAGCCCGCATATCGTGCTGAATTTGGACACAAAGCGAAGCGAGATATTTGTCGGCGGTTCGCCCATAGCGCTTGCTCGAGGCAACCACTCGAGCTCGGGATCAGCGGTTTATAATGATCGCAGGTTTGTCAATGCGCTGGCTATTTCTGGCCAGCAATTCAATATAACCGACGATGTTAGGAGGAGTTCCGGTTTTTCGGGTCAAGTGTACGACTTGAGTCTGAACGGTCGAAAACTGGGTCTATGGAACACAGTATCAGCCATGGATGCAAACAAGCTACTTGACTCGATTTCGGTGGCAAACATGAGTGACCAGATCGAGTGGCCCCATTCAGCCACACAATTGTCCACTGGATCCATAAACAAGTCCGCTGAACTCTATGAGGAACTCTGCAACACAAGCGATCATGATCCTATCGCAAGGCTTTCGGTTGCAGGTGGCGCGATTCAATTCTCGGACGGCTACGTCGTCTTTGATGCCGTTGACAGATGCAACTCTAGTGGCAATAGCAGCGTTGAATCTGCATGTCCCAGCGAAATCTATCATAACCAAACAGACCTCAGCTTCAGGTTCAAGACCTTGGACTCAAACTGTCTGCTCTTGTTGGTGCAGCTTGATAGATTAGCCAACTCATTCATGGCAGTGCAACTGAACTCGGGTCTCCTAGAACTGGTGCTGCATGTGAACGGAACACTTTCGAGCTCCACAAGCTCGCAAATGGAGAGCCTGCAAACGACAAGACTGTCCGACTATTCATGGCACCAGGTCCAATGCACCGTGAGCTCTACCTCCAATGGCCAATCAATCCATCTTCATGTGGATAATCGAGAGGTTGGACGAGTAAATTTGACGGCTTCAAAGGTAGATAAGTTGCTGTTATTTTCAAGATTGTTATTGCTCGGAGGGGGTTTGGAGCAGCTTCAGTTGCCTGGCAGCTTTGCGGCAAGTTTAGTTGGTCTTCACTTCACAGGTTGCATGCAATCAATCAGTTGCATGGCACCAGCTGCCTTTGGAGCGACGGGTTTCGTTTATGCAAAAAAGCTGCTCAACGTCAAGGAGGGAGCTTGCCAGGAATCCGTGCGGGTGGTTTCCTTTGCTCGGCCTAGATCAAACATCTCCAGTTCGTTTGTTCAATTTCTCAATTCAAACAACGAGCTTGACGAGATTATGCAAGAACAACAACAACAGCCAGATGTGCAGCTAAACGATTGGTTCAGTATGGAGGAAACAAGTGGCCACATAAGACGTCTTACAATTAAATTCAAGACTAAGCAAGCAAATGGGCTCCTAGTGCACCACTCGCGGCCAGATCACTCGTCGTTCATATCCGTCTATATCTTTGGAGGCCGTCCAATGTTGGCGGTGAACTTCGACAAGAAGCTCCGCTTTGAGAGTCACTTGGCGCTTAATGATGGCCAATGGCATACATTGTATTTGATAGTGCGACGTTCGTCCGTTCGAAGGAGCGAGATTCCGAGTGTAGGGGATGCTCACCTTGTCAGGCATAGTGTTAGCGCAATTTTGGATGATAAGTACATCTACACAGATCGATTCACCCTCCTCCTCGAGCCTGTGAACCCCAAATTGCAGCCTCAACTCGACAGGGGCCAGCGGAAACGCTCGGCGACTCCACAAGCCGACGAGTCAATCCAAGTGGCCGGGCCAGTGACACCGCAACCAGCCCCTTCCGGCCTCGGCTCGGACTCGCTCGATTTGGAGCTGCGCAGGAGGGTGCTTTACCTGGGCGGAGTGGAGGACAAATACATTCCCCTGCTGCGCAATCTCCAAATACCAACCAGCTTCCACGGTTGCCTTGCGGACGTGACCATCAACAGCATCCGGTTGGATTTCGTGCAAACAAACAGGAATCAGGGCGTCCTAATGAACCAGTGCCAGCTAACCGATTGAAGGGTTTGCGTCGATTTTGGCCGCGAATAAAAGTGATTTATGGGTTCCAGTTTGTTTACAGAGTTTGGAACATTGTTTCTGCGTCGTCCCCTCTTGGAGACTCAGGCCGCCTCGGCTCGCCACTAACCCAGCCAATGGCGCAAGGGGTCCGCTTTCATCAGGCCGCCGCCTCACTCTCGGATACGAAAGCCGCTCCCGCCCCATCTCTCTCTCTCTCTCTCTCTCTCTCTCTCTCTCTCTCGGCCTGGTTTGCAGCCAGGACGGTTGATTGGCTGAAGTGGGCAACTTTCTCACAGCGGCCAGATCTGTGCCGGCGGCTTAGAGCAACTGGTGCAAAACAAACCCGGCGAGAGTATGGCAGAACAAACTTGCAAAGCCCAGTCAGTCGATGAGCCGGTTGCCAGCTACGCCCGAACTGCAGCCATCCGCTTCCATGCTTTGAGGGCGACGCCTCTGGCCACTGCGCACGAAACTGCCCATCCGCTTGCGGGTCTCAGGCGCGCGGGATAGACGCTTGCCGGGCCACTGGGCCGGCCGGTCGTGCCCGACCATCGGGCGGCGGTCAGCGCGGCAGGCGCACTCATTTCGCAACTGCGCGCCCGATCTGTGTGCGAGGCGAACAAAAAGCGGCACCCACCCGCCGCCTTCTGGTGGACGAGGCTGGCTGACCGACTGCTGGACTCGACTCGACTCGACTGGCTCCCGTTCTGCCTGTCCCGTCTCATCTCGGCAGCAGCGGCGGCTGCGGCTGCGGCAACACAGCGCAGTGCCTGTTTAAGTGTGTGTGTGTTTGGCCGCGAGCGCCAGCACAGAGATCGGGAAACGAGTCTCAGGCGGCGGCCGCGCATCCAAGGATACTGGCGAAGGCGGCGACGCAAGGCCGACCGGCCGAAGGAGGAAAACAAAATAAAGCGTCTCGTGAGTCGACTTCGTTGTGTAAGCCAGACTGAACTTGTGCCTTCTATTTGTTATCAGATTGACACCCGATGGACGCTCGCTGCCGCTCTGGCCCCAAACTATTAGTTGATCAATAATTCCAGCCCAAAAACTTCGCCGCCAGCTCGAAAGCTCGAGCGGCCAATGAGAGTTTGGCCAAAGCAAAGCTATCATGCCTCTCAAGAGCAACAAGTCCGACGTTCGGGCCAGAGATCAGTCGGCTACCAATGGCAACGATGAAACTGGCAACGACAAAATCAGCGCACTCCAGCAACAAATCAACGGAAACAGCAACGGCAACCAAGCGAGCCAGAACCAAATCAATGGAATCAACACAAACACCAACTCTAAGGCAACCAAACTCAATGGGCTCAAGAATCGCATTTTGCAACGGCCGCCGCCGCTTATTTTGGACAAGGTGTCCAATTTTTACGACAACAATACTCAGTTTTCCCCAACCAAAGAGCAAATGGCTCAGATGCAAACGAGCGGGCGAGCCCAAAACGAGCCAGCTGGAGCCAAGAACGACGAAACCAAAGTTACCAACAAAACTCTCCACCAGCAACCACCACCTCCTCCTCTTCCTCCATCAAATCAAAACAACTCCGCCAATCACAAGTTTTGGGCCTCGCTTAACCAAAATGTCTCCAGAACAAAGAGTTTAATTTGCACAAAAAGCGTTGAGTCGGCCAAAGAGTCAGCTGGCTCAGCCAACTTGTTGGGCCCAGATCTAATTATTACTCATCGTAATCACGCCACTCAAATGGGAGGAAAAAATCTCAATGAATCAACAGTATTGCACAAATCCCAGTCTCTCGTCTTAGCAACAAAAGAGGCCCAAAATTCTAAACAAACATCCAGCGAGCCAATGGAGGTCAAAAATGAGCTCGATGCCAAACCGCACGACCTATCGAACAACTCGGAACTAGATGATTCCAGTAACCATGGAGGCGGCTTGAGCGAAAACGCTGGGGGCAATCTCATCGGCGTAGACAATGCAACTCCTCCCGCCTCAACAGTACCCCTTGATAGTCATAGGACGTTTGATGAACCACCCGCTAGTGCCACCAGCAGCAGGCCTAGAAGTAACAACCCGTTCCTGGCCACCGAGGAAGAGTTGTTGCTGTCCCCCGCAAACTCGCATAATAGCGCAAATTTCCACAACAGGCCGGCCTCGTTTATTGCAGCAACAGATAGTGCTCTCATGATTCAACACCAAACTTGTGAGCCTGACTATTTGGCAGGCTCTCAGCAGGGACTAGTTGAAGAAAAATTCAACGACCTACATATCAGCGAACATCAAACTCAATCTCACTTGTCCATGCACCGCTATCCAGATTCAACCCAACCATATCTAAGGGGAGGCGAAGTGACAGTTGTTCCTCAAGACGCTCAAGATCATAGAGATAGCTCTTTGTATGGACAAGTGATGGTCCAGCAGCAGCCGAATTTAATACCCCAAAATATGCCAATTTATGGAACATACTACCCGCCTAGCACAAATTATAGCAACTATGAATCATCCATCAGCATCGATAGCCATAGCACCGCCTGCAAACCACCGCCTAGCGCAACAATGCAACTGCCTCATTGGACTGAGGCTATTTACGAACTCAACAATGCAATTTTAGAGTCGAGCTCAGTTGCAGGTGGCGCGGAAAACGGTGAATTCATTTACATTGCCGAAAATGGCGATATAGTGCTTGAGCTCGACCATATCAAAGTTTCCGGATTCACCTTGATCGAGTTTAAGGAGCTGGTTGAATCTCAACAGGTGCACTTGTTGAAGGCGGTCCAGACAAAGCATTCTCATGGCCTAACAACTGATCTCAAAAGCTACCTTAATTGTGGGTTCCCTAAAAATTCTATTGACAAGGAATTGCAAGATCTGATCAGGGACAATATTTATCGCAAGACAATACCTTGCACAACTAGATCGCCAAAAGAAGACGAGTTGGACAACGTTGACTATCATTTCTTGAGCAAAGAACAGTTCATCGAAATGAATAACCGAGGTATGTTACTAGAATGTGGTATGTATGGTGGTCACTATTACGGAACTATGAGGCCTTTCAGCGATTTAGGCAGCCTTTCCCTTTACGACTCACACAGTCAGAGGGAGATATCTGAAGAAATGCGACAGCCTTTGAACGATAATCACCCCGCCTTGGGACTGGCAACCCGGGAGGATACATCTAATGCACATGCCGATCCAGGTCTGGAGAATCCTTTGTATGAGAATCATGAGTCGCTACGGATGCATCAATTGAATACCATGAGCATAATCACCCCGCAAGCTCTCAGAGCGGAGAGTCATGATAGTAAACAACTCCCATCCGATCCAACAAATTTCTGCCCATCAAAAGAGATGCAGTCAGACAGGACACAATTGAACATTGTAGCTGTCGACTCTGAAGCTTTACCACATGGTTGGGAGAGAGTGATAGATCAAACTCATGGCACCTATTACATCGACCATAACACACAGAGAACGCAATATGAGAGACCATATGAGATTGAATTAACGAAGGGCACAATGGGTTTCGGCTTCACATTGGTTGAGGCTGAAAATGGAATCTTGTTAGTTAGAAGCATTATTCCAGGTGGGCCAGCGCATCTAAACGGAACTATTAGGCCTGGAGATATCCTCATCTCCGCAGTCGGTGTTTCTGTTGCAGGTCTGCAGCATACCGATATTGCCCGTTTGTTCTCAACCTTTGCCGTCGGTGACAGGGTTCGGTTGACGTTCGCCCGTAGCGCCTATGTAGTCGATGCAAATCTAGTGCCTGATGAGTACTTATTCAGCAATGGAACCAACGGTGACCTCGCGGTTGCCGTCAACTCCAACTATCTTAACTATTTTAATCAGAATATGGTTTTACAGAACCCTCACATAGTAGTTGACCAAGAATTTGAATTTATCACGTTAACTTTGAAAAGAGGCAATCAAGGTTTTGGATTCACAATTAGCGATTCGATGGCCGGACAGAAGGTGAGAAAAATTCAGAACGACGAAACCTGCACAAAATTGAAACAAGGTGACATTCTCATAAATTTGAACGGTCAAGATATAACAAAGTTATCGCACAAAGAAGTTGTTGAGCAGCTGAAACAATGTCCACCCGGTAAAGATGCAACCCTAATAATAAAAAGGAAGAAAAGATTTAGGAGCAAAACACCCTTGGCAATGAGGACAGAAAACGAAGAATATTCATTAGAATCTACACCCCAGCGCAATTGCAAAACACCAAGCTTGGATGGGCTAATGTTGAGGAGATCTTCAGAGCAATCATCAAAGCTTAACGACCCCACGCCTAGAACTCTCATTCCTAACCCTCTCGAGTATGGCCAAGGTATAGTGAGCAAAAGCGAAAGCTACGGAAACCACAATTACAACTACAATCCAGCTTCTGACATATCATCGATTCACGCTCTTGATCCAAGTTATTTTCCGATCTCAGATGGCCAGTCTATCTATGGTACTAATAACCATGAAGAGCTTTATTACAATAGACTTCCCCATCAAACTTACATACCAAATGATCCCAATATTAACGCTAATAAGACGGATTTTGGGCAACCACCTTCCGTATCTGGTTCCAATGGTCTGGGTGTTGACAGTATGATTGGTTGTCTCAATCCTTCTGGGGTACCTTCACCGCAGACAAAGTTTGCTAATATTGGTGGACTCAATCAAGTGAATCAATACAACAATTTCATGAACAACGATAAACTGGTGCTCATGCAAATGCAGCAACAGAGATATCAAAGTATGCCACAACCACCCACGTCAATGCACACCCCTGACTACCACCAAGTACCCCTCTACTCTAACAGTGATATGCTTCATAGTGACCAACAGATTATTCCAACCCCAGCCAAGCCAATTAACCAATACCTACCCGAGCCCTGTCATAACTATCAGGACAACTACTATGCGAATAATGAGGAAGTAGATCTACAGCGACTCCAATATGAAGGTTTCAGTCAAAGCATGCTACCAATTAGCCATCAAATAAGCAACGCGTCATTAGCGCAACCTTTCAACTCGCCTGATGACCAAGATGAATGCGAATATCATCAGGTTGATTTAGATAGGGGCAATACCGACTCGAATTGGGGCATAAGACTAATTGGTGGCTCAGAGGTGGGCAGAGCTATCAGTATCGGTTCGATAGTGTTTGGTGGGGCTGCCTCAAAGAATGGCAGGTTGAAATCTGGTGACGAAATAATATCCATCAATGGTATCAATGTTGTAGGAGCAACGCACCAACATGTTGTGGAATTGATATCTACATGCTCGAATAGAGCCTCGCTAGTTGTGCGTAGAAAAAAGTATGCTGAAGCTTGTGAAGTAGTGCTAACTAGAAACATGGACGAGGGTTTTGGGTTTGTTATAATCACCAAGAGTAATTGTGCCTTAATAGGATGTATCATCGAGGGTAGTCCTGCAGATAGGTGCCAGCAATTGCATGTTAGGGATCGCATAATAGCTGTGAACGGTCGTTATATCACTCCCAATATGCAGCACTCAGAAATTGTCAGCATGATCAAAGAACGCGGTAGCACCCTTCGCTTGAGGATAATACCTGCCGATTGTTACACTGTCGAATTGATCAAGAGCTCACAAAACGACAATTTTGGATTCAGCATGCGCGGCGGCAGCGAGTACGACGGTATGCCTTTATATATTCTAAGGGTTGCCCCGAATGGACTGGCCCGTGATTTGCTCAATGTTGGCGATCAAATCATTGAGATCAACGGCATTCCTACTGTTGGCATGACTCACTTACAAGCCGCAGCCATAATTAAATATAGCGATCCGATAGTAAAGCTTAAATTAAGAAGAAATTACATCACACCACCAAGCCTGTTGGTCGATTCGCCCAGGGCTCTCCAGACGCTACAAAAATTCAATCAAGTTACGGCTGAAATGAAGACGGTCAATCTAAATTCAACGCCCAGCTTTCAGCAGGATAACTCGGTCTCATCTGATTTGGGTTCTCTGAGTCAGCAGAACTCATCACTGATTGAGGACCAACAGCGCCAGCTCACTGAAACTGAAATGAGCGGAAATAGTATGATGTACAATCAAAGTGCTCCCCTCTATGCTTCTTGATGACCCCTTCCTATCTACGCTCGAATGTGTGTTCTTCTCGAGCAAAGACCTCAAGAAACTCACGCAAGTCCATCTTAACAACAGAATCTCAACTCTGACAACTTTTAGTCAACAATCTATAGTCCTTCTATCTTATGAAAGATCAGAACAGTGCTGCCATAATGTAACGAACGACGAGATCATGAGATCCAACAACCTTGAGTAACCAGCCAAGACCATGACCGATGCATCTCTTAGGTTACAATATAGTGGCTCCATGATCAACAGGTCATATTGCTCGGCTGGTACCTGAATTTATGTGGAGCACATGAGAGTTACTGGTTAATAAAAGGGTGACCATGCTTCAAAACATATCCAGGAGAAAATCTGAATTAGTGTTGAGAGCTACGCTCGTGAGTTTATCTTTGTTCTGAATTATTGAATATATTTCCGCCTGCTCCTGACACACCCCTCATATTGCGAGGGCCAACAATCCTGTGCCACAATGAGTTCCTCTATCAGGCCCATTTTCGCCTAGTCTTTTTGCAATTGATGGCGATCAGACGAGGGGAGAATAAAACAGGGGCTCTCGTAGCATAAATTGAGAGTGTTGGTTTCAGGGAGCGTGATTGATATTGTTAGCCGAGAGATGGTGGCTGTCAAGTGAGGAAGAGTGGTTGGGAAACAAAGGATGCGTATTTTAGCTGCAAAAGGCTGATCGCGCAAGCGTAGGTTGAGTTTTAAGCGAGTTTCAGTGTCTATAAGTTGCCATTTGAGCAGCCTCTGACCTCTCTAGAGATAATTAATTATCACATTGAGACGCAGAATCCAAGAGTGCGTTAATTTTGGTTGCCATTGTGGGTCAGAGGAGGATAGTGTGGCAAGTAGGACGTCATTGTTATATTAGTTGCGCTTATATTAGCCCCATCGAAAGGTATGCGCCATCTTCCTGTTCGACGCGCAACTAAGACTTAATTCGGATAGATAAGCGTCAAAATCGAGAGCTATCTTGTGGTCACCCAATTAATTAAGTTAAGGCGCTCGATGGAGTCAAGTGTTTTGGCGGTGCGCCTTTGCAAATGCGCGTGCGCGCGCCCATGCTTGTACAGGTGCGCTCGGATGCCGGATAACTGGCTGAAGGGGCGAGAATATTAGCATAATCCCACTATCTCAGTGGCCGCAAGAGACTCGATGGGCCGATGGAGCTCTAGTTGATGGAGCCGGAGTAGGCGGTTAGTTTCGCTAGATTTCAGCGCTATCCGCCAACATTATACTTTATATACTTTCGAACGGCTCTCTCTCTCTGCTGTCTCTCCTACTGCTGCTGCTGCCGCTGCTCTGGGTCGCCCAGGCCAAGGAGCAGGGCTCAAATGGTGGCGTGGGCGTCAGATTAACATTATCAGCTTGTCCATGACAAGCGAACAGCATTGAATCAAGTCCTGATATACCGCTCGCTCGCTTGCTCTCCCTCTTGATTGAGTTCTTTAGGCTAGCAGATGGGTTAACTTTGGCCACATTCTAATTGCCTTGAGGAGAGAAGAGGGGAGCCAGGTAAGGATCGCGCTCGCTGCGAGAGGAGGGAGCATCTGTGAGATTAAGGACCCAGAGCCGTTGCAGTTCAAGCTCGAGCTTCAGCTTTAGCCCTCCCTGGATTGGAATGGCTCGCAGATCAGTGGATCCATCAGCTCAGTTCAAAGGTCCAACTGGCAATGCAATTTATGTGCATTTTTTGAGGCATTAACTGGCGCTATGACAAGTTTTGGTCGATTAGATCAACCAGCGCTCTGGTTAGCTGTTGATTTTTGGCCCGGCGAGTTGTCGTTCAACTTCAGAGCGTCCATGGTAGTGCCTTGGCTAGAGCTCATTGCTCGTCTGGAGTGGCCGCGGAGAGAGCGAGGAGGAAGCGAGCGAGACTCTCGCCGCCTGAAAGGCCACAAGAGGAGAGGCCGCTCAGAGTGAAACTCGGACGCCCCTCGGCCTGCAGACCGAGCGGCGCCTCCTCGGTGTTGAGCAGCAACATTGAGGGTCGATGGGCTCGAGCGGATGAGTGCAAGCGAGATCGAATGTAGGCTGGCCGAGCCGGCTCGGCTTGCTCGATCTAGCGTCAAGCTCTCGTGTCTGCGCCGAAAGTGAGGCGGCAGCTCGCGGGGACAGAGATGGAGCCGGCCGCGCTCGTCTGGGTTGAAGCATGCGAGATTCGAATTGGAAGCCAGAGCGGCCGGCCGGCGAGGAGCGCTTTATGCGTTTAGAGCAGCTCAGTTTGCAGCTTTGTTGGAGCAAATTGGACTCTACGGCTTGGCTTGGACTAACGGCGAGTGGAGTGGCCACAAACGCGCAAACCTGGCACCAAGATGACAACCAAATCGGGCGGCCGCCCGAACGCAGCCCTAAATGAATCAATTTGAAGCCGTTTGGCCAGCACGAACGCTCTCGCCGCCTTTGTGAGCCGAGACTCGCCGGCAAGGCCACTGCTCGCTCTCGTGTCCCTTGAGCCGGGCTCCTTGAAACCGGATCTCTCCTTACCTCCCCTCAATTAACCAATCCAAACAAGCCGCTCTGGCCGCTCCATTTTCAGCCCACAAAACCATCAATCTAAACCAGTTGGCCAGGCTGCCACTCTTGGCTCGAGAGTGGCGAGTTTAGCGTTGCGAGCGGCCGCAAGTTTGGGGATGCGCGGCGGGCGGGTGTGTGTGTGTGTGTGATTTATGAGAGCGGCGGCTCGATAAATCAAGGGGCCAGGTGTCACCTTGGCGCACTTTGCGGAACTCGAGCGCCAACTCTGGCCGCGGCCGCGCTTTCGGGCGCCGAAAGGCAACTCGTCCACTGTTTGCGCTCGCCCGCCGAGCTCGCCGGCAAGATCGTGTCCACGGCGAGAGCGGCCACTTAGCGAGGAGGCCAGACAAGCTCAGATTGATGGGCAAGCCAACGGGTTGGCCAGGAGGCGGCGCTCGCTTGTGCCCGCTTGGTGTTGGTTGCAACTTTGTTGGCGCGTTCGCGCCACTCGCAGCGGCGGCGGCCCAGAGGCTTCGCTCGTTGTTTATATTTGTGAAAGTGGCTCCACTAAATAGCTCGCCGGCCAACTGACTGACTAACTAAGTGAGTGACTGGCGAGCCGCCGCCGCCGCCGCCGCCGCAAGCAGTCTTCAAAGCTCTCGCCGTTTGGGTCAATAACCCAGGGAGCTCATTCGTAATCAAGGCACGCATTTCACATGGCGAAGATAAGGTGGCGGCGAAAGGGAGAAATGGGCAAGTTTATCCTGTGTGAGAGTTTTCGCCCACCGAGCTGCCGCCTCCAGTCGGCCCGCTGCTTGCTTGCCCGTTGCCCTGTTGGCCGGCCAGCCAGCCCGCCTCTCGAGCTAAACTTGCAGCTCCCTCCGCCGCCGAGAGTCGCCAGACCAATGGCGCCGCCTCAGCCAGCCGGCGAGCCCGGCGCAAGGCAAGGACTGGCCCGCCGCTCAGCCTGATGGCCATCGGAGAGGCGCTCAGCTCCAGCGCCGCCGTCAACGAGCTCGCTCGATTTAGACATAAAAGTCAACTTTGTTCGGGCGCTAATCTGCGATAAGCGGGTCGCTTTCGAGCTTTGCCACCGCTCGCCCGCCCTGCTCCAGGCGGCCGAGCTTCGGGTGGGCGGCGCCCTCGTTGGGAGAGGGGGCGCAACCCGCCCGCTCGTCTCGGCGGCGGCCGTCTGCCTGGCGGGCCGACCTTCAGGCTGCCCCTCGACCCGTTGACGCCAGCCGACCCGAGCCAGCGCGCGGGGCTCGCCCCTGGCGACGGGCGCGCCAAGAACTGTGCGGCTGGGCGCCCCACTTGGAAAGGCTCGCTCTGGGCCGGCCGCTCTTGGATAAGCCAGCTTGGCGCAAGCCAGAGTTTGATCGAGCGAGCGTCGCCGGCCGCAATGGGAGCAATCGGCCGAGTAGATGGATGGACTCTCACTTTCAATCCATCTTCTTGGCGCCGAAGTTTGCGTTTGCGTTTGCGCTCGCCTTTGAGCCCAGAACAAACCAAAAGTGCGCCAACAAACGGAAGCGGCGCGCAACTTTCACCCGACTTTGGTGCGATTTTCAATTTCCGGTCAGAAGGCAGAGGCAATCAAACAACAATGGCTTAAATTAGATTTGCGCACTTTGGCCGCAACTTTGATGGCTCATTTAAAGGACTTTGGGCTACAAATTTCGCTCGGCGCGCAATTTAAACAAGGGAGGCGCGGCAGCTTCGGCGCTCGCTCGCTCGCTCGCAGGTAATCGCATCACGCGAGAATTAAATATCATATTATTGTTGTTATCCCTGCCAACGGGCTTGCTGGCCGGCCGGCTCGCTTGCCGGCTCGCTGGTCTGGCGGCAGGCTGCTTGTGTTTCCAGCGGCAGTGTTTGTTGTGCGCGCATAGATCACTGGCCGGCTGGCCAGCCAGCATCCCCTGATTTGCGGCTTGATTGGGATTTAGATCGGGATTTGGATTTGGACTGGGGGTTGGATTCGGATTGAATAGGCTGCACTTTGCTCCAGCGCTCGTTACCTTTCAGAGCTGCGCCAATTCAAACAAATTCAATCTGGCCGCTCGCATTGAGGAGCGGCCGAGCGTTTGGCCAGTTTCGCCAGTTTCGCTCCCCGCGCTCAGCCTCAGGTTGGGCCTGATTCTGATGCTCGAGCTCACTCTGACTCCGATTCTGACTCTGACTCTGCGATGCAATGAAAAGGAGCCGATAAAAGTGGCGCGCTTCCCGGCGGCGGCGGCGGCGGCGGCGGCCACCTGTGCTCCTGGAAGCGGCGCCAGCAGAGCCTCTCGGCTCCCAAGCGGCGCTTGCGTGCAAAATAATGAAGCCGCCCGGCCCGCGAGCATATCCACCGCTCTCGCCTAATGAACTCATTAGCCCAGATATCTTTGCCGCCCGGCGGCTTCCGTGGCCGCGAGAGTGGCGACTGGCGGCAACAAATTGGCGCTCGGGCGGCCAACTAGGAGGCGGCGAGCAAACAGGACCCATGGAGCGCCGGACGGGGGATTCCACGAGCGGGCCGAGCTGCGTGAGCTTCAACAATAGCGGGCCCAGCTAACGAGATCCGCTGGAGCCAAGCACCTCGAGCAGAATATGGTCGCCCCCCCCCTCAAGCCGCGCTCATGGGCGGCCAGCACGCGAGCCGCAAGGCTCAATCATCGATCATTTGTCACGGCGCCGCCGCCGTCGCCGGCCAAGTCTGCTCGCCGCCCGCGCGAAGAGCTGGGCGCCAACTCGTGCGCGCGCAACCTCCTGCGCCCGCCCGCCGGACGGAAGTGAGCGAGAAGAGGAGCGTGATTTATGGCCGCCGCCATTGCAGCTCAATGGCGGCAAACGAAACCATTCCAACCTGAAGCCGTTCCACGGCCGGACGAGCGAAGGCTAGCGGCGCAGCTTGACTCGGCGGCCGATTGGAGCCGACGGCCGATTATTTTGCAATACAGGATCCCAATAAAAGTTGAGCCCCTCGTCCGGCAGCCAACGTGCGGGCGGAGGGAGCGCGGCTCTTGCGCAACGCGGCCGGCCACCTGTTGCCGGCAACAGGTTGCTGCAATAAAATTGTCCGCCAACTCGCTTGGCCGAGGGGGCGGGCGGGCCGAGTGCGCAGGCTCAGTGGGCCGGTGGTCAGGGGCAGAGCAAGCGCGCTCGTCTTCGGGCTTTCAGCTGGACGCTCTCGCAAAGCCGGAGCGAGTTTGCCTGCTCACCTGCGCCGCCGCTTGGCTCCCGCGCGACGGCTGGGCGGCCGGTCGGCGGGAGGCAAGCGGAGGGAGAAAGTGGAAGGATTGCGGCTCTCCAGACTCACTTGGCGCGCTGAGCTCGAGCAGACAAGTGCAACACTCTCTCTCACTTTCAATCTTGCGAGCGATAGTTTGGTGGTGCATTCAATCGTCGTATTCATATTTCGAGTTGCGGCCAACACGAGCGAGAGTGGAACTTTGCGCGGCTGCCAGTCAAAGTGAGCTATGCCAAGCTGAAGTTTTTAAGCTTCGTTTGAATTTAGGGCGAGCGAGTTTAGTCATTTGAGCAAAGGAAGATGTCGCCTGATAACTTATTGAACAGCATCGTCGAACGCCAACTCAAACAACAAGAGCAGAGACTCGCCGACTGCAGGTCGAAGCTGTCGGGGCGGAAATTGGCCGCGCCTGACTCGAGCGAGCAGCGCCAGCGCCAGGCAAGCAATCTCAAGCACAAGTTGGGCCAAGTTTGGCGGGCCAGCAGCAGAATGGGCGCAAAGGGAACAGCAAGCAAGAGCGCAAGCACAAGCCTCATATGCCAGCGAGCGGCGATGAAAAACGGGAACCAATCCAGCAGACAGGTAGGTTTTGGTCGAGGCGCTTCCGCTTGAGGCGAGCGGCGGGCTCGTCTCGCTTGTGGGCGGGCCGCCGCCGCCGCCTCCTCCCGCGCGCTCGAACCCGGCCGCACTGGATGATTGATACTTTGAATGGGAAAGAGTTTGAGCGAAAGTGAGAAACGAGCAGCGGATAATTATGATAATTTTCACCTTTTGTATCAGCGCTCGCTCGTGAGAAAGTGGAAGGGGCGGGCGAGAGTCGCAATTGCATCGATTGCAATGCACTCGAGCGGGCTCGACCTGTCTGCGCGAAGCTCGGCCCTGGCCATTGGGCGGCCGGGCGGCCGGCCGGCGCCAATTGCCCGCTCGGCTCGTCTGTCTCGCGGAGGACTCATAAATTTGATTAGCGGAAGGAGGCTGACTGGCCGGCTGGCGACTATTTTTATGCGCGGCAATTACGCCTCGATCATAATAACAATAGTCATGATGATTACTCATCGGCCGAGCGGCCAGCCAGCCAGCCGGCGGCGGCGGCGGCGGCGGCGGCGGCGGCGGCGATATTTCACACTCAGTCCAGCGTCTGCCGTCAGCCTCGAGGCTTGAGGCGCGCTAGCGCAACACTCGGAGGACTAGGCGAGCGGCTGCGAGCGACAGGCCAGCCTCGCCGGCCGACGACACTGCAGCGCCTCGAGCGGCCAATCCGAAGCGCTAAGCCGCTCGTCCATCATATCGCCAACATGGAGCGCGGCCAGTGTTTGCTTTGAGCCCGCGAGCAAGACTAGCGCTAGCCAAAGATCGATCGGCGGATCCATTTCTGGCGCAACAGAGCAGCCACTCATCGCATTCAGCCTCTCGAAGCTCCAATGCGCTAACATCAAATGCGAGCACCTCCGCCTATCGCGCCCATTAAGCTGGCTTCGTTTTAAATTTGAATGAATGAAGACTTAACTCCAATTTGATTGGCCACTCTGCTCGCAAAGCTCTCGCTTCAATCCGAGCTGAACTTCGCCGCCGCCGCCTCCTCTCGCTTCAGGCCGCCCTCGCCAATCTCGGCCTGGCCACCCAATTGAGCTTTCGGCGAAGTATTGAACTTTGGCCCGCGAGGCAGGAGGAGGAGGAAGGAGCCTGGCGCCGACTCTGCGCTCTGGGCGCCTTTGTGTCGGCGGCGGCATTACAATATTCATTGTTGGCCATTAGCCAGCGGCCGGCGTGACTCCGCGCAGGCCAGCAAACCCGCTCGCCAGCGCTCACCTGATCCGCCTGGCTGCCGGCTGAATGATACGAATTGATTAGTTTGGCCTAAAAATGGCCGCAACCCAAACCGTTTAGACTCGATAAAAATGCATAGTTCGCGAGCTCGGCTCGGCTCGGCTCGGCTCGGCTCGGCTCAACTCGGCTAAGCCGAGCGCAGAGGAGAGGGAGATGATGAAAGTGATGGCTTTCGTCCCTTTGTTTCGGCTCTGGCGGCCAATAATGCGGCAAAGTGTCTTGGCTCGGGGGATCCAATTTATTCAGCGGCCTGATGAATCTGATCTTCTATCAATCATCGTCGGCCGCTCGCAGGTCTAAGGCGCAAAGGGCTCGCTCGTCGGCCCGCTAATCTGGCCGCCGAGTTTCAGCTTCGGCTTCGGCTTCAGCGGCGGCGGCGGCGACGGCGGCGACGGCCAGCTCGGCTCGGCTCGGCTCGGCTCGTTGGCGGCTCCAGGGGAGCGTTTAGCAGGCCCATTAGAGGCCATGTAAAGGCCATTTTAACGGCCCATTAGCCCTCCAAGATGCTGGGCCGCCTGTTGCTGAGATGCCGCTCCTGCTGCTGCTGCTGCTGCTGCTGCTGCTTTTGCGGCGGCGGCGGCTGAGGCGGCGGCTCCTGCGGCCACTGTGGCCTCGGCTCGAGGATCATGGATGGCGAGCGCTCGCAGTGGCAGCCAATCAGCGGCCAGCTGCGAAGTTTATGGCGCAAAATTATGGGCTAGCCGCGCTGGCCAGCTAGCCGGCCGGCCAGCCTAACAGCTCGTGTCGCTCATCCGCCGGCCCATCCAGCGCCGCCACTCGGGGGCCTGAATGTCGGCCGGCCGATTCCAATCAAACTGCGCGATGAACTTTGCAGCAAGCCGCCTCATCCGCTTGATTGATTGGCCGCATTTGGGCGGCTCAACGCGGTAGCCGATCTTTGGCGCCTAGCGGGCAGGTTAATCAGTTTAGCACCTCGGCCGCTGGATCGGCCGGCCAGCTGTCGGCCGGTCTGGCCGAGCGGCCAATTGGAAGCGCCGGATAAACTGGCAATTATCAGTCCATACTTTTGTTCCTCCTTCCTCAAGGCGGCGGCGGCGGCGGCTGCAGCGGCAGCAGCGGCGGTGGCCGCCTCGAGCGAGCTTGCCCATCGCGCTGAGCCTTTGTCTTGGCGCCGGCCGCTGACCAGTGGGCTCGTTTGAGAGGCAAGGCAAAAATTGTTCCAGAATCGGCGCTCAATTCTATTGTTTCTCGCCTCCAGTTTTGAGCGGGCCGCTTCGAGTCCGCTTGCGAGCTGCCGGCCGGCGCCAGAGGCAAGCGCAGAGAGGGAGAGAGAGTTGGCCAAAACTGGAACACGAAAGGCGCCGCGCACTCCCACTCGCTGGCTGCGAGCTAGGCGAGGACAGCGGCCGCTTGCATGGCCACTCTCACTTTTGTCAGCGAGTCGCTTCCTTCCGTTTCGGAGTGGCCAACGCCGCCGCCGCTGGGCCACAATCGGCTGTACGAGCGAGGAGGATTCCAGCGGCAGCGCTGATCCAGAAACAATCCGCATGACTTGGCAGCTCATAAGCAGGACAATTGACTCTGGGCCGGCGAGCGAGACAATGTGATGCCTTGATAGCAGGTTGCGGCTGCTTGCGGGCGCAACAGGCGCTCACCTGTGCAGCCGATGGCCACCGATCGATGCGGCCACTCTCTCCTCCTCTCTTTGCTCTCCTCTCTCCTCTCTCCGGCCGCCGCATCGGCCGGCCCAGAGTCGGGACATTCACACGCACTTAACTCGTGCACTTGCTGCAGCGCCGCTTCCGCCGCCGCCGCCGCCGCCGCAAGCCTCGTCGTGCAGCTCGGCCGGCTCTTGCGGACGCTCGGGCCAACTCGGAGTGGCCAACTCGGCGCGACCGGCGGCGGAGTGGCGGCCAGGTTAATTTAGTGCCATCACAATTATTTGTTCTGGCCGGCGCGCAATTACCATTCCTTCTCCTGCTTGCGCTCCACCCGCAGCGAGCCGAGTTCTGGGCTCTGAGCTCTGAGTTCCAAGTTCCAAGTTCCAAGTTCTGAGCTGTTGTTGTTGGCGCTGCACATGGGCCAAGCTAATTGTTTCGCTTTTCATTATTAGTCTCGAGCGTCGCGCCCCCGAGCGGCCGCCGGCAAGCGACGGCGCATCCAAGCTCGGCTGCCTCGCGGCCCAAAGACGGAGGGAATTTCTTGAATAATATTAACCCACTTCCACTTTGCGCTGGGATTCTGGCGGTCCGCCGGCAGAGCTAATAACATAAACAAACTGGCCGCTTCCCTTCCGGCGGCCAGCCAGCCTCTCGCGGGTGCCACTCGACTCGGACAAACGGCTAACCCCCCTCCTCCGCTTCTCTCCTCCCCCGACCTCTCGCAGACCAAAGCAAGCCTGGCGCTCGCGCTGCTCCTGGCGGCGGCCGCGCTCCTGCTCGCCTCGAGTCTCGCCGGCGCCGACTACGCGCAACCGCAGCAGCAGCAACAGCACCACCAGCAGCAGGACGCCTACGGGGGCCAGCAGGCCAACTTCGCCGACCAGCAGCAGCAGCTGAGCCAGTCGAAGGCCAAGAAGATCCAGATTGTCTACATCAAGGTGCCGCTCGCAAAGCTGAAGCCCTCGCTGGCCAACGACTATGGATCGCAACTATCTAATGCCGATAACGCCACTTACTCCAAGGGTGGCCAACACGAAGCAAGTAAGTCACTTCCCTGAACTCTCGCAAAGCTCGCCCGTCAGCCAGCCTCTCTCGGCGCCACTTGGACCGCTATCTCCGCTCCTCTCCGCCTCTCTGCCTCTCCATCTCTGTCCATCTCTCCATCTCCCCGTCCGCCGCTGAGATCGAAACGCGCCCGGACGCCCTAACCGGCTCGCTCCTCGTCCGCCAACCCTCCTCTCGCTTCAAGCCTCTCGCCAGGAAGCCCCACTAACGAGCAACCAAACTAACCTGTTGCACCACTAACCCGTCCGCCCGCTCGCTCGCCCACTAACCGCCACTAACCAAAACCCACAAACTAACAATTATCGCCGAGATAGCTGAAACTAAATCGCAAGGATCTCAATCAGCGGCCGACCAGCAGCAGCAATCGATTTCGGTCGATGATGATAGCAATCAGTTGCGGCAACAGCAGCAGCAGCAGCAGCTTTCAAGACAGCAGTCCTCTTTCCTGATCCCAATGGCCGTCGTCCAGTCGTCTTCCGACGGCCAAGACCGATCGCCGGGCGACGCCGCCGGCCAGCTCGAGTCGGGCGGAAGTGGCGCCGCCAAGACCTATGGCTCGGCCGGCCAGCAGTCGCTTTCCTTTGGCCCAGCCAGCATGCTCTACCTTTCCGCCCCCGCCTCCGCCTCCTCCCCCTCCGCATCGCAGCAAGACGCCTCTGGGGCCCATTTCAAGCCCGTGCAAGGCGGCGCCGACTCTCGCCAGCAGCAGCAGCAGCAGCAGCGGCAGCTTTCTCAGCCGCCGCCACTCGGCGGCACCATCAACCACGGCTTCATGTCCAGCTTTCTGCAGGCAGAGAAGGAGAAGATGACCGCGGCGGCCGCCATGCGGCTCAGCCAGCAGCCGACGGCCCCAACTTCCGCCACCTCAACAGCCTCTCTCTCCTCCCAAACTGGCGCGAACTCGCAACACAAACACCAACAAGCAGCCGCGCAAACTGGCGAGCAGCAGGCGGCCACGCAAGGCGGATTGATGCCAATCATGATGATGCCCCTCAGTCACATGCCCGACAACATGATTGGCCAGGCTTACAATGCGGCAGTTGGCCAAGCGCTGCCCATTGAATCAGGTACGTCAATTGGGCGCCTTTACTTGATTGCTCGAGCAGCCCTTTTGTTATTTGCCGAAAGAGAATGGCGCCTCGACGAGCGGGCGCAGAAGCCGGGGGCCTCTCGGCGGGAGAGCCAGGCGGGCCTGCATTGGATCGGCGTTCCGGTTAGCCTGGACTCGCGCGCCCGGCCGAGCGCGATCAAGCCCATCTCGCGCCACATTGAAACCCTCTCCTCTTTCCCGCCCCCCCCCTCATCCCGCCCCTCCTCGAAGCCACCTCCGCCCCACCTGACTAACAAGCCGTCCGTCGCCCATGACTGACCGAACCACTAACACACACTAATTATAACCAACGACCATCGACCAACCCCTCTGACTGGCCCATCCACGTTGGTTGCTCGAACCGTTGTCGTTGTTTTTGTTGTTGTTGTTGTTGCTATATCATGATGCTGTTGCTCGCCTCCGTTGCGCTTTGGTCTGAAACCAAATCGCCCCGCTGGCGCCACCTACCTGATCCGTGCTCGTAATTGTTTTCCCGCGCTAAATCAAATCCGCACCAACCAAAACCCTCTCCCTGCCTAACCAAACCACCCGCCGACTCACAACCAACCCGCTAACCACTGACCACTGACCAACCTGCCGGCCTGCCTGTCCGCTCGCTTGAATCATCTCGCTGAAATCATAACTCTCCGCTCGCTTGCTCGCCCATTGGCCGCGTTATTTGCCCGCCACGATCATGGATTTCGCTCACGAAAACCTGAAACACGATCTCGTCCGCCCAGGAAAGCGGCAAACATTAGCCCATCAATTAAGGCTAGCGAGCTGGACAGAGTTTGCAAATTCTGTGGGCGACAAGCATGAGCTTGCTAGTGGCCAACTGGCGGCACCTGTTCACAGTGGCCCGTTGTCGTCGGCGAGCGAAAGCTTTACAAATGGCCGCTTTCGTTCTAGTAGAGCGCCAAATGAATCGCTCGCCTGCAGTAGATCCAATGATAAGATGGACGATTGTTGGCCGCTTTATAAAGGCGCTCATTTGCATCCACATGAATTTGTTCTTGGCCACCCTTTAAAGCTTGAAGCCGTTAAGCCACTGGCTGGCTCCCTTTTGGCCAACAGTTATCAAAATTTCAGGCATGTTATCAGCAAATGAAACAGTTTCACCCCCCTTCCTGCTTCTCCAAGTTTGCCTCCAATCGTTTTGAACCAAATGCTTGAGCCAACTCGATTCATCTATCTAAGTTTCGAATCTTGATCACGAACAGCGACAATCTGGCGCCAATAAGTCTCGCTTAAGCTACCTGAATTTGCCCACTCAACTAAAAACCCATCCTAACCAAAACAAACCGTCCGAATCCGCACACACAAACTCTCTCTTTCTCTCTCTCTCTCGCTTCCGCTCCACCGCACCTGTCCGAACAAATCTCACGAATCCCGCCAACCAAACGAACGTCAACATCGTTATCGTCATCGTTTCGTCCACTCGTGCTTTGCTCGCGCCCTAAACATCTCATCCTCCATGCACAACTCTCATCCACTCCACTCCACTCTGTTTTGCTTGGTTCGAACTATCGCTAACGCAACCTGTCACTGTCTTGAACACACGATCAAACGCGAACACGCCAAACAGGCTCGCCGGCAAGCATGCTCAGCAGTCCGTCCATGGCGAACGCGGACAACAGCATAGACAGCGGCAGCAACGGCAAGCGGGCCAACAACAAGTATGGTGGTGGCAGCATTGGAACAAATGGGGACGCAGGCTTATCGTCTGGAACTGGCTCAAGCGGCTCCTATGGCTCAGGTGGACTAGGCCAACAAGACAGCGGCTTGTCAGGGAGCGCCTATCAGCACTCAGGTTCCGCATTCGGAGGCTCCGCACTCTCTTCCGGCTATGGAAGTGGAACAAACACCTTCGGCGCGTCCGCGGCCTTTTCAGACTATCCAATCGGTCAGTCAACAGGATCAGGGCCACAAATGTACGCAGCGCAGCAGCAGCAGCAGCACAGCAGCAGCAACAACAACAACAACAACTCAACCTCCAACTACAACACTCACCATCTCAGCCCTTCAAACTTGGATCAATCAGCTGATTCCTATGGAGGCCACAAGTTGAGACAGGCAAAGAAGACGATAATTCCGATTGTCGTCCAAGTTGAGCATGCAATATTGGAAAACAATGCTCCACCAATGGGCGCCTATCAGCAAAGCTTGCGGGCAAACAAGTACGCATTGAATAGGCAACCTGGCAGAGGAAAACGTGGCCGCCACACAAAATCGCACGACGGCTACCGCAACAGCCAGCCTCCTTTTGGGGCCGCAACAAACGATTTGCCAATGGAGCTACAAGCGCCAGGGGCCCAGTACATAAATGCTGCAAACGTTCAGGATATAAACCAAATAACCGCGGCGATCAATGCTGAGAATGCGGCCAATGCAGCGGCAGCGCTGGCCCAAGCGGACATGGCTTTCGGGGGCGGAGCACCGGCTTACGTGGGAAACGCTCAAGGGTCCAGCAGGCACCCAAACCAGCAGCAACACTTTCACAATGCTAGGCCCCATTCGCAATACGCGAGCGGCCTACAGAGCGCAGCTTCGGCTCTGTTGGCCAACACGCATCCGATGCTGCAGGCGGCCGCCTCAGGCGGACTTGCCTCAGTCTCCAAGCTCGGCGCAAAACTCGGCGAGATGATTGCGCTACCATCGATGCAGGTGCCCAATCCAATCTCTACCATCGGCGCCTCGCTTCCATCAGCCCTGTCGAGCATCACCAGCCAGGTGGGAGTTCAGCTAAATCAGGCCGTCCAACAGGTTGCAAAGGAGCATCCGACTGCGCACGCTTTCGCTCGCCAAGTGGCCCAACAGGCCGGCCTACACCTGCCAAACTTTAGCCCGGGTCCGAACCAAAATGGGCCCATGAGCATGCACCAGCAACAGCAACACCAGGGCCAGCAGCAGGGATTCGAGGGCAACTTGCAACAGATGGCTGCCTCGAACCAGCACCAGCAATCGTCTTTGTCTCCACAGGCGCAATTACAGAACCTCAAGCTTAGTATTGGACAGAACCTACAGACTGCCGCCGCCCAGCTCATTGGCGCCCACCAAAAGGCGAACGCACAATCGGCAGCTAGTTTGCTAGCCAACCCACTAGCCGCTCTGTATCCGCAATCGATGAACGCTGCCCTCAAACAGATGAGCGCCGGCCCGAGCGCCTTTGGACAGGGGATGGGCCAACAATCGGGATCGGATCAACACTATGCACAATCCTCGTCTGTTATGTCGATTCAACCGCAACTTGGAGCATTGCAGCAGCAACAGCAACAACCTGGCCAAGGACCAACCAACCAACAGGCAGCATCCTCGGACCCTCAATCCTTTGGCTCCCAGTCGGCACTCGTTGGTGAGTCCTCGTCGTCAGGTAAGCAAGTTGGAAAGTCAACGCTCAAGTCCAAGTTTCTATCATTCTTTCAGCCACCGAAATTCATCTCGAATTTGTTGAGCTGGAACGACCGAGCTGATGATAGAAACGATCAGGGTGTTGCCGCCGATGTCACCGAGAGCAAGGCTCAAGAGTCGAGCCCGAAAGAGAAGAAGGCGGACGAGTCGTCGGATACGAAGGAGAGCCAGGCCAAAGCAGTGGCACCAACAAACAGCACTAGCGGTGAACACGCGAGACAGGAAGTGGTGGCAAAGGTAGCGCCAGAATCTCTTGCTTCGAATGTCCAACCAGAAAAATCAAAACAGGAGGCCAAGTCTGAGGTGGTAGCTTCAGTGCCATCGAACGCCACTAGTAGCGCTCAGCAGCACTAGGTGGAGTTAGCTTGGCGAGAACACGCAGAGAACCCACTGACCGATTGCATGGAGGCGACAAGAGAATCTGCGATTCCTTCCTCCATCTTTAGCTAATCGAACGAAATCAAGAAAATGATACAAAGATTTACTAGAATCTATTCCTAAAAGCATTCACCTTGACAATCAGTCGGCAATCTATCCAATTATAACCTTGCTGAAACTTGGAATTTTATTATCCATGCATATAATTGCAAATCAAAACTTGACAGTTAGTCCCCAAGGCTGAGAGGATTGTTGGTTTGCCCGCTTTTGTTTGATTTTAAAATGGTTGGTTAAAATCGAATTAAGAGAACACGAGTCGTCTCTAAAGCCTCAACTGTTGCATCATCTATACTTAAAAATATGTAAATTGAATCTAAAACAAATCACTTGAGAAAGAGAGCAAAGAAACAATGCAAACAATTGTTAGACAACATTGATCAAGTTTATTATCGTTAAAACTGTTAATTGTTGTAATATTTTCACTGTTATAATCGTTAAACGTCCAAGGCACAATACAGAACAATAGTTTTATCTTTTGTAAGAAAGTTTGCGAACTTGGCATTGATCTTTTGTTGCGTTTGAATGTGTCATCCAAATGTGTTATGTATAATGCTCAAGTTGAGAAATAATATAAAAGATTAAAGACGATGCATCCGGTTTTTTAGTTGAATGAGGCCTAAATTGGCAACCGAAATGAGAGCAAAATATGCGCCAAGTGGGAGGGTGCAAATTACATGTCTTTTCTACTATTTATTGGAGTCTTTGTATACACTGCGAATCTGCTGTGCAGCGAGAAAAAAAACTAGAAGTCGCCAACCGCATTTGTATATAGCCGAGATTGATATCCAGACCCATCAATTTAGACTTAAGTCGAAGACTCAAAAGTACTCAGCAAATGATAGCCGTGCAAATTTATTTGGCCAGCAGTGTATAAGGCTACCCTTCGCATCCAGCTGCTTCCCAGGTGGACCCATGTGCACGATGAACAAGCCAGGTGCCTAGTGGCCACTGATGCCAAGCATCTTCATGAACGGACTATGTCCAGCCATCGCGAGCTCGCAGAAGGCACTGAGACGGACGACATTCTTTGTGGTTGAGCATCTGAGCGAGTTCAGATTAGCCGCGCTTATGAACTCTTGCACGTCTGGCTCCGAGTGCTCGGCCGCTAGCTGAGCCTTATAGCTCTCTAATTTGTTTTCGAGCGACTTCTCGTAGAAGTCCACCTTTTCACAGCTGCTCCTCAATCCTGAGACCAGACTGCTGGCGCTGAAGTAGCTACGCGCAACCGCTAATCTTCTAAAGAAGGCTGTGTTAGCAACATTTGCCATTGCGGCAGCAGTTGACTTGACACCTGGGATGATTCCAGCAACGCTCGATTTCTCTTGGATCTCTCGCTTTCCCTTTTCAATCAGGGCGATGACTTCATCGCCTGGCAATGGTTCGTCCGGAATAGGTTTCTCTGGATCAGCTATTTGTGCTGCCAAAGCGGAACTAGCCTCTCTCTGTATGCTCAAAAGTTCATCAGCCAGATCGTTGACTGAACCGAAGAATTGTGTATACAAGCAAGCTGATGTGTCGCAGACCGACTTTCTGATGTCCGACAGAACAAAGTTGTGCGCATCGTCACAAAAGGGATAAAATAACTTTTCGTTGGGGTCATGGCGATTCCACAAGACACCATATAATCTTGCCTCGTCCTGCAGACTGATGGCGGATACTATTTGGCAGGCCAAGGCGAAGGAGACTATCTTGACAAGGGCGTTCATCTTTGAAATTTTGCCTATGCTAATGCTTATGTCGATGCCGGGGACGAAATTCTGCAACTAGTGCCCAATTCAACGAGACAGAACCCTTATATAATCTCTCGCCCCTCCATCTAGAACGTCTGATGGCCATGTTATCGCCTCAAATAGGTGCAGACAGTAAGACTGTTTAAAATAGTACCCGAAGATCTATTCTTGGAACAGAGGGGCTCCTTAATGGTAAATTTAGCAACAAAAATTCAAAGTTCTTCCAACGCATGCAAGACTCACTCATCAGAAATTTCAATTCCTTTTTCTATCAACCAGATGTAATTCCTACCTAGTGATGGAGCAATTGGCTCTGCCATTGGTCCAATCAATTGCTAACCGCAAAAAGACGGATTCGATTTCCGTAGACCTCACTGGGGGTCGAACTTTCCTCATAGATCTGATAGAGCGCTTGATTCTTAATTCTTTCCGGTTCGCACAGGTAGGTCAGTTGGCCTGCAGTTCGCAGAGGATCACTAACGACCTCTACTGGCGATCTCGGAAGTAATTTCTTGGACAGCTGGTCCCGAATGTTTTTGCTGTTTCAAGATCTCAGCGATCGTGGCCAGCGTCGTGAGTTTGTTCTACAAATAAAACTCTTCCAATCATGACTATTAAGTAGAGGAAACATCGTTCATCTTAACTATAACGAAATAATTCATTATATTTTTATTGCAACATAGTCCGAGGCTCTCCAAATCCCGAAATGCCTCTCCTCATCGAGGGTCAGCCAATGCAATTGCCGTCATCTGTGGCGGATTTCATACAAACTTACCCTCAGTATCAAATAGAGGCCAGACATATCATATCAATGCCCTCCATTGCAGTCGATGCCCACGAGCCCTGCTTGTTTATCCACCAACTAGAGTTGGCTTGTGTTTCGGCTGACGATCCAAATATCGACATGCTTGGAATTGATGACATGACTACCTGCTGCGGTGTTATTGTTCGACACACTGGCTCCTTTGCAGCCGGCGCTGGACACTTTGATGGCAATGGCACCAAGGATGGCCTTGCAAAGATTGTTGACGGAGTTGTCGAGCTCACCAAAGACTGGGCTCACAAGAACAGTGTAAATCAGACGGTACTGAGTGTCCAATATCAGTACGAAGTTTATCTGTTCGGCGCATTCGACGATGCTAGGAATATCTCAATCGACGTTGTTATGCAATTGCTAGAGTGTCTTTATGAAACAAACCTCGATCTACATCTCAAGGCTGCATGTATCTGTGCAAATAACACATATTATCAAGATTATATCCCTTACCCGTGTATAACTGGCCTACTATGCAATGTTAAGACTGGCAGAATATCACCGGCATCTTTCACGTTCCAAGGTCCATTAGAGGAAATAAGGAGGCTCCGATTCTTAATGCGTTCACCAATTATCATGCACTCCATCTATAACCCGTTTACAAAAATACTCGAAATTGAGCCATACGACTGGACCCTGACAAATGACACAATTCAGCAGTTGTTGGGCCTTAATACAAACAGTTTTCTCCATTACTTATCTACCTCGCCACTCTCCGAGAAGCCCAATTATGTAATCAATTGTAAACTGGCCTTAAAATTTCTCAAAGATAACCGAGGCTCCTTGTTTTGTTCAGGGAGGAGTTACAAATTCATTCGAACAAACGGCCAATGGAAGCTCATTGAGTAACTCTATTGATTAAATAGATGTATTTGTGAAAAATAGCAGCTTGTTTGTGAACCAAGTATCTGTAATCAGTTTCAATGGACACGATGGAACTTACTTTGTCCGGACAAATTTTTGTTTAACCTGTAATATGATTCTAACTCATCCCATCGGGTTGTCTCACCAAGAAACTTGCTGTTAAGCTAAGGGAGCGAATTGATGACTCTTTCAATATTCAGTTGGTATCAGTTGATGAACTGTTAGATATCAAATGTCACGAATGTGAACCTATGGGTGTGCAACCTGTCGTGGGACGAGAATAGTAGGTTCTCCGGTATTACGCGGCGACCTGTTGAAGCATCAGTCGAAGTCTCAATATATTCCGTCAGCTAGACTAACCTCTTTTGGCGCAATCCCTAATCTGATCAATGATTTCAATTGTCAAACAGACGATAAAGATTGTAGAGATCTCTAGTGCGATCACAAGAGAGTGTGTCGTTTTTTGAGATTTGCAACGATCATAGAGCTCAAGAAATCGCTCAACAGAGCCCAGCAATCTCTAATCTCGAACATTCAAACTCTTTGCCATTTGAATACATGACTATGTATTGTGCCCTCGGACTGGGCTCCGAGTAAACTGCGGTGGCATCGCGGCAGATGATGGGATGTTCTCTGTTGAATGTCCGGTAAAGAAGTGGGGCGGTCGAAGCATTCCCAATTCTTGCCCTCCATACATGCTTCTAAATCTGTCGAGAGGACCAGTCTGACGAGTTAAGCGAGCCAAAGATGTTCGAGTAAGGGTGGGTAATACCTCCAGAAGATAAGACTAGCTTGCCAGATTCGGTGGAAATCTCGTCTAGCTGTCATATATGTCAGTGAATCAGTCAGTTTTCGTACACGAGTTTAGTATCATTGGATGACCAAGGCTTTATTGTCACTGCTCTTGAAACAGAATTGCTCGTGGCTACCTTGCTTTCAGATAGTTGGATATAATCTTAGCTTGATGATGAACTACCTCAATATTGTATACTTTCTGTTAATCATCAAGCAGAATTGAGTGTCGTTTTGCTTCAGATTTGTTGATTACAGTTGATAGCAGAAATTTTCACAGATGATAAAGGCCCGATCTTGTTACTTATTTGATACTCGCTTGGAGTATTGGGGGATTCGGTTGGAAATTTTGACTCTTTTAGGCAGTGCTTCCTCTTGGGTGGGATGGATATGAGAGGTCAAATTTCAATTGGAGGTATGGATCTAACTTTGCCTTCAAAGCGAGCATCGATAGATATATATATATATATATATGTATATTAACTCGAATGCTTATAGTCGAATATGAACATATAAATATACGCACACACCTTTGAATTTAGAACATAGCCTCATAATTATATGAGGTTGTTCAAGCTGGTTTGTGATAGATACGCAGAACGACGTACCCTAGCAGACGAAATAGGACCAAAAATCCAAGTAGACAAAGAGTATTAAACCAAATCGGATTTGGCAATTCATGAGGATTCATTGGATCAAGACCGACCAAGATCTCGTTCTCGGGAATCAAGAGCTGCCTTGACGCTTGTGTGATACCAATTGCTTGATTAGCGAATGACGCGCCAACTTGAGTTCCGCTTACTGCTGTGGTGTTCTGTAGATCTTGTTGGCTTAACCCGCCGGCGCAGGAGGGATATTTCGAGTTCTTAATTGCACAACTGAACCGGTAGTGGAAGATAATTGGGTTGGTAGGCCAAGGCAAGTTAGATATAATTCAGCATCAGTGTCTCTGAAAAATGAGTTGCTTCTAATTTTACGAACCTTATTGGGGGCCCAGTGCTAAACTCCACCATTTGCATGTTCAGGTATCCGTAGTAAACTATTGATCCATAACGGAGCCAATTGAGCCAAAGCGGTATGGTGTTGGAGTAGAAACCTCCAAAGAGCATCGTAGAAGTGGAGTAGAGCGCTGCAATGGTTATGCATAGATCTAGACTACTAAAGGTGAACCCAATGAACATGCCCACACTCTGTGCGACCAGGGCGCTGGAGTTCCCAAGTTGACGATTAGCGATGTATGAATCAAAGATGAATTGTAGGGATGGTCCAGCCGATAATAGCGGGTACAGAAGCGGGATGGATGGAGGAGGTGGATTGTAGGTTAGTTAGAAAGTCCATATGAGAATTGACGCCTGTGCAGAAAGGCTTGTTGTAAACTGCAGTTATCAAGTCATTGATCCCGGCAGTAAAGCTACAACTCTACTATCTGAGCCGGCCTTTGAGATGAAGCAGCAGTAGAGGAAGTTTGATTAGCTCACTAGCGCATAAGTCAAAAAGTTGTTACCCAGCCATACAATTGGCCGAGCCACCTTGCTACCCGAAGTTAGAGCTTCAGGCAGATTGGGGGGGGAGGAGAGAGGGAGGTCGAATGTGGGGTGGAAGTCGGGCGAGAGGGTTAGTGGTTCACTTTAGCCACTCTTCGTTTGCTACGATTGCCTCCACCGCCGCCAACAGTCTAGCTCGTAGACAGTTACAACAACAATGGCTCAGTCTGCATCGAAACCTGTTGCATGATTTGGTTTACTTCGGAGCAAAGCAAGAGAATACAGGAAGTTAGCTTAGAATGAACGACTCTGGCACAGCTCGGAGTTGTATTGCCTCATCACTGTGCCATCATTCCGCCATCCCTTCCTGAGTTGGGCAAGCCAGCAACCCTTTCTCCCGGCACAGTTCGCCTGTTGAAATGTCGATAATCCCGCTAGCCTGAATTGCGCCACGCTGAGTTGAGCTGAACCAAGGAAAACGGATCGATAGAGACTAGATATCTTGTCTCTATCTAGTGTTCCAGTTTGACGTAGTCGTGATGTACTTCAAAAGCTAAACACGACCTTATGGGATGAAGTTTAAGATGAAAATTCGACCAAACTGTGTAGTGTTTAGTTGTCAACCGCATTGCAGCTCATTTAGTTGAATTGCAGCTGGAATGAAAGTCAACCTTCGCCGATCCAGCTGCCGTGCGAATATTCTGCTAGAGTCTTGGAATATTCAAGCGGATTAGTGAAGAGTGAATTTAACTGTAAGCATGATACCGAAAGGTATGCTGACTTCGAGACCTAAAAAGAAATGGTTGAATGAAATGAGGAGCAAGCGCACTAAATATGCGGCAGTTTCGCTCCAACTTCCAGTTGCATTTCGCATCACGTCGTTTCAAGTATATTCAATCTAAGTTGCTCCTACTATCTGAGATGGCGAGGGGAAGGTAAAAGACGGGAGGTGGTAGCAAAGTTTGCATCAGGTGGCCGCATCTAGAGCGTAGCTAGTGTTCGAAGCGAGGATGGCAATGCGTAAACAGGAAGACCGGTTAGGGAGGTTGGCAGCAAAACGAGCAGACTGATGTGGGCTGAAACGACGGCCTGAGGCCAGCACATTTCGCCCTACTCCCTCTCTCTCATTGAGTAACGTTAGTCATCAGAATTGTTGCCTTCGTGGTCATCGTCATCGTTCATAAACTTGAACATTCGGTCGGCACATCTCTCGCCCCCTGCTAAACCCCTACCATTCCTCCTACTCCCCCGTTAACAACCCTCTCTTGGACCACAAACGAAACTGAAAGCTTCTACTCCACCTTTTCATTCTTGAAGGAAAGCAACCATGGTAGCAGAGTACATGATTCTTGTAAGCCATGGGCACTGCGTTGAGAGGAGTTGTTTGATGCAAACAGTGAAGCAACGTACATATGCATGAAAGCAGACAAGATTGCTTGGGTCTGTACTTAGTGAAAAGTCGGGCAACTTTGGATTGCGAAAGGCAATAAACCGTTATGTTCCTACTTGCTATTGCTACTCTCTCGTTCACGGACGCAGCACAATCGATAGGAAGAATCCAACCAAGTTGCATGATCGATCAAGCATTTCTTTGAATCGTCTTGCCTCTGAAATCATCGACGATCATGACGAAGATTGGGACGGCGGCACCAGGTGAGCTGCTTGTTCGGATGAGTAGGAGGGTGGGCAACTTGTGCTACTATCCTAGAAGCGGGAATCCAGTTCGTCTACCAGTCTTGCTATCTATCCGCACCATTCTCTTTGTCTCCTGATTAGCCAGCCAAGCGTCAAGTGCTCTCGTCTCTCTGCCTCTCTATTCAAGTCTACTTCGCGATGGTGCTTGTGGTAGAGAACTACGGTCATCATCCCGCAGTTGGTGCTCGCTGGAATTTTGGCCTCATTTAAGGTCAACCGGATTAAGCTCTCCGAGTGAATTGCTGCCAAAGCATTGAGATTATCTGGGAAAAAGGTTGAATTTGAGAAAGCCTCTTTTTCTGTCCAGGAACGGTCGATTTTTGTGTCAAAAATCGGGTCTAAAGAGGTTGACAAAGCAAACGAGGGCCGGTCAATGGAACGATGACCTTCTCGGTAGGACTCTCGGCAACTACCGCTCCGCTAATTGTCTGCCCTTGAATTGAATCTTCAGTTGCATTGCGGAGAAACCTACCATTACTAGGCCTTCCGGGATATGCAAAACGAGATCACAGTTCTCATGAATGGTATTTATCCGATCATGACTTCGGCAAAGCCGTTTTAGTTTATCGCTATGGCTTGTCCTCGGCTTATAACCCCGTGAACTTTGCCTGCACTTCAACCAGCTGACTCGCCCTCGCTGCTCGCGACCATTCCCTTGACTTGGAGCTTGTGCCCATTCAGAGAATCCAATCATCTTGGCTATAAACAAGAGTTACAAAGTTGATCCGATGCTTGTCATGGGCGACTCATTTCCTGAGGGAAACAACAGCCTGCCAAGAGTTGAGTCTCACAGCTGAATAGGACACAAGTCGCTCAGGCCCAACTATTTATCCCCCCCCCCTAACGGAAGTAAGGACTAGCTCGGGCTAGGCCGTCTAAATAACTATATTTATAAGTATGGCCAGCATATGCAATCCCTTTACCAGGGAACGCAGTAGGGCGACCAGGGGACGAGGAGTATTCAACCTCATTACCGTGGCCAGTGGCCGCTCGCTTCAGAGTGGAAACGGCAGCAAGATGGCGTAGCAGTCTTGCTCTAACGCCCAACGAGCTAGTCCTCTTACCGTTGAAGTTTCCTTCTAGAAGATTGTAACGGGAAAGCACTGAAGCTGAAATGGCAAACCGCTAAACTCGAACTAAGGTAGCCACTACCTTGAGCCTTCGCCCTGTGCGACTCCTCCCCATGCCAGGGGTAGCAGTACGAATAGCCTGTATCTAGATAAGGGGGTTAAACACTACTGACCGACTGACTTCCTAGTCGAGAAACCTTTTCCTCACTCCAACTGGATCTCTGAGGCATGGAATCTCCTCCGAAACATTCCCGAATATTCTCCTCCTCCTCCTCTCGAACCTAAGTCGCTATTCAGTTCACCTTCACCGACCCAGTGCGCGTCTCTACAGACGTTAGCCAACCTTGAAGTCGCTATCATTGGCTCAGGCTAGTAAGCCACTTTTGCTCTCGCTAGCGAAAGACACGATTGACCATCGCTTTTTGCATTCGTCTCTTATATGCTGTTAAACTAGGTTGGTCCAGAGTGACCAAGGTTCAAACACTCTATGCTGACTGTATATATTTGTAGCCTACTAAAAATACTCAAGGCTCTCTTTCTCTCTCAGTGGTTGTTTCAATCATATCTTTCCACTCATTATAACCCTTTAACTCTGCTACCTTATTCGTAGAATCGCAACAATCGCTCTGCTTTTTAACCTTCGATCGGTTTGCCGAGAAATAGCGACTGAGCTGAGACTTCAATTTCACCACAATCAAACTTGGGTTTATGTTTAGTCTAGAAATTTCGACTCGCAGTTGTTGATTTGTTGCGTCAAAGCTACCATTTCTATGATTTGAGAAAAGGAAAAGCGAACCAAGTTCGATGACCCAACTCTCAATGACAGAGAACTCTCGAAGTGTAAACCACCTGGACTATAATTAAATTGGAATTATTCCAACTTTAAAATCATAAATCTAACCTTGAAAGAGGCAATCATTGTTTCGTTATCTTCTAGATAGCACTTGTTTGGATCCAGAGAGGAGAAATTATTGACAACGATTGCAACACTCGTATCATGATTTGTCTTCTACTTACTTTAGGATGGCGAATCCCCATAAACATATGAAGGTATAAAAACTATGGTATCCGAGTAGTGGATACGAGATCAGGTGAAAGGCTGAGGGCAATGCAATGACAAGCGGCAATTCGCCGATCATTTTAGCCACATAGTATGACGACAGTCTGTAGGAGCCAGCGAGACCTGTTGGTGTTCAGGTAAATTAGAAAAGAGATTTAGTTAATTGCTGGGCGTTTTCAGTTTGTTCGGGATATTTTCGAGCTGAAGAGCCAGAGAATTGGACCACTCCTCCCACTGCTGGCTTTGGGAAGCAATGAGAATATTGCCCAGCAAGGGCCTGGTTGCGTAACCGCTTGAAGCGGCTTCGCTTGATCTTGGTCCGCGGCCGCGGCCGCATCGGACTGCTTGTTACAACGCATAGCGGATTTAACTGAGAATCCCGGGCTTACAGGTTCTTCCTAAGTTTCGAGCCTCCGATGGCTAGGAGAGTGAACCTTGAAGCAAGAGTGGGGCGCGATTGCGCAATCAAAAATGCGATTTTCTCCTGTCAAGGGAGGGCCTTTGTTCTTTGCAGCGCGCCTGCATCATACTTGGATAAGACCTACCGGTCGCAACAAAAAGATGGCTGCAAACGGCAACAGATTGACCACCTTTAGTGGCGTTAGCAAGATTAGGTTCGTCCATCCAGTGGAGCTGAGAGAAGAAGCTCTGCGTCAGTTTGGGAGCCATCTCAAACTAATAGCACTAAAGTTGGGGTCTTTCAGTGGGCCGAGTTGCATCGGTTGGTCGGCGCATTCGGCAATCATCATCATCATCATCATGAAACTGGTGAGCAGTGTGGTGCAAAGGCAGCTCCTCCGCTACGGTACTAATGCATGTAGTCTCGCTCAGAGATCCATCTTGAAATTCAGCTGATAACGCTGGTGGCGGAGAGATGGGCCGAGCGATAGAGGTTTGGCTGGATGAGCGGCACACGAATGCGTGCTTGTATGCAGTCCTAAAATGACTTCTCCAAGGCGGACTCAGCTGCGCGGGATGGAGGAAGAGACTCCAGACAAACGGGCAGACCGAGGAACAGGTGCACCTGGGTCAGGGCCCTCATCTGGTTTCGGGTGGTCATGGGGGAGGCGTTGTTTTGTTTGTTGGGCCGCTGAGTGAGCCTGAACGTGAGTGGGCTGCCGGACGCTGCGAGTAGTGGAGCTTTATACTTACGTTCTTTGTTGATCACTTGACATTCGGCTGGAAACGATGTCATGGCGTTGAATAGGGCAAACATCATCCAATACATGGTTGAAAAATACATCCAACCTTTGATATCGGTCAAAGTCTCTTCGGTTCTTTTAACTTGGAACCAGATGGCGCCCGCAATTAGAGCTAAACCAAGCGTTTGTACCCAATTCAATTTGCTTAGCATTCGCGCTTTTCCATCGATAAAGTTACGTGATGTTAGTGCGTAGAGTTGTGTTGTAAAACTAGACGGCCACTTGTTCTCTTTGCAACATTGATCTCCGTAGTCCTCATCGTAGCTATAACCATCATCGTGGTCATCGTAAATATAAATCTTGGACCAGCTGCTGTGGATTGAGGAGCTGAGGTCGTCGTGTCCAGTTTCATGATGATGGTGATTGTGATTCAGATGATGATGGTGATGGTGTTGGTCCAGTTGCATTTGGAGCTGGTGATGTTGGTTACTGTTAGTGGTGTTGTTGTTGTTTTGGTGTTGTGGAATGTTGTTGTGGCAGCTGTTGTTGTTGTTGGTTTGGAGGTGATGGTTGTTTGGTTTGGTGAGCTCATGGGGCGAGACAAATTGATGCTGCAACTGGTTGCCAGCTTTACCATTCGGAGAAGAGTGCGTGGTGCCACTAACGAGCGACATGTTGTTCTCGAGAGAGTTTCGCTTGTAGATCGAAAAGTAACACTCGCGAGCCTCTTGCGCGAGTTTAGTCAATTCCTTCTCATCGACACTCTTGATGACCTCCATGAGGAAGTCGGCCGGATTGTAGCTGAGATGTTGCATATGATAGTTGAAGTGTTGGAAGTAGGGTAGCACCTGTTGGATGGAGCCAAAGTACATCATCTGGCCTCTGCTCAGAAGGAGCAGCTTGTCGAATAGGTAGAAAATTTGCGATGAAGGTTGGTGGATTGAGATGATGATTGTCTTCTGCTCCTTCATTGCGTACTGCTTAAGCAGCTTGACCAAACTGAGCGCCGTGCAGGAGTCGAGCGAGGAGGTTGGCTCGTCGAGCATCATGACTGCCGGATTTGAGAGGAGCTCGCAAGCTATTGAGCAGCGTTTCTTTTCGCCGCCAGACAGGCCGCGCCGCATCGAGTCGCCAATGATGGTGTTCTGGCAGGACTTAAGATCTAGCGCCTCTATGACCTGGTCGACCTGGCGCATTTTGTGCTCGTGCGACATTGAGTCGGGGAGACGAAGCATGGCCGCGTAGACGAGCGTCTGGCGCAGCGTTAGATTCGAGAAGAAGACGTCGTTTTGGAGGACGTAGCAGATTTGTCTTCGCAGCGACTTGTTCAATTGGCTCCCATTCAGGAGGATTCGGCCGCTCGACTTTAGGCGGCCGCTCAAAGCGGAGAGGAGCGTTGTTTTGCCGCTCCTGGTTTGCGAAGGAGAAGGAGGAGGAGGAGGAGGGGCGAGATTTGGGTTAGTTGGAGGCCCCAGTGTTGGCGCCTGGCGCTGAGCTGGTCGCCCACTCGCAACGGCAAAACTCACCCAGATGGACCCATAACAGCTGTCGATCGGTGCAATTCAATTGGGAGGCGCGCGACAAGCGGCGTGTGCGTTGGACGAGATGGCGGATTGCGCGAGGCGAGAGGGAGAGAGAGGAGATTTGGGTTAGTTGTTGGCCTCGATAGTGTGGGCGGCCGGCGGTGTGAGCGAGCGGGCGAGCGAGACACATGGCGGCCGCATCAGGCGCCGCCATGTGTTGCCGGCGCCCTCGCAACATCCTGTTGCGCGTGCAGCAGGCGCAACCAAAACCGGCCGACGCGCGGCTGTTGCGTCGCATCCTGGGCGCTGGTTGCGCGAGCGTGGAAATGGGCCCATCTTCTCCTCCCACAACTGGGTCGCTTGTTGCGCGCAGAGAAGCGGCCCAAAGCCAGCGCGCTCGCCCAGTTGCGCTGACCTGGATTTGGCCAATTGTTTGCGCGAGGGGAGCCAGAGTTGCCTTCGCCGCCGTCGAGCGAACAAACTGGGTGCGTGGGTCGGCCCGCTTGTGCCGCGACTCGTGAGACTTTGCGGCGGCGGCGGCGGCCTAGTTGCTGGCTCGGCGACGCGCAACAGGCGGCCCTCCCGCTTGCTGCGCGCTGCTAGCGGACGAGCCGCGCGCTCTGCCGTCTGGCACCCAAACGTTCGCGAGCTCGCCTCTCGTTCGCTCGCGCACAACCAAAGACTTACCCAAAACTTGGCCAGGCTTCACGTGGGCGCAGATGGAGTTGAGCACTTGGCGCGGCGGCTCAGTCAGCTTGACGCACAAGTTCTCAACTTTGAGCGTGATTTGCATCTTGCTTGCCGTTCGCTAGCTCGTTCGTTCGTTCGCTCGCTCGCTCGCTTGCTGCGCCTTGCTCGCTTGATGTGCGTGTGAGCGCGATAGAGTTGCGGCGCAAGGAGAGCGCGTGCTCGTGTGAGGTTCGCGGTTTTGCAGTTCGCCACAATTCGTCAGCCCTGCGCTCGCATTCTCTCCTCTCTCAGCTCGCTCACTTCTCCCACTGCAACAGCAACCGAAAGCAGCAAACTTGATTTCCCTTTTAACAGGCTCAAACGCTCTGGTGTCGCCGAGCGTTTGTTCGCAAAACGCAACTTTGCCCCGTCAAGCTCGCGCGCGCTCTCCACTCTGTCCCACTCTACCTCTTTCTCTCTCTCTCTCTCTCCTTCTCTCACTCACTCGGCTCTCGGCTCGCTCGATTCAAGGCTCGACAGAGCTGCGATCGCGGGAGAAAGGGCTGAGCTTGTTGCGGCGGCAAAGGCTGGCTGCAAACTGCAGTGGCGAAGAAGGACGAGCAGGCGGCTGGCGCGCTCGGCCGGCCCAAGTCGAAGCCGGTTGGCTGCGAGACGGCGGCGAGCGTTGGACGGGCCGCCGAATTGGGAGGCGATGGAAGGAGCGCCAGAGTTGGAGTTTGAGCCCGAGTCTGAGGAGGAGGAGAAGGAGGAGGAGGAGGAGGAGGAGGAGGAGAGGCAGAGGGAGGAGGAGAGAGAGAGAGGAGAAGCGAACTTTGCGCAGTTGGCCAGCGCGGCCGCTGCGCATGCTCGGCCGGCCGACTCTTGTCCGCTGGCCGCGAGCCGCAAGCGGCCGGCCCGCTGCTGCTGCTGCCGCCGCCGCAGCCGCGGCCGGCCGGCGCCCACCAGCTACGTTTGCCATCGAGACACACTGACACACAGACACACTGGCAGCCGAGCCGGGCCGACGGCGCCAGTGTTGGTGCTGGCGTCGACGAGGCCACCGCGGCGCCCGCAAGCCCAGCGCGCCGGCCGACAGGTGCAGCGCCGCCAGTTGCACAAGCACGTTGTGTTGCTCGGCGGCCGCTCGCCTGGTGCCAAGGGTCGCGAGCTGAGCCCAGACACTTGGCGACACTCGGCGGCCGAGAGGCGAGGGTTCAATGGTTATGAGAGGAGGCTTAATCGGCCGCATCCGCATTCTCGCGCCTGAGCCGCGAGCTGAGGGCTGCCAGTGGCCGGCGGCCGGCGGGCCGAGCTGGTTCCGGATTGGAAAAGCAAACAGACGCGGGCGGCCCAGTTGGGTTCGGCGCGCGAGGGCAGAGGGGCTGCCAGTGGCGGCGGCCGAGTTGTCCAGTTGGCCGGCGGCAGAGGTGGAGAGGAGGGAGAGGAGTTGGCGGTCAAACAATGTGCACTGGCACCGGCTACAATGGATTCCGCCACCAGCCTCCCCCTGCCGCCGCCACTAACCCCAAACTAAGCCCAAAGCGAAGCGAAATCCCAACAGCATACCAATCAGCGCCAACGAATTCAAATCCGCCTCTGGCTGCCACCTCAGCTGGCCCCAGATACTTTGCATGTGTCGCAGCAGACGAGGCCAGCGGCGGCCACTGACGACCATTCCAGGGAGAAGGAGGAGGAGGAGGAGGCAATGAAGAGCTGGCTCATCATTACCGGCGGCCCGCTGCACTCGCTTGGCTCTCGTCTCGCTTGAGCTCTGTGTCGCCAATATTATCGCCGGCGGGATTCAACAAGTTGTCAGCAACAAACGCGTAGCCAGATGACGCTAATGCCAAGCAAATATGGCGCCCGAAAATCGCGCGCTGCCCCGCAATTTCGGCCAACTAAAAAGATGCCATCTTTTATTATATGCAAAGGTAAAAATTTTTAATTAAAAATCCTCCTCCGCCTCCAGCGTCGTACTCGCCTCTTGGCCACGAGGGGCGCTCAAACACAGGTCCAGAGCTCGAGAGGCGACTCGCTTCGGCCATCTCCAATGACAAACCAACACCCAACAACGCATCCAGTACATCCAATACATCATCCAGCCCAACAAAGTTCACCTTTCCCTTCCGCACAATGAGCGGACGAACGAAAGGTTCAAGATGGTCGATGCTGCCGCCTTGGAGTGTTGGGCCAGTCTTGAGCTGAAACTAAATTGAAGGCTGAGATGGCTGCAAAAGCGCCCACATGAACCACGTGCACCAGGCGGCCCCATTGGTTGGGCCCATTGACCAACGGTCGGCGGCCAGCAGGCAAACCAGGCGAACACGCGCGCACAGTCCGAGGCCACAGAGTTCAAAAGGCTCGCCACTTGGTTCCGTTTCTTTTATTGGCCGACAAACTCTCGGTTATCTTTAAACAAACTCGTTACACTCTCACAAGCAGACACACAAACACTAGCAACAAGCGCCAGCCGCACGTTTTACTCCAATTCTCCATACGCGAACTTTCCCCTCCTCGTCCAAACCCAAATGGAGCCGCGAAAACGAGTGGGCCAGCGAGCGGGTTCGTTGGCCAAATCCTATTCAGATGCCACCTCCGCCCAGTTCCAAGGAATGTAACCCACCAGCGGCCATGTGCTCTCATTTAGCAGCGGCAGCTCCTCCTCCTTCGCCCTCTCCTCTTCCCTCCAACCATTCAAACGCTGTCCAGCGCGACCCATGACCGCTCGCCATTCAAAAGAGGCCGGACGTTGTGAAAACCAGCGGCGGCGGCGCCCTTGCAAGAGCTCCAGCTTGGCCAACTCATTCGGTCCGACACAAACAAGCTCACTTACTTCCTAGTCCGACAGGCGACGCAAGCAGCTCCCGACCAATGCGCCACCTGCCGCCAGATAAAACTAGCGCTCCCTCAATCGGAACCTGGAAACTCATTGCATACGCCAAGGGTCAGCTCGTCTCTGACCACTCCGGGTGTAAACATGCGCCAGTTGGAGGATCCAATGTGAGCCGATGCTTACAATGCACCTACATACGTGCACTGGCCACCCCCGCCAACCTTTCTCGTATCAAGTCAATACTAGATGGACAGACAGGACGTCTTCCGCGTCCAAGCCTCCTGGAGACTATGGAACTTGCCAAATACTTCCCCAACCTCCATGTCCGAGCAACCTAGAATTGTCTGATCACATTGCTAGCTGCCAGAGGTCGGAGGCTCCAAGCTGTTGGTGTTCACTTGATTGAGGATACCGAGATCTTTGCATCTGTGATCTTTTGCAGGACTATAAAGATTTTGTCTTTGCACATCATCAGGAAAGTAAGCTTATCGTCGCAATGCCCTCATGGACTGTGAATCGAACCGTGCTCGGGTTCGTTCGAAACTGAACTACCGGCTGACGCATGAATAGAGCAAATTTAGGACCTCTCGCTGAGGAAGAGTGTGAAATCATACTTTTTAGGCCCATCTGTCATTTCGATTGGGATCTAGCTCCATGATGGATAACGAGATTTAAAGCGCTAATTATGCTCGATGCTGGATTACAAGTATTGAGAGTGTGCTGAGTTGTGTCACAGGCACCCAATCAGACACGAGTCACGGGAGGAATATGTCGTTGGTAAGGAAGTATTGACCAGAGATGTTTCACTCGAACTAGACAAGTCTAGTGAGGCTTAAGCGAAAATCTTTCGCCAAAGTTGCAACGCTGATCGAGTTTTCCTCTAATAGATAAACAGAGCGATCAGGTTAATCTCACAAACCACCGATAGATCTATCACTCGCCCCTTACACCCTCCGCCTGCCAAGAGGGGAAGTTGACGATTTTGGTTTCAGGTCCGAGCCAACAAAAATCCATCTAGTTAAATTCATGTTCACCTGTTAGCTGCATCAGGCTTGAATCCACATGTCCTATCATCTGGACCACCTATGAAACAAAACCCGAAGCAAATAATCAGACGCAATTGCGGATTTGAGACATGTGTAGCGAGAAAGTTCTAATCTGTCGTTGCAAACAAGATTGTTTAACTCTGGGTGTTCTTGGGTTCGATTCTCGGTTACGTTCTCTTTTCCCCTTCCACGTCACCGTTTGCTGAATGTGACTGCCATGATCTTGACAGACCGATTTACGATTTTGAGAATATAGGTGGCGTCGCAAACATGAGACCAATACGTCCGATTTAGACGTCACATCTAGGGCTTTTTCAAGCGGCCATCATTTTGAAGTTCACGGTTGTTAGGATATCAATATCAGAGAGAAGCTGGTGGGTTTATTTGTGATTGAATGTTGTCGCTTATCTGCAAAATATGAGCGGCTTCATCGCCCACTTTTATGAGTTGCATCCCCTCGAATGACAAGGCCAAAAAACGAGACGCCCAAATCACTCTCTGGGCGCATCAAATCGATAATGTCGTCCAAAAGATAAGAACGTCAGCATCCAGCGGCCTGAGTTTCGCCTGGTGTTACCAAAACACTAGATGCGGCACCTAGCTTGCGCGAGTCTGCCTCAGTGGCTAGCGCTCCATACGTGAACCAATTTCAGAGGAGGAAAAATTTTCATCTACAAACTCTCATTTAGCCGGACGATATCGGATGCACGTAGACTGGATGACAAGTCTGAGGCTAACGTGTAAAAGTCTAACTCCGCATGTGCTCATTATAGAGGTTTGCATGCTAGTGATAGTGTTTCGTGGGTAGTTTTTGTACTATGTTAGACTGTCCACACAATCCAGTGAAAGTTTGGTGAACTCGTGGACTAAGAAGATTGGGAGGATGACAGTTGCGCAGCAGTTAGATTGGCAGCTCAAATTCAGTTATCCGAGTAGAATCTTGGCGCCATTAGGAGCCGCATTGCAACTATCAATTGCGTAACTTAGGACCCTTGTTTGTTGGGCGTCCACTCGAGTGAGGACGCACCGAGGGTCGCATAGTGATCGATATATCTGTAGACCGATTGCTGTCCAACTATCCGACTAACATAGTCAGACGCATGGCTAGGGGCGAAGTAGCTTGTTGCCGGCGCCTATTCAAGCAGATGTATGATAAGAGTCATTGTATGAAAACGACGGACGAGCTGATTGTACGAAATATTAGTGTAAGTGTTGACCGTGGATGTGACAAACGAGGCGAAAATGAACAATGCCGATAGTTAGAAATAATAGCTTCCTCCCTAGCTCATTGGAGTTATTTAGCAGGTCAAATAGTTGCTAGAAAATTTGCTGAGATAATATCGGTCGTCTAGCTTATGCTTCAAGCTTTCGCGATGGCCACAATGAGCATTCGTGACTTTCTTTTACAAGTCTGTTTCCATTGCAAAGCCACCATACCGCCACAATCAATATAAGGTTCAGTCGTCTACAGTTATCACAAACGTGAAGACAGTTGCTCTGATCGACCATTCTAACCTAGAATGTTCCCTTGGAATCTCTCTGCTTTCCTGTCGAGCAACAATCTGTTAGCTCTCTCTCTCTCTCTCTCTCTCTCTCTCTCTCTCTCTCTCTCTCTCTCTCTCTCTCTCTCTCTCTCTCTCTCTCTCTCTCTCTCTCTCTCTCTCTCTCTCTCTCTCTCCAACAAGTTGTCAGGCCAAACTTGCGATCCCATCTCTCATCCTGCTTGTGGAGAAACATTCTTTATAGCGAGCTTGGTCGCCCAGTTGATACGATTGGTTGTTTTGGATAACGACGTCCATATGAGCTACCGAGCGCATGTTGACTGATCCTATTGAAGAGCCTTCAACAATCTCAAGCTCCCAGGTTCAATCGGTGCCACTTTGCGGGCTCGAATTTGAACCACTCGAAATGTGCAAGACAGACTGGAGTCGCCAGCTGCCTACATGTTAGTTCAAAAGTTGTATCGCTCCAACGTCACTGGGCCCATTAGTCTTGATACCAACAAACTCTGACTGACAAAACTAGCTAACCTGCCGACTGACTGGCTGAATACGACAGGTATGCTAGCTGCAGTTATGTAGCTCCTTGTTTCTCTTGATTTACAACTTCCAAGTTCATCAAGTTACCTTCTATTGAAAATAACTCGTTCGGAATCGTCATAAAGCTGCAGCTCTCCACAAAATGCTTCCACCAATTTTGGATAGTTGAAATCTTGGGTCAGTGATGGTGGTTGTTGGTGGTAACAAAGTATGATGCGCTAAAAGAGGTTGCTAGCAAAGATCTCAAGTTATAATTGCATAATTATAACTAGCTTTCTGGCTTGTGATGTGTTTGAATGAGAAGAGAGCTCGACTGCTAATTTGATTCAAAAGTTGAGGAGGTAGTTTTAACGTATAGCAAATTTTTTCGTAGTTATACCAAGGGGGAGTGGCCGATGGTCGGGGAGGTTTGAAATGAGAGGCGCGCGAAACAAGTTAGCATTTCGCCTTCCATCAGGTATCCTCGTGATCAAGAAGTTTAATGATCATGAGAGAAGCTAGCTAGTTATAGTGGAGCCTAAATTTGGCTCTCAAAGGGGATGGGGGAGGACGACAATCGATGGCGCCACCTCGATCTTGGTAGCAGCTAGAGGTGATCTTGTTGCCGATTCTAGCGGAGGTTCGATAATAATGCTATTAATTAATTTATTAGCATAACTAAATGTTCACAACCTTGATTGTGAGTATAGATACGGGAGGCAACAAGGGAGAGTTGGAGGAGCGGGTTATTTGGTAGCGGGTGCGCAGGTGGTCGGGTTTCTAAAATGATCAGCCTGCCTTAGCTTTTCTTCATGGGCGCGAGATTGATACCTCTGTTCATCGTTGATCAATTTTCACTTTCCATTAGGAACGGAGAGTGAATGAGGAGCTTTGCAAGCCAAATTGGGCTTTAAGCGCATGAATCAAGCCCATCGGCCAAATTGTATTCCGGTAAAGTTCAACAACTGTTCCTGTTCGGTTGCTCTCAAGCTCTTGGGTTACAAGTTGATGGGAGAACAGATTGGTTTATAAGATTTCACTCAGGCCAGGTAACCGCTTAAGCTGCTTCCAGTAGAAGAACTAGGGCCTCTCTGTTGATCGTGAATGAATTTAGGCCCCTTGACTGTGAGGATCTTTGTCGCTTGTTATTCGAATCGCGTTCAAAGAAAAATTGAAGGCTTAGTGAATAGTGACGGCGAGGACGACGATGGTGGTGGTGGTGTTCAGGCAGGGCAAATGGTGACAATATTGTCATGCAGTAAATGGATGAGCCGGAATCGAGGAATTAATTTCCAATGAAATGCTATTTTTCAAGGGTAGCGCTCGCTTGATTCAATTAAACAGTTAAACCGAAATTGACTGCACAAATCATGATCGTAAACAACTGAAAAACAGGTAAATTCTTCAGTTTTGTTTTAGGATACCAGCACTAATCCAGCAACAAAATGACATTTAGAAAACTCTGCTCAATGATTCGGACTAACGGGTTTGGAGCCGTATGTTTGCCCTGGCCTAAAACAACAACAACAACATCTGCACTAGAACCAGAGTCATTAGTTTCTTTAGCTCACTTGTTGCGCTTTTCATCCCACGAGTGACGGTATGAATCATAGCAACCAGAGCCAAACTCAGTGCCGCCGAGCATCCGCAGATTTGCCCTGACACCCTTTGCATCGCAATGGCCGCCACCTTCGCTAGTTCCAGAATCGAGCCGGCCGACGGTGACGACTCGGAACTTGGCCGACCATTCAACTCTTGCTAGCCAAATGCTAACGCCAACGACACATAGCCAGTGACTTATAGGTGGCCCGCAAAGCGAACGCGAGATAAAGTCAACGGATTTGATTGAACTTTTGTTGTCACCCTAAACGTTGCAAGCCTTCAACAGTTCACTCTAAGCCAGACATATCTCATTATTTGCCTAGCGCATTGAGCGGAGCATTAGCTTGTCAGTGCATGTGTGTGTGCTTATAACGTTACAATTTTGCTAACCTAGTTAGTGTATCAGCCGGCCAACGCGCAAGCCTAACCAAGGCGACAAATGGGCTCGAGAGTTGTCTAGATATCGAGAGTCAAACGTTAAGCGCGTGCTCTCAACAAGGGGGTCTTAGTTGATCGCACTTGTGCTCACCATCTGATCCTTTGTTTCCAGTCCTTTGCACGACGGTGGCCGCGTTTGCCCAGCTAGCCAGACTAGCTGGCTCGACTTAGTTAGGGGCGCTAATGAGAAATTGTCGCCATCTTCAAACGGAGCCACCTTGGAGCTGGCCCGCCGAGCAATCAGCGTCCAGGGCTAACCTGGTCAACCGGCGGCAACCAAGAGCTTCCAACCACCAGGGAACTCGTTTGGCCTGCAAGACGGCAGCCGGCCAAGCTCATCCCAATTGGCTTCCTTGCTTCCTTGACTCGCTGATCGGCCATCCGACCGGCCGATCCTTATCGTTACTCGTCCATATTGGACTCGGATGGATCCTCGCAAGCTGGGCGCATGCCAACTCTTTGCCTCCAGCTTATAGGATGGAAACACCGAGCAAGCAGGCCGGCTACCAGCCGAAAGTGAGTTCGCGCCGGCCCTTCAACCTGCGGGCTCGGGCTGCTCGAGTCGGATTGGCTAGCCGAGGGAAGAGGAGGGGGCGAGTAGCAGGAGTGGGCTCGATAGGCGGCTAGGTAGCGCCCAACATAGAGGGTGGCGATATGCGGCAGCAAGAGCGAACACTGTCCCAAATATCACACTATCATCGTCAGCGCCCAATAGTCGGCCATGAATTTGGCCAGAGAGCCCTGTGGCCCGTGAGCTAAGCAGTGCTTGCAGCTTAGACTGGTTGCTAGTGTCTAGGGTTAGCGCTAGCACAGGTGGGTTGGTTAGAGCCTGGAAATGGCAACCACTTGTGGTGGTTGCTGTTGCGCGTCCGTGTGCGTGTTCAGCTTGCTTGCTACAATGAACTTGTTGTTCAGAGCTACCTGCGAGCTAGGCGGCGCGCGTGTAACTTGCACTGTGCGCCAGTGACTCGGCACAACGAGCTAGCTGGCTCGGGCCAGACTCGAGCCGGCGAGCAAAGCGCGGCTGAACTCGTCTGGCGGTCGGCGCAGCTCTTGCTCGTCCGCCCGCTCGCCCGCCCGCTCGCTGCTTGCGAGGGCCAGATCCATCGGCCTGTTGAGCCGCTACTGCCTCTACCGCGGCCGCCGCCGCTGCCACTCGTTTGCGCGCCTGCTCGCCCTATCTGCGTCCGCCCGCTAGTGTTTGCGCTGGTCTCCTTTCCAGGATCATTCGCGCTTTCGTACTGCGACAATTTTGGCCGTGCATGGATCGCAAACTAACAAGGGCAGCGCCGATAGAAACCAAACGTGCCAACTCCATGAATCGTCAACAATAAACAAACAAACTCAAGACAATCGTCGTGATTGGCAAATTTGATCGCCCTTGTTGGCCCTATGACAGCAGAGCGAGCAGCGTTGGAAAATATTATCAGATTCAGATGCGTTGCCCTCTGATCTGGCAAGCGGGCGCGCGAGCGAGAGACTGAGAGCCAGAGGCAGAGGCAGAGGCAGAGACAGGGAACGCGAGAGCAAGAGAGGGAGGGAGCTAGAGTTTGAGTTGGGCCTAGATCGAGAGTTTGCGATACATCGATCGAGTATTGACACAGTGGCTTACTGTGTTCAGGCGAGAAATCGCTCGCTTGGCCCATGAGAGCCGAGCATCCAGGCAGCCGTCGCTCTGTCTCCTCGCCGAGCTCACCATTGGCCATCCGATTTAAAGGCTGAATTTAGCCTGCGACTTAAGCGCCAACGAGCCTGACAGCAACAGAAAGGTTGGCAACTAGACGCTAGAGGCGAACATGAAGATGCCTGAATGAGAAGCTCCGGCCAGATCAGGGCAAAGTGGTGGCATAAGAGAGGCGGAGGCGGAGAAGAGAGTTTGGAGTTTGTGGTGGTCCCTCTGGCTGGCTAGCTGGCGCTCGGTTCGCCGCCAAACTTTCTCCCGTAGCTCAAAGTGTATCTGGTCTAAGCGCGACTGCTAGGCATAAAATAGCACCAAGAATAGTTTAGTCAGCGGCTAAGCCAGACAGACACATGTATGGTGGAACCTCCAACCATAGCGCACTCTCTCTTCCCCTTCTCACGCATATAAAGAAAGCGCGACAGAGTTAATAAATAAAACCAACTGCTCTTTCTCTCTCTCCTCCAAGCGCCCAAAATCGCCACTTGTTGTTGAACCTTTCTGGCGTAATACTTGATCCAAGAACACAAGCCGCACCCCCCTCGCCGACCTCAAGGAACCAGAATTGTGTATTGGTAAAGCGAAGCGAGAACTCTCAGCCACAGCATTCTATTTAACGCAAGTGATGCAACAGAGCCAATAGCCATCTTACCAAAGCCGCTAGTAAACCCACTTGTTCGCCCTATTGTTAAACCTCAAGTCAAGCTGACCTAGCCACCCTCGAACATGGTCTCATCGCCTTGCCTCTCGCCCATTGGAGCCAAATTGACTCCCTATTACAACAACAAATCGGCAAACGGTCGCATGGAGCTGGTTATTCTGAGCCAACCGGAGGAGCAGCACCGGGCTCGCTATCTGACAGAGGGAAGTCGGGGCGCCATAAAAGACATTTCTGGCATGGGACATCCGATTGTGAAACTAAATGGCTACTACAGCAGACAGCCAATCAAACTCGAGTGTTATATTGGTCATGATAAGCACAATGGGCTCCCGCACCTCTTCTATCAGGCGTCCAAAATAAGTGGCAAGAATTCAACCCAATGCACTGCATGCAAAGTGGAGGGAACCTCTGTAATCGTGATGAACTTATTACCTGAACATGGCATGCAGGCCACTATCGATTGTGTGGGTATTTTGAAAGAGCGTAACGTTGACGTAGAGCAAAAGCTTCTAAATTTGAATCACTCGACTAAGATGATTGATTTCAACGATCGCAGTTACCAGTCGGCTTTTACCTCAATTGGCCACCAATCTCCTCAACAGCTACATCACCACCACCATCATCATCACCATCACAATTTGCACCATCAGCACCAGACACAGCATCAGCTCCAGCAACAATCGCAGCAGCAGCATCACCCTCTACAGAATGGCAATATCGTTCAGGATATCGTCAAGTTCGAGCGAAGGGATACCATATCGTCGCAAATTGATGAGAACAGTATTGGATCAATGAGTAGGCCAGATTCTTCGGAGGATTCGAACGATCTATCTCGCCACTCACTGATTGTAGACAATCCAAAAAGTATTGGCGTCCCCGAGAGCCAAACCCTCTTGCAGAATGGAAACTTGGTTGCGCTCAACAGTAGGAAGCGATCTGTCCGGTGTCGGTTAGTCTTTCGAGTCAAGATACCTGAAACTGGCGAAGTTCTACAAACAATTAGCACTCCAATAATTTGCACACAGCCACTGGGCACCCCAGAAATTTGTAAAAAGTCAGTCAATCGCGCGGCCGCAGTTGGAAATAACCTTGAACTATTTATTATCGGCAAAAACTTCCTCAAAGACTCAAAGGTTGTTTTCAGAAATAAGAAAAATGATTGGATGAAGGTTGTTGAACCGGACAAGGAATTCTTGAATTCTAGTCACCTAGTCTGCAAGGTACCCGATTATGATGGACCAGATCTTACAGGAACTACTGATACGATTGAGGTAGAGTTGCAAGTACGAAGTGGAGGCAAGTTTTCGGAGGCTCACAGTTTTCATTATGTTGTAATGCCACCTGAAAATTTGGTCCACAAACAGAATGGCCGACTGAAGTTTGATACCCCACAACAACCACAGCGAATTGCACCCACCCAAATGCAAATTCATGACCAGCAACAGCAGCGGCACCAACAGCTCCATCAGTCTCAGTACCAACCGGAAATTCAACAGCAGCAACAATTCGAGCAGCAGCAGCAACCGCACAATCCAATTCAAGAACAGCAAATGCAGCATCAGCTGGTCTTGCAGCACCAACAGCAGCAGCAACAACAGCAGCAGCAGCAGCAGCAGCAACAGCAACAACAGCAGCAGCAGCAGCAGCAGATTCAGACGAGCCAACTGTTGAACCAGATTGATTTGAATGAGGACTCGACGGTGGTCTACGCTGAAACAATCCAGGGTCAGCCTAACTTAGTTCATAACGTGCTTCAAAGTGGACCTCCCATGCTCGGCGCAATGGGTCAATTGGAGCCCACAATTGAGCAAATGAGTGGGCACATACCTGCAACACATATCCAAGTAATCAAGCAGCAGCAACCGATTCACCAGCAACAATATCGGCAGGCTAAACAGGTCCAACAATTCGAGACACAGCAACAAACGATACAAGAGCAGCACCAGCAGCAGCAGCAACAGCAGATTCAACACATCGCCATACAACAGCAACAGCAACAGATCAGATCAAACCAAATTCTGACAAGTCTTGATCTTAATGACGACTCGACAGTGGTCTATGCGGACACTTTACAGGGCCAATCCGGCTTAGTACACAATGTAATTCAAACGAGCCCCATAATGAGCAATATCGATATAGTCAATGAGGACACCTGCATGTCAGTGACGAATTCCATTATTCAACCATCAATCCAGCAACAAATGTCACCCACCGGAACTGGACAGGCGCCAATCAATGGGCAACTTGGAGAGACTTGCAGCGCGCAACATCAAATCTCATTTGCTCAGCATCAGCAAATTCAACAGAATCAAACCTTCTTCTAATGCCAACACCTCTCGTGCTAAAATTATCCCGCAAAGGGGGTCAAATGTAACTTCTCAATCCAATCAAACATATAAAATGCTCAACGATTAACACGTTACAAATTTCTGGCGAGTTTTCTTTTTCGTCGGTGAAAGTTGCATAAATTTGAGTTATTACATATATCCTCGACCTAACAAGGCTAGACCTCGTCATTTGTTTCAAACTAGGTACCCTCTTTCACCTGCGACTTGGGAGATTGTTCCTTAGTGATGTTGAGCAAAGCTCTTGCCGCATAATTCCAAACCAACTTGGCTTTGATTTCATCCTTAGCAGCCTTTCCCCAGCCCCATACAGATACTGATAGATAGCTATACAGCCTTCCACTATGATCATCTGTCATCCCCGGATCTGTTGCGCAACGGACAACCGCTTTGGTTACCCATGAGGGCTTAGCGTTCCAGTAATTTATTACGAGTTCACTCACTTCTTCCCAAGCATTTATGGGCTGATGGAGTGATTTGCTGATATGTTCAGTGCCAGGACTAGCGCCGAACACGTACACACAATTCTTGTCCTCCCTACAAAACTTGTCAAGCAATATCGTGAAATACGACAACGCCAATTTACTTTGATAATAAGCCTTCTTGGGATGGTATTTCCTCCTCTCGAAGTTGATATCATCAAGATCTACATCCCAGGACCTCTTTGGACTACCTGTTATATTGATAATGCGGCTATCAAAAGTGTGTGAGGCTGACTCTTTCAGCTTGTCCATAAGTCTGAAAGTGAGGTAATAAGGGGCAATGAAATTAACGAAGAAATTTTTCTCGATGCCATACTTTGTGAGCGTCCGTTCCTTCACATGTTTGACACCTGCATTGTTTATCAGAATGTCAATGTGAGGTTCGCTCGCTATGACGTCATCTGCGAATTTATTGATGGAATCGATATCTTCTAGATCCAAGTGCCGGCAAGCGATGGCACCGTGCCCGGTGTTGAGAACTATCTCTCGACGGATCATTTTACACTGCTCTACATCACGACAAGCCATGATGACCCTCAGCTTATTTTTAACCAGTTGAAGAACTATAGATTGACCAAGGTTACCTGTGGCTCCTGTGACGATGGCTGTTCGTTTCCTCATCTGTTCGGGATCTTTCTTCCACATGGGGAAAGGCGCATAAAAGCATTGTCGTAGGTAAGGCGACATGGCTACAAGTAGGCCACCATAGATCCATAGATTGTTGACGGGCATGGCGTAGTGAGTGTTCAAGGTGTGTTCATCGATCACTAATAGGATAACCGGAATTGACTAGAATAACGAATCAGTCGCGGACCATTGCAAATCAGTCCACCTCTTATGATGATCTTACATACGCTGGAGGGCCTATACAGAAGGCGCTGAGGATCTCTCACGAAAAATATAAACCTTATGATTACCACAATTACCACAACTTCCCTAGCTAAACGAAGGGCACTGTGTCGCCCACGTGCGTCTGCACTAACTCGCCCAAAATCACTTTTATTTATTTCCAAATCCGCACGGTCGCCGAACTGGGTTTCAATAGGAGACTAAGCACATCAAAACTGGCGCTCATGGCAGCCATCGGGTAGTGGAGGTTGACACTAGCTTAATGTTTTATATAAGAAAAATTATGAAAATAGTCTTGAGGGAAAGATGAATAAATACAGAAGTATGTCACGAGCATGCTGCAGTAAGGTGAGTATCATAATTGAACAAATATTGGATCCGAACACTTGACATTACCAACTCCCCAATCAGGATTGGTAACAGATGAGGGTCCACAAAATAACTTGGCAACAAAAGAGGGCTTTGATGATTCAACCTGGTCTAAGTCTTAAGACATTACCAATACAGATTAGATTTTCAAGCCTAAACGTTTGGGACGAATTCTAGATCTCTCTAACAATCATCTGCCCTACGGGTATCGCTTGATAGGCAAGTTTGTAGTTTCGAATGGTCAATGTTACTCGGACAGACAGCATTAAATCGAGAGAGGCAAACCTAGAATCGAACCAAGGTCATAGTCAGGGACTCGACCCTGGAAATCAGACCATCGGTCTGAACAAATATTCATGTCAGACACATTGCTTAAAAGATTTCTGTTTTTATGATGTTCTTTTACAAAACACTGATGATAATCGTCGTACCACAGCGATCGATCGGTTTCCTACAATGTGTCAAGCGAATTTAAGAAGCCTTGACAAGTGATAGAAACTCCTCTCGGGTCTTGATATCGTCGCGGAAAGCTCCCATCATACAACTTGTCATGGTGTTTGCATTTATCTTCTGGACGCCTCGCATGACCATGCACATGTGTCTTGCCTCAATAACGACACCAACACCAGCTGGCTCGACAGCATCAATCATCGCTTGTGCAATCTGCTTCGTCAATCTCTCTTGGACTTGCAATCTTCGACTGAAGACCTCAACTATCCTGGCTAACTTGCTTAAACCTAAAACTTTTCCTGTTGGCAGGTAGCCGATTGAGACTTTGCCTATGAATGGAACAAGATGGTGCTCGCAGAGGGAGAACATCTCTATATCTTTCACGATAACCATTTCATCGTGATCCTCCTTGAACACTGCATTGTTTAAAATCTCTGAAATATGATGGTACGTACATTTTAGCGTCAGATCATGTCTAAATTCACCTAACAGAAGGCCTAACCTCAACAGGTGATTATTGTGTTGAGTGTCCAAGTTGCAACTTACCGTGAATATCCTGGTGATAGCCGGCTGTAAAGAATTGGAAGGCCTTGGCAGCTCGTTCAGGTGTCTTCAAGAGACCCTCGCGGGTGATATCCTCGCCGGCGGCCTGCAGCAAGTTGGTGTATGCTGTCGTGAGGTCATCAATTCTAGGTAGATTGACTACACTGACCTCGCTTGCGCTACGATTAAAACAAACAGGCATATTGATCTTGCCATTGATCTTGATACTTTGTGGGAGGTTGTTTTGCAAAGCCATTGTCTTGAATTTAGTTTCGTTACTCTCAATAAGCACTTGGTCCCCTAAGCGTCTGATTTCTCTCCAAGAATATTCAATGTCTTGCTTGGTTGTTGATTTAGCACAAATTGCGAATCGTATTATGTATTTGCCTTTAACTGACGAGGGACACAAATATATATTCTTAGCTTCGATGATCTTTTTGACCAGCAACTCGTTTTGCTGATCTGAAGTCTAATTGAGTAGGGGAGTTGATTATGGAGCTGTTAGGATGTGACTCTTGGTAGAACATGCGCAACACTTGATCATCTCGACGATGATTTTAACATCGAAACCGTTCATTAGCATGCGCAGAATACTCCTAAAATGGCTAACCAAATCAAGAGCAACATGATTTTAGATCACTTAGATAGGCGCGCTCGCTTTTGTCGAGCTTACCATCTGGATAGCTAGCCAGCTAGCTATCCAGCTGTCTCGATGAAAAAGAGGTGAGAGGCGCGTCTCGGAGAGCGTCTAAGGCCTATCGAGATGATCGGCCTATTTGATTGTCGAATACAACTTTTGCCCGCCCCTAAAGTGGAGTTGGCCGATAGCAGAGCAGATTAGTGGTCCAAGTATGCGATTTAAGATACTAACCTTCAACCTAAAACACACCAAACCCATTGTTACAGGATGAGTTACTTCGTATCTCGAGTCAGCTAGCACTAGTTTCTCAAAGTACTTTGCAAGTCCAATGTGCTATTTAAATTAAACAAATTACTCATCGATAGGCATAACAGCATCAATCATTAGGCCAGAGAATGATTGTGTCCAATTTAGGCCATGATAAGGTGCAAAGTTGGCCCGTTAAAAGCATCGTTGGCGTGAATAGATGGCGAGAGGAGTTGGTTAGTGAATTTGAATGTCATTGAGCGGACAAAAGTCGTCACACGATCATCGTTCATAGCGTTCAGTTGTTCAATCTCGACAATCTGATTCCATCAGCGTGACTCATTTCAACATCCACGAACTCTTGACAGCAATCTTGTTGGATTTTAACGCTCATAACAAACAGAAGTCGAATCATTGATCTAGTTGCTGGGTGAATTTGACTCATACCAAACCAATCAATCGTCAACGCTACATTTGGGTTGCATAACAGGTCCCCTCCAGGACATGATTAGCTAACAGTGGCGTTTCAAAACTTACGTTTCTTATGTACTCTTGCAAACCTGCAACTCCAAGCGACCTAATGACAAACCAAATCTTGAGAGAACGGAAGCGTCTTTGTCACGGAGAAAGAGAGTGACAGCGACGTGGTTGTCAGAAGATCGTTCGATTGCATTTAACGAGCTAGTCGCACTGTAAACCAGCTTACCTTCCCAGCGGTATTTGCCAATGCTTGATAGATCGTGATAGGTAGTTTTCCATGTTAGTCAATCGATTTTCTCCTTGTATGGGAACGAATTTTCTCATACTCAAGTCAATGCAACGACTCACCCTATAATCAGGAATTTGGCCTTGTTTGTCATGTTTGAGATAAAGAGGATCAACATTGAAAGCGTCCACCAATAATCGACTGTCTCGAATGAAGAATGTCGAGCAGTCGAAGTTTACCTGCAGCCATTTGTGCGGATTAACATCGTACGAGTCGGCAAACTTTAAAAATTTTTGACCTTTTGTTAGCTCGTTGCTCAATTCAGCCATGTCGATTCGGAAGTCCAACTCACCTCAATACCCCGCAAATAGTGTCTAAACTCTGGACATATGAACGAATTGCCTGCATAGGCAGCATCCACGTGAAGCCAGATATCAAATTCGCGACACACTATGCCTAGCTCATAGAGATTATCAAAAGTACAAACGCTCGTAGTTCCAAGGGTGGCGACCACAAAGAACGGAACCAAACCCATCTCCTTGTCCTTCAATATCTGTTTTCTAAGCGCATCACCTCGCAGGCTTCCATCGTCATCGCTTTGAATTGGTTTGATTTGGGTGGCTCCAAGTAAGCCGGCTCGTTCCACAGACGAGTGGGCCAAATCTGACGAGTAGCCAACCAGCCGCTCGATGCCAGATGTTCGGCTGGTAAACTCGTCGCTCAAATTGTTGTTCGAATCTTGCTCACTACTCTTTCTGAGCTGAGTCAGGATCTTCGTTCTTGCCGCAAGCAGCGCCACTAGGGTGGCCTCGCTTGCGGCTCCATGGATCACTCCACCACCATAGGCGGACTCAGAAAACTTAAAGTGCTTCGGTAGACCAAACATGTCCGCGAGCCAATCGAGCACCTTCATCTCGAGCTCTGTGCAAGCTGGACTCGCAATCTGAATGGGGGGAAGCGCGTAACATTGAGGCTTCAAGTTATCCTTGGAAGGCTAAGCTAACGTGCGAGCGCCTCCCATGCTGGCGTGCAGACTTACCCAAGAAAAACCAATGCAACTGAACGCTCCAGACAGCAGGTCGCCGAGTATTGCCGGGTAAGATTGAGCAGTTGGAAAGAAGGCATGGAATCTAGGCGAATGCCAGTGCGTCATCTGAGTCCGACATCAGGACAGCACGGAACGATTTAGTGATCGATTGTTAATGAGAGTAGAGGCAGGATTGCAAGCGGAGGGAGGAGGTGCGCTAGTTAGTTTACATCCGGCCAGTTCAATTTAGCATGAAGTTGTATGGGTGCGAGAGAGCCAGCCCATGCCTGGCTTAGCTAAACAGCTAAGCGAGCTGCTAGCGGCGCTCGCGACGCGCGCTAGCTGCTCGCGTTCGAATTCCAACGAGCCTCCCGCCAATAAAGTGGGCGCCAATAAAGTGAGACCCTCATTATATCGGCATCATCGGTGGCTCTTGCGCCACATGAATATCTAAAGTCCGCTGACCAGATGAGGGCGAGTTGAGTAACAACCTGCTGTTAGGGTCCGAATTGATTTATAGGAGCTAACTTTGGAGCCAACTCCAAGCGGTCACTATGCGCGCTTACTGGCGATCGGCAGAGTCCAGGGCTGGAATGCAGATTGCCTGCATGGTGGCACAATGGCGCTCTTATCTTGAAGCTACCATCCTAGTCTACTCGAGTATGCGTGGCTAAAACACGCCGTCCAAACTCCAAGTGACAGCTCACTAGGCCGATGAAAGTTCCACAGTGAATAATCTATATGGCGCCTCTCATCGAGCTTCTTGTCTCTAGGTTAGCTTGCAACTTAAGCGAGCTGAACATATAAGTGGACCAAATGAGCCCCAAACTGAACCTCTCCCATCCAAGTTGCCAAAGATAAGCAGCAACGTCTGGCATACTTACACCTGGCATAATACATCGCTCAATATCCGGCATTATCTTGTCCCAGTTCTCGCCAAGATAAGGCGCCCTATCTGGTAGAAGTGGTTGCAGGTAGCCTGGCTTCACAGAGGGCGTGACGCTCCGATCGCGTATGTTCTCCACGTAATCAATCACAAACTCGATCAACTCATGCGCGGCTCTGGGTGGTTTAGGGGAGAGATTGTCGATTTTAGTTAATCTGTTCAAAACTCAGTCCAAAAATGTCACGAAGGAAGCCCACTCACTTTCTGAACTCTTTGGCATCCATGTTCACTTCAACTTGGAATTCTTTAACCTTTCACTTATTCAAACCTTGATCGTTTCCCTCTAAGCAGGTTGAATGTATCACCTCGAAGTCAGTCGATTGGGGCGCTTGCAAAATTTCAATCGGGCAGAGACGTACGGCACCAAGTTTGATCGCAGGGTTGTCTTTACCGCTGGAGGTCAGCTGAATCTTGATCAAACAAGCGAGATGGAATCGAGCTCTAAAGAATAATCGACTCTAATCAGAGTAATCTTGTGTTAAAAATATAAAATGCCCAGCTAATTCCTAATTGAGATTGACAATTCTAATGTCTCAACACGCGTCTACTCAATCCCAAGGCAATGGAGCGTTCAGTTTGTCAGTAGGCTAATCAATCGGATGTTTTCACATGCTTTGATCGTCAAAGATAATGAACCGCTTGGATGGCCAATCGATGAGCAATACAAGTAGTCAATAAGTGGAGATTGGCAAATCCTTTCCTGGCTCTCTCCCTCTATCTCTTTCCTTCTCTTTCACTCTAGCTCAAACAGATGCGCGTACAAGTACTCACAAGTGTCGACAACCCTGATTGAAACGGATAAAGATACAGACTTCGACGGTGTGAGTATGTAAGGAGGCTATATATTTTCACATATACAAGTACACATGAGTTCAGACATGTTGGCTACTAGATTCCTGCTTACCGCCGTTGTTTGTTGTTTAACACTTAGCTAGGTAGACGGCCAATCATAGATGATACAGTTCAACCAACCAATGCTACTCTCAAAAATATGACATTAACTACAGGTAACGATCTCATGTGATCGGCTATATTACTACCCATGAGGCCAATCTTCTTTCCTCTAAAAACATCTCCACGTTCATGCAATGCCTCCAATCATGATCACAAATCATTGATGAAGTATTTGAATAATTCATTCACAATCCTAAATCTAAATGGTCATCTGTGCGTGTTTACATGCAACATCGACGAATCGCTCATTCTCATGACTACAACTATGCTATTTGCTATGATTTAATGTCTTCAGAATTGGTTGGATGAAGAACAACTTTCTAGTGCTTGAGAGTTACTTAGGAGTGTTGCTAAGAGAGCAGTCTTCGAAGACAACCAACACAGCAAAAGCTACCATTGGAGTACAAGCGTCCAGCCTTCTAGCATTGAGACAGTTGCTTATGTGAGGGATTGTCTTCTGGAAAGGAAGTGGTAAAACCTGCGGGATCATTCGGGCTGTCTTGGTGTTTCTGTTGAGCATGCGCAGACCACGTTCCATTTCATTTATCTTTAAATTCATCGACCTTATGGCTGGTTAGGAGACTACTTTTGGCAGCAACAGTCTATCAGGACTCGTCTTCGATTCCTTCCGTGTTAAGCTCTATTTCAAGCACTTCCTCTTGTTCCTTCGAGGTGTTGACCTCTGCACCAGTTTCTGTCTCGCGAATCTTGCATATCTCATCAGATTTTTTCTCTTCCTGGTCTAGTTCTGACGTGACTTCTCTGATTTCTAGGCTCTCATCAGATGCTGTCTGGTCCTGATTATTCCTAATACTGCATTTTTGGTCTTGCAATTCCTCCTGCTCCTCATTGACTTCATTCTGGTTCGTTGTTGGCTCGGACTTTTGATAACATTCTTCAATTGAGCCAGAAACTTCGCTTGAGGAATCATTCTGAACTTCTTGCTCTTTCTTGTCTATCGAATCAACGTTTCGTGACCTAGATAATAATGATTCTAGAACCAACAGCGATTTATCCTTGTCCACTTCAGAACCTAGATGTAGGTCGACTAAAGACTTTTCGATTGAGGCCCTAGAACCTTCTCCATTGTTATTATAAAGAATGCGTTCCCTGTGAACTCCCAGCCTTTCTGTATTTTTTGTGAATATATCTGTGCAATATTCATCCCAGCTTCTACCCCGAGTATAACAGACGAGCAAAACTGTCATGTTATCACAACCAATCACAAGCTCGTAATTTGATGCGGTACATCTTGTAATTAACTCTTCACATATTTTACCTGGCTCCATACTCTGCTCTATGTGTGCAATAACAAAATCAACAACCTCTTCATTGGATAGAACATCCCATATACCATCACAAGCCAACAGGAGAAAATCAACATCATCATTGAGTTCAGCAATCTCAACATCGGGGTAGGGTATTACCATTTGCCGTTCTACAGCCAGAGTTTCGTTGGCTTTGTAATGATAATCTCCGAATGCTCTAGATAAATTAAGATTACCGTTGACTCGATTACCCTGGATCCAGCCACCCGCTGCAAGAATTCTATGGCACTCGTTTGGGTTGTCAGGTTTGTGGTCGAATGATAATGGTACGCATTGGCAGTTTACTGATGCGACAGCCCTCGAATCACCAATATTCGCGCAGTAGATCGTGTTGTTGACAATTAGAAGACAAACTGCTGTTGTTCCGCCCAAATGGTTCTTATATGTTTCGATAACCTCACGATCGAAGGATAGAAAGGCTCCCACCAGAGCTTCCTTGAATTTCCCTTCACTGTACAACTTGTTTTCCACCAAGTGCCGCCAAAGGCCCTCGGAGGCATGTTTTGATACTTGGGCACTACCGTGCCCATCGTAGACGGCGAAGAAGGCTGCTTTATGTTCGCCTGGTAAATTGAGTATCAAGCTGTGGTTGTCCTCCTGGGTTACACGCCACCCCTGACAAGTGGAGACTGCCACATTGAATGTGTCATTCTTCTCCCGCTCAGTTTCCTTGTCGACTATTGGCTCCGTAGAGAAAGTCTGACCCATCTAAGTATATTGATACTAATTCAGATCACTGATGCCAAGCTCTTTAGTTGATACGATGAAACGTTGCACGGGAATCCTCGTGCCCTTACAGATTGCCTATGGTGCACAAGTGAAGTTCGACTCGAGCGATCTCCTTGATTCCGAGATCTGATATTATCTTATGAAAAAACGATTCCTAGTAGTTTTGTAATAAGTAGATTTTGGTCACAATGTCGGATGTCTGTTTCACGCTTGAAAATATAATAGTCTAGAATATGTATCGACCATGCATAGTGTTTTATATCAGCAATGGGGTAATGAAGTCCCAACAATCTACGCTGACAAGCTGCAGAATGTTCCTTCGGTAGTGTTTTTTGTTTGCTACTCTTGCTTTATAATTACACAACTCGATGAGCTCTATTGATGCCTGGAATCTCAAAATCGGAGTCGATGATTATTTACTTGTTTATGATTGTTGAGATTTACTCTGATTAGAGTTGTGCTTTACAGAGGACACAGATTTGAGGTAGAGATACTCAAATTGGTGACAAATATCTACTACTGCCTTGATAAGGTCATTCTCAATAGAAAGCTTTATCTATAGTCTTGTCAGCGTCGCGATATCTTCCAGATCTATGAAAAATCTAGTGTTTATTTCTGTAACGTCGAGTCCTCGTCTCTTATTTATTTTCGTTGCTGGTCGTGAGTGCGCGGGCTAGCGTTTCAATGCGCCATTTAAATTTGTCTTATTTATTCTGCCAGAAGATTTTTGGTCAGCAATTTAAGTGTTCGTATCCCCTAACATAGAGCCGACTAGCCAAAAATAACCAAAAGCCTGATTGCTCTCGCTTGATTTGCCTCTGGAACTCTTGCCAGACAAATGAGGGGAATTTCTAGCTATTCCCTCGACAACCGGAAAGGCTTCATCAGGCTATCCGCCACGTACAAGCCTATTAGTCTGCCCAACTTGTTTTCCATTATTCTAAGTCTATATTACACAGAAATCATAGAACATTAATCATGAGTGTGCGCTGTTCTTTTCTCCCGGTCTTGGCAGAGGGCAAAGTCACCATGGAGAGAGATACTGAAGTTTGAAACACTGCCTCTTCCATGACAGAGAGGAAGACTACTCGCCCGACTGATTCAATTGCAGTTGATCGAGAGCTCTATCTCCTTGTTACAGAGTTGCTCATTCCCTTGATCTCGAATTCAACCTGATAATACCAGCCCGGGACGACTTTACATCCACCGAAGCTTTGCGATCCGCATAGTCTAACGATTTGCATTGTGGAATCTCCTTCCGCTCTACGAAAGGACAAGCTATGTGGAAGATGGAGTAGTTTTAGTAAACACGATGCCTAGCCGTACATGTTCACCTAGAAGTCTGGAACATAACTTCTCGTTCACTTCTTCTCGTCCACTTTCGATTAATTCAGGCTCTGGATTCGCTGACGAGCAATTAGACCTTCGGACCGAGTGACTCCAAAGCTGACAAGGAACACGAATGTTCTTGGCGGGCTGGAGAGTGGGAGGGTAAGGTTGTGAATGTGGGCGGTATCGTTCGCGCCGAGCGAGCTTCGTAGTCTTTTAGAACGCGCGGAACCAGCCCGCAGAGGGCAGCTATATTTATTCAATATGTACCAAAATGACTAAAATAAATAAAACTAATCTGCAGATAGAATATGCTTGTCAAGATCCATCACGACAAAAATAAATGAAGAACATTTCACCGTTTCTAGCTTCGGGTAAACATAACCTTCTCTCATATTAATGCATGGGAGCGTGAGGTTAGAACAAAACCCCCATCCGAACCGAGCGCGAAATATTTCTGTCGAAACATAGACCATATATTTCCGTGATCCCACAATGCGTTTTTATTGATTTCACCCAAACTAGGATCCTGGCTACAGGCCAGCCGAAGGACGAACAACTCACCTATGAGAGAAATTCATCACACTCGGTTAGGTCTGTTAGGTGTTGTACATATTTAAGGGGGTTAACCGGACTAACTCAGCCAGTACAGCACAGATTACGTTCCACCAAGACCGCGAACCAGTCGGGAGTCATTGTCCTCTTGGATTAGGCTTTGAAGGTACCAAGTGGGAAATTAAACATAGATAGTATTGAATTGCTTGTTCAAGAACCTCCAAATTCACTGGCAGAATCTTGGTCCAGTTTTATTCGATCCGCTATCGAAGCTTGAACTGTGGTATCATTTATCATCATGAAATCATTATGGTGAACAAACCAACAAACAAAAGGCACCAAACATGACCACGAATGACAGTAGGAACCTCTAATTTCGGAAAAGTACCCTCTACTACTTGTGAGGTCTAGCTGCAATCTTATGATGGATAGAATCCAATCGACCAGCTCTAGTGATTGGTTGGAGCAAATACTCGATGAGGTTGGCTTGCAACAATTCTATCCCAAACTAACGAATGATCTCCAACTCACAAAGATATCTCATTTTGATTTTGTAAGCGAAGAAGATCTCATACAACTAGGAATGAGTAAGCCTGCTGCCAAGAGATTACTGGCCGCAATAAAGAAGCAAAAGTCTTTCGTTACGGCTTTAAAAAACAAAATAGTGAACAAACTTGCACCACTGACCAATTCGTCAGCGGGACCCAATTCATCTGGAAGGAATAGACGTGATCAGGATCCGTTCTCAAGGAATACTAATGTGTCCAATTCGGATCAGATCAACAATGAATCATCAGATCTCGATTTTGGGCGACTCACCTGTCTTATCAACTCGCAAGACATTCACATCAAGGAAGAGATTGGACATGGTGTCCATGGATTCGTTAAAAAAGGCGAATGGACCGCACCAAATGGACGGGTGGTCGAGGTGGCGTTGAAAATTTTGCGAAAAGATGTCATCACCGATCCCAGTGCTTCTTTTAACGAATTTGTCAAGGAGATAAGCGTGATGCATCAGCTGAATCATCCAAATATCATAAAGCTCTATGGTGTTGTCTTATCGTCTCCCATGATGATGGTGACTGAGCTTGCTCCATTTGGAAACCTGAGAGACAAACTGAGAAAAGAGAACGGGTGCACTCCTATATATCAGCTCATCAGTTTTGGAGTTCAGATAGCATCTGGAATGGAATATTTGGAAAAAAGAAGATTCGTCCATCGAGATCTTGCAACACGAAACATATTCCTCACTCATGGAAAGAAAGTACTCATAGGTGATCTGGGACTCATGCGGGCGATTCCAAACCAAGAGAATCATTACATCATGAGCGAGAAAACAAAGATCCCATACCCTTGGTGCGCCCCAGAATCGCTAAGATTCAAACACTTCAGTAGCTCATCGGATGTTTATATGTTCGGAGTTACTCTATGGGAGATGTTCTCCTTTGGTAAAGAGCCGTGGCCGAATTTGAATCTCAATGAGATTCTTGAAAATATAAGCTCTCAGAAGAAACGACTACCATGCCCGGAGGCTTGTCCCATCATGGTCTACCAAACGCTGTTGCAATGTTGGCAAGTTGAACCTTCTTGTAGACCGAACTTTTCAACTCTTTATCAGTACTTGTCCACCTCTTACCCGCTTGAAGTTAGATCTACTCAAAGAATATCGAATCTCTACCAGGAGGGATATGATCGAGATCTAGATGCAAGCTCGCCAAATTTAAATTGTGATGACCGATCCAATCAAGGCGAACCCCCGCGTAGAGTGCTGAGCTGTAACGTCAACGATCGCATCCTTGTGATAGAGGGTCAGCCAGAAAAATACTGGTGGAAGGGTCAGAATCAAAGAACCTTTGAGATTGGTTGGTTTCCACTATGCTCGACTCGCTGGTTGGCTCCCAAGAGAAATCCAAACTTTGTTAGCAAGCCGCTCAAGAATAGTTTTGTCCATACAGGACATTGTGGGCCCAACGGAAGGTGGGGTAGCCCAAAGATGATCGATCAGATGTATCTCAAAAATCCGCTCCAACCTGATGATTTTAATGCACTCAGGGTGACGAAAATACCGGAGGGAGGAAATCGACAAGATTTGCGCAAGAGTAAAGGAAAATCTCGGCTCTCTAGATTGTTCGGAATGAACGAATCCAGCCAAGCGGCATCACCAACCAATTTGCTGTTTAATTCGTACAAGAAATTTAGTAATGAGCCACAACCTCGTATGAAGGACGAAATCAGTTTGACTGCCCCTTGCCTGAAAGGCTCACGCTCAGTTGAGGCGATTAATCCCGACAAACAAGAGGATGGGCCACCTCTCATAGACTTCGGCGACGACTTAACTCTCTCAACTAGCCATAGTCTGATAGCGCCGGGCTCATTGTGCCAACCAGAATCTTTGATTGATATGGACAACACATTCCTCAAAAATAACGATGCCCTTCAGAAGCATTCAAGTGACACTAGACTGAATCAAACGGAGGATTCCGACCGTTTAAGTTGGGCTGGTTCATGGAACACAGGAACCTTTGACGGTTCAAGTGGCAACATTTATTCCTCATACTATTGTCCTCAAGATGCCGCTACCACGAATCTCGAATCAGATACACCTCGTTACTACTCTGCCGTTATGCATGATGATTGTAGCATTCAACAAAAATGAGACAATTCGATATGTATAGGTTTCCACAATTAAATTCACTATCCTTTTCCTCAGCACCTTCCCTCATTCTTTCTAAGAGAGTTCTCTTCAATATGCATGTTAGCCGACGGAACCATGACAAATTCTTAGAATAACCTTCATCAGGATGTTAACCATTGTTCACAAGAAGCTTATAACTAGTTGCAGAGCATGTTAGCTAACTAATGTCAAGCTCCATCTAAACTTTCCGAGATGTTCTGACGCAAACCTAGAGATGGTAGCTTGCAATCAGCAAGAGGCACATCTCAAGCAAATTCACGAGTTCAGACGATAATGTTGCTCAGTCTCTAAGAGAGGATACAAGTTTTTCAAATGGTAGTAATACAAAATATGAGGAGCTTTTCAAATGGTAGTGCTACAAAATACGAGGAGCTTCAAAACTACACCGAACTAAAAAAAAGCCCAGCTTGGGATACCAATCGCAATTGGAGACACTCAAGGACGGACTTAGTTTTAGGCTACATCCAATTTACTGCCACTCTGTCTGCATTCAGAGAGTTGCCTCAGCCCCTATGGTCGGGTCCATGTGCTGTCATCTTTGATTAAATTTCTGCAAGTCGAACACTAACCATGGGCTAACCCACCTGATGATGCCCCCATGTGCTCTTTGAGCAGGTCTAATCATCGGACAAAAATCTCCTGAAGTTCATCCTTACAAAACACGAAGTTGAGCGTTCTCTCCCTATATCTCTTCCCATATCCCTAAAATAGCGACTGAAATGGTTCTATTAGCAGTTTAAGAGCAGTCAATCAGATGATGCACGTCTAGTCCGAGAATCGATCTACTAAAACTTGTATGTCTGTAAAATCTTGATGGCCGCCCTACAAGTAAGGCGATGGGAGAGGCCGACACTGGGTCAGAATTGTCCAACAAAGGCTGAGGGCTTATGTAAAACATGGTTGCGTGTCCTTGAGCATGAAAGCAGTTACTATAGTTGAATGTAACATTGACAATGGTATAAATTGAATTGCCATGACTCTGTCATTTGCCGGCCACCGGGAGCCAATGTTAAGCATAACTGCAGGGCTAAACTGATGACGTGCAAGCAAATAACTGGCGCCCACGAGATGTGACAAGTTGGACGGTTGCCCGAGCGAAATTTGCGGGGGCAAGCGAAAACTAGGCTACCTGGTTAATCTAAGAGAGCTGAGTCGAGCATCAGTCCAAAAAGAGGAAACTCTCCGACGATTGCACGCCATCCGGCTGATAGTGGCGGGTGGCGTTGACAGGTATAGTTAGTCCAACAATCGAGCGGCGCGGTTGTCACCGAGGGGCGCGTTCAAATGCAGCTACCAAATTGCTTCCATAGACTCAGATGGCCTAGAGCAATGGCGAGGGCGCTCGGTGTTCCCAAAGATTCTGTCCTGTTTCTCTCGGATATTTCAGCACAACAATTGAGCGATAGATGTTGCAAAGAGTAATGGAGATTTTAAACTTCACTCCAGTGGACAACGGGTTGCGCTTGCCAAGTTTGGCCTTTCAAGAAGAAATCATGCTTGCGAGCGGGATGCTGTTCAGCCTTGGCGAAAGGATCTTATCTAACAAGCAGTGGCGATAGCAGCCTTGCTGTCGATACGGCCTTGTGCTCCGGCTTGAACTTGGGAAGCTTGGCTTTCGGAGCACGAAGGTACGATTGATCGTCTAGGTTATCATTTTCTGTGGCGACGGGCGGCTCGTCATCGCAGGAGCCCGCACCGCTGGCAACCAATCCATCCATCTTGCGCCAATGCCAAGAGGAGAGCTGCGTTGGGCGTGCAGGCGGATTGAGTTTGGAGGGAGGCTCCAGGCTGAGAATCCATTGTCTTGATGTTTATATGCTTGTCGTTAGCCAGCCAATGCTTATTACTATCACCACCAAGCTTGCTTGGCTGGAGAAAAGTAGCAAGCTTGCGCGAGCGAACAGCTAGCGATTGATTCTGGGTTCTAGAGTAGGCGCTCGGCCTGGATGAACCGATTGGCCGGGCAGAGGCTGGCTGGCGCACTTTTAAGCTCCATAAACGATCGGCTCGTGAGGCTTACGTCTGGTCGCCAACAAGCTGGCTCCCCCTGGCAATGGTCTCGCGGATTGCAGCTCAACTGGAGCGTCAGCAAAAGCGCCTTTGTCAACACAATAGACGCTGACACGTTTGATGGCACTCATCTTGAGGCGATAAGTTGGCGGCCGTCGTTCTGCCCCCTCCACTCAAAGTCTCGTCGCGGGCCCACTCCCCTCGCCCCTCTTGCGAGTCCGACAGCACTACGCTCTCGTCCGCTCCATCGCCAAGCAAAGTAGCATGCTGGAAGTTGTTACACTTGAGGGCGGGAAGCCAAGCAGAGCCACTCTGGGCGGAGCCTTTGGTCGCAAGCCAGCAAATTCTGGCTCTCGCTAGGTAGAGCTAGCTAGGCCTACATGGGCGCGACAGCAGAACGCATCGTTCTCATAAATTCTGGCAGCAGCTACGCTACAGCCGCCACAGCCTCTCCCCTCCGTCCGTAATATAAGTTATGGCGGACGTTTGTTTAGTTATCATCGAGGCAATAGGGGGCAGCAGTGGGGAATCTGAGAGCCATAGGAAATGGATGATGGAGACGAAAGGTTGTTTGTATTTGTTCTGCTTCCTGGCCGGCTGAGAGTCCGTCTCTGAGCTCGCAAGCAGCTTGGTCGAGACGCACACAATGCACTCGGAGCCAGACGCGGATCGTATGGCCGACCGGGTGTCTTCCTGTTCAATGGCCCGCCCGCCCGCCCGCTCGCCTGGCCAGTCGCGCGTCCGGCTAGGCCGCTCGGTGGCGCCAAACTGGCCATTTTTCCGCCCGTCCAGCAGGCCATGCCCCTCGCTGCACTGGACAGGCCTTAGCTGGCCAACTAGCCAGCCGGCGCCGCTTAACCCGCTAGTCATTTGAGAGTTCAAGCGAATTCAGGTCAAACAGGGAGTGCGCACTCTAGTGCGCTTGTTCCAACATGTTTGCTGTCGGCTGATGTTTCAAGAATTAGTTGCACAAAGAGTTCATGGCGCATGAGAAAATGGCATGGCCCCAAGAGGCAGCCAGCAATGGCGCCCCCACTGTCGCCTTCCTGCTTAGAGGAATGGTTGGCGCTCGCTATTGTGCTTTTGCTGCCCAGGTTCCCCTCACAGCGGGCGATGCGCGCGCCAGCGTAATGCAATACAGTGGCCAGCGGCGCGCCTAGCTCGCTGGCCGCGCAGGAAGTGGGGGCCGCGGGGGCTGGCAAAGCGCTGGCGAAGAAGTCCCCTCTTCCTGTCCATTGTGTTGGGACTCTAGTGAACGCGTTTGACGCTAGGCGGCCGCCGGGGTCCGCGCATGCAATGTGCACGGACGCCTGGCGCCCCGTTGACGGGGCCGCTGGCGGCGCAACTGCGTCGTGTTACTGCGCTGGAAGGCATGGAATATGTGGTGGGAGGAGGTGGAGGAGGCGGAGGGGTGAAGAAGTTTAGCCCGCTGATCGTGCTAGCTAGGCAAGACAAACTGGCAACCAGAGGCCTGGTAGCCGGGCTGGATGGTTGGCAAGCTAGCTAGCCAGCGAGCGAGATAGCTCACCAGCCCGCCTACCCGCCCGCCCGCCCGCCCGCTCGCTCGCTCGCTGGCCGACTAGCCGACTAGCTGACTCGTCCGCTCGTTTACTAGTTTGCTTACTCTCGCGCGACTGAGAGTTATCGGCGCTGAAACTCAAGAGCGGGCGCCTAGCTCCATTCGCGCTCTCAATCCTTGTCCTTCTCTTTATCTATCTCGTTCGCTCATTGATTTTTGCTCTCTTTCCCTTTCTCTCTTTCTCTCTCTCTCTCTCTCGCACTCTCTCTCTCTCCCTCTTTCTCTTTCTCTCTCCCTCTCTATACACTGAATCGCCCTCTTCGTCGCCTGTTATAATTGCTCCTGTTATATACACAACATCAAGACTGTTATATTAAACCCTTTCAACTTGGTTGAGGGAACAAATTGATATATTTACATCCATCATCGTTTGCAACGAAACCAACTCAGATCCTCCAAGCGCCCAAGCAGCCGTGCGAACAATTACAACCAAGAATCAAAAATCCTCTAGATACCAGAAACAACAGTATTCAAGCCTATGAAATTTTGAATAATATTCTGCTCCTAACTGGGCGAGAACTTCTATTTGCTTGATTGAGGACGAGAGCTTGGGAGCAAGTGCGGCCACAGGCAACCAGTTGTGGGCTGTTCGTTTGTTTACATCGATCAGTAGAGAGAAGGGTAGGGAGAATTGGAGAGAGGAGGTGAGTTTGTAAGAATGTACCATCTCTCAGAGGTGCGAGCATCCAAAATCACTGGCCGTCAGTAATGTTTTGGCATCAATTCAACTCTTAGCTGGAGGCTGCAATTCTTGACGAGACAACTGCATTGGAGTGTCTAATTTTGATACAAGTAATGGAGGATGTTTTATGATAAACGAATATCCTTATATCAATCTCTTTCATCAAATGACCCAAAACGAACGCACTTCTTGTAATTAATCCTCCGTCTCTCTGATTGAAGTCCGGGCTAGTTATTGTCAATCGTCATTATGCTTTAAGCACCTATATGAAATGGCAATTTCGACTCAAAGCGCTGAATGTTCGTAATTAATGGACAAGAGAGGAGGATTTCGAGTAAACCTTTTTCAAGCGACACACATGTAATCGTCAACATCCACATTATTGACCCTTGAAACGCAAACCATATCTCTTCATACTATTATTTATTATTGAAAGAATACAAATTATATTTACACTGAAAGGAGAGATTCTAGGAGAGTATTTGATCTAGACTGAAGGGGTACTCGAGCTTAACAATTATCCCTAGTTTTTAGTCGGTTTTTAAAGGATTGGATTATTACTCCATCTAGAGAATCGCTAAAACAAGTATAGAACTTATTCCTGAATCTTCAAGAGGAACGTTACCGTTGCAAGCAAGGCTTGTTTCCGGTATCACCTGAAAACCATCAATTTATTCCGATTTTTTTGAATCGATGTTTATGCAATCAGTTCAAAGTGCAAATAGTCCTAGTTAATGTTGATAGATGAGCTCGAATGCAAACCAAAACCAATTTGATTATATCATCATCATCATCGGGATCACGATCGGCCTCGTCGTTGACGATACCAATTCTCAACCAACCTCTCAAGTTTGCGAGAGGGACGATTCGAGTGAGGCTACAGGGCAACCGTCTGGTGAAGGATCGAGAGCGAGTGCGAGATTGGGCGTGAAAGCGAGATAATAATAACATCCCGTCATTCATCTGCAATTTTATGATACCAGCTAAACAATCAGCTGATTCATACAGTCAACCATCATCCGATTTATCTCTAGATGAAGAACGAGAAGCAATAAGAAGAGAAACTGAGAAGGCTGCCTTAAATCAATTGGAGCGGGCCAGGTCAAAGCCTGTAGCCTTTGCAGCTAGATCCAATATCAACTATGACGCGAACATCGACGATGATAGTCCGGTGCACGGTTTTGCCATCTCCTTCAACATTAAAGACTTTTTACATATTAAAGAGAAGTATAACAATGATTGGTGGATTGGTCGCTTGGTTAAGGAAGGCTGTGATATAGGATTTATACCGTCGCCGATTAAATTGGAAAACTTGCGTTTGCAGCAAGCACAAACAGGTAAATCAAATGGGTTAGATGATGATGATAGTGATGCTGGTGGCAGAGGCACAAAATCAGCCATCAGTCTGGGTGTTTCTGGTAAAGATAAGAGGAAATTTTTCAAGAAACTTGAACACCTGCCACCCTATGATGTAGTGCCTTCAATCAGACCAGTGATATTAATTGGACCATCTTTGAAAGGTTTTGAGGTTACAGATATGATGCAAAAAGCTATATTTGATTTTATGAAACATCGTTTTGCGAATAGGATCATAATAACAAGAGTTACAGCTGACATCAGTTTAGCTAGGAGAGCTGAACAATCTAACCCAATTGGTGGTAAGAGACAAGGGTTGATTGACAGATCAAACAGTCGAACCGCCTCAAATTTGTCTGAGGTTACTGCCGAAATTGAGAGGATCTTTGAGTTAGCTAGAACTATGCAGCTAGTTGCACTAGATTGTGACACAATTAACCATCCTGCACAAGTTGCTAAAACATCACTGGCGCCAATATTGGTATACCTCAAAGTTTCCTCCCCAAAAGTGCTACAAAGACTTATAAAATCGCGCGGCAAAGCTCAATCCCGTCAATTGAGCGTTCAGATGAACACGGCCGAAAAATTAATCCAGCTACCAAATGAGGTGTTCGATGTCGTGCTGGATGAGAATCAGCTCGAGGAAGCTTGCGAGCATTTAGCTGAGTACCTTGAGAGCTATTGGAAAGCCATCCATCCTCCTGGTCGTTCCAGTTTGATCGCCTCTACTTCGCCTGCGATTCCATTACCACCCTCCACAAGTTCCTCTCCGGCTCCGCAACAAACTTCGTCACAACATCATCTCCAACAACAACAACAACAACAGCAGCAGCAGCAACAACAACAACTACAATCACAACATTCTTCTCATCCACATCAACCCTCATCTCATCAATCGCATTTGCCGTCGAGCCAGCTCGATCAGCAGCGGGCACGATCTCAGCAACCTTCGCAAACTCCAATCAAATATCAGCAACACTACCCTCAGCATCAGCAGCAGCAACAACAACAACAACAACAACAACAACAACATCCTTATCAGCCAAGCCAGCATCATCACTACCCTTATCCGTCGACTTCAGCCTTGGCGCCTTCCGTCGAGACCGTATCTCCCTTGCAACCCGCTGCATCCGTGCCACTAACACCAGGGACACCATCTCATCATCATCTCTTAAACCAGCCGCACCAATATCACAGCCAGCCAACCATGATGCACGAACCAGATTTGGCAATCCAGCCACCTAAACACCACCACCACCACCACCATCATCATTGCTATACCCAGCTGCAGCACGCACCGGGCATCCAGCACACGGACAGTCTAGCACACACGCAACAATACCAGCTCGCAGGCTATCCGATCCAGCGTCAATCAACATCCGCAATGACGCCCCAACATTACCGCCGTCAGTACCAGCAGCAGCACCTTTATCATGGATCTGCAGACGAAAGCGGCAGGTCACCAACACCTCCGCCGTTAATGAATCTACCCCAGCCAACACCACCACAAGCTCTTGCTCCGCACCATCTCTATCGCCAGTATATTGATTCACAGCAACAACTCTTAGCGTCCCACAAGCGTCCTCATCAGGTTCAGCAACATTTTGGAACTAGTTCAATGCATCAAACACCTAGCCATCAGCATCACACACAATCGCAATACCCGCCGCATAGTGTCCCTCTAACTTCACTGGGACCCCTAAGTGGTCTACAACAGGATTTCCCTCACGATCCACTTTTGTCCCAAGCGCAACAACATCGTGGCATCATAGATCCACACTCCCTCGATGCAACTTCTAGTGTTGCCTATCCTGATCAACATTTTCAACCACACACATCCCCCTACAGAAGCCAGAGTTCCATGCAATCCGTACCCAGTTCCAGGCATGGACTACATCCGCCCCACTTGCCGACACCGAGAATCTCGCAACCTCACATAGATCAGAACCCTCAACCACAACAGGGCCCTTATCGCCAACAATAAGATTCCCTTGCAATCTTAGCAACTATTCTGACAATATGCGATCGGTAGGCAAGACTAGATTTTCTCCGATATAGCGAGAGGATTGCATTTGTATTTATTGATGCGGCGAGATTCACAGTAAGACAAAGATAAAGCAAGTCTTAATACTTTAAGCTTATCATTTACAACCTTGCACTGTGTATGTGTCGCTCTTGAGTAGATGAAGGTTTTTAGCTTATAGGCGATAATACGAAAATTATCGTAAGATGATCTCATACACACAGTTATATATATAATCCAATTAAACTTCAATAAGAGAGTCACTCCTTAGGTTTTATTCAATCAAAAACGCTTTTTATTTCGTTAGAGATAGTTTCAGATACGTAGCTCTGATGTAGCCATGCAGAGGTATTCGGGGGACATGCGAATCTTGAGAGAGGGAGTTTCATCGAGCATTAGTCCGAACCGGCTCTTAGGTCTGACCGTCCCTCAAGTAGCCACTTCATATAAATTCATCAGTACATGTTCATGTGCTAAAGAAACCATCAGGCGTTTTACATTCGCTTATGGTTACTGTGAGATCTTTCGCCGTAACGTCAGTAACTATGATAGGTTCGTTGGTCAATTTCGGTTCGTAAACAACCTCTTCAGCGACGGGCGAAGAATGACCATCGACAGGGTTGAATACAGCTAACTGTTGCCCATTGATGGATGAGCTCTGTTGCTGTTTCTGCTGCTGGACATGTAGTCTCAACGCCTGCTGCTGCCGACGCCGGGAGGAGAACTTGGGGGCTCGGCTTTTGACAAACCTCTGTGGAGATTCAGAATTTGTTGATGACCCGCTTGAACTTGAAACAATAGTTGCTGAGGATGAGCATGATGATGTGAGAGAAGATGAGGATGAGGGCATTAAATGATCTGATGATGAGGTTGGTGGTGTTTCTAATTGGGCTGTTGCCGTTGTTGTTGTTGCAGTTCTTCTGGGAAATGACTTAGTGTTAACTTTAGAGGGTGAAGGTTTATGCTTCTTATTTCTATGCGAAGATTCATAATCATCAATCAATTTTTGAGAGAAGTTTCTGGCTGGCTCCCACGTATTATCAGATGTTGGAAAGTGTCGCCATTTGACAAAGTATTGAATCCCCTTGCTTGGGTGATGCCGTTTCTTGATAATCTTTTCAACCTCATATATGTCATCTCCTGTTGTGGATAGAAACTCGGTTTCCATCATTCATGCGATATATCTCTCCAGGATATGATATAAAATTTTTCGTTACAATACTCGTCAGATATAATGGAATCCCAATGCTTTCATTGATTTCCGTTCGGTGAATGCTGACATTAGGTAGTAAGTTTTGAACATGATTAAGAGCAATATAAACTATATATACTAGATATCAAATTTGTTATTTTGGTGATTACTTGATGTGCTTTCCTCGTCCTAGGACGGGTTCAATCGCAAGGCTCGCTCGCGGGGCGGTCCAGCGCTCGGCGAGCCTCAACACAACAATTTCACATTCGGCTCGAACAAATGACACTAGTTCACAGTGTCTGAAAATCCAAAAACAGAGAGGAATGAGAATCTAAATTGAACACTCCAAAGATCACAGGACTAAGTAAATATAGAGCAGTTCGTTTTTTATTAGTATCCGTTATAGTCCACAAGTGTGCTGATCCCACTGATCGATGGCTGGTATATAGACGATTTTACCAAACAATTATTTATACAAATTATTCAAGATTAGATCATCATTTCCCAGTTGCAACACTGACCCGACATCCTGCCCGAAACCGATGCTCACCTCACTCTGAGAGCAACATCCACAACCACAAATTAAAGTAAGCCATAGTATTTCATTCCATAATCACATGATGTCCAATCAGGATCAGCATAAAGACGCGGATGAAATTGTGGAATCCTTGGGTCGGGTCGAGGCTCTCAGTGGTTCCGACATGAAGTATTGGTCAGAAGTAGCAAACTGTTCACCATCGGTTTTCAGAATATCATCATTGTTAACGAAGTCTTTAGTTTTCGTTTTTGTGTATCAGATTACTATTGCAGGGTTTTATTGTAAATCTGCCAAAACTCGTCTCAGGAACACCCTAGATGTCAAATTCAATCTTGACTGCCACATACCACAGTGCAAGTCCTCAGATCCAGAGAAACCCGCTGTAAATCTTTTTCAGGTCGTTTCAAGTAACCCGGAATCACCTGATAAGACCAATTTCATCTGGTCTACCATTGGAGGTCCACCAATGATTATAACGACCAGTTCCAATCAAGAATCAAACTTGAACATCGATTGGGAAATTTTATTGGGTACAAAAGAGCATAACGAAACCTCAGGTTTTCATTTTGACGTGACCCAGGATGCTTCGATCGGCTTGCTAATCGAAAAGATAATACTTTTCGATGATACCGACAGAAGCGGCCTCTTGACCCCCCAGAAACCGCAAATTGTAATTGATTGGGGCCATATCATATGGGATCTAGCCTCGCGAACGACCTACCATAAAGACGATTTTTTGAAGACCCATCTACGGATGCGACCGAAGCATCAATATTTGGACGGCAACATACTCATCAAATTAGCTATCCCGCGAGATTACAAAGCTGATCGTCAGAAGGAGCAGCCTCATCTTAAGCTCAACAATCAATCAATTTCCATCGTCATAGTTGTCGATGGCATCAAACCACCGGACAACTTTGCCAACACCCGGCTTGCCATGACATTCGTTGTTGTAGTTCAAAGTCCTGCAAGCGAAATCTCCCTGGATACTGAAAGTGAATCACTCATTGCAGACGATTTTACCCCCGGCGTTTTCCGAATCAAAAGTTTACAGTTCCGTACAAAGCAAGAGTTAGCACCTAGCTCGCAGCAGGTGGACGACAGCTCAGCTGATATTTATGCTCAGTCAGATCGTGAGTTTCAATCGGTAAATTCCGAATCTAGACATACCACTCCTTTCGGTGACAAGTTGGGCTTTCTCTACTGGAAAGAGGTGGCATACGCTGATCGTCGAAAGATCATTTCGCGAACAATCGATGTATTCGATCGAGAGGCGCAAATGCCGTTTGAGACGCTACCAAACATCAGCCAACCATTCTACCAATTTTTCCAGTATAAGCCGCAATCTGGACCGAAACCGGACTACAAACTTTACAGATTTGAGTTGATATTTGGAAACAGAGACACTTCCTACAGCTCAACGAATTTTACGGACTTCAGTTTCGTCTTCGGACTAGGGGGGGCTCCTAGAGAACAGATGCTCTCTTCTCTAGTCAAGATCGTCATTTTCGTTTGCTTTTGTTTGCCAATAATTGTTATGCTGGTTGGTCTTGGGTACTTGACATTGAGAAGGTTTAGACGAGATAGCGACACTGAGCTGCTTCTTGCGGCTGAGTCATGAATTGAGTCACCAATTGCTCATCGTCATCATATCGTGTACACTAGTCAAAGAATCACTATAAATAAGCTAAGCCACTTAACGAACTGTTTTTATCACTTTCGATCTCCTCTTTAGAGTGAAACTCGATCATATCCAATAATGGCTGGTCCGTGAGAACGACTCCCAATGCAGCTTCCGATTTACCGGCTCTAGAGTTTGGTTGAAGAGCAACTTAGGCTGGTGTATAACTTTCCAGATATATGATCAGCATTTGTCCTCCAGCAAGCTCCGACAACGAGCTCCATGGCTGAGAGTGCCCCGGGCATATGTTTTCCGATTAAGGGGCCATCGAGTGATGAAACCGACCCATGGAGGTGTTTTTTCCCTCCAACAACTTCGGTACAATAAGACAAATCTTGTTGGCGGACAGATTGATTTACGCTTGGCGTCTCCAGCAGGCTCACACTTCCTTAGAAGATCTGATAAAAATGAATTAGTTTTCTAATTTCAGAGCGATACAGAAGCGCACGATCCACCTCTCCTTGTGTACCGAGCCAAAACGCAGGCCGTTAGCCTACCTAGTTCCTTGTTTTTTTTTTTCGGGAACTAGACACTTCATCAATATTATCATAACTCCGGGGTCTAGATCAGAGCAATCACCAGAAACGGTGAACCGCGAAAAAAATCGCCAGTCGAAAAACAATGTTGATATCGATCGTGAACCGAGCGAACTGTGCGCAGCTGACAAAACGTGGTCAACTTTCTCTGGCCTCGTGCTCCGAGCAAACCGTACCCGCCAGATAAACCCATTTAATCTCGTGAATTTCGTTCATACTTTATCTAATACAACCCCGTAGATAAGATGTTGGCCTATCACGGCTGCAGACGATTTGTAAGTACCATCAATTCTCCTCTAGCTCGTCATCAAGTGCCTGTATACTGAAACCCCTAAAACCTCATCGACTTTCGGATAGTTCCTACATAACCGCTTCACATGCCAATTTGCATGCCAGAGATACAGTAGTAGTCTTGTTGTTGCAGAGCCGCCGCCAGATCAGGGTGGACACGGTAGGAGCTCAGGAGGCGGTCTCTTGAGTGCTGTAAATATTCCTGATAAATGGCCAATATTACCTGTTATAGCTGTCTCAAGGAATCCAGTGTTTCCGAAATTCATCAAACTATTGGAAATAACCCAGCCCAGTTTGATGGAGCTCATAAGAAGAAAAATACGACTAAGTCAGCCATATGCCGGTGTCTTTTTGAAAAGGGACGATTCAAATGAGAGCGAGGTGGTAGAAAGGTTAGATGAGTTGCACAAGGTTGGTACATTCGTTCAAATCCACGAAGTTGAAGATATGGGTGATAAGCTACGGATGATTGTATTGGCTCATAGGAGAGTTGAGATAGTCAGACAGGTCTTTGAAGATCCAGCCCCCATAGCGTCTCAGTCTATCTCGGTACCACCCAGTATTTTGAACGGGAATCGACTGAAAAATAGATTTTTCAAGAAGACAAGATCCAAACTGAACAAGTCGTTTGCGAACGTGTTCGGCGACTCTCAATCTACATCAGAAACGGCAACCACTACGGATTCTGGCATTAGTGATAACGAAACAGAACCGATATCTGAGCAATCAACATCTTCTATAGAGATGGATGAAAGTTCGAATCCAAAACCAGAGCCGGAGGCCTCTGAGACAGCTAATGGCAAGAATCAAATCCTCCTCGTTGAGGTCGAAAACCATCTACATCTTCCTTATGAACAGACTGAAGAACTGAAAGCCGTCATTCAAGAATGCATACAAACAATCCGAGATATTACAACTCTAAATCCTCTCTACAAGGAGTCGATAGCTCAACTATTGAACACTGGCGTCAAATTAGTTGATAATCCCATCTATATGGCAGATCTTGGTGCATCTCTCACGGCTGCTAGTGCATCCGAGCTGCAGCAAGTTTTAGCTGAGAGGGACATACTCAAGAGGTTGTATCTTTCATTAAACTTACTGAAAAAAGAGCATGAATTGTCCAAGCTTCAAGCTAAGATCAGGATCGAAGTTGAGGAAAAAGTCAAGCAACAGCATAGAAAATACTTGCTACACGAACAGTTGAAAGTGATAAAGAAAGAACTCGGATTGGAGAAAGAGGATAAGGACGCAATCGAAGAAAAATTTCGAGCTCGCTTGAGCGAATTGACGGTACCACCAGCTGTGATGACGGTAATAGATGAGGAGCTAAGTAAACTCTCTCTGTTGGACAATCATTCTTCCGAATTCAGTGTGACCAGAAATTATCTGGATTGGCTGACAAGTTTGCCCTGGGGGAAGAATACTGAGGAGAACTTGGAGATCAAGCCAGCCAAGGAAATCCTCGAAGAAGATCACTATGGAATGCAAGACATAAAAAAGCGAATACTCGAATTCATAGCTATAAGTCAACTTAAAGGTAGTGCCCAAGGAAAGATATTATGCTTCCATGGACCACCGGGAACAGGTAAAACTTCTATTGCCAAATCGATAGCCAAAGCATTAAATCGCGAGTTCTACAGGTTCAGTGTGGGCGGCATGAGCGATGTTGCCGAAATAAAAGGTCATAGGCGCACATATGTTGGAGCTATGCCCGGAAAGCTGGTTCAATGCCTGAAAAGAACGAAAACCGAAAACCCTCTCGTCTTAATAGATGAAGTTGATAAAATGGGACATGGTTACCAAGGAGATCCATCCGCTGCACTCCTCGAGCTTCTTGATCCAGAGCAAAACTCCAACTTTCTAGATCATTACCTAGATGTGCCCATCGATCTCTCCCGAGTGCTATTCATTTGCACGGCAAACTACACCGACTCAATACCGGAACCTCTCAAGGACCGTATGGAAATGATAGAGGTTGGGGGTTATAAGGACGATGAAAAGTTAGCAATCGCTCAAAGGTATCTAGTTCCTACGGCTAGAGAAACGACAGGGCTGAAGGAAGACAACATTCAAATTACAGAGGAGGCTCTCAAGGAATTGATCGCCATTCATTGTAGAGAAAGTGGAGTCAGAAATCTCCAGAAACACATTGAAAAGATAATGAGGAAGACAGCTTATGAGATTGTTGAGAAACAACATGAGCGCGTGGAGGTGACCAAGGAAAATTTGCGCGATTATGTCGGCAAACCAGTGCACGAGCAAAGACTTGGGTTTAAATTGTCAACTTGAAATTGAAACTTGTCTAGAAATGGAAGACACGCGACAGTTCCCGTGGACAAGAATTGGATGTCTTTATCTCTCAGCCTGGTTTTACTAGATTCTTGTAGCTCATCAAGGGAATTCGAGCTTTTGTCTCTTCTTCGACTTGAGCTGTTGAAAGAATTCGTGGATGTCCTCTTCGCGCACTATTTTCTTCGTGTCAGCGAACTTCCTCAGGTAATCAGAGAGGTTAGCTTTCAGTTCATCATAACCATGTAGGGCCTCAACCACAGCAGCACGATCCATTCGATTCAAGGCAGTCATTCCTCTCTCGAAAGGTGATCCGTTAGTTTTAGCAATAGCTTTACCTTGAGCTTCATAGTACTGAACAGTATCCTTCTCATCAAGCAAATACTCGCATTTTTTGGCCTTGTACATGTCCATGCAACTTTCACAGCGGCACAATTTTGAACGCCAATTACAATTCGACCAAAACAATGGGGCTTTAGAGGAATCAGTAGTGTGGCTTTTTAAAGAGTTGGAACACTGCGGTGCTCTCGTATTAAAGTCCGCCATCAATTCCCGTAGAACACATTTAACCTTTGTTTGATGGATAGCTTCATCGCTTTGTGCGGATGCTTTTGGGTCCTTATTTTCAGCTTGACTGTCATTCGTATCACTTTCAGAGGTAACATTTCCACCCTTCTCTGGGCGATTCAGGATGCTAGCCGAGCGATCCGAGATGCTTGCGCCTGCTTTGTTTGTTTCTGAGATATCAGAAACTTTACAAGACGTTGCATAGGATTTTTTTTCGTCAAGTGTTTGGTCGGTGGTTTCGTTGGGAGATCCAGAGCTTTTCGAATCCTCGATTTTATCTAAATGCTTATAGTAATGGACAAATTCTAAAGTCTCGACGCATTGCCCACAGATCATCTCGTCGAATTTGGTTGGAAGTTCTGAGGCTCCCAAGTGTCTGCTATGGTACCAATCTTCACAAACAATGCACTGCCACATCTCGTCATTTGACTCGGGGCTGTCATCATGCTCATCGGGTGGATACCGTTTGTCGCAGATACAGTACCTGCCAACAAAATTGTGGTTGTATTTGTTCTCTTCATTGAGGGCACACTTTTTTTGTTGTCGATCAACAAACTTGCATTCGAAACCCGGTTTGAACTTGCTGTTTCCACAGTCGCATCTATAATTTCGCTTAGTGTAGAGTTCATATACCTCATGATTGTCATGGCATTCTAGACTGCAAGCCAAACATACAGCAGCTAGGTTATCGGGATCTGTCGAGCAAGTCGCACAAGAATAAAGAGCTTGTCGAGGTATGTAACCCTGATTCCATGGATGACGTTTGTGATGGTTAGCTTAAATTCATAGCTGATCAGGCTCTGTGAAAAATCTGACTCACCTTGGGATATGTACAGTTCTTCTCGTCGCTGTTACCTAGAACAGCTGACGCCTCTTCCTCGAGTTTATCCTCTTGCTCAATAACGTCAAGCATCGTGATAGTATCCTCGTCCTCATCAGGGAAAGCAGATTCGATAGGTTGGGAGGGCCCATCGTTCACTGATGACTGGGATCCCGAATATTCCCCACCGCTCTGAGCGTCTTCGTTGATATTAGGATTTGACATGATCACCGGGCATTTGATTGACTAAGAAGATTACGGTTAATGATCTTTTCTACCCTCCTTCATACGAGCAGCCCGTAATATAGACGAAGCAAAGAGATTTAGCGCCCTGATGACAGACAGTTGGGGATTTGTTGTTTCGATTCAACACATTCCGCAACGCATTGATTCGCAAGATTCGAGGATCAAGGATTCTTGTCAGTGAGTCATAATAGATCTAAGATTGATCCAATGGTCTTGATTCAATAGATTACTGTGCAGGCTTCGATTCGACGCGAGAGCACCAGATTCGGATCTGGTTTTATTTAATTTCATATACACGTCGTACACTTAAAATTTTCCATACCTCGCCCGTGAATTGTTTGGAGAATACGGTCGAAGGACGAACTGCACACGGCGGGGTTTTTTGCAATTGGGGCAATGTATGCCCAAAATCTATAGCTGCCTGAAAGAGTCCAGAGGTCTGACCTGGATAATCTATGAGTAAAATTTTGTGATTTTCGACCCTCAGATTAGGTGAGGAATCAACCTTGTTCTAAGAATTGATGCACTCGCGACAAGTGAGGGTGAATCCAGTTAATATCTAAATCCAAATTCTGACTTTCGGGATGAGGAGGTGCACGAGGGCAGTGCCAGTTCTAACCCATCGAAGATCGGAATCGAAAGACTTCGGTTTGCATTGCGACCACAGTGATCCAAAGAGTTTGAGATATCAGCCTTTTAATTCCGGAAGATCCAGCAAGTTTCGACAGGCTTGTGTGTAGGGATTCCTATGGGGAACTAGGGTTTACATTATTTTCGGTTACTTAGCAGTGAATACAACTGATTTTGGCGGGAAGATGAATATGGAGTTCGAGGCATAAACTCTGTGTGTGATTTCCGTAGAGTTTTTGGGCACTCCTGACAGAACCCTGGTTGGGCGAGAAAACAGGGTCAAATAAGTAGGCACTCCTTTCTATTTGTTCTTGGTTCGGTCCCCCACGTGCAAACGATAGTTTGTCTTGACCGATGGTACGATATTACTCCCAACTTCCTAAGCTCGCATCTGAAACTCGAGCCCCCTGAGATACAAAAGAAATCACAAGTTAGGGATCTGTGTTTAGTACCGAATATCTCGCTCAACAGGATGTCCTCGTGCGGTTTTGACTCCCTACCGAATCAGGTGACCACCCGTCACACAATCCATGGTTTATCGTTCAACGTTTTAGTCGTTGGACCCACCGGAATCGGAAAAACTACCTTGATAAACTCGCTCTTCGATTTCGACTACGGAGATTCGGCTGATCATGAGCGGGATATAACAAACGTTACACTCCGTGCTAAAGAGTTCCGTCCTCAGAACAAGACAATCGAAATGAAGCTTACCATCATCGAATCCAAGGGATTCAATAACCAGCTCGACAAATCGGAGAGCTATCGTCCGATTGTCGATTATATCGACGCTAGATACGAAGAATATTTGAAGAACGAACTCAGGGTTCAGGAAACCAGGTACAACGACATTTCAGATAATCGTGTCCATTGTTGCATCTACATGATCTCACCGACTGGCGATGGTCTCAAATCCCTTGACCTTGTAACAATGAAGCATTTACAGCATAGAGTTTGCCTCATTCCAGTAATCGCGAAATCAGATGTTTTGACAAAGTCGGAAAAGCTCGCGTTTAAAGAGAGGGTGCGCCAGCAAATCACTATGAACGGTATTGAAATTTACTTGTCTGATGAGCATCATCTTCCTATCGCCGTCGCGGCTAGTAATGAGATTGTAAACGAGAATGGCAAACGTCAGCGAGTCAGAGCATATCCATGGGGTCGAATGAATGTTGAGCTAGATTCCGACTTCTCCAAATTGAGAGATCTCGTTCTCCGAAGCAACATGTTGTCGTTGGTAGAATATACGAATCGCGTTCACTACGAGAAGTACAGGAGAGAGGTTACTTCAAGCGATAGGATATCCTATCAAAAGTCGGGAAACGATAGTATGGCTGGTGACAAACCATCGAGAGAATTTCAAGACTACCTGAGTGAGTATGAGAAGGAGAAAGCTTCGTTGTTGCGTGAGATCGAGAGGCTTGAAAAAGAACGTCTCAAATCGCCTTACAAAAGATCGTCTGTTGCATTCAATTAAAGACTCGCAAACCGAACTCGGTCTGAGAAGCCAAGAACAGATACAATCTAGAGCCAGCATTCAATTTATGACTTCTGGCCATTTGTCTACAAAATAACGCTTGGTTAGACCGTCGAACATCTTATCTAACCAAATTGGAAGCTTATCTAAGAGAAATTCGACTGAGTCGAGC
>Ga0209372_1000005_pt1 | contig 169049 bp, 109 predicted proteins | sample AgamicAtPe_FD_187170 | JGI IMG/M metagenome (GOLD analysis project Ga0209372, IMG submission 187170) | Agave microbial communities from Guanajuato, Mexico - At.P.e (SPAdes) (version 2) | ecosystem: Host-associated > Plants > Phyllosphere > Phylloplane/Leaf | place: Guanajuato, Mexico... | reverse complement strand
TTAGGCTTTACATTTTGCCTGGACGGATTATGTCACCCGTTGATGCATCCTTCAACTGTTCGATAGAATTCGTCTCGTCAGTGAGCTTTGTGATTCAAGTCAGCTCAACAAGCGAAGATTCCGGTTCTCGAGGAATCGTTTGAGCAGATTGCAGAATCCACTCATGGTCGTCCGCATCAGACCGAGTTGTTTGAATTATGAACCGCTCCTCAATGCAATCATTCGACGCTGAGGTGCGAAGTAAACGTCATGAAACAAAGCACTTGTGCTCTCCACTTGGCGAGGGAATGGAGTTCAATGGCAGCTATGGACGGCTTCAACCTGATTGCAGTCTCGATCGAGAATGGGATGGCCAGCAACAATTCCTACTTTGGAAGTAATGATGTAGAGCCTATTGTTAGATAAATCTAACTAACAAAGGTCTCTTGAAAAATTCCACTCAAGCCACACCGCTAATCCGTCTAGATACATAACGGTATGCAAAGTTTGAATGCCATGGCCGATAACATCAGCAGGATGCCTAGGGAATTTCAGACAACATGCAATCGAGTTTGGAGTTCTGCGTCATCAGATTCTAATGGCATTCTATCCGCATTGTAACTCATTCATCTGATCTGGTTGTGGTTTCATTGACTCGGAGATTGCAGTAATATGTCTAGACTTTGCAGTCTGACATCTATAGTGAACACAGCTGATACATATTATGCGCTAAATTAACGCAGTTGATAGGAGTATAACCATCTGAATTGTCCATGATCCGATGCAGTTATAAATCTGAGATAGTTGGACTAGAGATCGATCTCCTCAACAGTCTCTGCCTTGGGTTGCCTCGACCCAAAGCCTGTCTTGGCAGCTCAATCTTGGTAGATTGAGATTCAGATTCCGACCGTCCAGATGATACTGTGAATGTCGCTGGTTCTTAATCTGGTAACTAGTTGCCGAATAGACTGGTCTATGGGGTGACACTACTTCTTAGCAGATCTTTTAGACACAAGCCCGTCAGCTCAGGTAATCCTCCGACACGATGGGAAATCTTCTGGATCATATTCTCACACAATGGAGAGGGGATATGCACTGAACATCCACGTTTTCAAGCTCCATGAACAATTTCGCATCAATCCATCGTCAAGTCACACTAAGAGAGTATATTATCTCGAAATCTACGGTCGATGCCAAAAAATCGTATAGGTCTACTCAATTTGACATTCGATTGAGCTGAGGGAGTGATCGGGTTCGTCCAAAAGTTATAGCTAGCAGGCTTTTGTGAAATGTTAACAATACCGTCGGTGACCGCATACGCTAGGACTTTGTCATAAACTCTAACCTCCAATCGATTGTTTTTAGACGACAGAGCGGTGTTTGCTCGTATTGCTAAGTAAAATCAATTGTATAGCAAGAACTCACGGAAAACAATTCCAACTACTAATCTGATCCTTAACGTAGAGAGTAAATTCTATTAACAGAAGCTTGATAGAGGTCTAGATATTTCCAGACTTGCGGAATCTAGCTTTTATAAAACTGAGGGATCCAGAGACCAGACAACTAGTTTTCCATCTAACCCTGCAGTCGCAACTGTTTGGCTCTTAGAACATAGACGTATCTGACCTATCGTATTTTGATGTATTGTGCTTAAACATGAGTCTCCTGAACCAGGCTGGTGATTATCAGCTTTGGCATCCAAATCGCGAAATTTTCTCATTGCGCTTTGGCCGTCAACCTCTTTTCTCTGTGATCTATCTAAACGACCAATAAACTTCAACGTCGGTGAAGCTTTATCTGGGCGTTGGTAGGTGAAGAGCATGGGACAACAATCGTGGCCTGCAGCAACCAAGCTGCCATGTGAAACCCATACGCAACTTAGGAAGGGTAGGTACCGTGTTTTTAGTGATAGAGCTGTCATGCTAATGTTTGAATCAACAACTGATATACTGCTATCATGTGACACCCAAGCCAATCTTGAACCGTCCGGTGAGAACGCGACGTCATGAACCCAAGCACCAGAGTTTGGAAATTCATTCAGGAGCGTACCTGTTATGGCAATAGAACTATCGTCAAACGAATCACTTCTGTTCCTCAACCAACTAGATGTTTTTAGATTGCTTTCATTAACTTTTGTTTGATCAACCTCTTTGATGAATGTTGAGAATATTCTACTCTTGTAATCGGTTGATCCGCACGCTAAAAACACGCTATTCGGATGCCAATCGAGGCATGTGACAGTCGATTTGATTGGTTTCTTAATATGACGGCTAATCCACCAGTCATTGGCACTTTCGAAATAACATATACAAACTAGTTTCGCCGCAGTTCCAACAGCAAACTTGTCCTCATTGGGCGACCACTTGACACTAGTTGCTGCTCGATTTATCCGTAATAATACGAGTGTAGGCTTCCAAATTCCCTCACTTTGAACCCAAACATAGGCATTTCTGTCGGCTGAACAGGTAACAATGCGGTCAGTTTTGGGAGCCCAGTCGATAGAGGTTACGCGAAGGTCGTGTTGACTAAGAACAAACTCTTCTACCCAAGACGAATCCTGTTGACGATATATGTGGACTAAGTTATTATTCGGTGACAATGCAAGTCGATCTGATTTACCGGACTGTGCATAACAAGTAATAGGATCTGTACAGAATTGATTTATTTCGGCCATTCTCTAGACTGATCGCTTGACTGTATATAATCCTGTTCTTCCTGCCCAGTAGGTGGACATGAGCTTGAAGGATTGCCGAAATGGTTTAATAAGAGGTCAAGAACAGATACATGTCTGATCACGATAGGGAAAATATACATCTCTTTGTGGTAACGCCACACATTTTATTCATCCACATGCACTCGGCTCGAGTGTCTAGGCTGTACACCAGCGGCGGGAGTGAAGTCAACTTCATGTTCGCGCGGGCCTCTGGATGACGCAACCTCATATCATTACCCATGATACAACAACTCTTATCACTGGTCAGAATTTAGGTTCGAATCATGGGGAAGCCAGGTGTTGCAGCGGCAGATCCCAGAGCGACGAGTTGCACGTCGCTTCGGGATCCCGACGATCGATTCAACTTGACTCGCCGGTGTTCTCTCAGTATGGCTTTTAGTAAATTTAGGACCACATTCGACTCGGAGTACGCTCGCTTTTTGGTGGCAATCGGCCAAGGGTTACGTTCTGAGTATCAAGGATAGCAGTCAGTCGTATAGACTCGTTCTCATCAATATACTAACAACTTCTCAAGTGTTCTCTTTATTGTGTCGCATGAGATCTAACCGCTCCAGATTATCTCATGACTTTGAAGAGTCTAAGATGAGCGTTCGTATCCTGTTGGTCAAGTCGGCACTGGTTTTCTCGCGGTTGATAGCGTTCTCGGTTAGAAAGACTGTCTGATATCCGAAGTTGCTGAGGATTCGTGGTATAATCTGCTTATGGCCGACTACTTCATTTTGACTATTTGTTATCGTCTCATCGTAAGACACATTGACTAAGGCGTATTTACGTATTTCAGGTGGCAAGGTAGTTTGTTCGGATGAAAAACTTTGCTTTGTTGCAATCAAATTGAAATCCTTGTCGAGAGTTAGCTCACAATCTATCATGAAACCGAAGGGGGTTTGGATCTCATGGGATAAGTGTTCTGGATTGGTGAAGATGCTGCTGAGAGCCTCTCGTACTTTTGAACTAAGTTTCTTCATATTAGGACTACGCAGGGTGCTAGTACCGTTGAGACTATCCAACCATTGGTATTCGAGTCCGTTGACGTTCAGCTCGTATTGTGCTATAGCTCGTAGATTCAAGAGCCGCATTAGATCAGAGTATGCGATTTCCGACGTTTCTGATGATGAGACCAGGTCTTGATGAAATTCGCTGCTAAGTACTGACCTAAAATGCGATTCGTTTGCCAACCTTAGAACTGCTAGAGACCAGACGTAAGTCAACCACCTACGCGACTTTCGGTCCGCTAATTTCTCTCGCTTCTTCATACAACTATCGTAAAATTCTCCAAGATTAACTTTGGGCTCATAATTTAACAGCGCGGCTGTTCGTACTAGAGCGAACATAACATTGTTGTCCGATGTACTCGAGGTGCTCGTCAGGTTTTGAAAATGATTGAAGAACATATTCAATAGATCTTCCGAGCGCCACCTTAGGTTGCTCATCGATCCTAGAAGGTGGCACAGAATATAGGAATTAAGTTCATTTAACTTGATTGTACGCGTAAGATCGCACAAAAGTTTAGATATAAGGGTCCTGTGTGGATAATTCAAGCTAACTAGAGCGCCAAGAGTATCGATAATTGTCTCGGGCTGAGGCATATCGGAACTACCAGTTTCTGAGGAAATTTTGCAAAGCTCAACAGATGCTGCTTTCAACAATGGTGTCGGCCTTCGACCGTTCTCGGCTAAATTTAAATACATATTGCAGAGGCTTTCGTAGTCGTATTTTTTATGCGTGGCTAGGTATCTTGAGACCATATCATCCTCACGATAAGTCAAGATTTCAAGAAGTTTCTCTTCAATAGGATGTAACAGGGACTTGGGAGCTTGGTCAGCTGCGATAAGATGAAGAACTGAATTCAATTCTCTGATTGTGGTCGTTTCGCCTTGTATGAAAGCCCTAATCCTGTAGCCGAGCATTTCGGCCAATTGTTTCTGCTCAGCTGACATCTCAGCAGACCCGTAGAATTTGAACAACTTTATAATCTGGTTGAGATTGAATGACTTCAGCCGAAACTTGACCTCGTGCTCGAGCAATTTAACAAAATTCGAAGTGGGGTCGACTCTCATTCTAATCGAGCTGGCCAAAAGACTGATAATGTGAGCATTGTTCATGAAATCGATGCTTGATTCCAAATTTTTCTCCAGCATCTTGAAGGTGTCCGTAGCAACAAAGTCGTCTACGTTGATCCGTTTTTCCAGAACGCTCTTTGATAAATCGAAGAAGTCAGACACTAGATTGTCTCTGTTCCTTGCCAGCTTCAATCCCGGATGCTGGATGAAGTTTCCTTTCAGCCGAGATACTATATACGAGTTTTCTGCCGCGCGTGCATTATTCTTGGGGTCTTTTGATGCTCTCGGGCACCTCTCGCTAGAGATAATAGAATCGGGTAGTGTTGTGGAATTGGTGTAAATGATGGCTGTATCTAATTCAGGCACATTAGAAGTGAACAAAGGTCTTTTTTCGGCATTTAAAACACCGCCTCGCTGCTTTGCAAATACTATGATCGCCCGACTGGTTTGTTTAACTGGGTAGAGCATGACTAGGCTAGCGATTGAAGCTACAGCAGGGGTGTCTAATCAATTATGGGCGAAAAAGAATATACGATTTAGCAACATGATTTGCTTGGCTAGTGGATAGAAGTATTTGGGTTGCTGGTGTGATCCCCAAAATTTGGGAACAAGGATGAATGAACTTGATACAGGCCAATGTTTATTGTATGTTCGGGGCTACCGTGTGAGAGAACGTTAGGATCGCGCGGCAGTTTCCTAGATCACTTGAACTGCTCCGTGCGCGCAAGCGGCTTGCTGCCTAATTCCAGCGAGAGACGGACGAAAATTTTACCTTATTAGATGACTATATTGCATTTCAGTTGACAAGACAATCAAGGGACCTGAGACTGATCTAATCACGTGTATGTTAGTTTTTGTAACCCATCTTTCTCAATCCATGAGGCAATATTAAACAACATGATCCTCGAATGTACCCGGGTTTCATCTCAACGCTTCACAACTCAAAAGTAGACATGACACATCTGACAATCTGTGCCATGCTTTCCAATCTTGTATATATTGCATTATGTTTTTCACTCCTGAAGTCAGTTGATTGCCTCTATGAGGATCAGAAGGGCAAATTTGATTGGCGGAAACAGTTTGTGGGCGTTCCAAAATTTGTATATAGCCACCCTGATTTAGGTAACCTAATCCTGGGCACAGAGAGTAACGTTATTGCATCAATTCATAGCAAGGATGGGTCCATCATCTGGCGCCAGCTCATGCCTAAAGACTGCAATCTCGACCACATGTCGATCCTCAGCTCAAGCGATGATCCTCGCAATTATCTGATTCAGACATCGTGCAGCAATGAATCTGGAAATCTCACTCATGTTTGGGACCCGCAAAATGGTCTTCTCTCGAACGAGGCTAGATATATGGATATGACAGAGAACGATCAGGCAACATCTTCTCTCTTCGATCTAGGTCATCGGGTGGGCAATGCAAAGGCGTTCACCGTGTCTGAGGGCATCAGCTTGCTGGCTTCTGATGATGGAAAAGTGGCCTTTAAGGACAGAGACTCAACAATTTGGTCAAGAGAGGAATCTCTCGCCTCAATAACTGCAGTCGAGTTTGTCACTTTACCAACAAATATGCGAGACCGTTTTGGCCTTAGGAAGAGGATCGTTCTTGTCACTGAAAGCGGCAAGCTTTTTGGATTGGACACCTTCACTGGTGAATCAGTTTGGGATATGTTCGAGAGAGACCTCTCAACCAGTAGACACTTATCGGCTGCCAAGCTAATACTGACCCTACAATCTGACGAAGATGCAACAAGATCTCGAGCGATTGTGATTCACCCGGACGGCTTGATAATTCAAATCAATCCAATATCGGGCGATCTCATCGAGAGGAGACAGCTTCCTCATAAGATCAAACAAATATTACAGGTCGGTAACGCGGATACCGACGAAGGGTCTGGTGTAATAGTATTAGACGTGCACGGGAATGCACATATATATCCTGACAGCATAGTCCAAACAGTGAGGGCAAATGTACATAGATATTTTATGACTGTTGTAGAACGATCGCCCAATACGTTACAAGGATACAAGTTTGTTGTGAAGGCAGATGCGGTCGTACCAGAATTAGTCTGGAAGCTTCCAATAAGTGATACTGAAACAATAGTGGATCTAAGCGTAAAAAGGGTCAACGAGGAGGTGCATTCACCTGCTAGAGTTCTAGGTGATAGAGGAATTTTGTACAAGTACATCAATCCAAACCTATTAGCGATCATGACACAAGGAAGGGTAGGCGACTCTTGTTCACCCGATTATTATGTGAACGTATACCTAATCGATGGAGTCACCGGTGCTCTCGTCCACAACATTCAACATCCGAAAAGTCGTGGTCCCTCAAAGATGGTCCACTCCGAGAATTGGCTTGTTTACTCATATTATAACACAAAAGCGCGAAGAAATGAGGTTTCTTCCTTGGAGATGTTTGAGGGCACCATGCAAACGAATTCTACAGCGTTCTCATCTCTAACTCGCGCGTCTATCAAGCCAAGACTAATCGAGCACAAGAGTTTCATTTTCCCGAGCGGGATAGACGCTATGATAGATACTGTGACTTTGAGGGGAATGACTAACAAGCATATCATAGTAGCTCTGCCTACTGGTGCGCTCCTTGAAGTCCCAAAGATTTTTCTTGACCCTAGGAGACCAATCAATATGTTGGCTGAGCACAGGGAGGAGGGGTTGATACCATACATGCCAGAATTACCTATTCCTTCCGAGAGTATCATCAATTATGATCAAACCTTATTGGCCATAAGAGGAATAACAACTTCGCCCGCAATCCTGGAATCAACAAGCTTAGTTTTCGCATTTGGGTTAGACATCTTCTTCACAAGAGTAACACCATCAAAAACATTCGACATTCTCAAGGATGACTTCGATCACGTATTAATTACCGGAGTCTTAATATTTTTAGTGGTATCTTCTTACGTGAGCAAGCTCTTAGCTCAGAAAAAAGCCTTGCGGGCTGCTTGGAAGTGATACAGATCGAGAACTCGGAGGTACTCGGAGTACCTATGTAAGACCGAGTCTATACACTGGAAGGTCCCAATATTCACGAATCAAGCCTATGAGCATCGTGAAGTCTAACAATGTTCATCTAAGATAAAATTTCCTCAACCGCATCTATCTCTTCTACACCACTGGATTCGACTCGTGTTCCGCTCGACTCTGACATACGCCTTTCTGTTTCGATACCTCTAGAGGCTGACTCCAATGATGCACCGGAGTAGATCCTGAAGTCGTCCATCAATAGCAGCAGCTCATGGTTATCACAAGAGGCCTCAAGACACCGTGTAGAGCCGTTGCACGTTTTCATCCTAGCACGATGGAACAACTTGGTTATTTCATTATCCTCTTGGTTGATCTCAACGGTGTCAAAGAGCTGACTCGAACTATCGGGATATGTATGTCGACCCGCTAACTCTCTGCTGATTCTCAGTTCAATGTTGGCTCTCTTTGTCATCTCGTCCACCATTTCCAATCTAAACTTTGGCCTAACTTTGTTTTTTGTATGCGGAATCGAAGAACAAGCACGTAGGACTTGGTTTATATCTCTTCGGTGTTCCGCTAGGACGTCGGTGGTTTCTTCTTGAGGTTCAGCTATCACAGGTGTTGGGTTGGTGTTCTCACGAGTTTGCAGCTCGTCACCGGTGATGGAATTGAAAAGGGCTCGTGCTAAGTCTACTTGCTCACCGACGCGTCCTTCTTTGATACATTTCGATACAAATTCTTCTAACATTTTTGGCGGAAATTTCTTGGTATCGTTACTAATCACGTTCATCCTATCCCAGTGTTCAATCATGAGGTTTGGGGGAACATCATTCTTGATTGCACAAACCTTGAAGTGCAAATGTACATTCTGAAAGGTTTTATCACAGACTGGGCAAATTTTTCGTTGTTTCTTTACAGGTATACTTTTCTTAATAATCAACTGACCAGATTCGCCGAGACCTACTTCTGATGGGCCATGCTCGATACATAAATCTACATGCTCGGTCCTAGATACCAAGTCTAGAGGACTTAGGTCCAAATTACAAATTGGACAGTTCATTTCGTTAAATGCGGACGCTGAGTTCGTCTTATTTTCCTCAAGTCATATTCAGTCGTGAGTACATGCATGCCAGAATAAACGAAGCATTTTCTCGAGCCAAGAAACTCACCGGTCGTAAGGGTGATAATTTTTGGCTTCTCTAGGACACGAGTCAGCAATCAATCTCTTCACACGTCGTCCAGCTCTAAGTGTCACCCTCATAGCTTAGAGCTAAATCGTTATGGGGTTCTACACCAGTTCATTTCGCATATCGCTGAGTCTCTGCACGAGTTTGACTGGAGATTTTGCACACAAGGTTTGAACGTTTCAACCGTTTGATCAGCAAGAGTGATCGACCGCGATCCGTTGCCGTGAACAGAGTATGAATTCAACCATTGCTTGACTCGAGGCAGAGACAGAGCCTCACAGTCATTTTGCAACCTTTCGGTGTGTCACCTTTATCATAGGATCGAGCTTCGATCCAATTCTCGAGATCGAAATTGTGTCACTTCATTGAGTTGTATATATCGGATTGCCATGCATGAGCGTATATAAACAAGGACTTCAGAAACAAGCAGACCAAAGTGAAGGAAACGAGACTTAGCGAGTAATCTGGCTAATCCTGGAGAAGCGGCTCAGGTGCAGCAATGTTAGCCACAAGATGATACGAGAGAGATTCTACCTTGACCTGGAGAATTCCTTATGCCTGCCAAATGACCATAGGCTTCTCCAAGTATTCCACTGGGACTCAAGTAGTAGCCATCTAGGCTCATTGTTCTTTCTGAGTGATTTGTCGTGTTGGACTTTATTGTGAAAAATACGCTCATGAGCTGAATCGATACAAGATGAATGACTAAGAGGGTTCCCCTTTCCTCGAGCCTCGCCGCATGTCAGCTTATAAATAGTTGAAAAGACAACAGGCCAGAATCAGATGAGCTGAGACTCCATGTTGACACCAGATTTGCCTGTGTGAAAGGAGTTGCCGAGCAGAGTTCCGCTAAGCGCGCCCAAGAACCTGCTCGGCCTGCTTGGTCCCTCGCTAAGGTGCAAGGGCACCTTGCCTGCAGTTGCAGAGCTTTGTATGAACAAATTAGTCGACTGGCGCTGACTCCTCGATGCGTACAGAGAATCGGTGGCCGAATCCAAGGGATAACTTGTATTATTGAGTGCCTGTTGTTGGCAGATTGAGGATTGTTGCTGGGGCAAATGATGCTGTTGTTGCATGATCCTGATCGCAGACTGATGGTTATTGTTCAAGATTTGTAGAGGTTGTCTTTGGTTGTTAGTGTGCTGCTGTTGTTGGTAAGGTGTCGCATTGAAATCCGCACCGTTTTGAGGGTAGAAACGAAGCTCTGGTGTTGTTATGATAACTTTGTGCGAAGGAGATAAGAGAATTCCCTTCTCCTTAAGCAAGTCCAGCTTCCTATAGAGCTGCTCCCTCTCGTTGGCCACCTGTTGGCGATCCTGTTTCAACTTTTCGCGCGCCAAATCAAGCTCGCGACGCTCGTTAAGCAATTGCTCCTGCATCCTATCAAACTTTGCCTGCCATTCCTCCTTATCCTTATCCAACTGGATCCTTAGATCTCTCAGCTCCTCAAGCTTTTGCTCGGGCACAAAGGAGGAGCGGCGCAACTGTTGGCGCATTTGTTTACTGAGCGTCGACTGTTGGCTCCCACAGGCGGCAGCGGTGGCCGCCGCCGCCGCCGCCGCCGACTGGTGGGCGGACAGGCCGGCTTGGTCAGCGCAACAGTGGCAGTGCGAGCAGAGGTGACCATCGATAACCAGTCCCGATTTGAGCTTGCTAATCAGCTTTAGTTGGCTTGACATGGTTGAGACGGTGGACAGTTTGCGTTGCTTTACAAACGAGCAATTAGACTTGCTTAGGATGGATGAGCACTTGACCAGGTTGCTCTTGTTTGGTGGGCGCGCGCTTGCAGCGCTACTGCCGCTGGCTGTGGAGGAGGCGCAGGATGAGGAGGAGATGATGGTTGCGTTGTTGTTGCTGCCGCTTGCGGTTCGAGGGCTCACACTCGGCTCGGTTGCGCTCGACCTGTCGCTTCCGTTGGCCCTTGACGTCATTGTTCCGGATGGAGTATTGGCGCTTGAGCTGCATGAACCATTGAGGCCTGTTATTGAACCCATGAGGGTTGAGGTTATGCTTGACGTTGAAAGCGAGATGCCGCCCTTAAGGAGCCGCAAGTCGAGCAACTTTTCTCGCTTGCTGGTTGCGTTTTGAATTGTTAGAGCGCCAGCACCGCTTCCCGTCAGCCTGTCATCCTGAGAAGCCTCCTGCTTTCCGGCGGCGCCACCACCTCCTCCTCCCCCTCGCGGCAACTCTTGCTCGCTGGTAGTTGCGCTCACTGAGAGTTCCGCTTGGTGCGGCTCGATGGAGTTGCTTGTGGTGGAGGCCGCCGAGGAGGAATCATCGTGGCCACGGCCGCTGTCAAACTCCTCCTCGTGTTCGCTCGAGGTTGGTCCAGTCTTGTTGCCGCTCAGGCTGCCGCTTGAGATGAGCTTGATGGCCTGTCGATGGGCCGCCTCCGAGGATGAGCTCGACTGATTGGACACCTGGCGCGGCCTTTGCACTCGGCGCCGTCTTCCGCACCTGAGCTTGTGTTTCCTGGGCGCCGCCTCGTCCAGCGAATCCTTTGCTCGCTCGCTCAAACCGCTCTCATGGCTGCCAAGCAAGCGCTCGTCTGTCTCGCTTTCGGAACCTCCGCTGCTACAGCTAATACCTGGCGCCTTCTTGTCGCCGCCGCCCTCCCCTTTGCCGGCCACAACTTCACCCCCAAACAAAGTCAGCGATGTCGTTGCAGTGGCCGCCCCCTCCAACGCTCGCCCTTCCTCAACCGCCACTTCCCTGCCCTCAGCTGCCAGCTTGCAGGCGGGGGGCGTCGAGTAGACAAACATCGATTGCTCGCCAGCCGAATCCGCCCGCTCAGGAGTCTCGCCAGTCTGGTCACTTGGAAGCACAACATCCTGCTCAATGTCGAGCTCAAACTCGAGGTCGCCAATGGTGCTAGTGCGATATCGCCGCTCAGTCTTCCGCTTGCGATCGCTTCCTGAGGGGCAACACTGGATTGCATCCTCGAAGAGCTCCTCCTCCTGATCGTCATCATCAGCGTAGTCGACGTCGTCATCATCTTCGTCGTCGTCGTCTCCATCTTCGCTGTCGTTCTCGTCATCGTCGTCGCTACGATTGGCGGCCGCACACGCAGCCGATTGGCAGTAGCGGCTCGTACACAAATTGTTGAAACTCGTCGCTCGTGCGCCTTCATCATCGCCGTTCAGTGGACAGTCGTTAAGATTTTGGCCGTGAGACAGTGACAGCTCCTCGTCTTCGTATTCGTCTTCATCGTCGTCGAAGTATTCGCCATTACGATTGTGCTGCTCGATGCAACCCTTAAGCTTTTCGACAAAACTCGACTGGTGTCTCTTTGAAACAAACGCCAGCTCGTACATTTCAGGCTGACGGGGGCTGCTCGAGATGAGGTAAATCCGGGGCTCAGCATCGTTGACGGCCTTCTCTCTAATGAGAAGCTTGCTCAACGAGATCACAGAGGGTTTGTTGTCGATGTTTGCAAAGTAATATTTCATGTTGATGCCGCCGGCCGAGGAGCCAAGTGGGCCCGAATGCGAGGAGCTGGGCGGATTGTGAGCTAGGAGACAGGTGGGCGTCAGGTTCGAGAGGTGAAGCGTTGGATGCGCAACGCCCGCGTTGAAAGCATGTGTGACCACATTCAGGAGGGCGCACTGGCCGCCGGGGGCAGCTTGCTCGGTTCCTGGCGCCGACTGCGGCTGCTGCGGCGGCGGCGGCGGCGGCCACACGTAGAGCTCACCTCCAACTTGCTCGGCGGAGGTTAGCGCCGCGGGTAGCTGCGGGTAGAGTTGGTGCAGATGGCTGGGGCCCAGTGGGTTGGTTGAGCTCGTTACTGGGCCAGAGCAGGCGGGGGGGTTGGATGGAGTTTGGGCTGAGGTTGCAGTGGTGTGCGAGGATGAGGATGAGGACGAGGTGGACTCGATTCGCAGGAACACGATTATGTCGTTTAGAACCAAACACAAGACTTGGAAGAGTTTTCTGCGAGTTGCGCTCCAAATGCGTATCTGGCCATCCGAGTGGACGAGCTGGCGGAGCCGCTTGTGCTGCAGGAGGTCGTGTTTTGTGAATTTGAGGCGCTGGTTGTAGATTGTGTAGGATTTGGGACAGAATTGGGCGTAAATGTCGAGCAAACGCTCGAAGGATTCCTTCATGGCAAGCTGATGGTTGAGCTCAGCCAGCAGAGCCTTGCACTCTCTGAGCGCGTCCCTCAATTTTGCCTCCTCGTCTTGGTCGTCTGGTCGTTCAATTGATGGGCGCCAGTGGTGAGCCGCGTGAAGGTGCAAGAGGAGAGGGTTAGTTTGTGAATGTGCGCGTTGTTGGTGTTGTTTGAATGATGTAGAGGCGGCCTCAAAGTGACCAGTGCTTTGGCCTGGCTGTGTGTGTGTGGCCGCGCTAGGCTTTTGCCGTGTAGCCAATCGGCGGGATTGCGCAATGTTGGACTCGCAATGGGCAAATCGTGTCGTGTCATACGCTCATAACGATTTGAAGTTCAAGGCAACTTTTGTGCTCGCTCTCAATGCGCTCTCAAGCCTCAGCAGAGCTGAGCTGCTCAAATGGGCCAAACTCTGCAGGCGGCCAGATCTTGAGCAGCCAGATTTGGGCCGCAAGTCTAAACGAACGCCAACACGACACCTAAAATTGTCAGCTCAATGGGAGGCGCGCTCGGCCTAGGCGAGGGTTCATTTTCAAATCGACAGTTATGATGTTACAGGTCATAGCAGTCAATCAACAATTTTTATCCTACTCCCAAAACTCGAGCCTCTGAACAAGCGCCAAGGCCCAGGTAGGAGTGTTGGTTGGCCCCACTGATGGGCTTGTTATCGCCACTCAGACGCTCGCTTCTGCTCTAGCTAAGGCGAGCTGGCTGAGGATGCTCTCAGCGCTTTCAGCATCATCATCGGGTTTGTCAGCCCAGTTGGCCAACTTCCTTTTAGCTGGCTAGCTCCGTTGAAGTGTCGCCGGGACAAAACAACAAGTGTCGTCGACAATAACGGGCTGCCAACTTGAACGTGTACTGGCCGAAATGAGCAAAGACTCTGATCTCATTGTTGGCGCCAACAAAGCCCATCATTTGGTCCAACTCGCCAGCTAAGATCTCTCTGTCTTTGTTTGCTGATGGGCCGACGACGAGCTGTTAAAGCAGCCCCCTTGAAAGGGCCAAGCGCTTTCACAGCTTCCTAGCTCATTGTGGGCCGAGCGAAGTGAAATCGTTTGGGCGGAACACACATGGGCCAGCTACAGAGTGCCAACGATAAACAAGGTCTTGGTCCTGCGGGACGCAAACACCGACTTTGCTCTCTAAACGGATGTCGCCAAGCGAAAGCTTATCACAGGAATTAAAATTTCGAGTTTAGAGTGAATAGGCAAACCCGAAAAGGGGACAACATCATGGGTTTGGCATGAGAGATTGAGGGATGCTGATCAGTCTGCAAGACTCCCTTAGTCGATCAACATCAACATGCTTGGCCACAAATCAAAACCAAAATTGCACAAACAAGATAGGACGATCATATGCACAAGATTGGCTTGTTGTCTGATAGTAGTTTTAACTCCAATAATCTTACTCAAATTACTCTCAATCAGCAGACTGAAAGAGGTAGAAGAGGAGAGGGAGTTGGCAAGATGGAGAGGCAACAGTTCGCTTCGAGATGGGGACTTCCTTCGTGAAGCGGAAACTGTCGACCACAAGCACGTTTACTTCGCGCTTACTGGCGCAGATGAATCTGAGCCGCCTGTGGGCGAGCTCTTCGACGTAAACAAGTCGCCCATTTCTGGCCACGCAGAGCAGTCCACTCTGCGCATCCGGCGCAATTCAATCGGGGCGCCGCCAGCGGAGACAACAGCATCAGAGGCCGACACTGCCAGAGATTCAACTGGATCAGAGTTGTCGCCGTCGTCGTCGTCCCAAAGCAAAGAGGCCAATGAGGACGAACTGCAGCAACAAAAGCGCGACCAGCAAGCGGCGCCCCCGCCTGAGAGGCTGCTCGAGGGAGAGAGCGACAACTCGAACCAGGTGATGGTGATGGTTGCGAGTAAGTCGGGTAAATTCAACGAGATTCTCCCATTGAACGACCTGATCGTGGCCCCAACCTCAGCACTTGGGTCCGACGGCGAAAGCAATGGCGCCAGCGAGGAGGAGCCGAGAGGGCAACAAGGTGTTGGCGCCGCGGAGCCAAGTTTGGCAAACCTGGAGGAGGCCGACAGATTGATGAGGGACATGTCGGCTGCTTATCGGAGCGGCCAACTGAGCCAGGCGCCCAACTTGAGCTCGACTGCAAGGGATGATCTCAGCGCGGATAAAGGTGAGAAGGCGCAGGCCGGCGGATTGCTGAATGTATTTACTAAAGACCTGTCAACCCTCCCATCGCTCAATCATGCGTCCAAAGACGATCCAAACGATGATGATAACGAGGCCGACGACGAGGAACAGCGCCAGGCGAGCCAGTCCCAGTCGCAGTCTCGCGAGTCCGAGCCCGACTCGCAGCTCCAACCACTCTGGCAGCCGGCCCAACAGGTGGAGTCGCCGGCGCGAGAGCCTGGAAAAGCGGAAGTGGCGCCAGAACAGATGCCGGATAGCATGGAGAGTCTGATGAGGTCCGAGCAAGAGGAGATGGGCGAGCCGGTTGATGGGGGTGAGCCCTCTGCCAGCAACCAGGAGGAGAGTGGCTCGCCGACTACGGCCGGCGACGACTACGAGGAGGCGGGCGAGGAGAGTGAGGGGGGCGGCGCCGGTCGAGCCACCGGCTCGCTGCTGCCCGCCAGCCAGACGGTCAACAACTTCCGATCTAAACTCTATCCGGCACCGGCGGCCCTGATGGGCGTGGACAGTCAGTTGGCGGTGCCTATGGGCGCTCCTGTTGGCGATCTGAACACTGCCGCCGGCCACCATTACGGAAAGAAGAAGAGGAAGAAGGTCAAGAAGATTGTGATAAAGAAGAAAAAGAAGAAGAAGAAGAAGAAGGTTTACAAGCTGATGAAGGTTAAGGTTGTTAAGTACAAAAAGAAAAAGAAGAAGAAGAAAATAATAATCAAAAAGAAGAAGAAGAAGCCAAAAAAGAAGAAGAAAAAGGAGCATCACGATCATGGAAAATATTACATGTAAGTTAAACGGCGAACAAATTTCGCATAGTAAATTATGACAAGAATTCTAATAGGTGAATTTTCAATTGCACCAAACAGGTACGCTAAAGTTCCAAAGAAAAAGTCTTGGGAGTTTGGCTTCAAGAAGGGAAACAAGAAGCATTGGAGTAAGTTATGATTTAAACTTGCGCTTAAAGATCAAATTGACCAGATAGATAGACGGGCTAACTCGACAAACTTCCCCCCTAACTAGTTGAGAGGCACGAAAAGGGACACAAGAACAAGTTCAAGACCAAGGTGAAGTGGTACGACAAGAAGAGCAAAGGAAAGGGTAAGTTTGTTTGGAAGCTCAAGAGTCCCTATCCTTGGCTTAGCGCTCAAACTAACGACAATCGCAAAACAATGCTCTAGGAATACACATTTGGGACTACAACCATTTCGACAAGAAGAAGAAGAAGCACCATTAGCGGCTACAGGTGAATGACAAAAATGAACACACAAGTCAGTCGCCCCCAAGGGGCAAACTTGTGTGTTTGCGCCCTTCCTCTTGGTGGCCCTTTAAGAGAATAAACAATCCGTTTGCAAATTGAGTCATCTCAACCCCGAACGGGCAGATGGCAGCACCTGTCGGCCGCTTACAAATTAGTGCTCTATGGAAAAGGAGAGCAAATCTTTGGACGATCGGGCGTTCAGGAATGGAGAAATAATGTTGACTTTCGTTGGCAAGAGTTTGTTCGCGCCTTCGCTCGAATGGGCTGAGGCGCGAGCCAGGTGTGGAACTTGTTTTCAATATTGGATCTTGGGAGGAGCGAAACCCGAAATTACCACTCGAGAGGTTGGAATTTTGTGCGCCGCAGTGGGTTCACCTGAGTTCAGCTCTATTCTCCGCCCAGATTTGCCAAAGCTAAACAGACTGACAGATGGAGAGAGAGAAAACTCGGCTAAAAACAGAGTGGACATCTTCTTCAAGTGCTGTTGCGGGCGGCGCAAGCTAGCCGGCCGGCGCGAATCCGAGTTGGTCAAACTCGAATTGTTGCTCGGGCGGAGGGGCGAACTCACACTTTCGCTAGTCTGACGGCTCCTTCCCGCTGGCCAGGCCGAGTGGTCGGATGGGCCGGCGTTTGTTTGGCGCCGAGTGGGTTCAGGTTGGCCGCCGCCGCAGCCGCAGCCGCTCGGACCCTCCTGCCTCCCACCTGTTGCCTCTCAGCTCCTGCCTTGCAGCTCGCAGCTCGCAGGCGAGTGAGGCAGAGGGGAGGGGAGGGAAAGAAAAGGTTTTTGAGCTGAAATGTCAAGGCTAGCCGAGTTGAACGCATAAATCAGTGGGGGTGATTTATGCCTCAGTGCGCAGGGCGCCCGTGTTGCGCCGCCGGCCGCAAGTCCGAGCACGGCGGCGGCGGCGGCCATAGATTCTGGTTGGAGCCGGCCGGCTGACAGGCGAGAGGGAGGGAGGCGGCCGGCCGTCTCTGGTCGCACCTGCGGTCTCGCATGAATCCGGACTGGCCGGCCGGCTCGCTCATGGCAGGCGAACGCCGACCACTGCAAAGCGACAGCGGCGGCGGCGGCGGCGTCGGAGCCAACAACAATAATGAATTGAAGCGACAATGGAAAAGTGCAAGGCCAAAGCAAGTCGCAGGTGGAGTTGGCGTCCAATTTGCAGCCGCGTTGCCCATGTAATGATCTTTTCCTCCTTTCAGCGCCAAGCTCAACAGGCCGGCGCCGCTCGCTGCTGGACCAGCCAGCCGGGTAATGAATCCACGGGCGCCGCCACTTGCGCCGAAACTCGTAAACTCAGCGGCAGGCTGACGGCTCAAGCGTCGTCGTGATTGAAGCGCCAAAAGCCGCAAACAAATCGAGAGCCCTCGAGGCGCGCGAACAATACTTCACCTGTCGACAGGAAGGGGCGTTTGGGCGGAATTGGAGCAAAGCTCTCGAGCGCAAGAGGCGGCGGCGGCGTCGTCGTGATCCAGATTCCGTTTCTCGCGCCCAATGCTAATGACCCCGCCCGCCTGGCCGTCAACAGGTGGGCCGGGCCGAGTGAGGCAAGAGGTTTGGCATTCCAATTCTAATTGTCGGCTTCCCATCGGCCGCGTCCTCCGCTCGAGTCACGAAAGCGCGCCGACTCCCACTCGCCTGTGTCAGCTGCGGGCGCGCTCGCAGCCGCTAATAAGATTTGCGAGAGCCTCGCTGGCCGGCGCCTGGCGCACGCAAGCCAGCCGCCAGGCCAACAGGTGAGCGGGCGGGCGGCCGGCCAGCCAGCCTGAGCGTTGACACTGGCCCGCTGCGGCACACAATGGAGGTCAGCGGCTGGTCAGTAGTGCGCCGCAGACAAACCCTCGGGCTGGACGGCTGACGGACGAAGGAGGAAGGAGCCATCCATCATTATTAGCAGCCACCAACGCTCACTTAGCCTGGCCGACGGGGAAACAAGCTCGCCAAACTCCTGGCCTTGTTTTCTGCGCGACTCTCAACCAGCGCAAAGGGCAAACCTCTCGCCCCTTCGCTATGCAAAGAGCTGGCTCCCTTTGGGCGCCAGAGGAAGCCGCCGCCGCCGCCGCCGCCGCCGTGGCTGGCCAAACAAAACAAGCCCCTAATTGAGGCCTTACTCCTCAAACTCAGCCCGACTCGCTTCGGCAAGGAGCGAAAACTCTCGAGGGTTGGTTGTAGCAGCTTACCTTTTGAGGTTTTAATCAGCTGCTCTATTAGCAGCGGGTACTTTGTGAGCCTCTGTGTGACCAGCAGGTTGCATTCGGGGATGCCGCGTTGTCTGCAGGCGGCGTTTTGCTTGTTGCATGTCTGCGTTTTGCATTGTTTGCGGTTTGGGGTTTGGGGGGCGAGAGAGGGGCTGTTAGTGGTTGCTCAATCCGGCTGCTTGCTCGAGTGTCCGCGCGGCTCTCCCCCTGAAACAAAACGCGCCAGTGGGCCAGACGGAACGGGGAAAGGGTTGCGGCGTCTCCAGAATCCAGGTTACGCTCGCTTCTTTTATGGTGTTCGCGCGGCCGCCATCTTGGCTGCGGCCACTTTTAAATGATTGAAAAGTGATCAGAGGAAGGCCTTGAAAGTTTACGATCGCTTTAGCAAACGGCCGCCGGCCGAAAGATTGATCGGCCGCCAGCTGGCAAGTCCATCCAGGCGCCCAGCTCTTCCGTTGGCCGCTGATCACGAAGTTTAACTTCCAGCCTCCTCGCCTTGATCGATGGCAGGCGGAGCCGCCGAGGACCAAGTTGCGCGGAATAAAAATGCAAATCGGCCGCCGCCGAGCCACTCGAATGGCGCCTCGCTTGCACCTGAGCGGCCCGGCGCCGCCGGTCGCGAGCCCAAGAGGGTCAATTGGGTCATAAAAGGGTAAAGTGTGTCACTTTGTTTCCTCCTCGCAAGCTCAGCTTGGCCAATAATAAAAGATGGCGCCTCCATTTGATGAAAGTTTCATTGTCACTCAACTAGAGCTTGCCCACTCCGAGCGAGCCGCTAAATGGAAGCCCATTGGAGGCTAGTTGGCAAGACCAATCCGAAGGCCAACCATCCGGCGAGGTCGTGATGCAATTGAAAGAGTTGGCTGGTGGGCAATTAGCGCCGGCTTGCTCGCTCGCTGGCCGGCGCAAGTGGCCAACGACGAGCCGCCGGCTGCCCACTGCGCCGAGCAGCATGAGCGGGGGGCGAGCGCAAAATGAATGGACTCATCGCAGCAGCAGCCAACCGGCCGGCCAGCAACAAGCTCGGCCGGCCAAACTAGGTTAACCTTGACTCTCGCATTCGGAAACCGATAACTGGCGGGCGGAAGTGGCGCGCACCTTTAATGAAACTAATGGATGGAGCCAGCCGGCCGCCGGCGCCATCAATCATCATTGACGCCGCATCTAGGCGAGGAAACAATAATTCCAATGGCAAGGCCGCCGCCGCCGCCACTGAAGCCGAGGAAAGACAATCCGGCTGGCTGCGTCCGATTGGCCGAGCAAGTGCGCACTTCAATTGTCTCCCGGCAGCCAAAGGAGGGTCCATTCAAATGAAGGCCGGCAAGGCTGCGGCCGATAACACGGAGGAGGATGATAACAATTTGGTTCACTAGTTCATTGGGCAACCTGCGCGGCGGCCCAACGGTCGCCGGGCGCAGGCAGGCAATCGATTTTCACGCCCAAACTCTGGCCAAGCCGCGCCGGCCGCCGAGGTGGCCCGCTGATCGGCCCGCCTGACTGGCCGAGTGGCCGGCCACTTCCGCAACCATAAGTCGGCCGTCCAGGGGACGCTCGCAGCGCTGAGGTGGCCAACTCAGCTGTCAGGGTTGAGGGTTGCAAGCTGATTGTTGGCCCGAAAGGCAGCCAACTTGACATGAAAGAAGTGCTCGCTGGCCGACCGAGGCGAAGCTCCAAGGATCCAAAGCCGGCGCATGTCTGCCCAGCTCACGGGCGCCGCAGCCGCAGCAGCAGCAGCCACGAAGACTGAGGAAGACGATCCGCCCGTCCAACTCAACTCGGCCGGCGAGACACACAACGCAACGCAACACAATCGGCCGATCACAATTGAGCGGCCGCTCGCTTGGCTTCACTCCAACGCCCATCGAGCGGCCACAATAATCCCAGCCTCGGCTCTCCCATGCTCACAATTGAATGGAAGCCCACTTCCTGGAGAATTGGCCGCTTTCGAGGCTTCGGGGATCGGAAATGGAGCCATTTGTCCACTGGCCAGACAATGAGAGCGAGCGCGCTCATGGCCAACTCTTTGCTCGGAAGCAGGTTCAAGGTTCGCGAGCAACAATCGGGCGGCCACAGGGAGCAGCGCACTTGCAACAAGCGCAACTGGCTCATCATTTTTGCCCAACTTGAGAGCTGGAGGGGGGAAAAAGCGAGGCTTTGCAATGCGACAAAATGGAGCCTTGGCCAAATTGGCGCACACGCTCGCAGGTGGACGCCAATTGCAATGTCCATTTCAGGTGCAAGCGAGGAAGGAGGAAAAGGAAAGTTCATTCGCCTTCCTCGGCCTTCGATCGGCGCCGATTTGGCCACGAAGGCGGCAAACTTACCTCGATGAATTGCTTGAATCCCTTGTCGGTCTGCATCAGCTGCTTGTAGTAGCGGCTTGAGTCGTAGTGTTGGCCGCAAAACTTGGCGTAGGCTTGCAGCAGTTTCTGCCCCTTGCCGCACTGGGCCTGCGAGCCGGCGCCCGGCTGCACCGGCTGGTCCGGGCTGGCTGGCGCGGAGGCCGCCGCCGCCGCTGCTGCACTCTGGCCGGCTGCGGCGGCCGCGCTCGGCCGGCGCAACCTGAACTGGTCGCAGAGGAGCTCGCCAAGCGGACCCACAAGGCCGAGCAGGGGCGCAGCTTGGCCGCCTTGGCCGCAAATCCGCGTACATGAGTCGACAAGCCGAAGCCTGAGGTGCGCGAAGAAGAGTTCGTGCGCCTGAATCAGATCCTCGAGTGCGGGAAAGAGGCGCTCCAAGTCGATGAGATCGGCCCCGTTGCATGGGCCGGCAAGGCTCTCCAGTTGGCCCAGTAACTTGCCATGCTGGTGCTGGTGTTGCTGCTGCTGCTGCTTGCTGCCCGCTAGCTGGCTGGCCGCGTTCAAGTTCGCGCCCGACTCTCGAAGACTGCGCGACTCGTTCAGCTGCCTCAGGCCGCTCAGGTAGACTTGGCGCATCAGGGCCAAAGTAAGACAGTGGTGCCGCTCTGTCTGAACGAGCTCGTGTATCACCTCTTGGCGCTTGATTTGAAGCGCGCTTAGCTGCTCGAGCGAGCCGCCGGCTGGGTTGGCCTCGCGCACCAGCTGGCGCCATTCGAGTTGGCCCTCGATGAGCCGGTCGACTAGGGTGGCCGCCTGGCTTGAGCAGAGCGGCGGCGGCTGCTGCTGCTTGTTGATGTTTGTGTTGCTCTTGCTGTCCACTTGCTGGCCCAGACTTGCGGCCATCTCGTCAGCGGCCGGCCGCCCAGCAACTGGCTCCTCCTGCTCCTGGAGGCCAAACGGTCTCGGCACCTCCTGCGGTTGCCTCTCTGTCGCTTGCACCGCTCGCACTTGTTCCTCTTCCCTTTGGGGCTCCCAGTTTGGTCCGTTCGCCTGCTCTTGCTGGCAGTTTGGCTCTGGTTGGCCGCTGTTGTTTGCGGCGGGGCAACAATTAGTCGGTGCGCTCTGATTAGCTCACTCTCCTTCTCGCCAAAAATGCAAGAGCACACAACTATCACCTGGCCGCCCGTTAATCTCGTCGTTACAAGAACAAACTCAACGGCCGCTTGGCTCCAAAATAAAGCAGTTGGGGGGCGGAGAGCTCGTTGAGGTGAGATTCTCACAAATCTTGTGCTCTCTCTCTCTATGTGAATTGTGCCGACTTAAGCTAAGACTCGGGCTTGGGCGAGAGATCTGTCACTGTTACGGTTTTGTTTTGATTACCCAGCTGAGCGAGCTGCTAAGCCAGCGAGTTGTCTTACTTTGGATGCTAATTCCTCGCCGCCGCGCTTCGTCTGCGAGCGAAAATGGAACTCGCCAACAGGTTGCCAACACGCCGCCGCCAGATTGAGAGGCTCAGGCGAGCGCTCGGCCGGCAAACAGGTGGGCAGTGGCCGCGAGGAAGCCAAGGAAACTCTTTGCTTTCTCACGCCGCCAAGGTAGCACAGCGGCGGCGTCCCGGCGCATTGGCCATCACGCTCGGTGACCAGGCTAAAACTGCGCATGTCCCACTGGTAGAGTTCTGGCCGCCGCCTGCCCAGCGACCTCTGGCGGCACTCTCCGCTTCTGCGGATTCGGGGATAAAACCCGGATTGCCAGAGTCGGCATGACCAAGAGGCGGGGATACCGTTGGCATGAGCCAACACCGCGCGCGCGTCGAGCGATAGATGGCGCCAGCGAGGCCGCGGGCCAAGCTTGGCGGGGGCGCAGGTTAGCGGGGCGAAAACAATTAACCGCCTGATGCGGCGCAGTGCCGCTTCCTCTGCGCGCTAACGACTGGCGGACGGCTCGCGTCACCTGGAGCTGGAGCTTGAGCTCAAGCCAAAACTCTGGCGTCGACAATCCGCCCGCCGAGCAGATATGTTAATTAGTCCGGCACCGGATGCCGTTGAACTTGTCTCTCTCTCTCTCTCTCTTTCACTCTGGAAGCCAACTGCCGCCCATGGAATTGATCCATCAGACAAAGAGCTGACGGAGGAGTCTCGCCTGGCCTACTGAGAGCGCTTGCAACGCCCAAGCAAGCGGCCGACTGCTCGGCGCCAAGCCCTTAGCGTAGGAGCAGCAACACTTTCCTACGCAAACTAGCTCTTGGTTGGCCGGCATCTCCAGCTCAGCCGCCCGCCGGATTGGGCCATTCAATTGAGGCGTATTGGCAAGAGAGTGCAGTGGCGGCCATGGAGAGTTTTGCGAGCGCTAGCTTGCCTGCCAAATGTCGACCCCTCAGCCGGCGCCGGCGCAGCAACTGGCCAGGTCAGGAAGGCCGCGAGCCCATTACGCGCTGAAAATCCCACAATGCAAATACCACCAAGCTGGCGGCGGCTCAATTTCACGTACTATCGCACGCTCGCCTCCTTGGCCACAAGCGAGCTAAAACTCTGCGCACAGGTAGAGGGCGGCCTTTGTGTTGTGTGGAACTCTCTTGGGCCGAGAGCGAGAATTGGGCCTAAAATTTGCATTGTTGGCCCAAAAGGCCAGCAAACAAAGTTACTGAATCGAGCTCGCACGCATTCAGTTTAATGCGTTGAAGCCGGCCACATTCTGCCCGTTTATCAGCCAGCTTTTTCACACAAAATTCAGCCCGATGGTTGAAAGGCCACCTGTTGTTGCCGCTGGCTGCTGGTTGCCGGCTGCTGGCTGCCGGCTGCTGCTACTGGCGCCGAGGCTGAGGCTGAGTCTGAGTCTGACTCTGACGGTCATTAGTTAACCCAGAAGTTTTGGCGAGAAGTCTACTCTGTAAGCGAGCTGCAGGTGTAGGTTTGCTCAGGCGCCTGCGACAAAGCGGCCGCTTTGGGGGCTCCACTTCCTCCTCCTCCTCCTCTACTTTCCCACGTGGAGCGGGCGCCGGCGCAGAGGAGTTAGCCTTGCTTGCCTAAAAGCCAGGCGGCCCATTCAAGGTTGGCCGGCTGGCTGGCTCTCCAATCCGAATGATACGCCGACATTTGCACAACCAGCCGATGCCAAAACTGCGCAAACGAGAACAATGTGCTCTCAGGTGAAAACGAGCCAAACAGCTCTAGTTCCTTCCTCCGCTCGTTAACTCCTCCCGGCTCTCGAGTCCATGAAAATTGAAAGCGCTGCTTGGCGAATGAAGGCAGCGAGCGAGATGGAGGGAGGGAGGAAATTATATCACACTTTTGAGCGAGCCAGGGTATGAATATTAAAGCGGCGAGTTTTAGTTTGCTCAAAACTAGCCCAAGAAATTGAAGCCAGCTGTTTGCTCGCCTTGGCAGGGGAGGGCGAGCGCGAGCAAAAGTCAAGTCGGAGGTTCAAGCAGAGAGAGAGAGAGAGAGAGAGACGGCCGCTTTGTTTGCCGGACTCGCTTGCCTCTTGGTGGGCTCGCATTGTTCGGGCGCCTTCAATGCTAATGAATCGGCGCCGTCTCACCTGGAAGCGGCTCGGGTTGGCTTCTTTCTCTGGCGGCTTTCTCGCTCGAGGAGTGAAAGTTTGTTGCCGCAAACCAACTCACTGACAAACTACGAAATCGCCGTAAGAAGACAATGGACTCGGAAGGCAGAGCGAGAGGCTTGAGGGCAACTCATTAGCCTGCTAATAATAGCTAGGCGCCAGCAGCGAGCTTATCGTCATCATCTGTCTCGTTCTCGTTCTCGTTCTCGTTTGCAAGGCTGGCCCAACGGGATCGCGTTGCGGGCGAAAGTTGCATTGTGTTTCCGCTCGTCGCTGCCCCTCCTTTGCCTTTCTCGCTCCCACTTTGTCTGCCAATGGAAACGCCGCCAGGAACAACAGCGGCTGCGCTACGTTGCATTTGCATGGAAATGGGAATAGGAATGGGAATGGAAGCAAACGCGAGCAGACGAAGAAAAGCCGCCCTTACTCTTCCAGGTGCATTCAAAGGAAGCCACCAGCGTGTTGGTTCTATTTCAAGAGTTTCGCAAATTTAAATTCATTGCCATTGGCCAACAATTCAATTGATCTTTGCTGTTGGCCACTGAAGCGGCCAAGTCTGGCTTTCAAGGCAGAGTTTGAGATGTTAGGAGATTTGGAAATCTGATTGATAACTTTATGCGCGGCCGCGCTGCTCGCCGGCCAGCATTAGTCTGCAATCAGTGCGCCCGTCAAACATGGACGCGCACTGATACACGGATTTGCTCTTGGCTGGCAAACTTTGCTTGCCGCTTGGAGGCGCCGGCCAAGTTTGCCCCTCCTCACCTTGAGCGCCCTCACCTCTCACCTTTGAAGCTGAGCGCGCTCGTGGCGAATTTCAGCTCATGCGCGTCGCAGTCTGTTTGTTGCTCGGAGGCTCATCTCGCGCCTTGCCTTTGTTTGGCCGAGCTGGTTGGCTATCGAGCTATCGAGCGAGCGAGCTAGCTAGCGAGCGCTTGCCTGGAGCTGGGGGCCAGAGGGGAGGGAGGATGAGAGCGAGGCCGCCGACTGCTGCAGGCTCGAGCCGCCACCAGCGGCGCCCACTAATGGCGCCCGTCTGGCCGCCGGCAATCCAGCCCCTGGTGGCGGGCTCGCAAGTAGGCCGGCCCAAAGGAGGGCGCAACAAGCAGTCAGGCAACGCGACAGGTGAACTGCGATGTCAGCTTTAAAGTTGGCGAGCGAGCTTGTTGGTTCATTTTAGAATCGAGGTGACGCAGCGTGTCTATGCTCAAAAGTGTCCATTTGTGTTTGTAATTCCTCGCTCGATCAGTTTGAGCGGAACAGGATTGTTTACTTCCACGCTAATGACTCGCATTTTGCCTGTTGCGGATGCAAAAGGTTGCCGCTGGCAAAGTGGAGCCAATAGTTGGGACACAACAATTTGCCGATTGAAACAATTGAATGAGTGTCGCCCAGATAAACAAACAATCGCGCGCAGGCAGACAAACAAGCGGGCGAGATTTACCTTTCGCTGGCAACAATTATGGTCCTGTTTGGGTCTCGGCCGGCGCGTTAGAGCCGCTCGCTGGAGGTGGAGATGGAGGTGGAGGTTGAAGTGGAGGCTAAGGCGGCGGTTGAAGCCGAACCAACTCGGCCGAGAGGAGTGGAACAAATTGAATCACCTGTTGCGCGTGGGTTAGACTTGGAGTCGTGGGCGTGGCTCAAGCCAACGAGGGAGCCAATTTGCCCGCTCCAATGGCGCGCGGACTTCCGCTCGAGGCTGGCGCTGAAGCCGGAGAGCGTCGCGCGGCCAACAGGGCGGCGCTTCCGGCGGCCAGCTCGGCTCGTCCTGCGCGCGGCCAAAGTGATTCCCACGGCTTGCACGAGAGTTTTGCATTCACGAAACTTGGGGAGAGTTTGCAGCCTTTGGCGGGCGGTTTCGCTTTTGCGCGCTCCACTTACCTGCTTTTGGTTTGCGATTGCGATTGCGATTGCAAGTGCAAGTGCAAGTCCAAGTTCGAGCTCGAGTTCGAGCGCAAAGGCCACTGGCTAGCTGCAAGCTGCGCCTCCTCTGCGCTTGCAAGCTCTGCCCGCCCGACAGGTGCAACGCGCGGCTCCTTGGCGAGGCTCGCGCGGCCGCCCGTCTCGCCCGTCGGCCCCTCCTTAACCCTCTGCGGCAGTTCGAGGGGCTCGCTGCTGGCTGGAGCCGCGTCGGTGTCGCCAGGCTGGTCGTCCTTGGAATCTGGATGCTGGCCGCTGGGCGCGCGAGTCTCCACTCTGGGCGCTGCTGGCGGTTTTAGGTTGGCGGTTTGGGTTCGATTAGTGGTCATGTCGTTGCGCTTTCGCTCCCAGCTCTCGGCGGCCGAGCAAAGTGGGGCGGACTTTTTCCCTTTGCTCTGTCCGGCCGGCCTTGCGGGTCGGCAATGAGAGCGCGAGCCATCAGGTCAGCTGATGAGTGTTTTTGTCCAAAGCTGGCCGCTCGCTGGGCGAAGGCGGGCGCCTTAGGAGATAGAGAGAGAGAGGGGCTCATGTTGTGCCAGGCCGGCTCGATGGGCTCCAATGCGAGCGCCCGCAAGGGTTGCTCGCAGGACGAGCGGGCAAGCATTGTGTCAATGCGAGCGGAGCCGCCGGCCCAGAGTGGCGGCGCTCGGCGGCTCTTGCTGGACGAGCGCCCGGCCAAGTTCACGCGCAACCGGCGGCCCGCCGCCAGAGGCTCGGCCGATCCTGGGGCCAGATAAGCGGCTGCGGCGGCCGGCGCCAATCTCTCCTCTCGCCGCCCAATCAAGCGGGCCGGCCGAGCGAGCGCGGACGCAAACGCAAACGCAGACGCGGCCGCCCAGCTCAGGGCGAGACTCGGCAAGGGGAAGTCCCATTGGAGGGGGCAACCTGAGCGCAAACACACGGACACGAACTTGCGGCCGCCAGCCGGCAATTAAGCAGATCAGGCGGATAGAGCGGCCATATTGTTCGCGCTTGGGCGCAGCGAGAGTTGGGCGGCCTGAGGAGCGCCGCTCGCCCGTCCCTTGTTTTCCCGTTTGAATACATAAATCATCAAATTGAGTTCGCGTGATTGTTTTGCGGGCGCACAAAAGCCGCTTGCTCGCCGCTCGCTCGTTCGCGCTGATCTGAGCGAGCGATTCGCTTGGCGCCAGCTCGGCCGGCCAAAAGCGCAGAGGAGGCTGCGCGCGGCCCAAATCCATCAAGGCAACGAGCGCGCAGATGCAAGGCCGCCCAAAACGCAGACAGCTGGCCGCGCGCCCAGCGCCTTGACACTGGCAAGCCAGACAGCAGGGCGAGCGTCTGGGGCCGCTAATAGGCCGGCACAGCTGTGCTCTACTCGGCCGCTATCGGCGCGCTTGATCTCGAAGCCGGCCGCCGAGCGCTCACCTGCGGCCGGCCCAGGCGGAGATTCTAATCGCGAGCTCGGCGCTAGCCTTGCGCCGCCCGCAGCCGGCCTGCTTCAGGGCGCCGAGCGGCAAGCCAGTTGGCTCGGCGCAACTCAAACAATGAGCCCCGCGGCCGGCCGCGAGGGAGCGCGACCGACACGGAGCGTCGACCTTGCCGGCCATTGTTGTGCGAGCCGGCGGCAGCGTGGCCGTGTCGGTGGCCGTCGCAGTTGGCGTCGCGCTCGCCGCCAGCCGCATACGTTAGCTCGGCCCGCGAAGAGCAAAGAGCCGGCGCCAGACTGAGAAAGGCAAACAGAGAGCGGCGAGCGGCGCCATATTGCGCGGCCGGCCCATCCTGTTGCATCCGCCATCGGCTTGCCGGCCGCCGCCGCCGCCGCTGTGTGTTTTTGCGCGCCGTGTTTGCGATTGATTTGCGGCCCACTTCTGGCCGGCCGGCCGGCCGGCCGAGAGGAAGGCCGCAGAGTTCATGCGACACTCGCGCGCCGCTCCAGCCTCCGCTTGGCCTTGGCGCACGAAACTTGGCTCGCTCACGCCAACAAGTTGAAGGGCCGATTACTTACCCATCTGCGCCAATTGGGGCTTCAAGTTGCGCAACAGGAACTTCCTCGCCGAGTTGGCGCCCGTTTTGGCGGCGCCAGCGTCGCCGCCGAGCAGCCAGTTGCGCCAGTTGGCCGGCCTCGGCCCTGAGCTTGAGTTCGGGTTTGAGCTCGAGCCAAGGCGGAAGTGGGAGATCAATCCGAGCGAGGTCCTGCGCCTGAGCTTCGTCCTGCCCGCTTGTTGTTGTTGCTGCTGCTGCCGCTGCCGCTGCTGCTGCTGGCCGCCCGGCGGCGCCCGCGCGCAACCCTTCGCCTGAGCGCCGGCCGGCCAGTTGACGGCCGGCGTGGAGAGGGAGCGCCGATTTGGGTCCAGCCGGCTGAAGTCTGGCGCCGCCGCCGCCCTGTCTGGGCCGCCGCAGCTGGGCGCCGGAAGCGCGCCAAGCTCGTCCCGCCGCTCCTCCTCCTCGCGCTCGCCGTTGAGCGAGGCCAGCTGCGCGCTCATGGCGCCCAGAGTGAGTTTGGCGTCGGCCGCAAGCAAGCGGCTATTATCCCCTCCTATTGTGTCCGCGCCGCCCGCTCCTCGTCCCTGCGGCCGCCCTCTGCCTGGCCGCCCTGTTGCCGCCGCCGCCGCCCGGCCGCCGCCGCCGCCGCTAGCCGCCGATGCTGGCGCACGACCGCGATGAAGCCGGTGGGAGCGCGGCGGCCATCGGAGCGCCCAGTGCGCCGCTCGCCAGCTTCCTCTCCCGGCCGGCGCTCCTCGCTTGTCGGCCTGGGATCGATTCGTTGCGCAACTCGGCCTTTCCAGCGGGCCAGCAGCCGCTCCTGCGTTTGCCTTCCGAGCTGAGAGTCAGTCTTCTGCCGTCTAAACTCAGCTGCTCTGGGCGCAACTTTGGCCCGCGAAAACCGCCGCCGACAGTTGGCTGGCGCAAAACTGTCGAGTCGTTGGCCGCGCATCTGGGTCAACCTCGAGCTAAAGGAGAAAGTGAAAGTTTTGTTTCAAAAGCGGCCGGCGCCGACGGGTGACAAATCGCAAATTGCAGCCTCAGCGCAACCGCAACCATGCGGTCCAATGCGCTTGCTCGGCTCCCACTGAACAAGCTCGCGCGTTGCGAGCGCAAGAGCGGCAAGTTACATTGTAAAGGGGCTCCGCTTTGTGTTTGCTTTGCAACGGCCGCCGGCCGAGTGGGCGCTCGAGCCCTGGAAGCGGCGAAAGGCCTTTTATTGGGCCAGAGTGGCCAACGAGCAGTCGCTGTGAGCTTTCAATTTGCGGCCCGCCGCTCGAAGGCTGCGAGCTTGGCCGGAGCAGCCGACTGGCCGACCGGCCGACAGGTTGGCGCCGGCGCGCAGGCTGCGTGGGCGCCGCCGTGCTCTATCTCGCGGCCAGCAACGGCTCAATTAATGGGCCTCCCCCTGCCGGCCTTTTATTGCCGGCGCCGCAATTAAGGCACCGCCGGCGCAACAAGCGCGCAACTCCGCGAAAGAAACAAAGAGGCGACGAGCCAACTCGACATGGCGGCCAAGCTGCGCCCGTCGCGCCGCCGAGGAGTTGGCGCCGGCGGAAGTGGCAATTTTGCTGTCGGCGGCGCCACACGCACTCGCGGGCCAATTGAATGGCTCGTTGCTGGCTGCTTGTGGACGCGGCTCGCCTCTGCTGCCAAGCTCTGGCCGCCCTGCCTGCTGCCTGCTGTCTTCTGTCTTCTGTCTGCAGCTCGCCGCCACTTCGTGCGCAGCTCTCGCCACGACGGCCAAGAGGCGAAAGTGCGGCGGGCGAAAACAATACTCTCGGCCGGCAGCGCAGACACGACCGACCGACCGACCGACTGGCCGGCCGGCGACCCCGCGGCCGCAGCTCGGCCGGCCAAGCCTCGGCGCGCAAACAAATTGCCGCAGACCGCAGCGGCCCAACTGGACGGGCGGGACCACCGAGCGACAGGCGTCCGATTGTTCCAGCCTCTGGCCCGCAATTCCAAATTATGGAAGCCTTTCGAGCGGGGGGGGGAAGGAAGAAGCGGGCTCAGTTTCAACGGAGCGAGAGCGGCGAGAGTGGAGCTCCGCAGGATGTGGCGGGCGGCGGCCGCGCTAAGGCTGCTTGGCCGGTCGCGCAAGGGCGCCCACTTTGCAGCTAGAGCTTGCGGCCCAACTCTGCCAAGACTCGGCCGGCCGCTCATTAGTCGGCCCAATTACGGGCCAAAGCGGCCAAAAATAGTCATAAGTCTCGATTAGCATCTCGGCCGAGTGGGCCGCTAACAAGGCGGCGCCGATGCGAGTTGCAATGAGCGCGCTCAGTTTGCTCGCAGCTCGCCGCTTGCTGGGCGGCCCGCAGAGCAAACGCGCTCACTGGCGCAGACTGGGCCGCTTGCCTGCAATTGGCCGCAGACACGCCGGATTGGATGCAAACTAACAGGTCTCGCGGCCGAGAGGCTGGGAGCATTGACACTGGCCGGCCGACGGAGGGGCGCAGCGAGGCAAGCGGCCGCAGCTAGCTCTGTGGGCGCCAAGCGAGCGCGCTCCGTCCGTCCTGGCGAAAGCCGATCGATTGTTTTACGAACTAACACCAGCTGCCCGCCAAACAAACACTCGCCGCCGAGCGGCCAACTCGAGCGCCCCCAAAGCAAGCTCGCCGCCCATCCCGCTAGGCCAATAAAATTGGCCCATTGTTTCACGGCATCACTCTCGGCCGGCTTAGCTCGCCGAGCGGCCGGCCGAGCGCCCAGCTCAGGGCGGCGAGCGGACGGAGGAAGGAGGATGGAGGATGGAGGATGGAGACATCATGGGGCTCAAGCTGGGCCGGCGGCTCGCATGTCCGCTCCCGATTGTTGGCCGGATCAGTTCGCCCGCTCGCCCGATCCAATCCGGCGGCCGCCGATCCGCTTAGCCAGCCCCAAGTGGGCTGCCCAGCGAGCGGCCAGCTCGCAAGCCAAACAACCTCCTCCCATCCGGCCGATCCGCTGGCCCTGTCGGCGCCGCCGCCGCCCGCCTGCAACAGGTGCCAGCGAGCGGCCCGCCACTCAAGGCGTCCATCTCGGCCACTCAATCCGCTTGGAGCGCGCGGGCGGAAGCGGCGCTGGCCGGCCAACAGTGACACCGCTCGCTGGCTCTGCTTGCGAGCGCGAAATTAACATACCGAGAATTGTTAATTAGCTGCCGATCATTCCTTTGACCTGGAGCTTGCGCGGGCGGCTTGCGTGAGCAAAGGCGGGCCCTCCGTCCGAAGCCGGCGGACACGCACTCGGCGGATGCGGCTCGCTGGCCGCCGCGCGCCCGGCCGACGGGCTTCAGCGGCGGGCACTCGCCCCGCCCCCCCCAGCCAGGCCGCCGCCGCCAAACAAACCCGGCGCCGCAAAGAGACGCCAACAGTCCATTTCCGCCGCGCTCCTTTGTTGCGGCGCCGCCGCCGCCGAGCTGGCCAATCGGCGCAGCGCCAAGACGGCCACCCTTTTAGTGGGCAACACAATGCGGCTGGCCGCATCGGCTTCGTCGCCGCCTGGGCCAACAAAGCGACGTTCGGGCGCCATAGTAGCGCACAGGGCCGCTCCACTCGGGCCGATTGTTTTATCAACACAACAACAACTTGGCGCCCATCTGACTGCAGCAGCAGCAGCAGCAGCAGCAGCAGCGGCGGCCGCCAACAAGGACAGCAACACTCGCTGGAGTCGCTCGCAAGCTGGCTGCATTTTAAGGTAAACATCCGTCTTCATCAGATTGAGCGCTCGCTCGGCCATTCGAGTTTGCGCTCCAGCCGGAGCTCTTGGAGTGGAGTTCATTATTTCCATACTGAGCGCGCTAGCCATTGCAATAGAATGGAAATGGCCACTCGCTCGGCCATCCTTCTCGTTTGCTGGCCGCCTCAGCTCAGCTCGGCCGGCGGCGCCAACTGCTCACGTCTCGCCCGTTGACAGCTTCATTGTGGATGCGCCCGCTCTCAGCTGGCCGCCCTCCAGCCGCTAGCTCGCCTGACCTCGACTTGTCTGCGCGCTGAGGGCCACTTTCCACTCTGGCTCTCAAGTTTAGCTTAGCCGAGCTCCACTCAACTGGAGTCAATTTGAATGCGCCAACTGCGAGGCTCGAGCGGCGAAACTTGGGAGCCAAGCTGCGAGGGGCGACACACTCACCTGTTCAGCGGTTGGCCAGTTGATGGGCCGCCCGTTTAATTGGCCGGCCGTCGCCAGCGAGGAGGCCGCTGAAAGGGAGGCGCATCAGTCAAGCTGCGAGCGGCGCCCAGCCAAGCTAGCCGGCGGCCGGCTCCACTTCGGCCAGCTCGCCTCTCGAGCGGCGCCACCAAGGACACAGGCGCGCAGCCAGGTGCTTTGCCAGCTCCGCCTTGCAAAACGGGGGCGGCCGAGCGGAAGCCGCCAAGTGGCGCGCGCCCGCCGGCCAACTCCGTATCAGCTCGACAGCATCCCGCCGGCCAACTTCCCTCGCGACAACTCTTATCTCGCCAGACCGAAACGGACAAAACCAAGGCAAGGCGAGCCGGGCGGCGCCAACCCGCGAGCCTTATCCGCGCGCCTAGCCCACGGCAACACGCTGATAGCCTCGCCAGCCAAATCTCGAGCCATCTACCTCTCGCCCTGGCACAGCTCGCGGCTGCGGCGGCGGCGGCGGCGGCGGCGGCGGCGGCGGCTGCACCGACTCGAGAGCGGGCCGGGCGGCGCGCGCACACGCGATATGATCCGCTCGAGTTTGACCTGCATGCATGCGGCCATTGCAAATCGAGAGGAGAGGCGAGCTTGGCTTCTGGCGGCGTTGGCCGCAGCCCCAATTGATTGGCCACACGCAGAGACACACGAATAAGAAGCCGCGAAAACAAAGACCAACTCGCCGGCCACAAATCGATCAAACTCGCACTCCAATCAAGGTTAAAACGGGCTCACCTGTTGCTCTTGAGCGCACTCGATATTGCCAACTTTCCGCTACTCACCTGGCCGCAAGCTACTTCTGACCGCCTGCCTCTTGTCTTCCTTGGCCGCTTGCTCTGGCTGCTTGAGCTGCCTCTTCTCTGAGCTTGAGCTGTTGCGCTTAGCGGGGATTTGAGCAGGTTAATTTCAGCTCTCCACTCTCTTGGGGCCAACTCTTGACTCTTGGCCCCAAACTCCCTCCGTTGCCGTCCCTCTGGCTTCGCAAGTTCAGCAACCACAGTCCAACTTTGCGCGCTTTCGGCCTCCAATGCGATGCTCACCTGTCGAGCGCTGTTCTGCAAATGGAGTGACGTAACGCGAGAGCCGTTTTCCCGTTCACCGTCGAGCGCAAAGTGGAGCCGCCAACAGGAAGGGATGCGCGAAACGCCGCTACACTGCAACTCTGGGCAAGCGCAGAGCGTGGGCTGAGCCTGTGCTTGCGTTGATCGCGCGACGGAGGCGCCACCTGTGGGGCCCGCGGGCAGTCGCCTCCGGGCAGTCCCATCTGCGGGCGCCATCCTCTCGATCGTCTGGAGGATCGTCAGGCTAGCCAGTGCGCGACCTTCGAGCGCCACTCCAAAGTTGTCCGCAACCTACCGGACTGACCAAGCGGCGCGTGCAGGAAGTATGCTGCAGTGGGCAGCTGAGGGCGGCCGAGGTGGCGAGAACGCGGCGCCGCTGGGCCAGCCGGACTTGTCGCCAAGCTCGAGAGGTGATAGCTTGCCTGTTGTCGGGCGAACAGGAAGAAAGCGGGCTGCTTTGTCAGGCGCAAAGTTGCCGCTTTCGGTAGGGCGCAAAGGGGCTCAAAATTGGCCGGATGGACAGGAGAATTGATTGTCGCACACTTGATTGCAGCGCACCTTGAATTTCGCCTGAGTTTAGTGTGCCGACAAGTCATGCGTTTAGCGCCCACTGGCCAGCGGCTGGCCATAGCTAACGGCCGCCCGTTTCCAGTCTTGTCCCCCCCCTCCGCAACTGCCGCTTACCTATTGTTGGCGCTCGAACAGGAAGCAAAAAAGTGTCCACTATAAATAAGTTTTTTCCTCACTTTCAAGCCACCAGTTGGAATAAGCAAGCTGCCGAGTGCAAACAAGCGCCTGCATCGGAGGCAAAACAGCAAGAACTTTAATTCGCAAGCTACCTTGAAGAGGCAGGTGAAGAAGATGGTCAAATTAGCCAAAAGCAGAGTGATTTATCGCCGGCGAGCGTTGCTAGTCTGCGCAGGGGGCCTCCTGGTTGGCCTCTACCTGTTGGGTGGGGCGCACTCGGTTGGGGCCGCGCAGGAGGAGGGGCCAGAGGTGGAGGGGCTAGCGGAGGCTGCCAGCGAGGAGCAGATGCAAGTGGCCGAGAGCAAGGGCGCAGGTGCTGGCGCTGGCGGCGCGGTCCTCTCGAAGGGCGGCTTCAAGAAGGGAGCAGCCGCTGGGTTCAAGGCGGGCGCAAAGGGGGCCGCCGGGTTTGGGGCGAAGGCGGGCAAGAAGGCCGGCTTTGCCAAGGGGGCGGCGGCCGCGGCGGCCGGATTCAAGAAGGGCGGCAAGAAGGGCGGCTTTGCGAGCGGCGCCGGATATGCGGCCAAGTTCGGCAAGAAGGGCGGCAAGTTTGGAAGCTTTGCAGCCGGACACAAGAAGGCCTTTGGAACAGTCAAGGCTTTCCATCACAACTCGGCCTTTAAGTTTGGCAAGGGGGGCGCGTTTGGGGCCGCGGGCGGCGCAAGCAAGGGTTTTGCTGCCAAGAAGGGCTTTGCGGGCGCAGCTGGAGCGGCCGGCTTCAAGAAGGGCGCCAAGGGTGGCGCAAAGGGCTTTGCGGCCGGGGGCGCAGCAAAGGCTGGTTTCAAGAAGGGTGCAGCCGGGAAGGCAGCCTTCAAGAAGGGTAAGGGCCTTTTCGGGGATTTTTCCCAAAATGGATCTGCACTCCTTTCCCTCCACCAATAGTGCCACCAAAACTAACCTACTCAAACCTCCTTTCCTCCGACAAACAGGCGGAGCTGCCGGCGCCAAGGCTGTCGTGTTGGCCGGCAAAGGCGCCAAGGGGGCTGGCATTGGCAGGTGAGCCTGCTCGCGTTGGCAGCCACAACTGCAAACCTGTTGACCATAAGCGCAAGCTTAAACAGCCCAAAGTGGCTGCAAACGGGCCACTCAATGTTGCAGCAACTGAGGGGACTAGAATCAGGAATCAGCAAACAAAGCCCCTTTCCCAGATTGACACTCGACAAACAGCTCAACAACTAACAGTGGCACTTCCACTCTTACTACTGCTCCAAGTACTAGACTCCAAAACTATCCAATACACACTTTTGGGCGCTCGGGCGTTTAATAAACCTCCATGAGCTCGAGCTCCCCCGATTATGTCAAAGTGCCTTTCCTATCCAGAGATTCGAGTCTGATTGAGTTTGTTCCAGGCTCCTGTTCGGGTTCGCTCTTGGAGACAGTTTGGGCGCCGAGTCGGGCGAGATTTGAAATGGACCCGCGCGCATCACTGAAGGTCTCTTGTAAGCGCGTAAACCTCATTCGGTCGGGGTCAATGTCGCGAACCAGAAATCCAAAGAGGAAGAAGAGCAGCATTACAAACAGATCGAGCCGAATCATCTTGAGCAGCTCAGCGTTTGACTGATCCGCAAGATCGCCCATCAATCTGGTTCCAAGTTGGGCCAGATTCTTCTTCTTGTGGCCAACAACGAGCGCCAAACTCTTGTAGACGAAAACTGAGCATAGGTGGCTTTTCGAGAGTTTGCTCTCGCTGGCCGCCCCTCGCGACTTGAAGCTCCCAAGGGGCGACATCTCGAGCGTTGCTTGGCCTCCAATGGCGCAGGCCAGGTAGAGTCCGCTAGGGGCCTGTTCATAGTTGGCCTTGCAAAACTCGAACGCCCCGCAGTTGGGGTCCTCCTCGCATAGGAGAGCACAACGAGCCAACGAAATCCCACCACCATCAACATCAAGCCTCTCGGCCCCATTTCTGCCAGCCTCCACTTGCTTGCTGTCGCCCTTTTCCTCGGGAGGGACAAAGTTTTGCAATACAAGCGTCTTTGCGCTTTCGGGCAAACGGCGCCGAGTTATCCTATGGAAGTCGGCCAGATAATTGCGCACGTAGTGCCAACAGAAGCTGCCGCGATCCATTTGCCATTCGTTCAGCAGCGTTGAGAGCAAACTATCCCCATTCGGCTGCGAGCTGGACAACTCGGCTGGATGGTCGCCCTTGATTTGGTCAGAGTGGTTGTTCTTGCTCACTAGGTGTCTGTTGTAAAGAACGCAGACGGAGCTCCTGTTGCTTGCTGAAATGGACTCGCAAAAGTCGTAGGATAAGCAAGTGGAGGAGGTCCCGTTGGACAGCCCGCCAACGCGGTTCAGGATGCATCCTGTCGCGCACTCCTCGGCCTCAGAGGCTGCAAACACCTCCAATGCTTTTGTGACGCCACTCAATCCAGTCAGCATCTTCAACTCAAGCCTCTCGAACTGGTCAGAGTAGGTGCGTTGCATGATTGCGCACTCAGTCTCCTCCCTGATCGCCAGGTTTGAGGCCGCAGAATCCGGCGCAGGCTCAGCCTGTTGCTGGTGTCCGGAGAGCAGCCGTAGATCAGAGTCGGCGAGGGTTGTTAGGATGCAAGGTTGTGATTCCGTGGCGCAATAGGAGAAGGAGGAGCAAAGAGTGTCGCCTAGGCACAAGTTTGCGCAATCCTCCAGCTCGAGTGTCTCCAAAATTATATAGCCGCCGCTATCAGAGAGATCGATATGATTTATGTCGCCATGATGCCTTAGAATTGGCTTTGTCTCAGCGAAGTTGAATCCACTGAAGGCAACCCTGAAGTTGACTAGCTGCGAATTACCTCGTTTGATGGCTCCCTGTTGCTTGTCCAGCGAGAAGAGGAACGGATTCGATTGTTCCACCACCAGGTCGGCCTGCAAGTTGTCGTATTTATATTGCACGAAAGTCGGGTTCAGCCTGACCAATTTGCTCGCCTTTGGGCCCAGTGGAAGCGCAATCTCGAGGGTGGGTTTCAGAGCGGCCAACTTGCTTGCGCTTGGTGAGTTTTCTATGGGATCGTCGCCGATGGAGAACATGGCCGCTCTGTCGGCAGGATCAGACTTGATTGAACGGACGACACTCTCCAAAACTTCCTCCAAACTCCAGCTACTCTTGCGCCAGGCGCTCGCCTGATCAAGTCGATCGGGCAAAACTCTATAGGCTACACAGTTCATCTCGAGTCCATGGAAGGAGCCGAAGGTGGCGTTGTTGTCATTTTGGAGTTTGGTGAGGCTTGCAAATACGTAGCATCTAAGTAGGTATTTGCAGTAAGCGTAAACCTGGCACTCGTACTCTTCGCAATACTCAGCGCAAGCTTGCTCGTCCTTGAGCAAAACTGACCTAGTGGCTTGGCGCAACCAGTGCAAATACTCTGTTTGCGTTGCCTTAGTTTCGCTCATATAATCTGAATCACTAAGTAGGTGAGCTCGGTCGAGCAAGTGGAGTTTAACCTGAGCAAAGTCGCCTCTAATTCGCACCTCAATGGAGGGCAGTCGATGGAGCGGAATCGAGTAGGCCATTCTAAAATGGGACGCCAAAGCAGAGCGAATCATCTCGTTGGCCGAGCTTGCCTCGCTCAAAGCAAGCAAATCTCGGCCGAGCGAGTACTCCAACTCCAAATGGGCAGATTGTTTTGCGCCCAACTTGCACGCGCTCAAATCGATGAGGTGACGCGAGCTTGCCCAAGGCCGGAAGTGCTCCTGGTGCAACAGGTTCAAATCAATTTGGAACAAGAGTTTTGAGATGGTTTTGTCGAAGAACATTAGCGAGCTCGACTTTGGTCGCCAGCCTCCCTGGCCGAGCGAGTAATTGAACCTTGTGACCAATCTAACCTGACCGAGGGCGAGAATCTCGTCACCCTTGTAGATGCAAAGCTTATCGTGCGCTGGCATCTCGTAATCGAGCTCATAGTTGCCCGCTTCAAGTTCCCTAAAATCTACCAACTGTCCATAATTCTTTCTATCCTGTAAGCTGAAGGTTAACAACTTCAGACCGTTTGCATTGAGTCCCAAAGTGAACTGATCGCTCAGTTGGACCTCTACGGCATCAGTACGACAAACACTGTCCAGTTCAACCTGCTTCACTCTGCTCCCGGCCATCAGGTTGCTCCCAAAGCCCTTTGGCTGCTCGCAACTCTGTCCGTGAACAACATGCTTTCGCATACTCTTGAAGTCCCAAACTGTCAACGAGGCTCGCTTTGACTTGGATCCATTCCTACTCAAGCGCGAAACAAACGAAATTGTTTTATCGAACTCATCGCGAATCATAATCAAGGAGCTCGATTGGACGCGCGGTTTTGTCATGGAATCCAGAGGCTCAGGTACAGAGAGGTGATTTCGGTGCTGAATTTGGTCCATCGATTGGATGTCCGTTGTGACACTTATCTCAAGCGAGTATTTCATTTGCCCGGATTGAACAGAGTTGGACTCTTTCAGCTCAATTGGAGGAGGAAGTGACTGACGACACGAGTAGCCTTGAGGCAAACGGACGAGATCCAGCGCAAAGTTGTGGCTAACTTTGAGCAAGGTCAACTGGGCTATTGTTTTGCCATGCTCAATATTTGACTGACTCGTAGTCAAAAACTTGATTTGAAGTCCGGCCAAGTTTTCCAACGTGAAGCTGGACTCTACATTTGGCCTGAAAAAGGAGAATTCCAATTGGTGGCCAGTTTTCAGGTACAATTGCCAGTTAAATCTGCTCTTGTCTCCTGAATCCACTTTCTTGATTGAGTCTGCTTGTCTCTGCGCAACATGGGCGAGCAGGGCGGCTAAACCATGGAAAATGCAACCAGTTTGGTGGGAACTACACGAGTAGGTGAGTAAGTTCTCGAAATCCTTCGTCAGCAAGCTCGCGAAAACTCCATTGTTGATTGGCGAGTCAAGTTTCGCGCTCGCCGAAACGCAAATGAAGGGTCGCAACCAGAAGGCCTCCTGTTTGTCGGCGCCCACAAGCCAGTAGAAGAAATTGTTTCTGTCTAGCTCCTTTTGCGACTCAGAACCGTCAAAGAGGAGTCGGCCAGCGCTGAGTTTGAACGAGAACGATTCATCAACTAGAGCTGATCTGGCCGACGACTTGTTGATTTGAACTTAGTTGTTTGCCAGTGGGCCACGTGGAAGACTTGATTTCAGCTCTCACTCACCTTGACACCCGAATCCAAGGCATTTATTTCGTATTGGAACCTAAACTGAGGCTTCCCGACCAGAAGCTCGAAGATGTTTGGAAAGGAGTCTGCGCATGGTTGTTAGAGAAAATCAGCCAACTGAACTATGAGCTGTCTCGCCTGACTGTTGCGTCTCTCGACTGACCATTGGCGGAAACGGGAGAGAATAGGAGGCCAAGTAAAAACAGAGGCAGCTTGAGGGAAAACTTCATTGTTTACTCTTGAAGCTGAAACTGGAAACTCTTTGAAGCGATGAAAGTGGATTAGGAGGATTGGTTGAAACACGAGAGCCGCGTTGGTCTCAAGCTGGGCGCCGATTTCGTTGCAGACGAAGGCCTCCCGCCGAGGTGGAAGTTGGCCAGATTGAGCTAGGCGATAGGAGCAGAGAGGCGACACTAGTGGGTGGATGAGAGTTCTAATGGTTTTATTTGTGTTCACGCTCTTAGACAGAAGGTGTAGCTTAGGCTAGCGTGGCCAGCGCCAGCCGGGCGAGCTCCCTGGCGGCCAAGGCCTCGTCCGGCTCTGGAGTGGAGATCGTGGGCGAGTTCGGCGAGGCGCTCGAGGAGCGGAAGTGGGAGGAGGCGGGTGTGGAGGCGGCCGAGCTTGGCTGGGGCGGCGGCGGCGCCGCCAGTGAGGAGCTTGTTGTATCACGTTGGGGCGAGAGGCGGGGGTTGGCGCCGCGCCGATGCTTCATGTTAAAATGGTTCACCACTCGAACCAGGGTCGACTGCTCGTTGGCCTTCTTGATCTTGGCAAAACAGTGCGGACAGTAGCCCTCCTTCTGCATTACATCCTCCCTGCCTGGATGGCCCCAAAGACAGTAGAGGATGAGCAAAAATTGTCGGGTTCCTCTAATTCCAAGCGGCTTTCGCTTGCTTGCGCCACCAAAGTCGGCGCGCCCGCCCGACGCATCGCGCCTGAGATCCTCAAACTTTTTAATGTCGGCCAAGGGAATGTCCTTGGGCAGGTCGTTCACGTCCCACTTGGCCTTGATCCTGAGCTCCGTGTCTAGATCGCGCCATCGCTCAATCATTGCAAGCACCTCGGAGGTTGGCCTGTGATCGCTGAATTTGGAGCCAAGGATGCAGGCGCACTCGCCTAGCTCTGAACCCTTGAGCCGGTGATAGTTGTCTGGCCTAGCAAGCATCCTCTGTCTCTCCTCCACCTCGGCAGGTGTTGGTTCGTCGAATTCGCCCTTGTACCTCTTGCCGCTGCCACCAGATGGCGCCTGGAGCGGGCGCTTGGAGGCGCCGCCGCCGCCAAGAGTGATGGGCGAGCACTGGCCGCTAGCGGGCCGCTCTGGGTTTGTTGTTGTTGTGGCTGCGGCTGTGGCTGCTGCGGCGGCGGTAGCAGCGGCTGGGCTGCAGCCGCCGCCAGTGTTGTTGGTTTCGTTGCTATTGCTGGCGCTGTCCTGGTTGCGGTCGGCGGCCGCTGGACACGGGCGCCAGTCTTGATCCGGCTGCTGGTCGGCGCGGGCCAGCTGCAGCTGGTGTTGCTGCTGTTGCTGGTACTCGCTGAGCTTCATCTTCTTCGGGTTGAATGGGCGCCGGTCGGGGCTGCTCGCCGGTCGCTGCCGCTGCTGCTGCTGCTGGCCGGCGGGCGCGGTGCGCAGGTCTAGCGCGAGCTGATGCTGCTGCTGCTGGGCCAGCTGGTGCTGGCGGGCGAGAGCAGCGTTGAGCTTGTGTTGGAGGTGAATGGTTTGCAGTCTACTCTCAAGCAGGTGCTGGGTTCTGTTCAGCTGGCGCATGAGCTCCCCGTCGGCGTGCAAGCACTGCAACTCGAGCTCGCTCAGCGACGCCAGTCTTGCCACCAGGTTGGCCATGCTGGCGCCGCAATGGCCGGCCGAGTTGGCCCCGGCCACAGCGGCCGCCGCCGCCGGCTCGGCCATTTGCCACTGGACTTGCACGAGTTGCGGGCGGCCAGCGGGCGAGCTTGGCGCCAGTTGGAGGCCGCCGGCGCAATCAAGCAGCAGCGGCTGAGGGGCCGCCAGCGCCTGCTGCAGGCCGAGCGGCCAGGCAGCCTGAAGAGGGTCGAAGTGAATCTTGGCTTCGGTTTGGACTTCCGCTCGAGCTTTGTGCGGCGGGCGGGCGAGCTAGCTTTTGGTCTTGCAGCGATGGTCTTGAGTGTTGCCGACTTGGAGCGGCTTTGGTTTAGTTTGGCTGGTGGCGGCGCGCTGGCTGCGTTGGCTCGAGTGAGTGGGCCAACCAAAGCCGCGGACTGAGAGCCAGAGCTCAAACTCTGCCTTAGTTCGGGCGGGCGGCCGGCCGAGAGTTTGCGCGAGGAGCCGCCCGTGTGTTGTGCGCAGTTGCAGCTGCGCCGAGCGCGGCGGGTTGGGCGCGGCGCCAGCTAGTGGGCGGGTCGGGCTTCAAGCGAGCGGGACGGCGGAGAATGTGCCCGCGGGCTCTCCAGCGCGCGTGCGGGCGGGCGGCCGTCTCTGTTGTGGCGCCGCCGCCGCTGCTGTTGTCGTTGTTGCTGTCGTCGTCGGCGGCGGCGGCGGCGGCTCGCTCCTGGCGCCAGCTCACTCTGCTCGGCTGCCACTGTCGCTGCTGCTGTCGCTGCTGCTGCTGCTGCTGCTGCCGCCGCCGCCGCCGGGCTTGCAGCGCCGGCGCGACAACAACAAATTCCAGCACAACTTGTTGGCAGGTCAGCTGGCCGCCGGCGGCTGGCAGGCGCCAATCGCGCGCCAAAGTGCACAAGCGAGCCGAGGGGAGCCGCTCGCCGTGTTGGCTCGCCCATTGAGCGCCTCTCTCGCTCTTTGCGCCAGCCGCCAGCCGGCCCAGTTGCGTCTGGCGTGTTGGCCGCGAGCGCCGCCAGCCTGGCAGGCGAGCGAGCGCTGGGGGTAAAAAGAGGACTCTCGTCAGCTCTGCTCGGCTCGGGCGCAGACTCAAATGGCAACAGCGGCAGCGGCAACAACAACAACAACTATCAATGTTGTTTTTGTTGTCGTCGTCGTCGTCGGGTGACGGGCGGCGCTGGCTGGCCGGGCGCAGCGCCAACAAGGCTGCCGCTGCCGCTGCCGCTGCCGCCGCCGCCGCCGCCCGAGCGCCAGCGACAACAAAAACACTCTGGAGGAGCAAGTTGCAATAAAGTTGCCGCTTGCGGGATGAGTTGTCGCGGGCGCTGGCAGCCAGCCAGCCGGCCGGCAAGCTCACGCCAACCACCAGCCGGGCGCCTCCATCCGCGGGCCCGGCAAGGGCGGCCGCTCGCATCTCGCCAGCCAGCCAGCCAGCCAGCCATTAGGCGGCCGTCTTGCCGGCTAACAAGCGGCGCCCAAGTCGCCCTTTGTCGGCCGCGGAACAACAACACAGCAGCGGCGCAAGGAGCGGGCGAAAGTCGAGGCAACAGCAGCGAGTTGTGTGTGTGCGAGCGAGCGGGCGAGCTGGCGCGTCGCTCGCTATGTGAGTTTATTTAGCTCGGCCGAGTTGGCGCTCGGTCGCCATTGTCTTCTCTTTCACGCTCTCGCCCTCGCTCTCGCTCTCACCCGCCGAAGGCCCAAAACAGGCCCGCGCGCACTCACGTCAACGGCAGCCGGTCGCTAGGCGCTCTCGTGTCGCCGCCTCCGCTTCTGGCGGCGCGGACGCCAATCAGCCGGCGACAGCTGACACCGGGCCCGCGGCAGCGCCCCCTCGCGGCCGCCCTCAGTCTGGGCGAGCCGGCCGGCCGGCTCACTTGTTGGCCGGCTCCTCCGCGGGCGCCAGCCGCTCGCACCTGAGCTCGGCCAGGCGCAGCTCGAGCCTGCTAAGGCGCAGCAGAAGCACTAGCTGCAACGCGAGCAACGACACCACCAGCACGGCCAGCGCCAGGCCAACCAGCCGCCAGTGCGCCCCCTCCCCCGCCAACAGGCCACCCAGCGAGTCGAGCCAGCTCCAGCTCCTCTTGGCCCGCTCGCTTCCGCTTCCGCCCGCCGCCGCCGCCGCCGCCTGGCTCCTGCGCGCGCACTCCAAGTCGCTGAAGCTCCTCGCTGGCGAGCAGCTCGGCCGCGCGCCCATTGGCGCCCACTCGTCTGGCTCGCTCGCCGCAGCCGCCGACTCGCCGCCAGACATGATCATCACCATTGACTCGTTGTCCTCCAACGAGTTCAGGCTCTCACCCTCCTCCATTGCGCTCGTCTCCGCTGAATCGGGCCCCTCGGCGCCACTAGGTTGAATATAGTAGCGGTAGATACTCTTCAGCTTCTCCTCCTTCAGCTTTGACTTTGCGCGCACCAACGAGCGGCGCCTCTGCTGCTGGCCCACGGCCTTGTTCGCGTCGCGCGATTGCAGCCCCGCGCCAGTGGCGCCCTCTGCCGGCTCTCTCGGACACTGTGCGCGGCCACCCTCCCTGCGCTCGCTCTCCGAGGCGCTCGTCGCCGCCCCGCTCCCCGCAAAGCCCACTTCCGTTTCCGTTCGCACCTCAGACTCAGTCTCGCTGACGGTCAATTCGAGCCGGCTCAAGCCGCTTTTTCTGCGCTTCTGTTGCTGTTGCTGCTGCTGCTGCTGCTGTTGCTTGCGCCTCAGCCGTCGGGTCCGTCTGACTGGCGATTGCTCGCCCGTTTGCGCTATGTACTCCTTGATGCAGCTTGTAAGGTCGCCTATGAAGTCGCTCACGCCCTGTATACACTGGCGCTCAATCATTGGCTTGACCATTGCAAGGCGCCAATTGTGCTTTGCCTTGTCGAAGTTGACAAAACTGTGAACCAACATGCGGCTCCTGTTGATGGCGCCGGCACGCGTTAAACAATAAACAAGATCAACGGTGAACGTCTCTCCGTAGGGGACACCTGAGTTTAGTGTCTGCGACTTGAGCACGTAAACGCCCGGCTTCACCTGACAGAAGCTCTGTCGCTCCTCAACTTGAACCTGTTTTGCCCAAACGTGATTTAAATTCATCGAGTAATTCAATTGGCGCTCCTGTTCGTTTGGCATCAGTTGATAACCGAGCTGGGCGGCGCCATCGCAAGCTCGCGCTAGAGTTGGCGCCGAATTGGACCTGTCGCAGGCGTCTGATTCGTTCGAGATCCTCTTCCAGCTGCTAATTGTGGTCCCAATCATTCCTCGCCTGAGCATGTAGGTGCGCATGAACTTTGAGTTTGTAAATATAAGCGTGAATAGGGTGTCAACATTTGTTTCAAACTCTAGGTCCGCAATCAGCTGACCTTGGTGCTCGCGGCAGTCGCACTCACTCGTCCATCCGGAAAGGTCGCCCTGCTCGTCCATCGCGCACCCCGCCAGCCTCTCCTCCCTTCCGGCGCTGGAGTTTGCGGGCGCAAAACTAGTGGGTTGCTTGGGGCCACAGTCTTGGGTGTCGTTAAAATCTCGCCCTCTTAGCCCATCGAGGCTAGAACTGTCCAGAGCGGATGGTGTATCCAGCACAACTGCACTGCTCGCCACAGGTGAGCAGCTGTCCAGCTGAAGCTCCTCCAGCTGGCTTACAAGCGGCCGCTTGATTGCGCCCTCTGGTCTCATATCAACCGGCTTATCACGCGGCTCGCCAATTCTGTAATCATGGACGAGATCGTTGGGATAAGTTTGAGTATTATTTTCAAACTCGCGCTGAGAACCAATAATGTTGGCCTCCGGCTCCTCGAAAACAGTAGGACTATGCGGGACGGCCGAAGAGAGCCGATCGACGTCTTCTCCAAGACTGTTTTGAACTTCCTCGTTGTTGTTGTTTTTGTCTGGGGTTAAAAATTCATCCTGTTCCTCTGTTTGGGGGCTATCGTTCTCTGAGAGCTCGCCTGCGTCAATTGGAGCACCTGGCGACGGACTCACCGCTTCTGGACTATCCAGGATGCCGAGCTCCTCGTTGTCGCTCATGCCGAGATCTTTGCCGTAGCTAAAATGAACCAAGTTTCTAATCTCCTGCGCTGTTATCCTTTCGTTCATGAGACTATTTTGCCAAACTCGCAACATCATGATGTAACTCTTGTCGCGGGCAACAAAGGATGCAAACACATGCTTCTCGCCGCTCGTTGTCAAAAGTTGTATTGCATTTGGTATGAATCTTGCGGTGTTTGCTTTAATTATACCAGAGATATCCCTAAATCTAATAACAAGCTTTGTAATCCAGGTGAACAAATTTGAATAAAAGGCAACGTAATTCACCGACACATAAACGCGACCTTGAATTAGTATTTCGCGGTGTAAAGCGCAAGCATAATCTGCAATCAAGCGCTCATTTTTGGGTATTTTATCACAGAAAAGTTTATGAAATTCGTCAGATCGCGACTTGTAGCTTGGATTCAATAGGTTTCGCCAGGAGGATCTCCGCTTACTTGACTTGTTACTCCCTGGACTGGTATCACTCTTTTGTTTCTTTGAACTCGCCTTCTCGGGTTCAGTCTGTTTAAGAGTTGGCGATCCAACTATGGAAACGATAACATTGGATAGCGGCGATGAAGATGACGAGAGGGAGCCATTTCGGCGATTTGCCAGTCCAAATTGGCTAACCTCGATTGGCTTGGCAGTTGGACTAATATGGTCAGTGCGAGTTTGGCGGCCAGTTTCAGTGACTAGATTCGAGCGGTCCACTTCAAATGATTGCTCATGCTTTGGAGTCATCGTGCTCGCGCTTTGAATGATATGACTAGCTGGCTGGCCTGTGATGTGAGCCTATTGATGTTTGCCAAGCATTAAAACTGTTTATCACTGGCAGCATATCACTATTGGTCTTGCTGTGTTTAGTTTGAGGGATACTGGAGCTTGTTTGTTTCGAGTATGACGGGTAAGAGTATGATTGTTGTAATAGAAATAATTTCGATCTAGTTTATCGTCACAACGATGGAGGTAAAGATGGTGGTTGTAATGGTGATGATGATGGCGGTGGTCGTGGTCGTGTGAAGGTTTATTGGGTTGCCGGTGATCTTGAACCAATGAATGAATGAAGGAAGGAATAAAAACAATCGAACCGTTCTTGACTGAAACAGGATAGTTGCGCTTCAATTTGGCGCATAGATAGCTAACTCAGCTTAAAACTAACCGACCACAATTTGATTGCAACATGTTGCCGAATAGCATTTGTAAACATTGAGCTCACAGTTGGAGTCGGAATGATATCAATCTTGCCTCGTAGAGTCGACTCTGTCCATCAGACTCAAGCTCAGACCTTCATTTAGGCATTCATGCAAGCAAGTGGCGGCAGCAGCAACGGCGACGCCGACGACGGCATCAACAGTAACAACGATACTAGTTGAACAACTATCCGCCGCTGATCTCAACAGGAGATCCGTAGGTCTTGCAGTGGTTGGTCGAAGGCCAGACAGAGCGGCAATTTCAACACGGATGGGGGAGCCAGAGATCGCTTAATGATCAGAAGCTTTTATTTTTTCAATATCTGATGGCGTTTCACTCTCCTCAATAGCGATTTTGCCTGAGATCCCACTTTTATATGCTCATTCACATTACTTGTCCAATACAATCTGACGAAGGCAGCCAGTTTGGCTCATTTTTGGAGATCAAATCTCTGGACTTTTGACATTTAGACGACGATAATTTGCAGATTCCTCACTAGACGCAGGATATCCGCCAACAAAATTTGTCATTATGCCACAAACTTGATTGAAAGAACCTGTGCTGTGTTGTGTGATCTAGCCCATAATAAAACACATCCAGTCTCATTGAAGCGGTGATCTCGGAACCATAAGGCGGTGAAAACTAATTGAAGGCACGTAACTAGAGCATTTGAGCCGAACATTACTCACTAGTTCTCGTCACATATCACTAACTTCGTATCAAACTCATACCCCCTCTGCTTCTCCACCAATTTTGTTTCGAGTGTCAATTTTGCACCATGGCCAGGCTTCTCTTTCACTTCACCTGGCGAGAGGTCCAAGCTTTGCTGCTGATTAGCGTTCGTGATATTTGTTGTATTTAGCGAGGATAACGATGATGCGTATGAATGATTTGATGAGCACTCTTTGATGGGACTCAAAGCAGATGAGCTCGAGTAGGCGGCTGCTAGATTGTTCGGATTAAACAGGAGCTTGAGAAAATTTGGCGGCTTCAGATGTGTGGTTGATTGAAGATCTGCACTTGTTGCCAATATCTGAACTTTGTTTTGTTGACGATCGGAACATTTACAATCAATACCTATGGTGAACTCTCCAGTTTTAACCTTATCAATATCGTTCATTGTTAAAGAGTTGCGAATCTTTCGATTTCTTGCAATCTTTTCGCCGCTTACTTGATTTATATGGAGGAAATTGTTTGTGGGGAAATGGCCTTGATCTTCATTGTCATCAGCGCTGCCTCTTCTTAACAGAGCAATCCGACACGGATCCTGCCCAAACTCTCTACAGTCTGTGGAGCACCCATAACTAGCATCTTTGCACCAATCGTTCTGCTCACCCTCAATCAACTTGTTAGCGTTGAGACGAACTGACGAACCTAACAGCTTGGTAAGATTCTGTTTGAGCCGTTTGCACCAGCTCTCAGATAAACGAGCTCTCTGATGCTTTGTTACTGGTAGGTGTGTCTCGTTATCCGAACCCACATTGTTCTCAGTCCTAAAGCTCGAATTTCCATCAAGTTGCTCTTTTTCATCATACAAAGTTGCAGTGGCCCCAATTTGTTGACCCTGCTGATCCAATTCAGCTGCTGTGATTACAACTCGAAATTCACTAGTCGATAGGCTGCTCAATCTATCCTCATTTTCAGCCTGACAATCTGTCGAGTTTGCGCTCACCTTGGATTCGATTCGTCCATCGAGGCACGAGCCTCCTAATTGGTTAGCAACAGAAGATGCATGGTTGATTTCGGATAAGTCCCTGGGATTCCATTGCGAAAAGCTCTTCGCTCTGATGAAAGAGTCCTTTTGATCTCTCAGGACAATCTCAGATGCAGTCATATCAGTTGGATGAATTTTGATTGTATCCTTTATCGAACACTCAACTGGGGCATTAGGTTCGGGTCTCGCAATGACAATCTGTTGGTTCTCGGTAGCTGATTCGTTAGTATGCCTTCTAGTGCGCCCATTCTGATCCAACAAGGATGTGGTTGAACTTGTCATGAAAGACTTATTGCTACCTGCCAAGGATGAACCCAGGCTTGCTGTTTGGGGCGAACCATGGACACCTGGCGAGGGCGCTTTAAAAGGGTGTTGATCTGCTGCTGTCCCATGTGAATTGTTGCGATCGCCGATCAAAAAACGTATTGAATTATTGGCATGTGTTTTCGTCTTGATCACTGTTCTAAGAGGATATGAGTTCACGAATTCGTCACTCGAACTTCTTTGCAAGACTTCATTTCGAGCTTTGGATATTATTGATGCTTTGTGGCTGATCGATCTGCATGTTTCATGTCTTTGCCCATTAAAGCTAGAACATCGTCTGAAAACTCTAGAGGAACTCTCACTAGCTGCCTGACAGTTGGGGCAGACGTTGGCACAGTTGTTGTAATAGAAAGATCCATTAACAAAGGAAGAGTCTCTAGATCGAACAGAGGATATCGATCTTCGGCGCTGATTGATCTCAATTGAAGCTTGTCTCCTACTGATATAACGTTTCAGAAACATCCTTATAGTTCCTCTTAAGGATCTGGATCGTATACCATAAAGCCAACCGTTGAGTGGTACCATGCTGAGGAACAAGATCCTGCACAGACAAGACAACCAGATTGAACTAATTTGAAGATATGATTGGGCAGTGTTGTGCGTATCATTTGTGCTGCTGTTGCTGAAACTTGATGGCAGAATTGTATCCGGTTTTACGGCAAAAATCAACCCGATCAGTGTATAAATATCGCGCTCATTTCTACCTGAATCTGCACTCCTCAGCAAAGCTAAGTACTGATTTGAGTTGCTTGGGGAGTTTAGCCGGATAATTTGGGCTATTGTAATCAACAAGTAGTGGGGCAGTGTGAATATCAGCATGGTCAGTATAAGCCAAATGACGACGTTAAAAGCAGCCGACTTAGTTCCGATTGTAAAAGGGAGACGATTTTGCGAATGGCTATACATGATAGGGGCGCTAGAGAGGGGCGGACTGTAGTATGAGGCGCCGTCGAGTAGTTTTGTTGAGTATTTTGTTGGATTATAGCTATCCAAGTGTTTGATGGAAGTGTTTAGGGACAGGTAGGATGACTTTTTGGCATAGGATATAGCGCCTGATGTTTCAACACTGCTTCGAGAGGCAGCTGATTCGTGTAGATAGGAAACGTTTTGATTGGAGTGATGAGTGCTTGTTGTAAGATTTCCTAGTGAGCAGGATGAGGACTTTTTCAATGGCCTCTGATGAACTCCCGATGAAAGCTCTTGGATGGCCACGCCAGCGAACGACAGCCCAGCCATCTTCAATTGGTTGATTATGCTACCTGAATCATATCTTATGTGTTCGAATGCGCTCATCGAGGGATATTCAGAGGATGAACCGTGGTAGGCATCAAGTTCTCTTTGGGGGCTGAATCGATCGTCAGCTTGGGAGACAGCAGAGCCTCTTCTTCGAGTCAAGTCTTGCTTGTTGTCCGATATCTTTCTCTTGACTCTACATCTACGCACACGGTATGAGTTTAAGGAGGGAGAGCCACAATTGGCTATTATATTGTGTCCATACTGAGATTGCTTGTTTGATTCTTTGTTTCGAACAACATGGCGTTCGCTCAACGGTGAACTCGTGCGATTCTCATCATTCAATTTCGTTACAAACCTGAAAGATTCATCACGATTCATGAGTCTCTTCGGCCTATCATATATGACATCTGGGTTTCGTCCATTTTTGCCGTCACAATCAATCCCATTGATTCTATCGCAGTCACAATGTCTTGTACTCGAACAATTTTGGGCCACTCCTCCATCCTCATTTAAGGTCGATATATTTTGTCTGCTATTCGAACGCGCGAAACCAAACTTGGCTAGTTTAGCTAGGAGTAGTGAAGTGACCGATCCGATATCGCTCTTTTCATCGCTGTTCGCCCCCCGAAGCTGATGACGGTTATTTTGAAGATTTGAGGCTGAAGTTGCAATGTTACTTCCCGAACTTATCGATAAACGCCGCTCATGCACTTTGACGATACGATAGATGCTTATATTGCAAATTGTTATGACTATCAGAGGTACCAATACAATTATCACAAAACTCAACAATGAATAGGCTAACTGCAGAGCTATGTAAACCCTTCCATCCCAGTTCATTCCAACATTACGAGTGGTATCGATCAAAGACTCTGACCCATCGTTTTGCCAATTTGATCTCGCTATCATATCTACCAACACTGCTAAAAGTTTCACCATCGAGCTATGGCTAACTCCTCTAGTCTCGTCCTGAAACTCATCATCCAATTTCTCATTTGTTTCCTTAGAGTCTCCTGGATCGTCATCTAGCTGCGTTGAATGCCGATTGGGATGACTAGCGATATCGTTGAAGTTCAATTCTGAGCTAGAACTATATGGCACAGTGAAAATACAGCGAGCGGCTCCATTTCTATGATCATCATCGGGGTGTACAAAATTTCCGTTCGCAATCAGGGTCTCACGAGCATCAGACTCCAGTCTAGTTGCTCTCTCGCTCTCAAAATACGATCCCGATGCCATCGAAACGCCATAAGGATACTGAGTGAATGGATTGATTTGGCCCAATAAGCCGGGTAAGAGCAGGTTGAATAGGATTGAGGCGGACCAAGAAACTATGAAGAAAGTCCTAGTTCGTGCGGCATGGAGCGACCTGAGATATTGCAGAGGATGAGCTATGGCACAGTACCTGTCATAAGCGAGAACTGCAACTGTCCAAATGTGTACAGATACAATCACATTTATGAACATGGGAAGTGAACGTGGAGCTAGACTTTTGAAATAGTTATAGCCGGCGTGTAAGTGCATCGAAGAGTAGTTGATCGCCTCATTAAACTCTGGCTCTTGTTGGTCCGGAGATAAACGCTGCGTATCTCCTGAGCTATCGTCCCAAAGTTGACAATTCGAATGGGCAACGAATATAGTCTCAACCGAATCACTCAAGTCAATGAATCTCGACACCTCGTTTTGTCTGTAACTAATATAGAGGAGTCCCTTTGCTTGGTAGCTTGAATGCTCCAGAGACTTCTTCTTGAACATCAGTATCAAGGCTGGATCATTTCGTTGCGCTGATTCCTCTTTTAGGTTCAAGATATCGTGAGTTAATTTCCCGCTCTCGTTTAGCGTATCTATCCTTATTGGCTTTTGTCTTGAGACGTTCGTTTTGTCTGTCTCGGTGCAAAGTAGCCTGTCAGGGTCGATAGGAATCGGAGGCAGGAAGGTGGACAGAGGCGACGAAGTATGTGAGAAAACGTCGCTGATTAAGTTCCCAATACGGCGTCCATTGTTAAGCTCAAATACGTTTGACGTTGGAGGCGTTCGAATGTGTTCGAATCCGTTCTTGATTTTTATGCTATCAAACAGAACATAACTGGCAAATAAGAGGCCAGTTATTGTCAGCTGAAATAATAGCAAATTATTGTGGCCGGGGTTGCAATTGCGAACGAGTGAGCTACGTCTCTGATTAGTTCGGAATACTATGATCATTATTATGAATAAGTTGATTAAAACTCCGCAGATGGACAAAAGTGAGCTGATTGATACATAGGTTAAATTAACCAAGCTATAATCAACTGGGTTGCAATCGTTCGCAGACCTGTTGTTTGTGCTTGAATAATCCACCTCAAGCGATAGGATGCTTTTGCTTGCCTGGTTGATTAAATTGTTCTTATCTATAATTTCCGATTCAAACAACGATTTAGATGCTGTTTGGTCCGTTCTATTGGAGCCTCTATGGGAATCAGCGCCCATTGGGTGTGATAATATTTTGGCGCGCGTCCACTCTATAAAGCAGGCATCGTATATGTGCTTATGTTTGAGGCTAGGTTCTTGTGCATTATCTGCGTGGGCTTCGTATGTTCTTGTAACGTTTCTGCACTCCACAACCGGCAATGCTAGGAAGGTTTCGTTGACCAACCTGAGCATCAAGTTTATGACTAAATTAGAGCCACCTTCGACTCTCTTAGAATCATCCTGCCTCGAGCCAACACGGGCTGGTAGGCTCTGATTGCACAAGCTAGCCAGATAAGAGGCCGAATCTCGCAAGATGCTCGTCGTCATTTTGGGCCTTTCTCTCAATTGATCGATCATGGGTATTTCGTTTAAAGGGTTATTCCAAATAACGACTTGTGTGTCAACGAACGCCGGCAATGAACATTTGAGATGGAATACAACAATAGTGATGAGCACGCACTTGGAACACTAGATTATCAGGCCAGAAGTAGAAGTTTTGCGTGGATAGTGGCATGGTTAGTAGGTTGGCCTTCGTTCTTTGACATGATAGGAGTTTAGCGTGTAGGTAGCAGAGTTGCATTTGCACAAGTTGAAGGGAACCAGTGAATCAATATAAATTTGGATCGTCGGCTGGCTGGCTGGCTGGCGCCAGGAAAGGGGCTCCGCTGGCAACGGTCCAATGTGAGCAGCGTAAACAGCAACAGTTATTCATTTGCCGCTATGCCGCTAAAAATACAATCAGAGCTTGTAATAGCAAGCATGATTGCGTAAAAATTCAAGGTTGGAATTCGGCGAGAGGTTCCGCGCGAAACGTTCGCCAACACGGAGTTTCTGGGTAAATCTCGGGCAAATGATTGTTACAATGCGCGACCTCGAGCATGGTCAGTTGCATTGTCAATGGCGGGACCGATCTCAGGTTAAGGAAACTAAAGCGTCACTCGTGTGCACCCATCTAGCCAGCCTCTCCCCTCCTCCGCTATAAACCGTTATCTCCACTTACCTGCTCCAGAATTCAGAGAGCTACCGATTGCTGTAATTATTTGTTGTGTGACGTTAAACGCAATTGCTTAGACATGTGTCTGTTCTAATGGGAGTTTTGGCTGACTCTTGCTTAGCTGGATGAATAATTCATTCAACTTGGGTTCACCTCTAACAAGGATGAACGTGCGGATGGCGAGACCAAGAGAAAGCCGCCGGTGGCCCACGATCGGTATGGGTCAGGCTGGCCGCCAATGCCGACCATCGCTCGCTAGTCCACGTTTCTATCTTGCTGGATGTGAGGTTTGCTCCCATCTAATGTTAACTTGCTCAGTCTCTCCCAACAACTGGCCTCCGAGATGGTGTCCGTGGGGCCGGCGCGCATGCGTAGCCGCGCTGGTCATGGGCGAGGAGAGCCGAGCTCTGGTGAAAGACAACTTGTCTGACACTTGCTCCATTGGAACAAGTGTCAGGCAACGACTATACGCGCTTGCTTGCCCAGTTAGAAGTTCAAGTTCGTTGTTTTTATCAAGGTCAGACAGTTGTTTGTATTGAATATGGATCCACCTGGCTCGTCCAGAGTGCGAAAGGAGGGGGCCACCAAGTTGAATGAGGTCGCGGCCGTAAATCATCGGCTTGTCCGATCCACGGAACTCTCGAATGGGCCCTTCGTTATTGTTGTTGTCGTTGGCTAGCGTTGGTTAGTTTGGAAAAAGGAGCTCGAACATACGAGAATACCTCGCGCCTGATTTCCTCAATCGCTCGGCTGGCCCCGCTTATGCTGGCTCCCACCTTTGCGAAACAATCCTCTCCTCGTATCAAAGTTGAGCCACCACCATCTCATTGGATTGGTAGGCCAACAAATCGCACATTCAATTTAAAACTAAACCTGCAGGTACCTTGGAAATGAGTTTAAATGCTTTAAACTTGCTCATGTGGCCCCAGGTAACTCGAACGCAACAACAACACAAGGGAACAAGGTGAGCGACAGTTGAGCCAGCTTTGCTTGTTCCAGACGAACCCATGCTAACTGAGCGGCGGCGCCAGCCTCTTTGGCTCGATGCTGTCCCTGGAAGGACGTGCAACTTGACGATAAACATCCACCGGCGAATTGGAAGGCCCGTTCGTGACATGGGCGCCAATCGGCGACTCTCAGAAAGCGTTGCATTGCCCTCGCTTTTTCGACGAGACTGCCTTTTTGGGGTGGCGATGACGAGGATGATTATGATAACAACAATACTCACTAGTCTTTGGCAACCAAGCCTCCAAGTGTAGGAGCATAAAATGGAAGCAGACAGACTGGCCATCTGGCAAATGGCGTCAATCCGACGACAAAAGTTTCAAATTTCGGCCGAACATTCGCGCATAGTGGAGAGGCTAGAATGTTTTGAGGGATTGCAAGGTTGGACCTTTTTGGTGTTGGTCACTGGAGGCTCCGGATAAGCTCGCCGCTGCTGGAGCAACGTGGTTGAAGTGGAACTGCTTCAAACCCTTGCACGTATGCAACTTTGCCCCGCTTACTGATTTGATTATGCCAACATTCGCCTACTAACCAGCCAAACATTCACTCCATTCCCCTGAACTCTCCTGTCCAACATCCATTATATCATCCCAGTTGTCCCTTTGCAGGCCAGGGTATCCAATAACTTGGATTTGGCTGCCACGACTCTCGCAGCCTAAAAGCCCCAAAACCGCGAGCAACCAACATCCGAGTGAATCTCCTCCCCCTTGCGCCACCATCAACTGGACACTAGCTTACGGGCACGAATTCACTAGGTCGAAGGCGAGCAGGGGAGTAGATTTTGTAGGTCCAAACTGACTGCTCTGAACTTATTGGATCTTTGGCCAAGTGAAATAAGATGGTCCGGCCAAAGAGTGCAGGCAGCAACCTAAATTTCTAGCCGAGTGAGGCTGACAAATGGCCAGTTACATTGAAGGTTGTCGCCAGGGCAGACTAAGGTCAGTGTTCAAACAAATACGAGCCCATCCATGATGACTGTTTGCCGACCGCAGATAGGCGCCCGCGATCTGAAGGTCTGGTCTGCAAACTATGACCGCAAGTTCAAGTAACTTGCGCTTGGAAATGGGACTCCTGCCACTGCAAACCCAAGCCAGCCTTTCCCGAGCAAAAGTCGAATGGTCGTATAATGGAATCTAGTGGTGAACGCAAAGTGTGTTTGAGGTTGGACAGGACTAAAGGAAGAGCCGCCCCCACATCCGTGGAGGAAATCAAATCTTTAGCCTTGAGATTGTGGACGAAATCTTTGGCCCACTTAATTTGCACCGTCAAGGCGCGAGGGTTAACTTCTACACGGGCGACATGGATCATTTTTCTTCCGATTTTGTCTGCCACCACCTAAGTGAGCGGAGTCCAGTAGTTGTTGCTGAGGCAAACCACAGTGGCCAACTCATATATCTGGCGCAAGATGCAGTGCGAAACTCTGGAATTGAGCGCACAATCCAGGCAGCAAGAGTTTTATTTATTCTGGTGGTTAGTACATGCTGCTGAAGGAGATGGAGGGGTAGATTTTTAACGTTATTGGTGGTATTGCATCCGGCGATGGCGGTGGCCTTTTGACGAGAGAACAAACGGGGAGCAAGACGGGATGGAGACCCTGTTATCAATTGTAATGTGGCCACTGCTGTTCGACTCAGCAGGTCGTTGGGGGCCAGAGAATGGGGCGCCCATCAAGGCGCCTCCAAAATCGCATTCCTAGACAGCAGGCGCGATCGACGACTTCCTGCGTGGATTCGCTGGCAGCGCTAAGACGAGGCGGAAAGAGAGGCCCCAGTGGGCGAAAGTTCATAACCGGTTCGTGTTGGTCCGCTTACTAACGAGCTTTCGCCAAGCAAAAGCCCCATGCGCCACCTGGCGAACCCCAACTCTGTCTTGCGAGATCGGAAAGCATGAATTGGGCGCCAGTAAGCTAAAGTGTGAAGCTCCTTGTTGGCTTAGCAAATTTAGGTTTTCTCGCTGTATAGGGGGGATTTTGGCGGCAGATTGAAAATTGTTTCACTTTACGTTTCAAAAACTGAATTTGAACCAGCGAGGAGAGGGAGGCCATTGGATTGGTTGTACAGGCATTTAGCGAATCGATTCATCTCTCGCCCAGCCGAACCATCAGGCCATCAACTGTTCCAATCTGAATCCATGTCGTCCGTTTGTGAGGCCTTAAAAATGGTTCCAATTCCACTCGTTGGCTTCAGTGGGCAAAGGGCAATGGAGCACTCGATTTAGTTGGATGGATATGCCTCTATGGGTGTTGACGTTCACAAAATAAAACTACAGCCCAGACGACCAGGTGACAGAGTGCCAATTCGAGCGTAAGATGAATTTTGGACAAACTATTTGGGTTGAGTCATTTTTAGGAGGCTGACATTTGCGCTGTGTGAATTTAAGATTCAGCTAGATACCTCATTTAGTCTATAAATAGCCAGGGATTGTTAATTTGCAGAGAGCTGTCAATGAGCCAGACGGATTTGTTGATTTAGCCATTTAGTGGTTGATCATTGAGCAACCAGTCGCAGGGTCCCCCTCGGCTTGGCAGTCAAACCGAACCAATGAGTCATGGACATTGTGTTGTGTTGTGTTGTGTTTGCTTTGCTCCAAAGACCAAATCGCATTGGGCATTGAGCAAACTCTGAGCGGCTGTGGTATCGCAATCAGTGACGCTGGATTTGAGTCGATGACAATCATTATTTAGTCGCATGATATCGCCGACTGAACTCGGCTCTGCGAGAGGGACGCTGATGCAAATGGAGACGCGGAAACAGCAAGGCCTCCTCCCCGCAAACTGACCCCACAAGTTGGCATGTCGATGAACTGCTCACACGAATGATGGCGGAAGATGAGCGCTCGTGAAATTTGCGAAAGCTAACCCTGGATTGATCTGTTTTGGGGTAGATTTCCTCCAAACTCCTCGGACAGATAGAGTTTGTTGCACTTGCTTTGTGGGGGAGCGAAAGAAGTCGCACGAAATTCCAACGAACAATTCCGTCCCGCTAGTTCAGCGTCTGCGTTGACGCTTATTAGCTGGCTGTCTCGTTTCAGTTCATCCTGCTTAATTGCGGAAATGGTGCTCAAGCGCAATCAGTTTGCTGGAAGGTGGAGGCTTGCGAGAAAAGAGGATAGAGGGGGGACTCGTTAGCCTTGTTGTTATGGAGGGGAGGCCATTTGAGCCAGACAGAGTGAGCGGAGAAGCGCCATCGATTGGGCTAAAACGAAAGCTTGCAATTGGAAAGCCATTTGGCAAGCTAAGTTGGAACTAGCTTGGCAGATTTGTGGAGTTGGAACTGGCGCCTGTGAGACGAGTGTGCGCCTGCACAAAGGGGAGCAAATTTGCTGAACACAAACAGGCCGGCCAGACTCTAGTGCGCATCTCATCCCTAAAACGCAAAACGCACACTGCCTTTGCGGCCCCGAAAATGGGCGGAGGGAGGACTCCCCCCAAAACGCTCCGCTCATTTCACTGTAGGATTCGAGGGCTCTGTAGGTTTATTCGGTGTTTATGCGCTTGCGCTTGTGTGCACACTCTCGCGGGAACAAATAATCTGGCCCATAAGTCTGCGTCTCAAATTCAGGGTAATTTCATTGCCAAAGCTAGTCAAGCAATTCCCGACTGACTCAAACACAGATGGCTCCTCGTCCCCACACACGAGAGCCTTTGTGCGCTGCGAGTCTCAAAAGCGACCAACAATGCAGAGCTGAACTCTGATATCATCGCCCTTGTTTGCATCTGGAATATTTGGACCGATCGCACCAAGGACCAAAGTACACTCGATCCATCCCTATCTCTCATCACTCATCAAGTTGGCGAACGCTTGGACCAACCGCCAAACTGTCGCCCACAAACAACCACCTGGTTTTGGCACCCAAAGAACGAACAGCAGCACCAATCATTGGCCAGATCATGTCTGGTTATCGCGGCCGCAGTTAGATCACCTCCATCAGCCCGCCTGATCTCATTCTTAAATTTCCACAGGGCAAACCCTACATTCAGTCAGATCAATTCAAGCAGATTGGAAAGCGCACTATTACTGACAAACTCAAACTTTCACGCTTACGTTGGGCCGTGTAAAGCGTCTGCGCTATCGGCTAGTGTTTATTCCTGTCCTTTGGTGCTAGTCTCTGCTAAGTGTTGTTTTATTATTGTTGTCCTGTTGTTTTTCGTGTTTGCGCCGCAAGCAGCCTGATAGTGGTCGTAGCTAAACTACGACTAATTTTATCAAAATACTTGATACATCGAAAGGGAAGTTGTACATCTATCAAGACGGGAGATTAATTCAAGGTTTTCGCATTATATCACGACCAAATGGAAAAAGGAAATTTTGAGCCCGTTTCTCTCAATACTCATGAACCTTCGCACTATTATTATTGTAAAACGCACTGCAGTGAATCATAGATGAACTTGGAAAAGCTAATCCATTAGTGCTTCATGTTTGTGGTGATATTTCAGCCATCTTATTAATTACCATTTTATTTTACACCCGTCAGACTAGATCCTATTTTAAACAATAAGCGAACCGATATTATTATTGCACCCATCCTTTTGACCCATTTGTCTAGCAATAATTAATTTAGGAGGTAAGAAAATGTTGAGCAGATCCTCAAGATCGAGGAACTTTTTCAGAAAGTTGATTGTCAATGGGGTGAGCAATTCCAAAGCTGCCATTCAAAATGATTGCCTCATGCGCCTTTATGATGCCGACGCCGAACTTAAAGCTATATCAAGCGAGTTAGACTCCTTCGATGGCAAAAAGGATCCCATACGCTGCAATTTATTAGTCAACCAGTTAAGAACTGCACAAGACAAAGTTATCAGTTTATTGTTCCAACTTATGGACGATTGTAACTGTGAGAGAGCTTCACGTGATTACAGAATGAAATTTCCGGACGAGATATTACTATCGGAAGGTTCAGAATCTTTGAATGGCCAGATCTGGTTCGGAGCCGAATGTCTATCTGCTGGTTCCAACATACTGAACCACACCAAAGAATCATCAATGTTACGGCCAATGGCTAAAACGCTCACCACGCATCTAGACTCTTTGCGGAATGATCTACGCGATCTTGTTGTTGACGGAGGTGGAGCCTCTCGTATCAATCAAGCTTTAATCAAGAAGATGGTAACTTTTGACCACATATTTGCCACCTTTGAATATGAATATGTGAGAACCATGTTGCCAATCAGAACCGTTGCTGAGATTGAAAAACTCCAAGAGGTAGCAGTCCTATTCAGTGAAACCCTGATCGATTGTGTGAAACGTGGCCTGATTAAACAGGAAGATATCGAGGAATTCCAACCTATTGTTATGATCGCCATTCCTCGGCTTGCTATAGTTCGCGGATTGCTTTATAAGAACGAGAATCCCATTTACACCCGACACAAAAGTCAGATGAGCAGTTTATTCCAGCCTTTCCATAGCCCACTGAACTTAATCAGAAGACTATTACGACGCCTGAGCCCACAGGAATTGTTTTGCTTAGAGAAGATGCTGGCAAACGACCAATCTGCGATTGATAGTCCTCTGACAACAGAGAAGGACAATCCGACGCAGAGCTTGCCAATTGAACCTAGTGAGTCGAGCACAGAGAATGAAGGAAGTTCTTGCCAGGATGCAAACGAAGGTGGTGCTGGAACAAGTAACAGTTTCGCTCATGTCCTGATGGATGGACTTCAATATCCAGTCGGTAAGAGAGGCATCCAATGTGCGAACTCTGACCAACACAATCAAGAGGAGCAAAACTCTATGAATTACATCCAAGCACCATCATCCTCATCAAAATCTGTTGTACCCTCTTCCGCTTCGATAGGTTCACCTGTAGAGTCTACTCCATCTGCCTCTTCTTCGCTGTCCTCATCGCTCGATTGCAAAACTTATGCAGGCAAATTCGAGAAGGACGATTGTGATAAAAACTGTTGCCGTTCTCCCTCCGAGAGCGATTCTCAACTAGACAAACTGATCGAAGAATTTGGCCCATCAATCAGCCATCAAGGAGAATCCGCTTCCGATATGCACGATGCGACGTGTTCATCTTCAGCTATGGTCTTCTCTGAATCTACCGACGCACCCGAAAAGATTCCCGCAAAGACTAAGAAAGTTAGCGAAGATGAGGCACAACTTGAAGAGCTGTTCATGAGAAAAACTCAGCTCCTTCTACATAGACTTTTTGTAGCTATATCCGGCGTTGCTGATCAACTACAATCTAACTTTGCAAGCGATCTACGTTTTATTCTGCGACACATCTTCAACCTTGAAGAGAAGAACGACGAAGACAACACCTTCGACGAGGAGGCCGACAAGGAGTACTCAAATAGCGAGCAGTCTGACAGTAGCCTTCCAATAGAACAAGGCATAGAGGCTCAAGAGGTTGCTAATCTGATCGACTTGGGATCAATTGATTCTCTCGACAATAATTACGACGATTTCGATCAAAATCAAGACGTATTTGTGCCGCCTTCATCAAGCAATTGCTCTCTCATCACTGGAGCTAGGGATCATGCTCGTCATTCACCAACCTCATCCTTATACGCTTCAATAACACTACAATCCAACGATCCGGACACTGGTTCGGTACGACGCTCACGAGATCCCATGATAAATACTGTCGACGATGACATACTAGCTGAGATGATGAGAGCAGCTAGTCAGACTGAATTGATATACGAATCGCGGCCGTCGCCAAACGAAGCTAGCATCATGGATAGCAGTCGGCACCGCCAGCAGCTAGTACAACAGCATCTGCAATCCCTTTCGAGAGGAAACAGGTCATCATCGAGATCACATAACAGCACAGGCCAGCACGGCGTCGAACGCCGCTCGCGTCACCATGGTAATGGAGGATCCCGATCTAGACGCGCTAGAGGACCACCAGTCTGGGTGCCTGATCAATTGGTTTTAGCCTGTAGCTCTTGCAATGTTACATTCACGCTATTTCGACGGCGTCACCACTGTAGAGCATGTGGCCAGATCTTCTGCGCAGAATGTTCCAAGTTCACTAAGAACCTAAACTGCTGGGGTTATAATGGTGCCGTGAGGGTTTGTGAATCATGCTTCAATCAACCCTAATCTACTTTAGTTCGATCTTATGTTGTGATTAAAACTATAGCACGATCAGTACTACTTGTCTGCTGATTAGAAAGAACCTAGATTTTCATCTAGATAAGCCCGAGGGTTGCCAAGGCTATGACGGACTCTAATGCTGATTTGTTTTATTGAATAGTGTTTTGGGCATCTAGCACTAGCAGAACAGTGATTAATGTCTATGCAACTTCCGCTATTTAGTTTCGCTTAAGCTTCAGAACTCCAAGTCTAACTTGTCCACTTGTCTTCTTGAGAGCTTTGACAGTCTCGTTTAAACTCGCTCCTTCGAGATTGGTATCATCCACAAATATGAGCAGATCACCGAAAGACAATCTTCCATCCCTCTCAGCAATCCCACCGGGTGTTAGCGACGTGATCATAATTATCGATTGTGTTTGATCCTTAGGATTAGCGTACTCTTTCACGGTGAACCCCAAACCCTGTGATGAATCTTTGTAAATCTCTATAATTTGAGCGTCTTTCTCCCATTCTGGCTCTTCCGATCTCACAAAATGACCAAACTCATCTGGATTTTCTTTCTGAAGCCGAGCAGTCATGCTTTTCTTGGCAGAGTCATAGAACTCTGAACCGGCCACTTTGTTTACATACGTCGCAATTGTCGGTTGGGAAACAGGCGATTTGATCTCAATTGTGTTCCTTGCGCCTTGCTTCGTCTCGATTACTTTAGTTGTGCTACCTCGTTGTGCTGCTACGGGTATCTGGCTTTGCGCATCCTGTTCGGGTGACAAACAATTGGATATCGTGGTGGATTTACCTCGCACTGAGTTGTCAGATTTTTCTGTTGCACCCTCCCTATTGGCGCTTTTTCTATGATGAGATTCAATGTCTGGAGATCTACACGAGGATTGAGAATTTGATACTTGAACAAAAGTGGGTCTGGCCATATCCGGGCTAGTCAACTTTGTTGGTGATTGAATACTGCTACGTAATGGAATTGGAATTGATGATTTAGTCGGGCTAAGATTTGGTGCACTCGAATCCCGATCTGTACAACTCTGTCTTAGGGCAGCATCTGGATTATAAAACTTGGAGCTGTTCGTGCTTTTAGTTGGCACTGCTTTGGCCAGAGCCTCCTGAAGTTTGCGATATTTACTTTCGGCTAGATAACGCATCAACTCTAGAGTGACTACCTTTCCAGTGTGCCTCAGAACATTTGTAGCCTCTGGATTACTGTAACCTAAGAGTTCTCGCCCATTAACAGCAAAAATTTGATCCAGTATACGTATCTTGCCGCTTCGAGCAGCTGGGCTGTTGGGAGTAATACTTTTGACAAAAATGCCTGATATCTCCTCTTTCTCGCATATATACCCAGCTATGATGATGCCTAATCCATTGCTATCCTTCTCCAATGTTACCTTAATTCGTTCCATATCAGTGGAGAAATTGTCCATCAGCTCCTGCTCTAAACTATCGACCCGATTCATCTGGACATCATCAAGCTGTTCAGTCATTCTATACTGGTAGGGTGAGCAAGTTGTCCCCTTTGCCACATTGGATTGATATGAAGAAGCACCGCTATCGCATTCATCTGCCAAACGAACTGTTGAGCCAGCCGATGTAGATGGTGAGCAGGATCCTCGATTGTATTGTGCAGCTGAGTTAGGAAGAGAAGATTGCATCTTCCCCTTGGTTGGCGCGATTTGGCTCTTGGTATCATCGGCTAGGGCGATGCCGAGATTTCGGTCTTCCAGCTGTCTCTGCAGGTGGCCAACTCTCAATGATGAACCGTCTTGATTCAGCTCATTTGTGGCCCTATACATGCCGTTCGAAAAACCGTTACAATTTGTAGGAGCAATCTGCTCACCGGGTTGATCCATCGACTGGGTGCTGTGGTAGTTATTCCTCGTGTTCAGTTCTGAAACACCAGATTGGTCCAATACATCGTGAGACTTGTACAATCGTTGTGCGCGTTCATCATTAAGCTCAGTGATGGATCTACGCTCTTGATTTCGGTGCTGCTTCGTATTGTTGCCACTCTTTCCTGTCCCATTTGACACCAATTTTTCAATATTATAGGTGTGCTGGGAAGACACGATACTTGCTGGCACATAGTTCTGTAGATTTTGACTGCATTCTCGTTCTTCATGCAGCTGCTTGTTTGAGGTAGGAGTCTGAAGCTTAGAGAATCCGCGTTTATCTTCGTGCGGATCTTCAAAACTTGATGGTCGCCCGAATTGCATAACCTGCTGGTGGTGATGGTTACTTGATGGAACTCTATTGTTATGAGAGGGATTTGGACTGCTTATGCCAGTTGAGTTTGGAGAATGATCGGAGAATTCATCCAATTTAGTGTTGATGATATTGTTCAGGGAGGTTGGTTCAATTGGAGGAGCAAGAATAAGTTCGCCATTTGCGTCAATGCTTATATCTGAGGGTCCTATCGATGGGTGTAAATTGACGTGATATGAAAGCTTATCTAGGGAGTCAGTGACATTTACAATCCTGTTGAAGATGGGGCAGGATAGGATCGATTTGAGAGTGTTTATGTCACTTTTAGTTCTGATTAAGTCGTCCGGGAAGTTTCGATCGCCACTCTGATGCAGTCCAAGAGAGCCAGATGCACTCGTTTTTGTTTTGAAAATTTCGTAGTTCGTGGCCTCCTCCTGCAAGCGCCTGCTTGCATCATCAAGCAAACACTCAACTTGTGATAGCTTGCCTCTCAGGGGCTCAGGGGGGGCTAAGTATGATGCCATTTAGTCGACCTTCCACGCTCGGTGCAATCTCGGGATATTATTTGAGTGTCATAAGTGGGCCCTAAGCCGTACTCAATGAAGTGATCATCTCTCACGCTCGTCAGTTGAGGTTTTCCGATGGGATTGATGGTCATCAACAATCTATGAGTTGACGCGATATCTCAGGCGGCAATTCGCTGGAAATAATGCGGATCATTTTATTCTGGTCTATACTTTACTTTGAGTTTTATCAATTTTGCGTCAGCATTGAATTAAATCAAGTTGCCCTCGGTGTCACAGTGCGAAAGTTTTGCAGAGAAAGACGGCCTTCCAATTGATCATACGTGGGGCGGCGTGTGCGTAATTGGTGAAAGTCCATCTTTATTTATCTTCGAGGCTGTACAGTCGCCGACCGTCCGGGATGCGGACTCGGCTGAGTGCACTACGTACTGTGCGTGGCCCCTCTAAGAGCTTGCCGTTCCATGTGCAGTCTTCGCAGAACTATCCCCACAAATTCAACGTACGATATGTCTCTCGTACATCGGCACCTGGTTAGAAAACAGTCACTTGGCTGTTGAGCTTTCTAAAAACAAAATGTAATCCGTCAGTTTCTCTAGCAGTTCGGTGCCGTTCTCCGGACCAAGAATAGCGCCCTCCTTGCCGGCATTGATAGAGACAATGGACTCTGGCTTTCTAATCAATAGATACCCTGTCTCACCCTCGAAACTCCAGCTCGAACGTTCAGCTAGTAGTAAAGTTTCCTCAGTTGATAATCCCAGAAGCTTTGCAGCATCAGAGATGTGAATGGTTGAGTATGCTTTGGTTATCAAGGATATGACACGTTTTCGTGTCGATTCAACAATCAGATTCATGATGTTCTTGAGATGATTCGGCCAAGTCGGACAGGAGTTGATCACACCATAAATCTCTGAATAATTTCTTTTCCACATGAGTCGCCCGACCATCCAGATTGTGGCCAACTCTCCATTTGCCTCCTTAATCTCATTGGGTATCCTTTTCCACAAGAACTTTGCTGATACTCTACAAGAGGGAAGAGAGTGAAAACGTCTTCATGTTAACTATCAGCGTGACTCACATCGGACAGATGAGGTTCAGTTACTTACAGATCATTGAATAGAAGGTAAATTGCTAGGAGTTGCCCGTAAACCTGGGGAGACGCTCGGCCAGAGGGTGACTCGAGTTCTTGACATTCGAGTTTTTGTGCCAAACTGGCATAATCCAGTGTAAATTCCATAGCATAGGAGCAGGATAGAGGCAGGCGTTTGAGAGATCGAAGTAAATGTTCTATGGTGCAACTTGTCTACGATGACGGTTTCTTGTATTCACGTGTTTATCATGACATCGGTCATACTGCTTGAGGAATATTTGCTCAAAATGTTTGATTCGGATTGAAGATGCCTTGCCCACCTGACGATGTATCAGTTCTGCGATCCTAGGGTTTAGAAGCGATTCTTTGCATCCTTGAATATGACATCTATTGATTAAATTATGATTAGAGCCTCAAATCGGTCTCCTAAATTGTCCTTTTTCTATACCAAATTTCCCCTCTATAGCAAAAAAAAAACTGGTGACTCGACTTTGAAAAAAACACACCCACCCGCCAAACTATCGGATTCAAGTTGAAGAACCTCAGGAAGTTTGACAATCAGCTGCGTCGGTCCTGACCCGCCTACTCATTTCCCGGGATCTTTGTATTCGGGCCGAAAGAATAACCGAGCATTGCATTTGTTCATGATTTCTCGCAGTTTGTTCATTTTGTATCTGTTTGACCCATTCTTCCCACACGAGCAAACAGACTATCCCAAAGATCTCGAAAAAGCATCGTGCAACTCCGAACGAACATCTCTGAAGCTTTATCATGCAATTCTCTTCAAAGTTTATATTGGTCGTTAGTTAGTTCTTGCCACAGTCCGGCAGAAGTCAGGCTATATCCGAAATTAGTGGACCAGAGCAGACAAAGATCTTTGAATCGAAACCGGTTGCGAAGTGAGAGAGAACCGAATAAACATCGGTATCCAGACGACTGGAACTAATAGGAGACATTCATAATTTTGTGAAGATTTAAATGGCCCGCTTGATGAGTCGCCTTACTGGATCACTGACGTAATTTGCTATTGAATCTCCTCACTAGACATTAGGTTTCTTAACTTATGTTCAAATCTAAAAGAGTCCTACATACAATGAAGGTGTCGCGAAGACGTGCCGAACGAACGTGAATCGAAATCGATAGGACACCTTTGCTGACGACTCATTAGTATACCTCTCTTACATTCATCGAAGGATTGGGTTGTCAGGCCCATAAACTCGACTTGCGTCAAACTTTCGGCGACGTCCTGCCCTCTATCGATAATCCGACCAAGATACGCCAGACTGACTCCCAGAAACCAGACCCAAATCTACTAGATCTTGACGGATAACAAAGAAGCAGCACCAAGTTTTAACTCTAATAGAATCAGTTGACTTTGAGCAGACTCCTGTTATCGAGCTGGGTTCGAATCTAGGAAATTATGTGGAAGCTCCTATGATCAGTGTGAGTTTGCTGCAAGTTACGAAACCACCCTTGCATAGATAGACATCTCGGATACTGAGCAGGATACTCTGACGTTCAATCACAAATAGTTTCCAAGATGAGTGTCGATTACATGAAACTTAAGACTAACTTGAACCTGATTATGCATCGGCTCAAGTTAGTGGAGAAAAAAAAGATGGAGCTAAACCAAAAGGCCCGACGAACAATCGGTGAGTTCTTGAATGCTGGAAAGATTGATCGGGCAAGGATTCGTGTCGAACAGATCATTCGCGAGGATTACCTGGTCGAGTCCATGGATTTAGTAGAGTCTTATTGTGACTTTATTTTATCACGTTTCGGCCAGTTACAAGCGAGTGAAACCGTAGATGAGGGGCTAGCAACTGCAATATCAAGCCTTATTTGGGTTACTCCCCGCTTTGAAAGCGATGTTCCGGAGCTCAAAGTGATCGCAGATCAACTAGGTCGCAAATATGGCAAGCAATACATAATGGCAGTTCGCGACAATCAGTTGAAGACAGTAAATGAAACATTAATGAAGAAGATGGGTGTGCAGGCTCCCCCAAAAGTTTTAGTCGAAAAATATCTAGTTGAGATTGCCAAGGACCAGAAGATTGATTACAAGCCTGATCCACGTATCTTGAAGGAGCAGGAGGCTTTCAATTCATCTGGTTTCCGACCCACTTTATCGAGTGATGAGGATGATGACGAAATACATGGCGGTCAGCGCGATTCGACAGCACCTCAGGGAGGATTCAACTTAATCGATCTAGGTGACCATTATCCAAGAAATCCCATAACCCAACCCTATAGCCCATATGGTCAGGCACCACCTCTTCCATCTGAGCCACCACTTGGTCCGAGCAATGTTGGCCCCAATGATCTATCGACGGATGTGCAGGACGCCGCCTCTGCGCCCTCTACTCAGACTCCGATTGGTTTCAATTTGCCCTCGCTTAATATCTCGTCGAGCTCTTCATCCGGACAATCGCGTCTGTCCAATACCGAGAAATCCTCTACTTCACTGAAGCACGGCCATGATATTGGCGGCCACTCTGAGGGGCCTCCCCCAAATTACGACAGTGTCATGAGCAAGCCCGCAAATACCACCCAATATTACAGCTTCGGTCCAGATTCAAGCATCGCTCCTCAGCACCCATCCAATGCAGATCTAAATGACACATTGCCCGAGTTGCCTCCCGTCCCGAAAGATATCGATAATGATCACTCTGGTCCATCAGCTGATCTGAATGACCGGCTTGACTTCGAAGATTTAACGCGTCGTTTCGATGAGTTGAAGAATAAAAAGAATTGAGAGTCATAAAGCGGGGAGATAAATGGCCAATCAATGCACTTTGCCATATTGTTATACTTGAGATTACACTTAAATAAAATTTTATCGTCGATAAAGCGTATATGAATATCTAAATCGGAAGTAGGAAATTTCTGTCGAATACCTGCCGCAGGTGGAGCGGGCGTGTAGTCACCTACGAGGCTTGTCGATTCTCATATCGGTGCGGTGAATGAGTGCCTCCCGATTAATCAACTCTAACAGGCTTGTGACTCTGAAGGTCGACTAACATTCCCAGATGGATCAAGCGCTTGCACCATATCCGGTCATCCGAACGGAGTAGCCATGTCCTGTTTCTCTGGAACATTTTTGAGAATCTGAACGGCTGTCAAATCGCGCACCTGACAACTGTGAGTGAGATTCACGGTGTGAACGGTACTCGCGAGTCGCGACTCAAGAGTCGAGACCAAACAAGAGACACGTGGGCTACAAAAATTTGACTAAGTCTCTTGGCTTCAGTGCCTTCGTAATTATCCCTTCAATCCTACATCTTTACATTATAGCCTCTAGCGATCATTCAACTATGTCAGACAAACTGCTAGTAGAGGAGATTTTAAAGCGGTTGGATACAGAACAACGTCCGATATCGACCCTCGAGCTTGCAAAACAGTTGGATGTTGACCATCAAAGAGTCGTGGGTTCGGTGAAAAGCATTGTTTCGCAGGCTGCCGCGACAACAGATTCATTCTTGACAATAGAACACAGGGATTACAAGAGGCTAGATTTAACATCTGAGGGCAAACTAATCCTCGAGAATGGAAGTCACGAGGCTCGAGTTTTCAACGCGGTTATGCAGAATGATCCACACGGGATCAGTCAAGTGGAACTTGTAAAACTATTCCCTGATGCTGCGATGGCTAAAGTGGGTTTCAGCAAGGCCATGAGTAATGGCTGGATAGAACTGAACAAAGAGACGAAGATGGTCCATGCTAGATTGAACGAGATTGTAGAGGATAAAGTACATGAACTTATTAAAACTGTCTCTCAATTATCGATTGAAGGTGGCGACAAGCTCGATAGCAAAATTGTCAGCGACCTCAAGAGGAGAAAACTTGTCACAGAAAGCGTGATCAAGTATATGGTTGTGGAAAAAGGCAAGGACTTTAAATTAGTTATCGACAGGCCAGAGACTGATCTAAGCACGAGTCTGTTGCAATCAGGTGAGTGGAAGAATAGAAAGTTCAAGGATTACAATTTCAATGCCCTCGGCCATAATGCCGAAAGAGGACATTTGCATCCTCTTCTCAAGATGAAAGAGCAATTTAGACAAATATTCCTCGAAATGGGCTTCAGTGAGATGCCAACAAATAATTACGTCGAAAGCTCGTTTTGGAACTTCGATACTCTTGTAGTGCCTCAAGCACACCCTGCCCGCGATTCTCAAGACACATTCTTCATTAGCCAGCCAGAATTCAGCCTCCCGATTGCAGATCGGGAACTTGTTGATCGTGTTAAGAATGCTCATCAGGGTTCGTCGGACGGCAAATGGCCTACAGGTTACCAGTACAAATGGAGTGAGAGCGAATCCTCCAAGAACGTTCTCAGGACTCACACAACTGCGGTCACGTCCAGAATGTTGCACAATTTGGCTGGAGTAGCCACGGAACACGGTGGAAAAGGTTTTAAACCCGTCAAGTTATTTAGTATCGACCGCGTGTTTCGCAACGAAACTCTCGATGCGACACATCTAGCTGAGTTCAATCAAGTCGAAGGAGTTGTGGCTGCTGAAAATCTGACTCTCGGTGATTTAATGGGCGTGCTAGAGACCTTTTTCAAGAAGATAGGGATTCAACAACTCCGTTTCAAGCCTGCGTACAACCCATACACTGAGCCGAGTATGGAAATATTTAGCTACCATACTGGACTTGGAAAATGGGTCGAGATAGGAAATTCCGGCATCTTCAGGCCAGAAATGTTGGAGGCGCTAGGTCTACCAACGGGTGTGACTGCAATTGCGTGGGGTTTGTCTTTGGAAAGACCAACTATGATCAAATATAAAATCGACAACATTCGAGAGTTAGTGGGCCATAGAATAAACCTACAGAGAGTACAGGAAAGTCCGTTTTGTCTGTTTTAGAATAAACACACCACCGTCAGCACGAAGAAAGATGGATTATGCGCGCGCTTTCTCCCAGAACTTAGTTACAAAATGTAATAGACTTTGAACCAGGAGGCTCTTTCTCAACTCATATACAGATCTAAGTAGATACTCTCGTGCGCCTCTTATATGTGATAGTTGGATAGTCATCTTGAATGAGTTCACACTGAAATTAGATAAGAAAGTTTACACCCAGATTGTCCTTGCCAAGTCTGACCTACATTCGACGTGCACGGTGCACGAGTTGTGACAAAGCGCGACGAAGTCGTGGCCACTAGCCATTCATCGGGTGCGAACGTACTCGTGCGAACTTACAGCAAATGACGTAGAAGTCTGCGAAACTCATAACCAAAAATAATGATTATATTCCCTTTGAATTCGAATGCGATTTGCCATCGAAATTCTCACTGTCGTCTAGAGACTCACAATTATTCCTAACCAAAAGATTCATCAGCCCTCAAGGGTATCAGAGACCAATAGATTTAAAGATTTGCGCTATTCTCTAGTTCTATTCCGTCTCAGTGTATGCTGCCGAGGCTGGAGAATGGCGACATCTTTTCTGCTAAGTCACATGTAATATTATCATTTTGTACGATCCTTGGAGCGCAAGATTGCATATCCAAGCCACCTACATCGCTCTTCTACCAGAGAGCAATACAAAATTCGATCCAGCTGATTGCTGAAGCCAAAAGTCCTGCCACTATGGACATGAGAAAATATTGTCAGCAGTACAGACTCAAGGGCGCAACGAAAATTCTATCCGAGCATTCTGTCGATGAGTTGAGCAAGACCCCACAAGAAACCGATCTGGAACCAATATGCTCCTCAACAATTCCACACGACCATCCCGACTCCATCACGAGCGCCTACAATCTCCCACAAGCTGTTGCAACTACTACAAGTATGTTATACATCAATACTTCGGATGCCCAAACTTCAGGATCAACGGCCACGGGATCTAATTCCAATCCCTCGTTCAGCATTCAGTCGGGTACCATTATGCAAAGTGGCCAGCAGGATTCTGCTAGAACGGCACAATTCCTACCATGCGATATCAAATCTCTATTCGAGTGTCCCATCTGTTTCGACTTTGCTGTTCCTCCTATATATCAATGTCAGAATGGTCACTTAGTTTGTCAAAGCTGCTCTAGCAAAATTACACACTGTCCAACATGTCGAGTGCCTATCTCAGGACCATCGATCAGAAATCTACAACTAGACAGGTTAGCAAACACCTTCCAGTTTCCATGCAAGTTCAACTTTAATGGTTGTCCGTGGAAATCTTATTGGTTTCAGAAGCGCGAACACGAGGAACATTGTGATTATATATCATACTCTTGCCCCTGTCCAGGAACTGCCTGCAAATGGACTGGATTGTTATCACAGGTAATGCCTCATTTGAGTGAAAACCATAAGAGCATCACCACTTTGAACGGTGATGACATAGTATTTCTAGCGACCGACATCAATTTGAAGGGTGCAGTAGATTGGGTGATGATTCAATCTTGTTTCAATCACCACTTTCTTCTCGTGCTTGAGAAGCAGGAGCTCAAAACTGGCCAACAACAGTTCTTTGCCATGGTTCAATTGATTGGATCCCAGAAAGAAGCCAAAAAGTTCAAGTATAGACTCGAGCTTAGCGACAACTCTTCTGGACAGGTTAGGCGTCTTCAGTGGGAAGCCACACCTCGTTCAATACTCGATGGGATTCAGATCGCAATATCTACACACGACTGTCTCGTCTTTGACGCACGGATGGCTCAGCACTTCTTATCTCCCATTCAACAGGAAAAAGACGATACACATGTTACATCTGGAAGCGAAAATCAAGGCGAAAACTTGGGTATCAACGTTACAATCGATTGCCTCATCTGATAGGAAAGCGAACGGTCCTCCTTCAACATTGTGATTTCCACTTGCCCACCTATCGATTCTTGAACTCTCGTTACTTTTATAACAGATGAATTGTATCAAAACCTTTATATGTATATAGTATAAAAACATGAACATGATCACATAACAATAAGACTAGTGGTTAGTTTCCTTAGGTGATAACTTGTGAAAGGTTACTCTGTGGTAGTGGCTTGAAGATTTTGCTAGTACGGCGATACACTCCAGAGACGGCCTTGCTGGTCCGAGATTGGCCAGTCAACGATTGCCGACCCCTGCTATCATCTAACAGTTTCATCAGTCCCTCATGTAGGTCGTCCAGGTCTTGCTCGTCATCTCGAGGCCTGTTTACTTGATAGGTGGATTTAGCTCGCGAGAGATTGGATGTGTTGGCATAATCTGGGGCCAGTTCGTCTGTTAATGAACATGTAGCACTGGCTTGGAGCTCTCGGTTACCCCTCGAAGTTCTTATGCTGATAGTACTCGAGCGTCGCAAACTACAATTTGTTTGTTCTATTCTAGCTAACTCAAGCTTCCGGCGCCTCTCGTTCTCTTCCGAGGCTATTTTCAACTTCTGATTGAAAGACAGAATTTGTTGAAAACACTCGTTGAGCCTGAAAGTGTCAAGATCTTCACACAAGTAATCAGCTAATTGCTTACGCGTTTGTTCAAGGTCATTGATGACCCTTCGTTCGAGAAATTCGACGTTAGTATTGATGTCCTCAAGAGTTCTGAGCTGACCGGCAATATAGGATTCGTCTGCCTTCTCATTCTCAAGCTCTTTGTCAATCTCGCGACGCATTTGGGCTATCTTGTCAACAATGGAGCGTAGATAGGACTTGGTTGAATCAATGCAAACTCGCGAGGCTGATTCAATTGTCGGCAACTCTTTTCGTTGAAAGTCCAAGATTCTCAATTTACTTGCGACCTCTGCTACGTAATGAATTAAATATACACCTGGCCTATTGGATCGAACCTCACTCAGTCTCTCCAAGCAATCAAGGCTGAATCCGGCTGCGTCTGCTGCATAGCCGCCAGTGTTGAGAAAATTTCCGGTTAGCAGCACAAGATTCAAAATATCTCGGAGCATTTTGCTCTTTCGGATTTCGGAAGTTGCCCGATCAATCTTGTCCAGCTCTGTTGATATGGCGCTCAAGTCGGTATGATATTCCTCTTGCAGTAACATGAACTGGATTCTCAACCTAAGATTGGGTACCTCTGTGATGAGTTGTAGCAAGAATCTCTCAGCGATCGGCAGTCTATTTTGTCTATTTCTCAGGTAAAACTTCATCAATTGTTTATGCTCAATTTCGTCAGGTAATAACTTAAGTAAATTCTCCAACCTTTCCTTGCCGATGCCAGAACGATCGTCTCGATTTATCTTTTCGATCAGATCACTCTGACTTTTCAACTGTTTCAAGAATATGTTGACGTTCAAAGATTTCTTGGAATCAAGGATGTTTTCAATCTCGAATGAAAGGTCGTCATCGTCATCCGGGTTGTTGACGCTGTCGTTGCAATACGAATTTGAGCTCAAAACAGAATCAATGGAGCCGTTCGTTCGTAGGCTAGATCTTCTAACAAAACTTGGCGATTCGGAGTCGGTTGAGAGATCACAAGGTTGGCTATTGAGACAAAAAAGACTTTCAAGATTATCGAAATCAATTGCCTCGAGGATACTGTTTGGTTGCTTTTCGCCGCAGTCAAATTGTTCGGATGTTGTCGTAACAGCAGCCATCCTCTTCCGAACTGATTCCAACATTTCACGGATTCGCGACGCGGAACGAGTGTTTGTGGTTGATGATGTTGAGCTAGCTGACTGAATCTCTTTGATTGACTTATTTGCTTTTGCTATGAGGAACCAGACATTCTTGTCATCGTCGTTATCTGCATCTGAATCGGTCAAACCGCTCGAGGAATCCATGATCGGTTGGCAACTTTGTCTTCTCGTTTGTTTATTGAGAACTCTACTCCTCATTTCAAAGGCACTGGCCACTTGTTGACCAAGGATTCTCCTCTTTGGTATTCTTCGCCAATTCAAAGTTCTCATTTTCATATTGGGTTTTGTATGGCCTGCGTAGGTTAATCTGACTGAGCAGTGGTCTTCGAGGTGAGAACTACGTGTTTCATGAGGCATCGGCGGCGGCGGAGGTGGCGGCGAAGTAGCTGGGCCGCCGGATTCCACGTTGGAATCCATCTGATTCGCTTGTCACACTATTTCTCCTCTCTAAGATGGCCCCAATTGACTGGCGCTATGAAGAATATTGATACATGAGGGCAATCATAACTTGCGAATCAGGTCAGAATGCCCACTAGGTTACAAAGTTGAAGCCAGAGATGTACTCGACGATAGTGGTAAAGGCACTGTGCTCACCTGCTGCGGCTGGATAGAAAACGCTAGATGTGAGCGATAGTCTCATTTTGTCCACCACGGATCTGTACTTTCGCTATCAATGAAAGATCAGTTGGTGAGACCGACATGTGCGTCGCACAAAAAAGCTCTCACAAATGGCCTTCTGCGCAGCTCCCGCCGTGCGGGACACCAAAACGACTAAAATAAATAAAAAGATCTAAGGGATAGTTTCAGCTGTGAGCTAGTGCCCAGAAAAATTGCTTTTTTCGCTCCCGAGAAGCCGAGAACAGATATATCCAACATTATACTTGATAGGATTCACGGCTATCCAATACCTACGATATATCGTGCCGTTGGCAAATTGATCTCGCCAATAAGAAGTCAACAGAGACGCTGCACACAGTATAATTTGAACAATACTCAAAGAACAAACATGACTGGACATCGGACTGAAATACCGAGCCATCAGGCCTTTAGAAATAGAACTTCTCTTTTCGGGTTCGATTCGGCAATCTAAGCTGGTCTCTACCCAAAAACATCAAGTTCACCATACTTGAACCTTGAATCTCCTAAAGAACCTATGAAAAAGCAAAGATTGCTAATTATTTTGAACGCTAGAGAGAAAGAGGGGGCAATCCAGAGGATAAGCCCTATTATGGATCCTATTTATTACCGCGACGCATCGAGGTTCGGTCACTTGATGGTCGTTATAATAGCTTATCTAATGATCACATGCTTGGAACAAGTTGAGTGTGGTAAAGATGTCAAAAAGGATCCCAAGTGCATAGCCCGGTTCGAAGATGCCACTGGTGAACCTCTATACTATACTTGCCCCAGGCCGAACGAGTCTGAAAAGAAGACTTATTGTTGCTATCTCGACAAATGTTGTGATTACAAAGAGTACAGAAAGCAAACTGAGCAACAATTCAAGATGACACAGAGTTCGAATTATGGATACTTGGCAAAAGGTGCAATTGGTAGTGCTTTAAAAGTTCTGCTCTGGATTGTTTTTCTAATTATACTACTCATCGTTGGCTGCTGCTGTCTAACATTCTTCCTGTGCCGTAAGAAGAAACTCTTCCAGGGTGGAATCTTCAGCTCGCCGTTGCCAGCTCAGCCTCCGGGTCCGTCACCGTATGCCCCACCAGCGAACCCATACATGGCCTATCAGTGGCCGCCGGAAACAGCACCCGCCCCGCCACCAGCTTATCCCACACCAGCTTACCCTCCATATCCTAACCCGGGTGCTGGAAATTCTCAGCCACCATACAATCCTAATTTCAAGTAAACTAAGCTAGGAACAAACAATAGCGAATCTCAAGGAAAAAATCTCGTCATCGTTGATTTCTGAGAGCACTACATGGTATTATGGAAGATCCTTCAAACTATAAGAGTCTAAGTGCGACATCATGATTCAAAATCAGCGTTGGCAACTTGTACCATCTTTTTCTCACTTCTCTAAGGACGAAAGACTAATCAAACCCGAGCGGACTAATAGAACTAAGGATTAACAGCCTCAGGTCGAAAAAAATAAGTTTCTGATATCTAGTCATTCAATTGAGCAACGAGTATTCACTCAGATTTGGTACAGAAATAAACGCTACCCGTCTTGAGAGGCGGGATTTTGGCCATCATTGTTTAACACAGTTTGAGGCTAAGTATACTTTAGATTATGAAGATACGGTAAGCTTGTATTTGTCAGACTAGTTGTATTATTTCCATGACTGTTACATATACTTTTGGTCGTCTCGTCCAACAAACAAGTTAGAATTTAGCTGGTTTTTTCCCGTCAAACAAGCGGAATCCGGACAATGGCCACTGTTGGTTTATCCTTGCAAAGATGCGTAGGCGATCTAGATGCACAGTAAGTTAGACCCGCTTAGCCTTATATGTGCAATTTAGTGAGCGAAGTCTCTATTCTACAGGTTATGCCAGCTCCAGTAAAAAGAAAATAAGAAACATTTCTGAAAAAGCCTTGACAAAAGGTAACTGATAGATATCATGAGCCTAGATTCCAACAAGAAGCTGAGTACATCTCACAACCCTTCGACCTTGGACTCTATCTTGATTAACATTATGAGATTACGAGCTATTTAGTTGCAATTACAGGGCCTCGATCTCATCGGTTCCATACTGGGACTTGTTGTCAACGGGGGCTGTAACATAACCTGTTATTCTGAGTTTTCGCCAGTTTTCAATAGCTTGAGCGCCTTTTCTAGATTTGACACAGCGGTTTGTATGTCATCGTACTGAAGTGCACTGTTTGCAAATTTACAAAACTTTTGGCTCTTAATTAAATCTTCGGCCGTCAATGGAGCACCATTCAGAGCTTGGAACTTCGTGGCTTGGATGGTGGATTTTGTTTGGGTTGTAGTTGGTGTTGTAATTAACGAAATATTTGGGGTTCCCGCAGGAGGGTACTGTGGAACTTGAATGTCAGGTGTGGCTTTGATGGGTGGCGAGACCTGTGGGTGAGCCGATGAGGGAGGATAACCAGGAACCACTGAGCTGGGTGTGAGGATAAAGGGGTCCTTTTTTGCGGAACTGTCGTCTGCGGGCAGCTCATCATGAGGCTGTGGTTGTACTGCTGGCTTAGAGGATGAATTACTGTCGTCACCCGTAGTTTCGGATGTAGTTCCCTCTAAATCAGAACCATCAACAGGGCCCGGTTTAGGTGTCTGGCCAGTTCTGAGGCATTTTTGAATGTAGGCAGCTTTGAATTTTGCATATTTTGCTCGCTTGCTTATCTCCTCGGTAAGTGCACCAAATACTGCCATGGCCTCGAATAGAATTGCAGCCATGAAGAACATTTTGACAGTATTTTTATTGGCAGTTCCATCCCGATCGAGTGTATCGGCTTTTGTGAATAAGGCAACAGCAAAGTTCTCCATATGAGCTTGGCCAACAGTCTGGTTCGTAACGGCCTCGTTGTCTTTGTGCGTTTGCTTGAATTTTTCGAGCCATAGTATAATGGAACTGAGGAACGCTTTGCATTCCGGTGAGTCTCGATCAATATAGAGTGCCGTCTCAGTTGAAAAAAGTCGAACCCAGTATGCAACGACAGGGTCTACTCTTTCAATGTCTGAAGCAATTTTCATGTAACTTTGGATGGCTCTCAGCTGGACCGGCGGGTCCGGCAATTGATTCTGAGACATTTGATCGGATGGTACGTGGCAAAAGTAGTCTATTTGAGTAAGACTGGGTGGAAATATTTCAACAATTATTGGTGATCCTATCTGATACTACCACAATGAGCTGGTGATCCGAACCGAAAATAAGCGAACAGCTGTTAATCCTGCGATGCATCGACGCGCTAGAGAAATTTGACGCGGCATCACGATTCTGTGTTCGTCTCCAAGGGTTAGGTCCTTATATCCTAAGCTGACTCAATAATTTCGACAAACTCTTCAGTCTCATATTTGTGCTCGAGTGTAGCTTTCAACCAATCCTCTGCCTTCCTCTTTGCCTCTTTACTCTTATTCAACATATCGTCGATACTGAGGAGCCTACGATCGATTATTTGCTTGGCTTGGCTAGCTGATCTTAAGGCGAAGATATTATCGCCAAGTAGGACATTTAACTCGTTGGTATGGATAATATGGCCCGGAACGAAGGCGAGATTTGTTCCCGCTATAGGAATATTGTGGGGATGCCTTACTTTCTCTGGAAGCGAGTTTATCAAATCCTTTAATTTTAGGTAATCGTTTCGATAGTTGGTCCAAACTTCTATTTTCTGAGTGGCGGTATCAACCTCTTGTTGTTGTTTTTCTACCAATCTCGATAGATTGTTTTGGCTTGCTGTGGACATGGTGCTATGGTTCCATGTACAATGAGCTAATTGGGGAAACTTGTAGCACTAAATTGATTGGGCCTAACTTCGCTAGTCCATGTCAAAATCAGGAGTTCATTTTGTCTCGCGAGGCTTTGCACTTGAATTAGTCCATCTGCGAGAGTGAAGTTTCTAATAAGAGGTTGATTGATATTCAGATTCTTTAATCTGGCGCTGGTCTTCCAACGTGCTGCATATGAAATCAACGGGTGAACCAGGTTCGAACATAGAAGGGCCAAGGCAAAATTTGACGGGCTGAATAGTGGCTCCGGGTCAAAAAATTTCAATATTTTCCAGAAAGATCAGTTGAGTTGAGGAGAGGCAAGCTTGCGTCTTCCGTTCTAAAACCAAAAATTAGTAAGTCTTATTTGTCATTTGCCTCAACGAATGTCGAATTTAGTCCAACATGAGCACCGTTGGCATTTTGCGCGAAGAACTCGACCGAGAAGAACGCGAAAGAGAGCTCGACAGAGAATTGGAAAGCCAAGCTCGGTTAGATGATGAAGATCTCAAGAAACGACTCGAGAGAAATCTTCAGATCAGAGGCCGACGAACACTGTTGGCAGCAGAGAAAGGACGCCTACTCGAGTTATTAAATGTTCTCAAAGAAGATAAATCCTTGATCAACTACTCAGATGCCGATGGTTACACACCCCTACACCGAGCGAGTTACGGAGGCCACAAAGATTGTGTCAAGTACCTAATCAAGCACGGGGCAGAGGTGAATGCAAGAACTACTGACGATTGGACGCCTCTACATTGTGCCGTCAGATGGAACAATCTGGCCGTGGCTGAATATCTAGTTCAAAACGGAGCCAATGTTAATGCAAAGTCTAGCGGTGGTAATACACCTCTCCATATTGTTGCCTCAAACGGACGTTACTCAATAACTTGTGATTTAATTCAGTTGCTTCTGTTCCATCCAGAATGCGACTACACAATACGAAATGATTCGGGTGATACTGCTTATGACATCGCGAAGAGAAGTGGACCCTTTCACAAACTGTGGAACGGGGTTATGACAGTTTGGCCAGAAGGAATTATACGAGACGAATGAGACACTCTCCAAACTATTTTCAAACTTTAAGCGCAAATTTCGTTATTCTCATAAAATTAAACCTGGAGGAATGCATTCTAAAATCGACTATTATACATTAGACTTTCTCTTGTTCTCTCAAGCTACCTTAATTTTCCCAGGTTCAAACCCGAAATTTGTGCACCACAAACCTGTGGCGATAGATATTGATTTCAATTGTGCGATCAATCGATCTTTTTGTACCCGCTTCGCTTCATATCCTTCTCTTGAGATTCAAACAAGAACTCGCCCTTCTTGTCAGTGAGCTCACGAGTATACAAGGGTGCCTTGATACGTTTTGATGCCGAGAGAATAGCCTCGCGGGCCTCATCCCATTTGTGCGGACCCTCAAGGCGATACTGATATGGATAACATGGGCCGAAGACAAGATTTCTCCACAGCTTAAAGTCTTTGAAGAGATATTTGGAAACATTTGGCTTGCAGCCAACGAGTTCAGCGAGCTCGTCCATATAATTGATCCAATCAACCTGCAGAGTGTTTCTCGGTCCGCCATAGTACCTTTTCTCTAGATACTTGTGCTTCTTTGCAATATCTTTGCGCATCTTCTCCTCCGAGGGAAGCTGCACTTTACCCGACATGACAAGCGCGTACAACCTCGAGTGAATCTCCGCGATAGGAAACAGAGCTCCAATGGGCTGGGCCAGAGCTATGAAAGCCAGAGTGCTTGGATGGGGTTGGAGGTCAGGTGAGAAGACGTACTTGTAGAGGTCAACTTTGTTGTCAATCACAGGCACTAGCGACTGATCGATGAAGGGAAAGTCGACCTTATATCCGGTGGCCATAATAATCACATCGCAGGGAACCTCGCTTGTTTCGCCTTGGAAAATAACTCCAGTTTCGGTGACACGATCAATGTTATTCTTGAGCTCGATTGTGCCGGATAGAACTCTATTAGGAAGTGCGTCATTAACCATGATGTGCTGTTCGAAGATACGATGTTTTGGTTTGATGCGATACTGCGAATGGTCAAAATGATAGTTGATGAAGTTTTCTGAGGTTGAGCAAACGAGCCTGTATGGCATTGAGTTGAAGAAAAAGTTCACGAAGCGACGCAAGAACAAGGTATCGAACGGTTTTCCGGAAGGACCAACCCGATGGACAACCCAAGCGCCGCGCCTTGTTGATAGATAGACCTTCGGGTTGACCATGCTTAGTTCAACCGCAACATCGCCGCCTGAGTTGCCAATTCCAACAACAACTACCCGTTTGCCAACAAATTCTGCCGGTTTCTTGTAAGAGTGTGTGTGAATGATCTGGCCTTTGAACTTCTCTTGGCCAGGAAAGGTGGCCATACTTGGGGTCACGTGGTGTCCAGTGCAAACCATGACGCCGTCAAAGGTCTCTTTGAACGACTTTTGGTTAGTCATATCTTCGACCTCAACATCCCACCTGCCGTCCTCGTTAAAAGTGGGCGCCTTCTTGACACTCAAAACCTTATGCTCGAATTTCATCCTGTCGATGCAGCCAACATGGGCAGCATAGTCTTCAATATATTGTATCATGCGGCTGTTGTGCATATAATTTGGGTAGCTTGCCTTTGGCGGGAAGTCGCTGAAGGAGGACATCTCCTTAGATGAGTTGATGATGGTTGCAGCGGCAACGCTAGCTAGCCCGTTCACGTCCTCGTCCCTGTAGCGCCACAAGCCGCCGAAAGTCTTATACATCTCGTAGATGACGTAATCGTGTCCCTCCTCAATTAGCGCCTTTGCAGCGGTAATACCGCTCGCGCCCCCGCCGATGATACATATCCTCTTTCCCATCTTTGAATCTCTTTGCCCTCCAGCTCTTCAAATCTCTCTTGTCTCGCGTCTAACACCTACCGAATGGAAATTGAATTGAATCAACCTGGGCCTCGGCTCGTGCGTCGAATGAGCTCTCTTGTGACTTGAAATGGTTGGCTGCGTAGTTGTAAGGTTGAATGAGGACAACGGCGTCAAGTTAGTGAAAATGCTAGTGAGATTTTCGTTTGTTTACCCCCTAGGCCATCGATTGGTGGCGACGGTGGCGGCGGCAGAGGCAGTAGCGGGGGTGGCAGGTAAAAGTTGATGTCTTGCAAGTGTCTTTGCCAGAGAAGAGCTTGCGTGGTCACTTGTAGTTGTGAATGCCCGGTAAACTTTAGCGCAAAAGCTGCTAGACAAGTTGGTTAGGAAGCCTAGAAGGAACTTGACTAGAGGTTGCGCGTAGGTAGGAGCACAAGTCCGACTGTTTGGCCGATTTGGCAAGGCTCTCGCACTGGCATGCAAAATCCCCACTCTCACTCTTTCTTGTGCCAACAATTTCAACTCTAGCTGGCGGCGCCGTTCTTTCCAAACGCCCATTGTTTGGACTGAAACCGTCGACTTGCGACCAAAGAGTGCGCCAGTTCCTGATTATAATCACAACAATGAGTCAAAGCCCATACGTACGTATTGTTGGGCAAACTCCAACACAAGTTGCCATTTGGACTTGATTGCTGATGCCAAACAATGAGCCATCGAGCTCCTTGAAGGATGCGGCGATACAACGAACGTTACAAGAGTTCAACTTACCTTTGACAGTCTGTTGATATGTGTCGCGCCTACTTGCTTTGCTTGTCTCGTTGGACTTATTGCTCATTAATGTGAACCAATAGAGATTAAATTTGAAATTGAAACGTCTCTCACCGACGACTGATTTCCAGCTCAGGGGATGTGGCCACAAGATCAAAATTTGAATCAATGAGAGCGAGACGATGAGATTCGCCAGTTGAGTTGCCGCCGAAACTCTCGGACGACATCGACATTCAACCACTGCGAACTCTCATTGCCGGTGCTGATCCTGATCCCGGCCAACCGAGAGCGTTTCGAAGGTGAGCAGGCTTACAAATAGTCCAGAGAAAAGTTTAGGCAACAGAAAAGCCCGCTACCTAGTTGGCTAGCATAAGTCAGCAAGCGAAGTCCAGACGACTAGTCGTAAGATTGTGAGCCAAGGTCCATGTGGGGAGGAGCAAGGCGAAGTCGAGGGGAGGCAGGAGCGCTCGCTCAGTTAGAGGGACGTAAACTTGATGAAAACCTACCCAAGGCACGCAACCGGCCAACCTGGGTATCCAAGTGTTCCGTCTACAAGGCTTGATGGCCACCAAGCCTGAGCGCCTATTTGCTTTGCCCGCACCCTTCGCGTAGTTTAGAATTCCAGAGCCTCCTACAAAGAGAAGGAGTGAGGGAGGCACCTGGCTTAGCAGGAAGTTTGTAGCTGCCTGTGTAGATTGTTCGCAACGCAATGAGAGAAGAGCACAGTCGAGCCTTGCATGGCAGCTTGTTGCGCGAGTTCTACGTTCCAATTGTTGCTTTCAAACTCCAAACTCTATGCTGGAAATCCGTATGAGCGTCGGCTCTAGCCAAGGTTAACTAGAGTGTAACCAAAGCCTCTCCCTCCTGAGTGTGCGCGCCGAGACCTTTCGCGCCCATTCCCCCTAGGCGGAAGCCTCTACTCCCAGGTAACCATTCTGGTGGTTCGCCAAGAGCAGAGTTCCTCGCTAGTGGTTAAATGAGTTAGACAAATTCATTTGCGTTCAACCACCTTCGACGTAGATAACTTGAGCGGACTGATCCGCCAGCGAGTCCTTGAATGAGAAGAGTTCGATGGTGGTACCTTGGTACTCGCTTATCAGCTGGAGACGGTTTGAGTTCTAGTTAAACCCCCTGGCAAAAGCGTAATTCAGCATATCAACAGGTGAATCCGATTGACGAGTTCTCGATGTCTACCTGAGATGGATGTCCCAGCTCCTTACTTGTTTGTGCTGTTAGAACAAAATTGCGCGCTACAATCAGATTACTCCTATCTCTCTCAAAACTCATGCAGCACCAACTCCCCGCGATCTCCGACTAAGTGAGTTCAACTATGAATCGAGATATGCAGCATTTGAATACATCGACCTCGACGAATCAAAGATTCATAGGATTCTTTTCGTCATCACCGACACATTGATGACCCCTCATGGTGCGGGCAAAGGTAAGAAAGGAGACCTCATGTGAGGTAAGAGACGCCACCAGTTTTCCGCGCCACTCAAGTTTATTTGATCTTCACAAGCTGATAAAATCGGCACGAATAGGGCACATGACATTAGGACTGAAAGTTACAAAACGACTAAGCAAAAGTTCGTCCCGAAGATGCTCGTTCTCTATCACCGCTGGTGGAATTCTTTTTGGAAATAGTATAGAATACCCAAATTTCCATGAAGGATGGCACGTAAGATTGGCGAGATTTGAACTCCAGTTGAGTGGGCGACTTTCTCAGGAAGTCCTCGTAGGCTTTTAGCGAGTTTATGCTCCCCTTTCCGGTCGCGTGATTCATGTAGAGTCCATCCTCAGCCAGACAATCGAGTGATAGATTAAAGATGGCCTCGATAAAGTGCCACTGGTTATCCTTTTGGACGACGCTCGGCTCGAAGGCTGTAAGTGATTCCTCGCGCTTGCTCACGGGTATATCGGTCAAATCATTGAATATCACATCATATTTCTTGCCCTCGCTAATACTTTGTCTCAAAACTTTCATGCAGTCGTCGATGATGATCTTGTAGTTGCTGCCCTGGAGTGACTTGAGCACCTCGCCGCATGGACGCAAATGATCCCGACAAGCCTCTATGACCACGGGGTCAATCTCGGCCATGGTCACAAACTTGGGCTCCTCCTTGAGCAACTCCCACAGGAGGCCGCCATCGCCGCCACCTAAAATGAGAATCTCTCTGTTCTTGTAGCACACATTGCCCCTGTCCATTAGGGTGTAGGTGTATTCCAGGTCAACCTCAGCCAGATTTTGCAAATTGTCCAGCAACAGGGTGTTTCCAAGCGAGGGAGAGCTAACTATCTTGACATCCTGAAACTGGCTCCTCTTGTGGAACAGGATAGCATCAAAGTCGTACTCCATAACGCGCTCGTCACTAGATAGAAGGAAACGGGGCGCGTCGAGTCGGCCTCGCTTGATAATGGGCGTGTGCTCTATTTGGCCGCAGAGGGAAAACTTTTCGTCTAGGAGCTCGACCAACTTGACAATATCCTTGTTACTCATTCCGTGCCTGAAGGTGTCCGGCTCGTGCCGGTCCAAGGCCGAGCTGGGCATCTCCTCCAGGTCGACAGTGACCTTGTAGGCGGTGTTTGGATCAAGACGATAGAATTTGGCCGTGAAAATGGTAGAGGTTTGGCCGTATGTCCCGTCCGTATGTTGGACCTCTGCGTGCAAGATTGAGGTTCCAATATGAAGAAAGTTGTTTATATTGTTGAGAGTAGTGTGGCCAAATTTGAAGGAGGCTGAGATGCTGGCCGCGATACACGCCTTAACCTGCTTGAAAGCTTCCGCAACAACAGGCTGAACTCCCTCGCCTGGACTTGGGTCAGTAGGTGCGAACTCAAAGTCAAGCTCTGGGTCGTAGGTCAGCCCGTTTACATGCTCGAACTTGAAACACAGGAGCGCGAATTTGATGGCCATCTTGTGGCTGGCGACTCTTCTGTTAAGATGGTTTGTTTTTGAAAAATAGTTGTGGCTCTAATTGATGCTTGTAGGTTACATAAGATCAATCACGAAAGTGTATGAGGAGGAGGAGGAGGAGGAGTTGATGATGATGAAGGAGTTGACGAGAAGCATGTGTTCGCCAATTGGACGCATGATGCAGCTGTTGCATCGGCGGTTTAGCCAGACTCAAGGGCTAACCCTGAGGATGAGAGAGTAGGGACTGGTGTTTATTTCTGTATAGTATTTATTTCTGTTTTATGCCCAACTTAGCCCAGATTACCAGAGGATCGACTGTTGTAGTCTCTTATTCGAAAACGAGGATGAAATCGAGAAACTCGATGAAATTATCCTTAGAGCAGACCCTACATGAGGAACTCAATCAGCTGACTTGCAATTAAAAGCTAGGGAAACCGGAAAGAAAACTAGAGAGATAGCAAGAGATATAATTCTCAAAATGATTCATTTGTCAAGCTATCATTCAAATGGTTTACCAACAGTATTCTGGCCCAACAAAGTCAATCTTATCGGCGAGAAGGTGTACAAACCAAAAATTCACTTTTGTGAATACTGTAATAAGCCAATACTTATTTATGGCAGATTGATACCTTGTAGACATGTGTTTTGTTTCACTCGTGCCACATTATGTCCAACCCAACAACTAACCAACCCTACAACCAGTGTGACCCCTGGGGCTGTCCCGAAGCCGCCCCCCCCCCTTGGCCCAACTGAGCCGCCATCAAATTTTATACAGTCACCTCACAACAACAACAGTGATAATAATTGTGGAAAAGTCAACAGTGGCAATAACGAGAGACATAACCAGCACGGCCATCCCCGACATAGTAATCACAGTAACAAGAATCTCGAGCCTCAAAGTAATGATTCAAACAATTCCTTCTGTCACAGAGAGAGTAGCACTATGATCAATGATGACTCTTTAGCAAATACGACACCAACAACTATGCAGCTTGACGCCAATAGTAGTCCTAATCTTGTTAACGGGCTAAACTTACCCGGCAACGGCTTGCAACAGGGGAATCAGCCTGCACCCGTCAAAGGATGCCATCGGTGCGGTGGTCGAGCTTTACGTGTTGAACGAAATACCCTGAATTCTATATTTGTTTGCCAGATTGAAACATGCAAGAGAACATACCTAAGCGCTCGAGACTTACAAGCTCATGTGATGCATAGGTATAGTAGAAACAAGGCGAATGATAGCAACGAAGCCGACGATTCGTCTGCCTTGTCGCCATCTCGTCCTCGCCCCACATTTCCTCATCGACTTTGATGCACCTTAATAGCCTCAACAACAACCAGACCAATAATCACCGTCAACCTCGACTGTCAATAATGTTGGACACTCGAATAACTCGCCTAACAATCATCAACATCGCCGCGACCGAGAGTCTCATCACCATCGAGGCGCCTCCAGAGCTAGGGATCGTGAAAGAGAGCGTGATAGGGATAGATTCAAGCGTGACCGCGACAGCTTCTAGAGGGAACGTGAACGCGAGAGAGATAGTAAAGAGTATCACAGGCAATCCTTGCAAAGGGCAGCTCAATGGGCTGAAGCCAGCGCACAGATGTTGGAGAAAGGACTGACCAGATAGGCATTATGTTGTATATAGATTGAGAAAGTTCCTTGAGGGCTCCAATAGAAATTTGTGTCGAATACTTCGTTCCGTCGATTGCGGAAAGTTCAGTATGTCTCGACTGTTTAGCTTATGCAAAGCAATCGGAGGATCTATATGTCTTGGTACTCTGGATTCAGGTATAGCCGTCGACAGGTTCTTAGAGACACGGTTGCCATAAGTTCATGACGATTGATGACTGTCTAATATTTATTCCTGTATAGTACTTATTTCTGTGCCTAGTTGTTATTTCTATAACGAGTCTGCGTTCGCTTTTTTACACGTTTATTTTCGGTTTCGGTAATACCTTTTCTTGGCTTCTTGAGCTGAAGCTTTTTTGAGCGCGCATCAGCAGGTTCGATGGCTGGCCACGGTCTCAAGTCTCATATCCGGTCCCGATCTCGCAGATTAGTTTGGAGGTTTGCGATTGGCGCCTAGCTCTCGCTCTCAGACGTTTTTCCGCCGCTTCGAATAAGGGCCCTCATCAGGGTGCTTAGACTGGCTTCTACTATTTGGTGCTGAGTTTTACAACAATAGAATTCAAACTTTTGGCCTCCACAGTGAACGACTTCAGGCCTGGAGCCAGTCTCTTGGAGCCAGCAACAGTGATATTTATCTTTTGTGCCTCCCTCGAGGTGTTTAGAACGTTGACGACCAGATGACCAGTCTTCTTGTCCACAACTGCGGCGGCCATCACCTTAGGTTTAGAAAAGAATTCGAATGCACCTTCCTTCACCTCGGTGACCACTCGAAAAGAGCCAGGCCTGAAGAATCGACTAAAGTGAGCCAATGCATAGTACATCGGTTGCTTATAGAACTCATTCGCATTAGCATTCACTATTATCGGACTGTCGACCAAGTTTTTCGCCCAGCTAGGTCCTCCCTGCATGTTTAAAGCCATATTCCAATCAATCCAACCGCTCACTCCACGATTCAGATCCTCAATTATATCGCGAGCATATGCTTCACCTCGGTTCCAGCTTCCCAAGTCCACTTTTTTAATACTTTGCGCGCCCACGCAAGCCTCAGTCATCATTATGAACTCAACCTTGTCCTTTGTGTCCTCATACATGCTACTGAGATAGTCATACGGAACCAAGCTACCGCTCGTATACCAATGAAAGGCTACTCCAGAGACGTATTTCTGCACCTCTGGGTTGCGGAAGATGGCCGGGATTTGGAGGTTGACAAATCCAAGAGAGTCGTCGCCAACCATGAGCTTAAACTTGTCCTTGGTCCATCCGCGGGCTTCAAGGGCCGGACCAAGGTACTTTGTTATAAATTTTATGTATTCCTCGTTGTCATATTGCAAGCTGTTGAAGAAATACACATACGGCATGAAGGCACCAATAGGCTCGTTCTGCACGGTGGCTCCCCAAAAATGGATCCCGCTCTTCTCGTAAGCATCATAAAACTTCATCAGATAATTTGTGTAACTCCTGTAGACTCGATCATCATCAATCAAGTGACCGCGAACAAAATCGTTATTTGTCTTCATCCAAGTTGGTGGCGTCCATGGACTGCTGAACAGTTTTATATCGGTGCCAGCTCCCCTTGCAATCTTCATCGCCTTCCTAATCCAGGGTATCTTGAGCCTGCGATCCTCCTCAGCGAGTGACCACTGGGTTAGATTATAGTCAGGCTCGTCACTATCGTCGTAACTATACAGCCTCGACGAAAAATCCGTGCTCCCGATTGGAACTCGACCAAAGTTGTACTGCAAACCATTTCTTCCATAATAACTCTCAATCAACCGAACTGAGAGGTTTTTGGGCAGATTGTTCAGGTTTTCGCCCGTGGAATCAGTAAAGGCTCCTCCCCAGCCAAGAATGGACTGGCGCTCGCTGTCCAAATCAACGCGTATGTGGATTGCTTTGGTTTGCGCAAACTGTTGCGCTATCTTCAAGCGTGTCAAGTCATTTGACTCGAACCTCCGGCCAGAGAGCGTCGATTGGACCAAAAGAACCTTGTTTGCCTTTGTTGGCCAATTAAATCTCAGATCTCCGCATGAGTGCTCATTGCAAGTGCAAACCAGCTTCTTAGGGTCATTGTTTATCGCTTGGATGTTACAGGTCTTGTCAAGCTGTTTATCTGAGTCTCGGTTGTACGGTAAGCATGGCTAGTTAGAGGCCAATCAAAGATTGATGTTATCAAGCTTGTTAAGTCTCCATACCTGCTGAACATGAAACTGGGGCGCTCTCACTGGCAGCGATAAGGACGATCAGGGCTGGCACCAAAAACATCGTGTTTGCTGTCGCCATCGCCTGAAGTATTCTTAAGCCTTCCGAGAATCTTTGAAAACTGAGCTGTATTCAGCTCGATGGATTGAGCAGATTCAGGCCAGAAAGAATAAGTATTAAACAACAAACCGGAGATTATGTTTGCAGGTGGAGCGCTCATTAGAAGTGTAAAGCCAAACTGAATTTTGTCTGATTTCGTGCCAACATCATTCGATGACAGACGGTTCCCTCAGGGAATGCAATCACATGCTCAAAGATCGGTTAATCCGCAAACACATTCGAAATGTCTAGGCCAGATTGAGTGCCGAGACTGAACTTGAAGACGAGGAGACGACTTGTGATCAGTTTGTGAGCGCAAGCTGGATCTGGTTCCCAAATGGGGTTCTCTGCGATGAGCAATATTGCTTGCTTCGAATACACAGCCACATAGACACATAGCAACCCAATTCTCGCCCAATTATGAGATTTCTGCGACTTGAATACTTAAACAATCAGCAAGAGTGGTGAGGAAAATTCGCGAGGAAGTTCGATCCGCTCAGGTAGAAATCGCTGTCCAAAGACCATCGAAAAGAGTTAGCTAAAGAAAAAATCATCGGTGCGATCGATAATCCGGTACCCTGTTTTTTGTTCGCCAAGTTCTATTGGCGACATCTGAGCCTAAAATTAGTGGGCCAACTGAACACTGCTTTTTGATGATGAGATTCGCTAACAACAGCCGGCGTAGAGGCTCACAGCATTCGTTGGGGCCCTCTTTGCCAGCTTCAAGCTGTCTAGCTTTGCATAAGTGGAGGCCAAAACTCGATGCGGACGCAACTCGTGGAGGTTGTATGCATCAGCATCTGTGCATTGGGACGACGAAAGCCACCTGTAAGCACAAGGATCCTGGCAAGAGGAGCACTGATGGACCATTCTCGTCTGTCATCGGGGACATACGATACAGCCCCGCTAATTCTTTGGCCTATTGAGCGATTCCTCAACAGCCTTTAAATGGTCGACTCGAGCTCACACCAAGCAGAACCGTAGATTAAAAACTTGGCAGAGATTCGTGACAAAGCGTCCAAAATGGTGGCGCCCGAGTCTCGGGGCTGAGTTTATTTAGTCTTGCTCTCTTTAAGTAGGTTTGGCTGTGGGCAGTGTGCTCAGCTGTCTGCATGCTCGAAGCTCGGTTGCTCGTCGTCGAAGCTGGCCGACGAGGGTCCATAGAAGGAGACGCGCGGATGTGGCTGCTCAACCAGCGGATAGTGGCGCCTGTAACCCTGCACTGGGCTCGGTGGGTAGCGTGGCTCGCGTTGGAGGTAAGTGCGCGACACTGCTGGCACTGGTGCGCGGACAAGCGTTGCCGGTTGGGCGCGAACCAAGACTCCTGGCGCTGGACGGAGCTGGGAGGCCGCGTAGCTTGGCGGTGCCTTGTAAGCTCGGTGCGCGGTCGCCGATTCGAAGGAAGCCGAACGAGGCTGGCTAGCGAGCTTCAGCTCGCCACTTGCAATTGCCTTTGGTGTTCGCACCTCGGCACTCTTCACCGGCTCCTGAACACTGAACTCCAACTGTTGCGCGGGTAGCTCCTCATGGACTAGACGCTGGCCCTTTGCAGGCGCTCGCGCCACCTCCTCAACCTGAACGCGCTTCGTTCCCTTTATTTCCTCCAGCGGCGCTTGCACTGGAGCCTGGACGATCGGGGCGAGCGGCAGGTGGAAGTCGCCCTTCTGCGACCAGTTGTCGTGCCTGACAGCCGTCTTACTGGCAACGCCTTGAGCTGCAAGCTCCTCCCTGCTCTTGCCCTCCAACTTAAGGGTGATCTCCTCGGCACTTGGCTGCGATGTGCGAAGGGCAACGTTTGCGGGCGACCTGGCCTCAGTGCCAAACTCGTTGGTGTTTACGGAGGCGCGGAATCCGTTGTGGTCGGCTATGTAGTCAACCACTCGGCTCGCTCCGTCGCTTCCCTGCAAAGTGTACTGGCCTCGCACAACTCCCCTAGTGTCGCCCGACTCGCTTCGCGACGAACCGTCAACCTGGTAGCTGAAGGCGTATGGCTCTGCCTCAGCGTAAGCGGGCCCACTGGCGCTCTTGCTGCCACTGAATAGGTGCTGCTGGCCTCCCTTTTGTTCGCGATCGGGGCGCAAAATTGGAGGTCGCGACTGAACGAGTTGCGACTCGTCCAATCTTCCCTGCTCAATCTCCTGTTTGAGCTCAACCTGTTGGCCATCAAACTCGCGCTGTTGCTCAATGCGCTGCTCCTCGTGTCTTTGCTCAAATTTGCCCTCGCTTACGATAGCTGGCTGCAACTCCTCGCGCTGCTGCTCGTACTTCGTCTGTCCCTTCAACTCCTCGCGGCTCACCTGCGGCCTCGCCTCGAAGTGCTGACTCTTTGCTGGCTCCTCAATGCGAGCCTCCTCCCTCTGCTGGTGCAACTCCTCCGCCTTGTGCTCGGCCAGTAGCGGCTGCTGCTCCTCCGTTCGTTGCTCAGCAACATGCTCCAGCTTGCCAGCGACCGTCTTTACCTGTTGCTGCTCAACCAACTTCTGCTGCTCCACTGGCACCAACAGAGGCCTTTGTGCCTGTCCTTTGACCTCCTCATGCAGCTGCGAGTATCCCTTGATTGAGGAGCCGAGCGCTGGCGAGCTGGCCAGCGCGCATAGGATAACAAACTTGAAAATCATCTTCACTCTTCTCTCTCTCCAAGTGCCCACTTTCTCTCCTTTCGACTTGGTCGCCTCAGTCGCTCTCAATCCAAAACTGACCGTCCGAAACACCCACCCGCCCGCTTATATAGCCGCCGAGGTGGCGTCGGCCAACAGCAAGATCACTTTGACTCGACAACCAGAGCTTAGCAAACTAGACTCCTCCTTCTGGCTTGCCCGCGGCGGAAACTCTCCATTTTCATGATCATGAACTTGAACTCGCCCTAACTCTGGCTCCAGTTGCATTGCCCAGTCTGCTCGACTCTTAACCAAGTCAACAAACGTGAGACAACAAACAAAGCAGCTTCATTGCAAACCTTCAGGCGCCAAAACTCGGAAACCGACTTTGTGCTCCTCTGGCGCAAAGTTGCATTAGAGTATCAGAGGTGACGCGCCAAGATTTTAAGCTCGCCAGCCTGAACGCTTCTCGATTAAAGTGAAGCCAACTTTCACTCTGCTTCAAGTGCGCCGAGCAACCTGTTGGCCAGTTTCGGTTGCGAGGTTAACACAATGCAGCCGCTCAGCTTGCTAATGGAATGGTTTTAAATGGAATCTTGTCTGTGCGCTCGACGGCCACTCTACCGTCCGGGTTCAAGGGTGACCACTTTGGATCTGAAGGCACCCCGCTTGGCGCTGGCCACTGCAGCAGCAGCAAGCTCACCTTCCCCAAACCCAACTCCCACTCCTCCTCCCGCGCAACCAACCTTTGCGCCCGCCAGTTTCAATGCTTCCGTGCCGCCAACGCAGAGGACCCACAAGAGCGCTCCTCCTTAGAGACTCTACCAGACCAGACTTATGCACGCTTTGCTCCGCGAAAGTATTGTTGTCAGCTGGCCGGCCGAGGATGAGCTGAGTCAATGACCTGGAGCAAAGTTTTCTTGGTTTTATCGCAACTTGGAGGGCGAAGATTAATGGGTAGTTCGGGCCAGTGGAGCTTGTGGGCAGCTCTGGCAAGCAAGAGGCTGGATGCGATGGCCATGGCAATAAAACAATACAAGAGCCAGCGAGGCTCATTGGGAGTTGATTTAAATCGAGGAGCTCACTGGCTTCCCACCTCAACGCTAGCTCGCCTCCCAATGCCGAGCTGCCTCAGATAGTCGCCCGCCTGTCTCGTCTCGTTCATGGCGGCGCTGATAAACTTTGCCGCGGGCGTGTCGTCAAAGTCGGGCACGCTGGCGAGCGAGCTCGGGCCAGTCAGGTCGCCGGCCAGCGAGGAGCCGTCCTCGTTGAGGCCGAGCAGGCTGTCGCTCGGCTGCTTTTGCGCTGCCATGGACAGGCCAGATCGGTGGCCAGCGCCGAGGCCGCCGCTAGCTTGCTGCCACGAGTCACTCTCGGCCATCGAGTTGCTGCCGAGCGAGAGCGAGCTCGAGCCGGAAAGGGAGTCAGATTGGTCCAGGTAATCCATTTGCGAGGTGTGCGGCAGCTTGACCGTGTTTTGGACGGCCAGTGCGGCCGCATTGTCGAACAAATTCTGGTACATCATTCCAGTTAGCGCCTGCTGAAAGTTGTCCTGCACATTTGAGTCCATTGTGGCCAGTGTTGGCCCATTCGGGCCGAGCCTATGGAGCGGCTGGCTCTGTTGCGAGACGGCCGTGGCTGTTGCGGCCGCATTTGCTGCTGCAGCTGCGGCCGCATAAGCGTGGGCCGGCGTTGCAAACCAGTTGCCGCCAAAGGGGCTCCTCCTCCTGTTCAAGCCAACACCCGCCGACTGGTTTGCGCGCGAACCACCAAGCTCGGGCTCCTCCATCAGCAGCTGGCTCTGCGCCCACTGGGCCTGGATGGCGGCTGCAGTTGCGGCCGCAGCCGCGGCGGCCGCCGCAGTCGCCTGCTGCTGGGCCGGCTGGTGCTGGAGCAGCTGCGAGCCGGCTTGAGGTAGCAGGTGACGCTGGTAGGCCACTGAGGCGCTCATTGCGGGCGAGCCCTCCAAGCCGAAGCCCCAATTTGAGGCCCCAAAGCCGCCCGCGTTTATGTTGGCCGAGTGCATCATGTGGGGCCCGCGCAGCATGGCTGCGGGGCCGCCAGCGTACGTGTGGCCCACCTTTGAGGTCTTGTGCGGCCTCCTTGCGAGATCGATCTCGATCGTCTTTGCGCCGCCCTTGCCGCCGCCATATTTTGCACCGCCCGAAGACTCTTTGCCGCTCGACTTGAGCTCCTGCTCGAAGATGATCTCGCCCGACTTTGGGTGGTGGGTTTTGTAGATCTTCTTCCAAGCAATCAGTTGGAGCAGCTTCCAGCCGACGCTGCCCAGCTTCGAGGGAACTGTCTTGAGTGCGGCCAGTAGGAATGGTTTTATGGAGGACAGCGATGGCTTTGAGGAGCCGTTCAGGCCCAGCGAGGGCCACTCGATGAACCCGTTGATGGCGTTCTGGTCGCTGTCGTAGTGGATGTTACCGTTGATGCCCTGACCAACGTTCGGCCCCTCACTGCCGCCGCCGCTACTTGATTGCGGCTTCCGTGCGCCGCTGCCGGCCGACTCTGGTTGGTTTCTGCTGGGGCCAAAGAGGCTGGCCGCGCTTGTTTGCTCCGTCGCAAGCAGCCCAGTGCTCTGGCTGCCCAGTTGCTGGAGCAGGTTTGCGCCCGCGCTCAGCTGACTGGCCAAGAGTCCGGCCGCCGCCGAGCCGGCCCCGCCGCTTTGCTGGCCCGAATCTCGCGCTGGCTTGCTCTTGGCCGACTCCTGGCCGCTCGAGCTCGCTTTGGCCGCTTGGCTTGCGCTGGCCGAGCTGGGGGCGGAGGCGCTCGAAGTTGTGCTCGGTTGAGACTCGAGCAAGTCCTCGATTGAGTGCTGCATTTGGGCCTGTTGGCGCGATTGCATGGTTAAAAAGGGGTCCTCGCTTGGAGAGGCGAGCACAATTTCGTCGCCAATTTGATAGTTGCCGATCATTTGGTCCAGCAGAGACGACGGTTCTTGCATCTGGAGCTGCTGGTTTTGTTGGCCCATAAAGTCGGGCGCCCTAGCTTGTCTTGAGTGCTCTGCGTTGGTTGAGCGATGATCTTCGCCTGGCTCGCTCATCAACAGATCGAAAGGGTTGGCCACTGTGTTTGCTTGAGCATCGCATTTGTTAGACGGCAGGTCTATGAGATGCAGGTGAAGAGTTATAAGGAGCAAGTTTCGCAACAGTTGAAGGACTCGTTGACGGACGAAAGCTTTCGCCTTGAAGGGCTTGCGCAAGAGCTTGAAAGTTTGCGGTTCCCTCGGCTTGACATTGGCTCCTCTGGCGCAATTTGCGGGCTTACCTTCGCCGCTGACCTTCATCCCCGCTGCTGAGGCGCCCCTCTCGTTGCTCGTCTCCCATAGATCTGTCCACTCTGTGGCGACCGCCTGTTGCTGCTCAAACCTCATCGTGCTGACCACTCGACTAGCTTTGTTTTGCTCTCCACTTGAACCAATCTCGACTGCAATCCGATTGCTCGATCACCATCTTCCTCCACTCTTGCTACTGGAACAGCCAAGCAAAGTGTCCGAGTTGGACACTTTGCTCCATCTAACGAACAAACAAAATGAGTCTCGACAGACCAAAATGAGAGGCGCTCTCAAGTCTGAGCTCACTTTTGGGTTTGTATTGTGAGCATTTATGGACTCGACTGAATTAGAAACCGCGAGAGGCAGCTTTGTGAGCAAACCAATGGCGGCTTGCTCCCAATCAAGCTGCACCGAGTTTAAAAACAAAAACAAACTCTCGACGCTCTGATTGTTCGTAGGCTCTGATAGTAGAAAGTGGGACTAAATTTAATTCAATCTAAGAGAGGCGATCAGCCCTCTACATTTGTGCTGCAGGCGACAACAATACGGAAGTGGCCCCGACTGGCCCGTTGGATTGAGTAAACAAAAGACGGATCAGCGACAGTCGACCGCACAAACCGCGCTCGGCTCGTCCACCTGTCTGCGCTCAAGTTGGCGCATTGCAGCCAAGAGGGAGTCACCTCTCTCGGGTTGGAGAAAGAGGCTCGCTTGCTTGCTCTGGGCCGAGTAGGCGGCCGCCTGGCCCTCTGCGGAAGCGCGCAGCCCGAAGCCAAAGGGAGCCTCGGCGCCACTCTGGGCCAGCTGGTGCTGTTGGGCCGCAGCGGCGACGGCCGCCGCCTGGTAGGCAGCCCGGACGAGCTCGCGATCGGCAGATCCGAGCCGAGGACTAGATGGCTGGTAGTTGGCAAGCAAATGGCTCGGGTTGAGCTGGAAGCCGCGCAGGTCGAAGGAGGGCAGGTAAAGGGGCTGCTCGTTCTGCTGCTGCTGCTCCTTTTGGCGCTGGTGTTCGAGCTGTTGTTGTTGTTGTTGTTGTTGCTGTTGCTGTTGCTGCTGCTGCTGCTGCTGCCGCTGCTCCAACTGCCTCTGGTCAACTCCAGCGGCCTGGCTCTGGTCAAAGTCTGCAAAGGAGCTTGCGAGCGCACTTGTTGGCTCGGCGCCAGGATGCTGCTTCTTCCACTTGGTTCGCCTGTTCTGGAACCAAATCTTAACCTGCACCTCCGTCAGCTTGAGGTTAGCGGCCAAGTTTGAGCGCTCAAACACCGACAGGTACCTGGTGGTCTCGAACTTGCGCTCCAAGGCGCTGATCTGCTCGTAGGTGAAGGCCGTTCTAGCGCGGCGCGGCTTCAGCGACTGGCCGGCCTGATCGAGGCCGTCCGGGTCGGGCGCCGCCATCAGTTGGCTGGGCGGGCTGGCGAGAGTGTTGCAGGCGAAGAGTGAGTGCGACGAGGAGCCCTCCAAGCACTCTGCTGGCTCACACTTCAGCCCCAGCGCCTGGCCTCCACCATCTCGCTCCTCGCCAACCTGGACCAGCACACTTTGGGCCGAGTCTCGTCTTCTCCTTGCGGCGCTGGAGCTGCGTTTGCGCCGCCGCTTCCGTCGGGCGGCCTCAGTGCGTCGGTCCGCCGATCCAATCTGCAGGTCAGCGGCCAACTCGGCGCGCTCCTCTCTGGTGGCCAGCTCGTAAATCTTGCTCTGATGCTGCTGCTGCTGCTGCTGCCGCTGCCGCTGCTCCTGAGCCGGCTGCTGTCTGAGCCGGTGCTTCTGCTCTGCAAGCAGCCGGTCGACCAGGAGCAGCGAGGTTGCCTCCACCAGCCGGCCAGCGTCGGGTTGCTTGAGTGCTTGCGGCCTCTGGGCCAGAGCGTACAAATCGGCGCCCGTTTGCGGCTGCGACTGCGGCTGGTAGAAGCCATTTGCGGTTGCTTGAAAGAAGTTGGGCTCCTTGCGGACTTGCGGCTGCTGCTGCTGCTGCTGCTGCCTCTGGCTGGCGCCGGCCGAGCTTGCAAGCAGAGAGTCGATTGAGAAAGAGTAGAGGCTCACCTGTTTGGCTTCCCGCTGGCAGCTTGGGCGCTCCTCCATGTTGGCCCCTCTTCTGGGCTCCTCTTCAACATTTGGCGGCCGACTGAAGCGGCGCGAGCGATCCAATGAGGGCGAATGAATCTCGTTGGTTCCATCCTTGGCTCTTGCGACTGTTTGCGCGTTGGGCGTGCGCGTGCGTGCGTGCGCATGGGCAGGTCGCGAAGTCGCTAGGCGCCGCTCGCTCGCTCACACAAACGGCCGCCGCTGGGCGCCGACTCAAATGCGCCGCTCCCATTGCAGCCGCTGGAGCCGCCGCCGCCGCCACCGCCGCCGCCGACTGAGGCGATGATTTGGCTGAACCATTTAAGCGCGATTATTGTTATTATTATCATTGCCGCCACGAATGTCGTCGCGTTTCCTCGCTCCGAGTTGGCGGAGGGGGTTTATTTTTAGGCCTCTCTTTGGCGGGCCAGCGGGCTGGCCAGTGGGTCGGCCTGCTGAATTTGCAATGAGCTAGAGAGGGCCGCTCGTTGGCCGAGCGAGCCAGCGGGACAGCCAAGACGAAGGCGCCTGAAATTAAATGATCTGTGACAGAATGACACACAAAGGACTTTATGCGACTTTGGCCCCAAGTTGGGGCTCAATTGAGCAGGGAGCTGGGATTTTTGGGGCTTTGGGGGCTTTTTGGGCGGGCGGCTCGTGTTGGTTTGCTGGAGGAGTGGCCAGTGTTCGTGTGTGTGTGTGTGTGTGTGTGTGTGTGTGTTGTGCGCCGGCCTCAGTTTGCAAGCGGCGCGATGCAAGCGGCTCGAAAGCAAGTGGTTTGTTTGGCCGAGCGCGCCTTTGGCTGGCCGCGAATGACGGATTCGGGGGCCAATCGAGCCGCCTCCTTGGCCGGCCGGGCGCATATAGAGTCTGGCGGCGAGTTCAGCCCAGAGGCGGCGGCGGCGGCGTCAGTTTGGGGGCGAGCGAGTGGAAACACGAGTTCTCCACTCGGATGGTTCAATTAGTGCGCCTCTAATTGAGCCGGCCGGCCGGCCGGCCGCTCGCTGTTGTCGCTGCCGCCTTTGCGGGCCCACTAATTACTGTCTGCTTGAGTGCGCAAATTTAATTAGTAAAGTATTGCCGGCTTGACACAAGCAAACAAGCGCGAAGGAGTGGCGGCTCTGGGCGCGAGTTGGAGGTGGCTCCGTCTAGGTGATGGAGTGGCGGCCCGCTCTTGGAGCTGCGACGGGGGCGGCCAAACCGCAGAGCTATAAGCCAATTGGCCGATTAATCAAGCCATCCGTCTGCATTTCGGCCCTCCGAGTTGCTCGTCTGGGGCCGCACCTTGGCCTCACTTGGCCCACAATTAGGCGGCGGCGGCGGCCAATTAGGTCGGCCTATCGGTTGCGCGCTGCAGCCGCGCCGGCCATCATTAGGCCGGGCGGAGGCGGCGCTCGGGCGGCCCAACCAACGCCAATGAATGGAGCCTATGGGAGCCGCTCTAGCCAAACGGCGCCGCTCGCGCCCGGCCAACAGTGAATCGGATCCAGATTTAACGCCGCCGCCCCCTCTCCATTCTTCCGTCCGATTGATCCGTTAATTTGCTCGCCACTCAACCCTCGCCCCTTGGCCGCCCATTCAGCTGGCCGTCAAATTAACACTTGGCACTCCATTCTGGCCTCTCGGTCGCGCGCAGTTGGCCGAGCGGAAGGCAGAACAAGCAATCAATTTGCGCGCCCAACGCCGACTCGGCCGATGGAATTAAAGCGCAATCAGCAACAACTAGAGCCGAGAGAGGAGAAAACAACTAATTTTGGATTAAAAGGGGCCGATATGATTGCGCGCGAGCGGGGAGCCGCTTGAATTTGGCGCCAAGGCGAGCGGGGCCGGGCAGCCCAAAGTGGGCGCGCAAGTGGAGCCGCTGGCCCGAGGATAAGCCGCAAATTGGGCCGCCGCTCGGCCAGCGCGCGGCCCTCGGATTTGGCCATTGGATCTGGCTGATTGCGCTCTAATTGGTCCGATTGGCCCGCACTCGAATCTCGGGTGGCGGCGAGCGGGTCGCGTTGCAGTTGGCGCTGCGGCGGCGGGCGCTGCCGCTGCGGTAATGCTCGCACCTGCTGCCGCTACTGCGACCGCCGCCGTTGCCGCCGCCGCCGCCCATCCATCATCATGTGGGCGCCCAGCTCGCGCTTGTTGACAAACCTGGCCAGCTCGACCTCGGCGCCTCCAATCGCGTCCGGCCGGCTCGTCGCCAACGAGCGCGCTCAAGATCGCATGACGGCGCCAAGACATGCGGCCCCCACTTCTGCGGCGCGGAGGCCGCCAGTGGGCGTGGAGGCTGCGTCATAGCTCATTGGGTTTTATGTGCTCCAGCAGGGGCGGCCGCAATCGCGCTCGGCCAACTGCGGGCGCCGCCGCCCGAGTCTGAGCGCGGCCGCCTCACTGGCCGCAGTGGCGCAATTATCACCGCCGAACGGGCCGGAAGTGGCCCGGCAACAATCGCTCGGCCGAGTGAGGGCGACACTTTAAGCGGCCCAAATCGGGGCGACAAACTAAATGGATCGAGACGATAATGATGATTGCGCAATTGTGTCCCAATTGCGGCGAGCGCGCGCTCAAACAAAACTCGTCCCAACTCAACTGAACCCAACTTAACTCGAACTCAAACTCAAACTCGAACTTAAACGCGAACTCAAACTCCAACCAAAACCCGAACCAACTGAACCAGAGCAGCCCGATCGATGGCCAAACGAGTTAATTAAAGGGCGTCCGGAAGTGGGCCGCGCGCAGGGTGGCCAAGTGGGCGCAAAATACAAGGCAACGGTCATTAGCGTTTGCTAGCCCGCTTGTTTGTTTGCCCAAGCGAAGCCTAATGATCCAGCCGGAGTTGCGCGCGCCCCAAGTGGCCACTTGTTCGCTCGCCGGAAGCGGCGCCCCCAAGTCCGCGAGTAAATCAATTTGCCGCCCATTAGCTTGCGTTCAATTCAAATGCGTTCAACCCAATTGTTGGCCAGCACGCGGTTCATTGGTCTGCCCGGCGCTCAGACCTGCAGCCGCCGCCGCCGCCGCAATTAGCAGTTCCGGCGCCCGCTGACTGGCCGGCGCTAATGATCCGTCGGCGCCCAGAGGGGCTCGCGCGGGCGGAAGCTGGGCGCGCGCGGCCAGGTGGCGGCCGGCGGGCTTTGCGTAACCTGAGTCCACCTGCGCAACTAGCGCCGCCGCTGAGCGGCCGCCGAATGTTCATTAAGATCAAATTAGATCATCAGCGCACTGGCTCTGGTCGGCGGCGGCGGCCGCTGCTGCTGCTGCTGCTTGGATGGAAACCGCGATGACGAAGACGGCCGGAAGGACGAGCGAGCGCCCAGATTGCGCTGCCAATTAGCCGCTTGAGCGCGCGGCCAAGTGGCGGCCCTCCAGCCGCAACCCGCGCGACATCTGGCGAGTGGATCCTGAACTAGCGGCGAGCGTCCCGAAAGGAGCGAGCCAGGGGGCAGCGGCAGTGCAGGCCAATTCAGTGCGCCCAGTTTAGGGCCGCCAGTGGGGCTTGGCCAGCGAGGCTCGAAAGGGCTCGACCACCAGTGAGAGGCTGCGAACGCAAGCAAAGCGGCGGGCGCGGCCGCCTGCGCAAGGGCGACGCGCATGCATGCAAAAGCGTCCGGCCAACAGGTTGCCGCCACCTCTGTGTCCTCACGCCGCCGCCTCTGCAGCCACCAAAGACGGCGGGCGAAAGCGACGGCGGCGGCCAAGCAGCCGACAGGTGAGGGGAGGATTTGACTCCGAGAGTCGTGCGAGCCAAAGCTGCGAAAGTGAGGCAAGCACAATAGCCAGTTGGGAGCCGTTGATGCCTTCGCAATCCAAAGCTCAGTCGCTCGTCAAGTTTAAAACGAGAAACATCATCAGGCGAAGGGACGAAGGAGGCAACAACAGGTGCAATCAAGCTTAGAGCGCAAGAGGCTTGTTTGCGTTAGTTTGGGCGAGAGATTCGAGTTGAGTTTGCTTTGCGAGAGGAGCTCATAGTGGAATTGGCGTGAGTGCGGCTTGTTTGTTGGGGTTGGCTCGTTTCCGCTGCAAGAGTTCGAGTGCAACAGGGCTCAGCGTTTGGTTGGTTGATGGTTGTTGGTGGTGATAGATGAAGCGTGCGAGTTGCATCCGGACGATCGGCGAGCAGCAGCGGCAGCAGAGGCAAGCCTGAGCGGAAGGAGGCGGAAAGTGCCGTTCGAGTGCGAGCGAGTCTAGGCGAGCAAGTCGAAGAGGCGGCCAGCGGAAGGAAGAGGATGAGTTTGGGCGTTTGGACGCCAGGAGGCCGGTGGGCCAAATTGAGACTTCTAATGGGTAAGTTTGGGCTGGTTTTGTGGGCGCGCGAGTCGGCGAGCACGACCCTTGGCTTCTGGGCCGCTCAAGGGTGTTGCAAGCGCCGCGGCCGCCGCCGCCGCCTCGCTGAGGCCTATTATTTAAATTTGGAACAAACGGCGGCGCTCGCAGCGGCCAATCCTCCTTTCGAGCGCCTCTACCTTCGCTGCTGCGATTTCTAGAGGAAAAATTAGACCGAGATCGAGAATGGAGCTGGGAGCTCTCGCCGGCCGCTCATTTGAATATCATTTAATTTCGGCTAGCTGTTATTGTTGCTCTTGCCGCTGCATCTGGCTCAGATTCAACTGTCCATTTCGTTGGCCGCTCGAGTTTCAAGCCGTTGGCCGGCATGGCAAATGAATCCAGTTCACGGTTCTGTTCTGTTTCGTTTCGTTTTGTTTCGTTTCTCCTCGTCTCGTCTCGTCTGGTTGGCTTCGCGCCGGCAACAAGCGGCGGACGAGATAGGCGGCCTGCAGTGAGCGCTCGCTCGCCGTTGAGAAAATTGCCCCCTCGCATAAAGTTCACCTGAGCGAGAACAATCCGCCCAATGAACATTAGCCAGCAAGCCAGCCGGCTTGCTTCCACTTTCCTCGCAAGCTTGAACCCTGTCCGTGTGTGAGAATTTGTTACAATTCCAATGCGGCCAACTCTCAGCCCTCGAACAATTGCGCTCTCCATTTGAATGCGAACACTCGGATGCGCCCCTCTTGTTCCATCTTGCCTCTGATTGTTGTTCTGGCCAAGCGGCCGCCCAGTTGCGGCTGCAGCGCCGCCGCCGCCAAACTGGCAACAGGTGTCAACGCGCCCGCCCGCTCGAGGCAATCAATCAGCCCTGTTTGCGCCCGCCCGCCAGCTGCGGGGGTTGGTTGGCTTGGTGCTGATGCTGATGCTGATGCAATTAATCCGGCCAACATGGTCGCCTCGGCCGCCAAGCTGGCCGCGAGACGCCCCGTCCGAGGCGGGCAGCCTCACCTCGCGCGGCCCACACAAAGGGGACTCCTTTGTTTAGTCTCGGCGGAGAGCGGCGGCAAGTGTCTCTCTGCTCCTCCCGGCGCCAAGACGTCCTCCAGTCGCGAGCGCTGAGCCAACAATGGCTCAGCGGAGCAAAACGGGGCCAAATTGAATAAGCCTCCTCTGGCGGCCGGAAAGCGAGCGGCAAGCTGTCGCGCTCGGCTCTCCCACACTGGCGGCCGGCTCTGCGGCGGCGCCACTTCCAGTTGCAGTTGCGTGTGCGGCCGAGCTCACACGCTCGCCGCCGCTATGCAAACAAACTGGCCAAATCCAACTCGAATCTCGGCCAAAAGTAACGGGCCAGACGGAACGAGTCCACTTTCACGCGATAAAACATTCGCCCCGCTCGCCTGGCCGCGCGGAAGTGGAGGCGCCGAAAGGGACACAATGCGAGCCCCTTGCACTGCCGTCGGCCGGCCGGCCAGCAAGCCGATCGATTGGCCGGCCGCAGCAACAATGGCCGCTCGCGAGCAGCTGCCAAGAGTTGCGCCGCTCGGCCTGCCAATGCAAATCATCGTCGGCCAAGAGAGGCGGTGTATTTTTAGAGAAAAGCCGCGAGCTTTTCCCTCGCCGGCGCCATTCTCTGCGGCTTCCGCAATCTGAGCGCGCCGATCGTGAGCGGCCAGCATATCGCGTCGTGATTGTCCCAGCCCGTTCCACCTGTTCGCTACCTGGCCGCCCCCTCCGCAGGCTGGCCGGCAGGCAGGCCAAGTGCGAGCCGCCGCCGCAGCCGCCGCAAGCGTCTGAGGTCAGGCGGCGACCGAGCTCGCCCTCCTCGGGCCAACTGTCAACCTGTTGAGCGGGTTTGCGAGCGAGCTAACGAGGGGGAGAGCAAACAATGGCCAATTGGATCTGGCCGCCGAGCCTCGCCCGCAAGCCTGGACGTATTAAATCAATTCTGGTGGGAGCCGTCCATGCGGCCGCAAGCCCGCTAAAAGTCTCTCGCTCGCCAAGCAGCCAGCTCCATCCTCTCGCTAAAACTCTCACTCCTCCGCTTCTGTCTCGAACCCGAACTCAAGCTCGATCTCCACCTCCAGCTCCAGCTCCAGCTCCAGCTCCAGCTCCAGCTCCAGCTCCAGCTCCATCTTCATCCACATCTCAACCCCAATCCCAACCTTTCCGCCTCCCCGTCTCAATCGGCCGCTCGCTCCCAGCGGCCGGCCGATAAATCTTGCTAATGGGCGCGCAGCCGCAAGCCCCCCACTCCAAATCTCTCATAACACTGACCTCTCAAATCTTTGCCTCCCCTAAACAACCAACGACCGGCCAGTGCTGCTCGCTGCACTTGCCATGGCAAGCTGCGCCTCGCCCCTCAGCAGGCAGAGCTACTTTGGCTCGCTCATCGGAAAGCTCAATCGGCGCGACCACAACGTCAGCGGCGACGTCTACGCGGTCGACGAGCAAACGCTCTTCATAAGGGCCTTCAACTACGACGGCCTCGCGCCCGACGCCTACTTTTGGTCCAGCGTCTCGAGCGCCCAACCAGCCGCAGCGGACGGCTTTATCGTCCCAGACGAGAAGGGAAGCACGAAGCCGCTTGAGCGCTATGTCGACAAGGATATTGTTTTGCGCTTGCCGGAAGGAAAGACCTTGCGCGAAATAAACTGGCTCTGCGTTTGGTCGAGGCAGAGGCGCGAAAATTCTGGCGAAATTATGATTGGCCGCAACTTGCCCATTCCGCGGCCGCTTGAAATTGCGCCCCTCTCGCAGTTGGCGCACGGCCTCAAATCTGGCCCAATCACAATTGTGGACGCGCAAACCTTTCTAGTGCCAGATTTCCATTACGATGGCCTCGGGCCGGCGGCCTACTTTTGGCTCACGCGCGGCGGCCAAGGCTTGAGCGCAAACGGCCTTAGACTGAAGGACGAGAACGGCTCCTCGAACCCGTTGCGCAAGTACACCGGCGAGACAGTGGTCATCTCCCTGCCAGACGAGCTCACCATCTACGACTTCGACTTCTTCGGCGTCTGGTGCAAGGAGTTCCAGGTAAACTTCGGCCAGACGCGCATTCCACAGAGCGCAAAGGTGCCGCCCTCGCCCAAAATGCTCGGCATCAAGCCAGAAAACAAGCTCAACTGCGAGATCCTCTACGACGACCTCGGCTACGAAATCAGATGGGTGCTCGATGGGGACGACATTGTGATGCAACTGGTTGGCAAGGTGGAGCCGGGCGAGTACATGGCCTTTGGCCTGGGCAAGGACGATTCGAGGAGCGACATGAGCAACGCGGACGCGGTTGTCACCTGGGTCGACAGGGCCACCGGCCAAGTGCACGCGGTCGACTACTTTTTGGGCGCGAAGCAGCAGTGCACAAACGACCCCAAGGGCAGCTGCCCGGACGTTAAGTTGGCCGGCGGCGGCGACAGTCTAACACTGTTGCATGGGGCAATAGTGAACGGCTACTCCATGGTCACCTTCAAGCGGCCACAACTCGGCATCGACGAGCTCTACGACCAGCACGTCTACAGCGACGGCCAGCAGTCTGTCCTGTGGGCCATCGGCAGCTTGAACGCAAAGAAGGAGATTGGCTACCACCGGCTTAGGACTCGCGCGAACATGTTCATAGATTTCGCGCGCAACCCCCAGTGGAACTGTCCCATTCCAGACCTGAACGCGAGCATGCACGGCAACCTGCCGCTCACCTCGGCCTCCCAGCTTGACCCAACTGTGGTCAGCGCCCAGTCGGCGCCAGAGCCAGGCGAGCAAAGCTCGAGTGGCCCAAGCAACCGCCAGGCAACGAGCGGCGCCAGCGAGCCCGATATTGCGAGGGTCCAGCAGCAGCAGCAGCAGTCAGCTCCGATTGCAGTAGCGGCGCCGGCGCTCGCGCAACCGCAGGGCCAAAGCGAGCGGCCACCGGCGCAGAACCTGAGCCAGCGCCAACCCTTGGAGGCTCTCCAATCGACCGGCGGCCTGCTCCTGAACAACCGAAGCGCCGGCCACAACGACCCCTGGCTCATTCCCTCCATTGTCTGTCCCAGCGACCGCACCTTCTACGCCCAAATTGGACCCACGGCCGCGCACAAGGGCTACGAGGGTTTGACTGGCCGCACTAGCTGGGGCATCTCGTGGTACGTGAACGGGCTCATGATTCCCGAGTTGGTGGTCGAGCGGGGCCAAACTTATCGCTTTGTTGTTGAGGGTGGCAACGACAAGACCAGCGCCACGCACCGACATCCGCTCTACCTGACGGACAGCCCCGAGGGCGGGTTCGACTTCAAGACGGACGAGCAGCGCTTGAAGGAGCGCATCTTTGCTGGCGTTGCAATCAGGGCCGACGGCCAGTTTGTGCCCACAGCCGAGGGCAGACTTTGCGAGTGGAAACAAACGAACGCAACCCTCCCAAATCCGGACCTCTACTCGAGTTTCGCCGCTTACCAGCGAACGCTAAAGCTCGACTGCTTGCCCGGCCAAGCGAGCATGTTAAAATTTACGCCAGATTCAACAACTCCGGACCTAATCTACTACCAATGTTACACTTACCGTTACTTGGGCTGGCGAATCAAAGTAGTCAACTCATGCGCTTCCTATTTGGCCTCGCTGGCCCAGACGCAGCGAGCTGTCGGCAACAATGTGAGTAGCCAGCAATGATGATAGATTGGAGGATTGTTTGTGTAAAAATTTAAAACAGAAATCAGAAGGAGGAATCAACCTGGTTGGCGACTGGAATTTGACTGGAGCTTCAAAGTTGGATTTTGCGCTTGACTTGGTGCGCAACAGGTAGTTTATTCAACCAATCAATCGCTTCGCCCCCGAACTTGCCTCGCGCTAACTCGAGCTCACCTGCCCGCTAACACCTCGCCTCGCTTCTAACACGCCAGCTGCTCTCGCTTGATTTCTTTGTCGCCGCTCAACTAACCAAAACCTCCGCCCTCATCGTCACTCCGCCGCCTCCAGAATGTTAAACGCGATACAATCAAGGCCCAGAAGGAGTCTGTTGCCGAGCGGGCGACCTATGATCGAAGATTCTCGCTCATCTTGGGCGCGGATGATCCGCTTAAGGCTGCCCACTCAGAGCCGAGGATAAGCTTTGAGAGCGGCCAGGGCGCCTTTCCGCTGGCAGACTTCGGCGACGATCCGTCGGCCTCATTCACCACGGAACTGTCCACCTACCCGAACGATGCGCTCCTACTGAACAACTCGCATCTCCTCCACCGGCCGCCCCCAAACATAACCTCGCTCGACCAAATACTAAAACTCTCGCCCGCTGACCTCGAGTTCATAGACAACCAGAGCGAATCCCCGCTCGAGGCCTACTTTCAGGCCCCCTTCGCTTCAATCCCCTTGCCCTTGCACAACTTTAGCACAAGCAACGTACACGAGCAACAGAGAGCCAACAACAGGACCTCTAAGCAGCCGAAAACCCTCCAGGCCTACATGAGAAGGCTCGCCTCCATCTACTATCCGGTCCAGCAGCAGCTCGCCTCCATGTTGGCCAGCCAGAGTCTGCCGCTTCCGTTGCAACTCAAGGGCCAAACCCAACAGCCGAGCGGCTCGAACCAAATTCAATCCGCCTCCTCTGACCAGAGCTCCAGCTTCTCCTTGGCAAGTCTCGTTCCAAAACCAAAGATTGATCTATCGAAATCGACCATAACAAAGAAGCTGAACAAGCTCAGGTTTAAGTCGGGCAGAAAATATGAGCCAGCGCAGGGAAAACCAAACCAGCCGCCGACGCCAGCAAACGAGTTCAACTACGACATCTTCAATAACCAATTGGCCCAGCTAGAACAACAGCAGAAACAATTTCAATCGCTCGAAATGGCAAACTGGCCTCTCCAGCAAGCCTCTGAACTGCTCAACTATCTGCCTATGGTGTCGACCCCTCAGGCGATCGACGACCAGCAGGCGATTGATTCTATAAACCTACAGTCGCAAATGTTTCTCAACAACGCGCTCGGAAGCCAGCAAAGCTATGCAAACAGTTTCCAATCCAAGCAGCCGATTGTGGCCAACACCTACCAGCAAGCAACCAAGACGAAGCCGCACATCCAGCAGCAGCAGCAGCAGCAACCGGCGAGCTTCTTCAAGCAGCCGATCAGGTATTCAGAAACTCCTCTTGGGCCACCCAACCACCTGGGCAACCAGCCCTATGTCATCGATTATCTCTCGATGATGTTCAATAGATCGACCGACTCAACTCCGCCGAACCAGATGAACCAAGAGTACGGCAACAACCAGCAAAAGCCCCTCTGGCTCAGTGCCGCCAACTCGCAGGGTTCTGGCGACCAGAGGAGCAAGCAACAGCAGCCGTCGGTCTACATAACCCGTCTGCCCCAGCAGCACGGCTTCCCCATCTATCCGGATCCTCAGCAGCGACCACCACAAAACAGCCACCACTACCAGCAAATCCAATACCAACCCCAGCAGCAGCGCCCCCAGCAACAGCCTCAAATTCAGCAACACGATGGGATGGTTTGGTCAAACGAGCCCGGCGGCGGCTCAGCTCGCTATCCAAGCATTCAACCTTATGGAGGAGGCAGCCAGCTCAGGTACCTGTCAAAGGGGGAGCATTCTGGCTACGGGGAGGGCGAGTCAGGCTCGAACCAAATGTCAACAATGCCATCGGTTTCGCTAACTATCCATAATACTCAGGAAGGCGCATCCAGCTATCCAACAAGCTCGGCCAGTCCGGCGGGCGAGATGGAAAGCTTGAGCGGAAGCGGTAGCGGCTCATATTATGACTTCAGGCAACAGCCCGTGACGCAAACAAGCAACCAGATAACGAAGAGCTCTGAACAGCAGGACTCGTTCCGTGAACAACCCGCAAACGGCGACACCGATCACATGCTGGCCATCGAGCGCTTCTCCAAACAGTCCTCAGAACGACGAGCCCCCTCGATTGTGCATCCTGTGACAGGGGAACAGGTGAACTTGGCTGACAAGAATACGCTAGTTAGCTTCAACGACGAACAGCACAATGCAGCCCGTGCAGCTGGCTCCAATGCCAGCGGAAGTGGCGCCCAACCAAGACGCTACTCGGCCATGCTTATAGACAAGCACTTGATCGCGCCAGATGGGCCATCGCATTTCCTGAGCCAAGAGACGATGGAAAGTGATCAAACCATGCAACATGTGGACGATTTGCAGAGGATCAACGCCAGCGTCTCTGGCCTTCAAGGTTTCTCGAATTTTGTTTTGGTCTCCGCTGATCCAAACAAGATCCAACGCACTGGAGTGTCCGCAAACGCCTCACAAATCCAACAGCAAAGCGGCGACACGTCTTGCGTCCGGAGTGATCCTGGAACCAAAATTGGCTGCCAGCGTCACACAACAACAGAGTCTGTGCCTCAAGTTCTAGTCAAACCGAGCATTTATGACTCTTACCACGACCAAACAATCTCAACAACTCCAACCTCTGGACCACTGACGCCATCTCTCGGGCCTCCCATTTCGCCACCTCTAAACTCCATCCCGAGAGGCAACAATAACGTCAACGATGTTAAGCAAGTTGCTGGTTTCAGTTCATCGCTTGTGGAACCCGCAAGCTCCAACTTTATCTACACACCATCGCTAAACTTTAACCCGTACAGCAACGGCAACAGCAACAACTTTGTAAACCGTTTCAACTTAGACTCGAGCCCTTTCACTCCCATAGAGATGGCGACCTCCCCCTTCTACGCTAGCCAACAGCAGCAAATTAGCGCCTCGGACCTTCTCGCATCAAGGCTAAGACCATCGCCACTCATTGAATCAATGATAGTCCAGCACCAGAGTCCCTCTAGACCTGAGCCACCTGTGCAGGTGGCCTCGTACTTGGCCCAGCAGCTGATCAGCCACAACCCGATGTACGTAACGAGCGAAAAGTCTGTTGCCTCCACTCGACCTGTTGCATTGAGTGTTAGCCTTTCAGCGAGCAGCGGAAACCAGGAGCAAACTCGTGGCGAGCAAAACATCACCTCGAATTTACCATCGACAAACGACTTGATCATCCTGAAGCCGGCAATTCTCACCAAACAAACGCCCCAAACCTACTTGCTCAAGCCAGAATACATGACAAACCAGTTCAAGCAAATCGATGCGGACAGCTCGGCCGAGAACGATGTCTATAGCTCTGGAAGCGCGGACAAACCCACGAGACGACTGGCCGGGCACCAATTTGATCGTCTCTCCTCCCTATCATCACCACCCTCCACATCCATCGCCCTAGATCCAATGCTAGCCTCAAACACAATAACCACCTTTGTAAAGCAAACTAACAACAACGCTACTTCGACTGATTTACATACCAAACCCACAAACAGTCACACAGCGACAAGTGGACAGCCGAGTCAACCAGAGAGCGCCTCCCAACCCAAGTCCACGACAGCGTCCAACTATAGCTCAAAGACAGAGTCGTCCATAGGCGGTAGTGTTGAAAATCTAGCCCAACATCGGCAATCTTACATCCCAACCAAGCCCATTCCCCTGAACCTGGAGCCGCCGCTCGGTTCGAGTCCGGAGGGAGTTCGTGTGAATGCGGCCAGCGATGGCAGCAACACACTTTATAGAGATAACAACACCGACAATGCAATCCTATCGCATGTCATGTCTCTCATATCATCCAACGCGATACCCACTCCGCCCCTAATACCTGTGGCAAGCTACTCCAGTGCTGACTACTTCCTGCCATCCAGTGATCGGGTGCTTCGCTCAATTCGTGGTTGATTTAAATTTTTGATTGTCCTCCCAAATAAGCTCTCACTTATTGTTGATATTTTCGAGTAAATAAAGTCTATTATCAAAATTGTTGCTATGTAACACGATTATCTAACGATTTCCTTTAGAAGGGGTGGCCAACCTCGAGCGTGCAAGGTAAATTTCCCTAACTCGCTCCACCGCCAACTTGGGCCGCCGATCGCGCGTGAAAATGCCCTTCCTATTTCCGCCAACTCGCATCAACGAATCGTGCGTACTAAAGTCGGCAAAATTCCATATCATTGAGCCCAAAAGGTTAATGTGGTTCTCTCGCCTTTTGGCCACAATTTCGTCGAAAACTCGCTCGTGTTCCGCAATGAGGTCGCGCTGAAACTCCTCGCTGAATAGCTCAGTTGTGGACCCATGCAAGCCAGCCACAGTGTCGGCCCCGAACTCGCTCACTATCAGCGGCTTGCCTGGATGCTTTTGGGACCAATTTGTAAGGCTCTCGATGAGCGGCAGTCTGATAGCTTCAATTGTTGCAGTGAACTCGTACCAACCATAGTACTTATTCACCATGATTACATCCAAAGTTTGGCCAACCTGATCGTCCTCGCAAGATTGAGCTATTGCTGCTGTTAGTGGACGATTCGCTCTAACCGTGTATGGGGCCAACTCGTTGCGGGCATACTCGAGCAAAGACTCAAAATACTCCTTGGCCTCAGCTAACTGGCTCTGTGGCTCGTTTGCAACCGACCACATGATTATGGACGGGTGTTGGTGGTCCCTTTGCATCATTTCGAGCAAGATTTGCTTGTGCAGCAGCAGCTTGATCCCGCTGAATGAGCCCAAGCCGACGGCTGGACATTCGGCCACTACGAGAATGCCGCTCTCATCGCAAGCGTCGAGGAACTCGGGCGAGTAAGGATAGTGGGAGGTTCGAATCACGTTTGCGCCCACCTGCTTGAGCAGATAGATGTCCTTCATTATGGCTGCGAGGGACATGGTTCTGCCGCTGAACGCTTGCTCGTGGTGCATTCCAAACCCTTGGAGTTGTTGGACGTTAGTTCCGTTTCCAACTAAGTTTCTCCTTGTGGTGGTAAAAATGTGACCTGGATGGTTGGGGTAAAACTTGAGCTCGTATTTATCTCGCCAAATGGGTCCAGCTTCGTTGGTCGTTGATTCGAGGACAAACTGGGCCATCAGTGGGTCGGCAAATCTGCTGGCAGCCAAAGTTTCGGGAGCCAATTCTTCCAGTCTGAAGGCAAAAGAGTAGTAGAGACTTGAGTTTCTATCGCGCTTAACGCCTTCCGCAATATATGCACCCTCCGGACTCCTAAGGCTACCTCTCAGTTCGAATCTGACACCAGTCGCTTGCTGGCTCAGGCAAACGTTGAAAGTAATCGTCGTTTCGTTGTCCTCGTAGCCGGCAAAATCCACATGGGCGATATGAGCTGGCGGAAGGTCCAGCAAGTTCACACTGCCCATGAGTCCAGCAAAATGGAAGAAATCAAAATCTGGTCTAAATTTCAGATACTGGCGGCCAACTTGGTGGCTCAGATCTACCATTCTTCCACTTGGTATCGTGTCCCTTGTGAGCTGGTTGCTAATGGCCACCGTCAGCCTGAAGTGCTCAGAACCAGAGGATTGCATCACTTCGGTGGCATTCAAAATAAACGGTAAATGTCCACCGACATGAGCGCCGAGTAGATTGGCGATCGGCTCGCTCCCGTTTGTTGTTCCAATGGGCTGAATCCATACAAGCGCAAGGTAGTTGGCGCTTTCGAATTGCAGAAACCGGTGCCAGGTCGAGGAGATGACTGGTTGAACGCTTATTGATGTTTGATACCAGAACCAGCCCATGTAATCGCGGGCCGTCGTGTTTGAAGTTATATCGTTGAAGGCCGATGGCACTGGCATTCTGTAGTAGTCGCTCTCCGAGCAGACAGATCTAAGTTTGACCGAGTGCCATTGTTGGCTGAAGCCTTGGGCTTTCTGGTCGAAACAGAAATCATACAGTCCATTAAGCGATTGAGTCCGACGAGAGTGAAGAGATTTCTGAGCCCGAATATGATTCTCTATTTGGTCACGAATTGCTAAAATGTGTAAACTCTTGTAGCTAAGGCTAGAAATGTCATGATTGCTAAGTAGGAGAGTCTCAATGGACAAAATGGATGTAAAAATCACAATAAGAACGGATAAATACATTTCTGTCGCCGTCGGTTGGTCAGTGCCAAGTTTCAGGGTTAGGCTTTACTGGAGGATTGTGAGGCCCTGACTTGAGTTTGACGGTGCCAGTTAGAAATCGGAATCTCCACGTCCGGCGCTGACTGAGCTGCGTTATCTTCAGATCTTTACTGCGGGCTTCAGCTCGCAGCTCCGCGGCCAACAGGTTGATAAAAGAGAGATTCAGTCAGGCCACGGTCCAATCTAGGATGTGGACTTTATTGTCGTCTTATTCATTGGTGGCTAAGGACTCTGAAGACTTGACGACAACCCACTAACACTAAGCAAGAGTCCAAATCTCTTTCTTGAAGCCACTTGGCTGCCGCTTCCATCTCGATCGACTCCAATTATTTTCTAAAGGTCTTCCAAAGGTGCTGTCCTACGTGGATAAGTCCTTGGAACATAAGAAAACGCTGGATTTCTATCGGAATCTTTCCATGCGGTCCAGGCTTGAAGACCGAGCGCGAGAAGAGGATCACTATGATCCACTCGGTTAGGAAAATTGCCATCCTGGCCGTGCATATAGATGGTGTCTTGATTGTCTGAACTTTTGATTCGTAGATCTTGATCGCTTGTGATACGTTACCTAGGGAGCAGATGATTGGCTGGTAGTTAGGGTTGATACTCAGCACGAGGTATAAGTGCCAAATTAGCGGCACTGGATCAACTTTCAGCACAAATGAAACGCTGTGCGGAAGAATTGGAGTAGCTCACTGAGACACGGTTGCTATCTCCAATGATGAACAACACAATGCAGCCCGTGCAGCTGGCTCCAATGCCAGCGGAAGTGGCGCCCAACCAAGACGCTACTCGGCCATGCTTATAGACAAGCACTTGATCGCGCCAGATGGGCCATCGCATTTCCTGAGCCAAGAGACGATGGAAAGTGATCAAACCATGCGGCTTGTGGGCGACTGATCGGTCACCAACTTGATCGTCTCTCCTTCCTCTCATCACCTCCTTAGATTCCATGATAGCCTCAAACACTATGATTACCTTTGTAAAGCAGCCTAACGACAGCGTTACCAAGACTTATTTACATAAAAAATGTACAAACAGTCACACAGCGACAAGTGGACAACTGAGAGAAGCTCAACTGTCGTAAAGCCGATGCTGATATCGAGCTCACAAGGTGGGCGTTGATGATAATTTAAGATTTGACAGATTGTGTGTGCGAGGTACCAAAATAGAGTTTATTAAAATTCTAGTGAGATTTGAAATCTAGGGACATGAACAATGGAACTTGCTTAAGCAGACTCTCCTTCATCCATTTTGGGGGCCAAGTAGTATCGCATATAGCCGATTTCATCGTCCTCCTCGTTCCTTATTCCATAAGACACAACAAGAGGCGCATCAGTTTTTAGTGAGAGTTTCATGCGGGGCGATAATGGAGCCGCCTTGCCGAATTGTATCAGATATTTCAGAGAGAATGAGAGGCAAATTGGTTCGAGCATTTTAATGCTCACGCCCTCCTCAGGTTTGTCGGCATCCTGATTCTGGTTTAGGTTGACTGATCCTGTTCCAAGGTCACCAGATATCGAGAATCTAACGCTATCTTTGACACAACTAATGGTCACATTGTCGCCGATCTGATTAAGATCGCGGCAAATCCTCTGAAATTTGGAGGAGGGCATCTCAATATCGACCGTATACTCTTGATCGGGAATTCCCAGGTATTCGTTGTCGAGGTTGATCAGCTTGAGCTCATACTCGCTAGTCTCGACCATATTTTTATCCTCGAAGAGAAGAGTTATCTTGTCACATTCGTCGGTAGCTCTGATGGTGATGATGTCATCGCTGCCGGCACATTTTAGAAACTTGGACAGATTCGGTAAATTCATGCCCAACATGAGAGGCTTGTCACATCGGTACTTGTCGAAGGCCTCGGACTTTAGTTGGGCAGCAACCAAGCTAACGTGCGAGGTATCCATGGCTTGGAGGGACATGCCATTTGGTGAACAGTCCCAGCTGGCCTCATTGACGAGATCTTTCACCGCATCGAGGATCTTTTTGAGGAGCTGGCCTTGTATTAATCTCGCCTCAAACATTTTGAATGAAGATCGAAGCTAGTGGTGGTTAATAATGAAGAGAGATGACACGTCGGGAGAGGATAGATTGGTGTTTGGTTATGAAATCGGCTTCAATCTGGTCGAGCTATACTTTTTCAGTGACAGACTAAGAGGTAACAGAGGGCTAGACAACAATGAGAAAATTGGCGCCAATCGCACGCATGCATGTATCTGTTCGATGTGACGTCGTCGTCGTCGATCTGTACGAGTGTCGTGATGTTGACAGAGAAGTTTCTCTGCAATGCTAGATTGCGTTCCTTTTATTTATCCTAGTCGTCAGTACATGCTATTTTCATTCTGATATCTTACCCAATCTCACGGGCTTGATAGCTGACGAGGCAACTCTTGCACAACGCAATCCTTTCTTACAAACTCAAAGGCTCGTTTTACTGCGTGCTCCTCGAAATGGTTGGTCAACTTCCGCGGGCGTTGCTGTTCAAAGTGGTGAGTTCGAATCGATTTGAGAGGAGAAAAAGTGAGAGTTGATGGACTGCTGAGCTCATTGCTCAGGAGGAGGGTTGTTTATTTCGAGAGGCTCGTCTTCTCTTCTTGACCATTCGATCAACATCTCTGGAGATCTATACAAAAAGAGCAATTTCGCAAACAGTTTCTCCTCGAGCTCAAACTCTTTACACTCGCGCATCATGTAAATGTCCATGATCAATCCATAAACACGATCAACCTTTGGAATCTCGGTATATATCACCTTTCCGGATGGTTCAGTTCTGATTAACCTTGCAAAGAACACAACGAATGTGGTATATAGACCAATGATACCTGGTGCTGACAATAAAGCTAGTATACCAGTGAATATACGATCGTTGAAGGCAACCACAACCAAGGAATCACAGTGCGGAAACTGATCAGACGACCAGAAGGAGTAGCTATCGTTCGTCGGACTATGTTTGCATAAATCATCCGCCTTCCACCAAGAGGTTGAATTGTCAATCTGATTGATAGTGGTGTCATACATTCGTATGTAGGTCAAGTTGAGTGGTCTTAGAGGCTCATACGCAAAGAGATTGTCTTCAAATTGGTTAACGAGGGACACCTGACCAGTTTCCGGCACGCGAATATAGTTTGGAAATATGGGCGGAGTGATCACAAATTTGGTCTCGGACGGGGGAGTTGCGGTGGTTGATGAATCGGCCAGCATATCATACAAAGCGGTTCTGAACTGTAAGCTTGCATTGCTTATTATATTCTGATAAGATCCTGCGATGTTCACGTCGAAGTTTTGCGACTTCTCCCGTTTGATACGGAAAAGAGTCCAAGAAGATTTTAGCGTAAGAGTTTGATTGTTTTTGATACTGTTCATGAGCGACTCCTTGCTTGGCGGCGATATTTCCCAGACTGCATTGGATTGGCCGTCTAGACGGATGGCGGCAACATCGCCAACTTTATAGTCCCCTAAAAAGCTCTGACTCGTTTGTGATGAGAACTTTCCCTTCAAAAGATCGTAGAGCTGATCATTGATTTGAATGATTTGTTGAGCAGTTGCTCTCATTCGTAAGATGGGCTGAAAACCGATAAACTCTAATTCAAATTCCATCTCAACGGGAGGATTACTCTCTCCCACAGTTTTGCCCATTGAAAATAGCAGCAAAGGACCCCAAATGATGGCCAGTATGAGCAATATGAATGAGCCACCTGTGAGATATTTGGAGATTCTCCGAATAGGCTTTGCTCGAGGTATCGGGTACTCTTCCTCAACTGCAAGTTCGCACTTTCTTATGAACAAATTTGCAAACATATCCTCCATGATGGCCCAGTTCCTAAACTCGAGAGTAGTCTCTGTCCAGATCCAATCCATATATAGTCTCAAATCGTAAACCAAAGGTATGGCCCTATACACCTTGAAAACGCCCCAATTAACGTAGCCGAAGCCTTTTGTAAAACAATTACCTAGAACCCGACGAGGATATCCACTACGGATCTGATGGGCACTGAGCAGAAAATATAAGCATTTAAAGACGTACCAAGCTTTGGGAGGCCAGTACTCTTTGAGGGTTAATGTGTGGCCAGTTGTTAAAGGTAGGGCAAAGAATAGCCAGATGTGTATGCCGATGACGAGCACAACTTGGAATAGGAGCTTGCCTGCGATTTCTTTCTGAAGGTAGAGGGACCTATCGATGATGATTGAGGCGAATTGAGCCAACAGCATAATCAGAACAGAGAAAGGGATCCTATTTTCATCCAAGAAGTTTGCGACAGTTTGATTAGTGTAGCCACTTCCAAAGGCCCAGAAGCCATAGATCAATATGAGAAAGTTGATGAAGTCGCAAAGAAACATCCATGTGTAGACATCGGTTTGAACTTTGTAGGGAGTGTTGAGTACGTGCTGAAAGAACGAGCCAACAGATCTGCGAACACGAATGTAGGCTCGGAAGCAGCAATTGCAACAAGTGTTTGTGACACTGGTAACTGGAACGTCCTCTTCTATCTTAAGCTCATGCACTTGGTTGTGGTAAGAATCGTGAATATAGTCGTTGAAGATGTGAGCTCGGTCAATCTCGTCAGAGCTAGCCATTCGCGGTTCCAATTCGATAGAACTATTTAGTTCCTTGTGTAACTGAAGAGACTTCCCAAAATGTACCTCTTCTGGACTTGATTCTCGTTTGAAAGCAACAGTATCGCCTCGATAATGTATGCCAGTTATCTCTTCTTCGCTTGAAGGCTTTTCTGGAACATAATCCGATATTTGATTGGCCGTAGCATCCCATTGACCAAGACTCTTTAGCATCGATCGATGAAAAAACAGTGATAGCAGTAGAAACAGGTCGTAGACGATGGTTATGTCTTTGATGCCTAACAAGTTTGGATAATAGAACGGATTGATATTGTTAGTCTCCCATTCCCAGATAGGAAATTGGCAAACATACTTGATCACGATGACCAGCTCCGTATAAGTGATCACAGTTTTCCAGAACCTCTTGGTTGGCCTAGGCACAGAGAGCGTGCCCCATAAAAAGGTTAGTAAGGGCAGCGGTAGCGATAATAGACTGGCCGTCAGCATCTGGTTGAATACTATAATGATCTGGCATAATAACGAGGTGTTTGATATGAACACATATGCGAGTGCTCTGAAAAATTGGGTGAACATGTTCAACTTGAGGAAATGGTACTCTGGATCAGCTAGCTCCGAGCGCGCTTGTTTCTGGCTCGATGACGAGGGCGAGCGTTCAGAATCTACCGACTGCCCGTCTTGTGATACTGTTGTGGTGGTACCTGCACTACTTGCTGCTATAACCTTCAACGCACTTCTTATACGATGCAGGGAAGTGCTAGATTGAGCACCCTTGTATTTTCCGCCAGCTTTTGTGTAGGTCTCAGATAGAGTACCAATTACCCACTTCCGCCAGGCTGGATCAGACTTGAATCGCTCATCATTAAGGTTGAACTTTCTCTTGAGTATGTTTTTCTCGACTGCCATTCTGCGCGAGACATAGCGATAACTTCTTGAAAGTTTGTTCAACTCGACAGTTGCGCTTAACAAGCAACTGTAAACAATCAAGTTCAACATCTCCCAACAACCCCGGATCTTACCAACCTCCATGGTCACTTCTTCTTGTATCATATCAAACGATTGCAACTCATGCTCTTGCTCCTGACTGTTGGCGATGTGATGAGGCAGAACTTGTCCATCGATTGTATCACTCGCATCCCGTGGGCTTGATGGGGAATTCGTCATCAGTGTTGGGGTAGCGTTACCATACAACTGTTTACCTTTCATCCATCTGATGAAAACGGCGCTGATGCCGTTAATCTCTGCCATTCGTTCCAATTCGTCCCCAATCGGATCTGGTATGAAAGCTTTCTTGAATTTCAAATCCTCAGTTCGACGCATACTGACTGGATCATCAAGCACGCTACTGAATAGGTGTCTATCGGCGTTACGTATAATTTGATGGTGGTGAGGTAAGCTCAATAGACGTCGCCATGCTTTAGAGGTCTCTTCACTATCAGTTTTGAGGTTCTCCATCTTCTCTCTCACACTTCTCATGACCTCTTTCTCGTATAAATCCTGAGCCTTTGCCTCTTCGATTTGAGTCGCTAAAATGAGTTCAGCGCCACGAGATGCTAAGATTTGTTGAGCTCTCACTTCCTGCACCAGATAATTGAAATATTGGCTTCCAAATACAACTCGCTGCATCAATAAAAACATGAGACATAGACCATCCCATAAAATGTCTAGCTCATCAGAGGGTAGGGAGGCTGCACAAGCTGCCGTTGGATCTGGTGCTGGCTTAATTTCCATTTTTCTAAGACAGACAACCCTCAGGAGTTGTAATATGTAACAATGGTTCATCAGATATTCGTGGAGGTAACAGGCAAAAAGTTGTAGAACAACTTTGGCAAATATCACTAATGTTACGTACAATATAAACCAGTTCCAACTAAATATCAGTCGCTTCAAAGGCATAAGGTAAGTGTCATTACCAAGCAGAAGGAATATAAAACATCCAATCAGGTAGCCTAGTGAAAACAAACTGATCTTGGTGGCGCCCGCCACCAATACTACAGCAAGAGTGATCCAGTAGATGGACATGAAAAATATGGACTTCAAGTAATTGCTCTGGGTTGTGTAATTGCTAAAACAGTCCTCAGTTTCAAACTCCTCGGGGCTAGGTAAATATTTCTGTCTAAATTGGTTAGCTGTAAAGTCGTGATGCGACTGTCTATCCCTAAGAGAGGTGTTTGAATTTATCCTCATATGTCTGAAGACTACCGACTGGCGACAAATTGCCAGGTATATGAGAAAGTCATACAAAACTAATTCTATATCTTGAGTGGCAGAGTAATCCGATAGGAAAAGCCAAATCTTGAAATCAGCTGCCATTCCGTCCCAAGGGTATGGCAAGCATAATGCCTTAGGGATTCCTAAGCGGAGTATATATTGTATCACGATAAGTAGGCCAACTAGGATGTTAAAGACTGGCCAGATTGCAGTGAGAGTTCTCTTTGAGGTTGTTATGCTCAAAAGAGTTAAAGTAATACCATAGATCGCGGCAAAAACATCGAGTCGGTTGGAGATTGCTATCACCAGAGCTAAGCAGGTAAATTCTATTCCGAACTTGTAGAAGCCGAAGTTGCAGAGATACTTGAAAGTGTTGATGATTCCTTGATCGGCCTCACGGCGACCTACCCCAGTAAAAATTACACCAAGACTTAATTCATAATCTTTCACAGGTCTTCGCTCGTAATGGATGCTGATGAATGAGAAGAGAGTGATGAGCAATAGAACTATGATGTGATTGTCTACTCGGTTCAAGGGGTTGCCAGTGTCGTGATTAAGACCAATATAATCAAGGTAACTGTAGGTGACGGTAAGACCCGACTGGTCACAAGTATTGTTTATGTCGTAAACTCTTAAAACAGTTAAATTTGATAAATTCCTAATAATAACAATGAAGGCTATAAACCATGAGGCTGTGAGGCATGAGCATTTTGCAGTTGACGGATATTTGAGGGCGAGGATTGCAATGATCAAAAAGGGTAAGTTCATCAGGCAGACATCAATCACAGGTAGCCTGAAGATCATGAACACAACTATCTTGATGAAATGGGTCTCCAGTATGCGCCAAACACACTCATTTACATCCCGTAGCAAGTTTTGTAATTTAAAACGTCTCAATTCTCGTTTGAGGTCAGCTTTGGATAGGTTTGTTTGCGAGCAGTCCACTGAGGAAGCCGAAGATGGGTGATTGATAACTTCTGAACTCCTGACTGTGAGGCTGACTGATTCATTGATGACTTGAGATGATAAAGCTTGACCACAGGTCAATGGAGTTGATAGACTAGAGTCATCCTCTTCTGCTAAATAGGCGAATCGCGCAAAATCGTCTTCGAAGATTTTCAAGTACAGGGCCAGCGCGATGGTCAGTAAGAGTGGCAACAGCGGCTCAACAATTATCAACCAAATTTGATTGCGAACAACAAGACCAATATCCTTGAGCACTTGCTCGGGCAGTAAATCCTTAAATAGGGTGTTGACGCCCTCATATTGGTAGGAATAAGTTAGTACGCAAATACTTGTTGAGTATAAAACTAACAGCACGGAGAAAGTCTTGATTTGCCGGGCCCATAAACTGTAAGAGCTTTGGAATAGCAGCACAAACGCTAAGAAGAATACTAGATAGATGATTCCGATCAAAGTTCCGTTAAATATAGTCAATGAGATAGTGAGAAGAAATGCGATAATCAACCAAATACTGATGTGTGCCAGTAGATTTCGTTTTCTGACTAGGCATCTCAGGTTGACCAACTGCTCCATCTTTCATACTGTTGAGGACAAATCACAGTGGTTTCATCGTTGAAATTACTTCGTTTGTTAAGATTTGATGCCGATGAGATATTTGAAGGTTATTGCATTGAAGGTTTCATTAATGTATGTTCTTCAGGTGTCTTCTCGAACCAGCCACCTCGAATACTGTATCCGCCGGGTCGGAATAATACCTCGCAAAGCCTAGCATGCCTATCCTTTTAAGCGGTATTTCCATCATCGGGCATTAGAACACACTCCAACGATTTGTGTGCCCTATCGATCTACTTGTTCTGACTCACGATTGAATGATATTTACTTGACAACGTCTAGCTTGTCAAGCTAATGTCGGCAGCTCAACTTGTGAGACTAAAATGATAGGGGATGGCACAAAGTGCCTGTGCACTCGATCGCGTGCACGATTTGGCATCATAGTCAGACTTGGCACCAGCGTACTGCGCTTGTGAACGGTTCCTGACCGCGTGTGGACAATTTGAGAATTGCGGACCGAATGTAAATACGGGATACGTTTGCTCCTGTAAAATGCTCGCTATTGATTGATATAGGTCCTATCAATATCACCGGACTCTCTCATGTCTTCGCTTATTTCACCTCAGTTGTTGATCAGGCGTTCAAGTAGGTATCAAGGTCTGAGATTATGATGAGCCCCCGTGGTGCAGGATCTAACTTATTTAATATACCTCTTTAGCCCTTCTGTTGAGAGTTCCGCGCAGATATCAGAGGGGACCCTTCACAAACAAATTAAAGAGATCGTTCGCAGAAAGGAATCGCCTGACCTTGACTGCACATCAGTGGAAGCGGCTACAGTTGGCTAAATTCAAGGATGATTTGCCGATGCAATATGAGATCGAGCCTCTCCCTGTGGAGCCAACGTTGGTGAAAAACGAGCGCAAACTTCCTTCGATGAAAGACTCAGCCTTGCCGTATGAAAAATTGTCAGCGAAAGAAATCGAGGAGCGCCAAGATTTAGGCACCTACTTCGATCCATTATTCAATCCTCACTTGCATGAAGAAAGGAATAGAGTTAACCCCGACGAAGAACCTTTCAATGCAATCTACACGGACAGCACTTCCGAAGCTGCACAGGAGTATACAAAAGTTCGTAACATAACAACGCCAGAGCTGTGGGAGTATGTCGAACGCCTTGCTCGTATTAAGGTTGCACCAGTACCAGAACTGAGAAAGGCTGGTGAGGAAGTGTATGCTTTACCCTCGGGCTTCGTGCCACCACCAGAAACCTACCCAGACTTGCCATATTTCGTTCCAAGAACAAGAAACTACCTATTGCCGGTCTATTATTTTGTAAACAAAGATCCGACCCAGAACATGACTGTAATAAAGCAGGTATCTGGAGAGTTGTGGAAGCTAGAGGAGGATCTGAGAACGCACTTGGAGAAGATAAGTGGGAGCAAGAAAAGAATTCTATCGGCCGTTCTTGAAACGGACGCTATGGTCACATTCAGAGGTAGACATGTCCATCAGGTAGTCGAGTGGCTCTACGCTCAGGGATTCTAGAAATAGGAATAATTAAGTATCCGACGAAGGCCGACGGATTTGATGCCTGTGGTGTGGAGTAGAGTAAGTCCAATGAGCCTATTTTTCTCGTCTTTTCCGGCCCCCACAATGACGCAAGACTCAGAGCCCACTGAATGAGGTTTGTCTAGTCTTGCCAGGTCACCCTGCTAGACGAGCTAGCTCATGATCATCGAGTTCTGGACGCCGGTGACATACATTGTATGTTTAGAGTTGCTAGCTTAGCCAACACTCTGTGAGCTTCGTCGAGAGGTATGATTGTTGTTGAACTCAGATAGATCGAAAAGAATCACGCCCCATGTACACAAATGAGATTGGCACCAACTTGGTGCTCTCCTCTATGTACCTGTCTTACGATCTGTTCTCGGGTTTGAAAATAAACACAAATCACGATCTGAAAACAAATAGCAGTTCAACATGTGAATTGACAGGTTTGAGCTGCGCAAACTTCCTCGAGGTTATAACTTTTAGGCATTCGCTTTTGGTTCCAAGTCTGCTATTGACATTACACGCTCAAAATTTCCACGCCCAATTTCAATGACTCCGAACGGCATCCACATTGAATTCGGCTCAGGTCTCCTAACATGGCAGAGAGAGACAGCCGCCCTGAAGTGAAGCCTGTTTTGTTCATACCGATTTGTCAGTTGGCCAATTTTCAGTTCATCAGTTGAGCGACAGACCGATTCGTGGACTTGGTCTCAACTATAAAAAGCTCGACGCTCAACAAGTTGTACGTTTCTAGTTTAACCATTCGGTCGCCAACCTCAAGTTCTCCCATCCCAAGTTCAATCGACATCAAGGCGTCAAGATGACTTCAGGTAGACCAGTTGGAGACAAAACAAACTCCCTCACCGTCGGCCCGCGAGGTCCGACTCTCCTTCAGGACATCGCCTATTTAGATGAGGTTGCCCACTTTGACCGCGAGCGTATACCCGAGCGCGTGGTGCATGCTAAGGGCAATGGAGCCTTTGGCCACTTTGAGCTCACCAATCCCGAAGACATAAGCAAATACTGTTCGGCTGCTTTGTTCAACGCGCCTATCGGCACTCAGACTCCGATTGCGGTTAGATTCTCGACTGTGGGCGGCGAGAAGGGTTCAGCGGATACTGTTCGTGATCCACGCGGATTTGCAGTCAAGTTTTACACTAGCGAGGGCAACTTGGATATCGTGGGCAACAATACGCCCATTTTCTTTGTTCGGGACCCGATGCAATTCCCGTCCTTGGTCCACTCGCAAAAGCGCAACCCCCAAACCAACTTGAAAGACCCGGACGCTTTTTGGGACTTTTTGTCGCTAAGGCCTGAATCCATTCACCAAGTCTGTTTCCTCTTCTCAGATCGGGGCATTCCAGATGGCTACAGGCACATGCACGGCTTTGGCTCGCATACGTTCAAGGTGGTGAACAAGGCCAATGAGGCCTTCTACGTCAAGTTCCACTTCAAGTCGAACCAGGGCATCAAGAACCTCGATCCAGAGCGTGCACTCGAGCTCGCGGGCCGCGACCCGGACTACTCTGGCCGCGACCTGTTCGAGGCAATCAAGAGGAAGGACTACCCTTCGTGGCGATTCTGCTTCCAGGTTATGAGCATGGAGGAATCGGAGCGGCTAAGCTTCAACCCCTTTGACATAACCAAAACCTGGCCACACCGCTCCTATCCTCTAATTGAAATTGGCCGCATTGTTCTCCAGAAGAATCCAAACAATTTCTTTGCCGAAATTGAACAACTCGCCTTCTGTCCCGCAAACTTGGTTCCCGGAATTGAGCCCTCGCCCGACAAGCTACTCCAGGGTCGTCTATTCTCTTACTCGGACGCGCAACGCTACCGCCTCGGGGTTAACTTCAACTCAATACCAGTGAACAAGCCTCACTGTCCCGTAATGAATCCCACCTTCCGCGATGGCGCCTATTGTTTTACGGAAAATTATGGCAGCTTACCAAACTACTATCCAAACTCGCAACTAATCAAGATCAACCAGGACCCTAAGGCCATGGAACACAGGCAAATGCTTCAGGGCGAAATTTACCGCCACGACAGCAGCGACGACGACAATTTTAGCCAGGCTAGCCTGTTTTGGAATCAGGTTTTGACCAAGGAAGAACGCGAGCGGTTGGTTAAGAACCTGGCCTCTCATCTGCGCCAGGCAAAACTGTTCATCCAGGAGCGAATGGTTGAAAACTGTTCCAAGGTTAGCCCGGAGTTTGCGCGCATGCTCTCCGCTCGCCTGAAAGCATAAGACTTGCCACCTCCTCATCCATGTATCTGATACAGATATGAGTATTTATGATAACCGCAAACACGAGCACCTATCGTCCACAGGGCGGATTTCAACTTAAAGTTGAGGAGGAAGCCAGGGGCAGACTGCAGAGCGCGCCCGCAACTCATCTCGTCTGGTCAGCATCGCACAGACGAGTTCGTACGGCACAGCGCTGAGAGAGCAAGGAGAATCCAATGCACCTCCATCCTCACCTAATGCCTCCATCCTGTTGCCCATCAGTACATCCAATCAACAGGAGACTTTAAAATCTATTACACCATCTATAATAAACAAAGCCAGCTCGTCGTTAGTGAGTGTAGACATTGTTTAACATTATTGCCACCGGGCGCCTAGTTCAAGTCGAGCGAGCCAACCATGGATAGCGGCGGCCTCTTTAGGATACTGCAAATGATATTTGCCGTACTCGGCCTCATCTGCGCCCTATCCTCCTACTACACTTATGCTGTGCTGGTTATATTTTACGCTTTAGCCATCACCTACTTGGTGATGATCATAATCTGCGAGCTGGCGCGAAAGTCGAGCTTGGGAACGACAGCGCAGGTAGTGATTGAGGTTGTTTTAGGTTTGGGCATCCTTGTGTATACAATCGCAATAATATCGAACACAGACAGGTATATCTGGTCAGTTGCGACCATTATCATTGGCTTCATTTTGCCAGCGCTGTTCTTTATAACCGCCTATGAGAAATCTTAGAGGCTTCGTTTGGGGGCATACGTGGACAAGATTGAGACATTTAGAATCCAACTTTTGCCACCAAAAAAGCGCTAGAGGCTCGACTATGATTAAAGTAAAATTTTATTCCCAAAAACTAATCACTCTCAACTGGTGAATATTGTTTACCATTTCATAAATCACAGAGCTTGTCAGTGTGTGCCGGCCAGACGGCGACAGTGGCAATCCAATCGATTTGTTGATGTAGCCGGACTTGAATCTCTTGCCCAACTAACCGCCTGGCGCCAGAAAGACCTCACTTTGGCTTAGGGAGCTGGCATGTAAGTAGGTTTGTTGGATAGATAGGCGCTCACTCTTTTGGGTTCAGGGTGCAGCGGCGGCGAGAAAACTGGCCCCGCTCTCGGATCCAAAAGTTGGCCACCCACTTCTCGCCCATAAGAACTGGGCAGGCGCCGTGCACTGTCTCTATGATGCCCTCTCCGTTTCTGTACAAGTTGTACCAGAAGGCTGCAGCCCCTAGCTCGGGCTTGAGGTGAACGCCAAGTCTCGGGAAGACTGTGGAGCCGCCGCGAACGACGTCCTTCAGGTAGAACATGACCGTGGCTGTTCTGTCGCCAGCGTAAAGTTCCCGCTCGTCAACCTGGTCGCGCTCCTCCTCTGGTCTATCAACAATCAGGTAGTCGTAGTGGGGCGTGTAGTGGCCGCCCATTCCATAGTTGGCCACCTGCATGAGCTCGCAGTGCGAATCTGTCATGTCTGCCGAGAGTCCTGTTGCTGCCTCTATGCGTTGATTCATGCGATTCACAATGGGGTGCGTGTCGGGCGAGAACCAGGCTGTTTGCGAAGTGCGCGTCTTTGACACCATGTCCGCCGTTCCGTTGTCAGTTTGAACGCGCGCCCTGGTTAGCAATGGGGCCGCCAGTTCCCTGATCATGTCCGCCTCCTTCGGGGTCATGAGGTTGTGTATGATGGAGATGTAGGGTTGAATGTGTTGTACTTCAACCTTTATGGGTTGGAGATAGAGCAGCGGGTGGTTGTTGTGGCGCAAATAGCACTTTAGCGGCGCTTCCTGGGCGGGCGTTCGCCTCCCCTCGCCCCTGCAGAGAGCCTGGTACTTGCGATAGTCCTCGTTGTCGTCCTCCAACATCTTGAACTTGGTCGAGTGCTCCTTGCTGCCGCTCGCCTCCATGTAAATGTGGTAGGTGTCCAAGGAGCCGCCCTTGTTCTCGTTCCTGAACTGCTCCACAACCTGGCTCGCCATCTGGTAGAAGGGCTGGATTTCGCTCACAGAGGCGGTGGTGTTGCCCTCGCTGTAGGCCCGCTTCAGGGCCTCCTCGAACCAATCGAGCGAGTGGCCGTAGTAGGCGTTGTTGAAGGCGTGCTTGGCCAGATAGAGACAATCGCGGGCTGTCATTTGAATACTGGTCGAGTGTTCCTGGATTTTGCCCATTGCTAGCTCGCGCTCGGTCAGCTTGTATGTGTCCTGCAATCGGACTATGGCCAGTGCGGCGCCATGCAAATCGTCGTCGCTCGGCATTATCGCCTTGTAATCTTGAGTTAAACGTTGCACTTCGTTCCAACTGTCGCTCTTGAACAGTTCACTTATTGAGCGCCAATCGATGGTTAGCCGCTTGACCAATTGGAAGGCCTGAAGCGGATTTCCAACAATCTCCTCCTCGCTGTAGGTGCCAACAAACTCGTCCCTCCCCGCGGTCGCCTCCCAGTGATCAATGTAACGGCGAATCTTTGACAACTTTTGCTCCATACTAACAACGTACTGGCCCAGCGACATTATCAGGTGGCGCTCCAGGTACATCAGGTTCTGGAGGTGCGAGGTTGAGGAGAAGATGTCCGCCTTGGCCAGCAGGTTGCGCTGGTTGCTTGGAGCCTGGAGGAGTGTCAACAGGAACAGGAGCGCTGCGGGCGCCCATTTGATGCATAGTGTTTCAGGTTTCTTGTCTAAATTGAAGGCGGGCGCTCGCTTACCGCTGGCCCTTGCAATCCTGTCTATCACGCCGAGCTCGCGTTCGAGCTCGTTCGCACTATCACAATTCAGTCCATTATTTGGCCGGCGCCTCATCTTGGCATTGCAGTTGGCCAGCCAACAAAGTTTGCCCCTCTTCGCCTCTCTCTCTCTCTGCGCTCGTTTGCTTTAAGGCTTGCGCCACAGGCCACTCGTTGGCTCGTTCCAGCCGCTCGCTCCCTTCAAATCGCAATGGCTCGTTGCTCACCTTGACCAGCTGGCGCAATGGCGCATTTTTAGCCCGCAAACTAGCGGGCAAAACTGATATTGTCCTCTGGCTGCCGCTCCACTCTGATTGCCCACTAGCTGGCTGACTTGCAAACAGACTCCCTCGACTCGCCGAGAGCGGACGTAACTGGACAATCGAAGGGGCTGCCTGTGAGCCGAAGTGAGACTGCCGTCGGTGTCTCTGAGTCGACGCTGTCTGTTTGCGCTCTAAGTAGCGGCCAAGCTGATCGAGCGCAAACAAGCACCTTGCATTCGAGTTGCAATCCGGTGCCAGACTGCGCTGGCCAAGTCTCCTCCTCCTTCTGCGTCTATCTGCGCTTGCCCACTGTTGCGCAACCCAGTGCCTCTGGCGCTTTTTGCTTTGTTAACAACCTGTTGCCGTCTTGTTGGTTTTACTCGGCCAATGCAAGGCTTGCCCGCCAATCCGGCTCCCGCAATCCACGGCTGCCGGCTAAACTCTCGAGACTAACCGACTTTTGGAGGCTCGCAGCTGTGGACCAGGCAACGTCGATCGCACAATTGGCTACTATTGTTGCCAGACTGCGGAGCTCACCTGTTGGGCCAATAGCGCAACTTGGAGCTGGAGCGTCCGGATGGATTTGGTGGCGGCCGCTTGGAGGCTCGGCGAGCGAAGCCACAGGCGCTGGGTTGAGTTGGAGCTACGCACCAAAGACTATCCACTGCAACTGCTTCAACTCCCGCCGCCGCCGCCGCCGCCGTTGCTGCTGCTCCCAACTGAGAGCTCAAACTTGGCCAATTTTTTCCCTCGAACTCGCTCAACGTGAAGCCTCAAGAGTTTGCTCGCTTGCCTGAAATCATTCAACTTCTTGCTTGCTTGATCATGGACGTTTAAGTTCCGCTCGATTTCATTCAAGCCCAAAGGGCGGCCAACACTCGAGATCTATCGCTTGCTCTCTGTCTCAATCTCGGCCCAGCCTGGTTACCTGTGCGGCCGCAAACTTCATTCAATCATATCAAGTCTTGTTTGCTTGTCTCTCTCTCTCTCTCTTTCTCTCTCCTCCTTGCACTCGCTCGCTTACTCTCGAACGGAGGCTCTCGCCGCGAATGGAGCCAATCGCCCGATGGCCTGGAGGCCGATTTTGAGCGGGCTAGCTTGCCTGCCAGGCTGCGATCGCGTTCGGCTTCATCAGCGAGCTTGCAGTTGGGAGAGAAGGAGAGAGGCTTTCCCTGTCGGCGTTGCAATCATATTTTGGAGTTGCGGGGATGCGGCCAAAACAAAGATTCCCACAGCAAGCGGCCGGCTCGAACTCAAACTCCGGCTTCAGCGGCTCCAGCCCGAGCTCGAGCTTCACGCCAAGTCCCCCCCCCCCATTTGCCTCTGCAGCCGCACGAAACAAGCCGAGGCCAACTGGATGGCCGACGGCAGCCTCGCCAGCAGCAGCAGCAGCAGTGGCAACAACAACAAGTGAAACCCAGTCCAGCTCCTCCCCTTGGTCTCGCTCCATCCATCCCTCAACTCTTTGCCTCCGCTCGCTTTCAGGATTCGTCCCTCCAGCCGCTCGCTAGCCGCCCGTCCGCCTCCAAGCAGCCGATTGGCGGGCCAACTTAAGCGGCTCGGAGGTGCGCTCATTAAGGCCGCTGCTGGGCCAACTTTTCGCGCTCGCTTGGCCCGCCGAGCGGTCAAGCTCGGCTCACCTGAGCGCCGGCCAGCGCGAGCTGCCCCGGCCGCCCCTCATTTCGGCGACCAAAGCGGGCGGCAACAAAACGGACGCCGCTCAGCTTCCCCTCCTCGGCCAGCAAAGCCAAGCGGAGCCGAGCTGAGCCGAACAGAGCGAGTGAACGCGAAACAATACGCACTTTGCCTGAAACTCGACCGCCCGAACTGGCCGCGCCGGCTGCGAGCGGCCAAGAAATGATCTACGATGCAATTTAGCCATCGGCGAGCCTCCATTCAGCTGGGCAGGTTTCAGCCAGCGACGAGTTGATGGAGGAGGAGGAGGAGGAGGAAGTCGTGTCCTTGCGCGCCAGCGGCCAGTTTGCTTGGCCCGCAAACTAGCGCTCCAGGCTGAGCTGGCCGGACTAAAGCGGCTTGCTGAGAGCCGAGGAAAGTGCAATTAGGTTAAGTTTTGCACAGTTTTGTGCCTGCCGCTTGGTCGGGCCGGATCCAGTGGCCATTGGAGTGGGCGGCAAATGGAGCGCGCGAGGGAGAAAGTTGTCCGGCCAAGTGGGCAGCGAGCTTTTTATCGGCGCTCACGCTTGCTTACGGCTCCAATTGCGGCGCCAAAACAAGTTCCACCGCAACTGGCGCGGCCACAAACGCGTTGGCCCGGACATGGCGGAAGTGGAGCTCGAGCCCGAGGCTGGTGCCAGTGAAAGTTGGCTCCGGCTTGCGATCGATAACGGCGCCGGCCGCCAAACTGGCCGACGGGAGTTGCGGATATTCAAATGGCACCTTGGCCGGCCAGTCGAGCGAGCCCAAGCGAGCGCTCGCTCGCATCCGAGACAGTGGCCGCTTTCGGCCAATCCTGTGGGCGCAGCCTGCCTCGCCGTTGGAGTCTCGATGATGGCCGCTTTTGACTAGCTCCAGCTATCCAATTACCAAAGCGAGTGGACGCCATCGGCGGACAAGCGAAGAGGCTCTCTCGTGCGCCCAGTTCCGGCAAAATGCAACCGGAAAGCCTCCAGCTCGAATCTGCTGCCTGCTTAATCAGCTCACGCTACTTTGCCGAGCTGCCAATTGCTGCTGACTGAGGCTTAACTCGACGAATATTCAATCAATCACTCGAATGGCGCCCGCCTTAATAAGCTCTGTCTGGGGGAGGGATTTTGCTTTGTTTTGGTTGCCAATTCTCGATTTTAGTTGGATTCGAAGGCGGCCACTTTGCCACTCGCGATTTCGACTTGCTTTTGTTGGCCCAACACTTTGCGTTCGTGTCGGACTTGCACAGGCTGCGGGAGCCTTGCAGACCTCCCATCTTCAACTGCGCAACTGGCTCCCTCTCTGTTTCCAGCTACGAATCACTGCCCTCCCCTTTAAGCCTATCGTAGCCACACAAGGCGAAACATGGAGCCAACTTGAGAGCGGCAACCAGCCAGGTGATCACTGATCAGCTCACCAGACACATGACAGCACCATCCTTCCTCGCGCCACCAACCATTCACTCGGAAGAAATCTCGCCCGAGATCGCATTCTCGTTGGTTCCGCTGGCAGCACCAGGGCCTTTCAGTCTGGGCCAGCTGCTCGGCTGGCTCATCGCAAACACAACCCAAAATTGATCGTGAACTTTCCGGACATCGAGCACTGTCAACACCGATGGCGCTCTCACTCTAACCGCCAGCGAGTTCTCCCCTAGAACCTCTTGGCGCCAAAAAGCACTGGTCGAGTCGAGCCAAAGCTCGCCCGTAGTCTCCGGATGGTTGCGTCCGACAAGAGGGACAGAGGCGGCCAAGGGAAAAGGCGCAGATTTGGCCTTGCAATCTGTTTGCCGTCCACAAATCGCCCGATGATGCAGGGCCACCCAATTTGGGCAGTTCGAGGGGTGAGAGAGTCAGCTTGGCTAAGACTGTGACGTCCGCACGCATTACCCTGCCAGTGTTGTGCTCATGGTCGTCTCGGTCACCTTTATGGTGGTGATTTATTTTATCCCGCTTGTAATGGTGCCGGCCGCTCATCAAGCGAGAGGAGGCGGCGAGTTTTACGGTCAGTCTGCGTGTTGGTCGAGGCTTGCGCTATGATTTGGTTGGCGCCAACATTGTCCTTGCTTGCCGCTGGACGGCAGCCTGTCCCTGGCGCCACCCTCGGCAGACAGCTCGAGGGGGCGACTCGCGAGCGAGCGAGCGTTGGCCAGATTATGGCTAGACTTGGGCGGGCGCGCAACCGGGGAAGCTGGCCTCGAGTGCGAATGAGTGAGTGGGACGAGTTGGTGTTGAATTTGGCTGGCCGAAGCTCAGTGTTTAGTTAGCGCGAGCAGGTTCAATTAACGGCAGCCAACTAGTCTTGGCTGAAGTAAGCTGAACCAGAAACTGGGCTAGACTCGCGGCTGAGCTTGCTGGCGGACTTGCATGAGGCTGGGCGAATTGGGCGACCGCCAGACTTGCCATAGGCTGGGCTCGCTCGGCTGGAGGAGGCATCCAGCGTAACATGGGCGCGCCCGTCCATGAGGATCTTGGCCTTGGAGAAGATTGCTTCAATGCAACCATAAAAGCGTGGATGTCGGAAACGAAATTTAACTTCGCTCCATAACTCCAATGGGCAATGCACAGGTACAGCCGCATTGAAGAGAGGTGCTCGTCTCGCGAGATGGGCCAAACAATGCCGCATGGCTCCTCTTCATCGCCCGGCTCAGCTTCCTCCTCGTCTGCGACGAGTAATCTCTGTGTGGCACGCGCAAGCTGCAGTCGCACTCCCACGCCTCTGGCCGCCAGCCCGCCCGCTTGCGGCCGGCAGCCTCATGGCAGACTGGTGAGGCGGCCGCCGGCGCCAGACAATCGTGGGCGACGAGCGGCGACAGTCTGCGCTCGCTGGCCGGCTCAACAGGCTCCAATGGCTTCCATGTCTAGCGCGCACTTCCTTGGCCAGTAACAATTCGTGCTGGCCGCTAATGGTTGTCCAATGGTTGCTGTGGTTGTTGTTGTTGTCGAGCAGGGCAGCCGAGTGGGCCGTTTCCTGTGTGGATTAGTTTAAGAAGTATTAACGCTAATGGAAGTCTTGTTGTTCGCGTGGCCAACAGCGAGCGTCCGGCGAGAGGAGTGGCCTGGCTGCGTGCCGAGGTGATATTGCATTGGGCATGCAGCCATCATTATTATTCATTTGCCGAGCTCGCCGCCAAGACTTTGTCCGCAGACGCGAGCTCGTCCCTTGCCGTTTCCGGCAGCGCGGCGCTCAAGTTTCAATCGAACTTGCGGGCGCCAATTTGCTTTGGTTGCCTGTTACTCCGAATTGGGCGCTTAAAAACCCACGAGGCCCGAACAGGGTGCCCCCTTTTGGCGCACGCGAGACAGGCCAAGCAAGGACGGGCGACTCACAAGGTGGTGGTGGGGCAAATTTGGGGCCAGCAGAGCGGCCAGATTCGGCCAACATTAGTCCAGACTGCCGTTAATAACCGGCCACTATCTGGCAGGCAGATCAGCGCCAGTCTGGCGGACAGGCGGCTTCCTAGTGCGAGAGTCGGCCGTGCGCTCGCTTAATCGCGGGCCCATGAGGAGGAGCCGGACTGGCCGCACGGGAGTCGCTCTATTTGTCTCGCAAGTCGCGAGTCGCGAGTCGCGAGCCACTCGGCCGGTCGGCCGTCTGGTAGGATGAGAAAGTGAGAGGGAGGAAATGAGGATAGAGCAGCCCGCTGGTGGCGACGTGATGGCGAGGCGCGCGCGCGCAGACCGTTTCCTCGGCCCGTCAGTTGCGCAACTCGAGCCGCCGGTAAACGTGCTAATCCAGCTCCTTTGGCTTCCCTTGGCTAGAGGGCCGCGGGCCAGCGAGGATGTGCGAGCTTTCGTTGGCGGGCTTCAGGGCGAGATGTTCGAGCGGCTTGGCTGTGCGCGTTTGAGGGAGCGACGAGTGGGCTCAATTTTCGTGCCAAAAACGAAGGCGACGACCAGTTTCGCTTAGAACCTTGTCGCCGGGCGAGACTTTGATCGTTGGGCCAGGTGAATCATTAAGGGAGAGGGCAAGACGCGAATGCGGCCTGCAAGTTTGAGAGCCAAGCGAAGAGGGAAGAGCGAGAAGAAATCGGCTCGGCAAACTCGAGAAGCGCGGCCGCCAGTTGGACAGCAGGTAAGCAGATTAAATTTTCACTAGCAAAGGCGGTTCGAAGTTTCATGTATTCAAATCAAGTTGAGTTGGGGGGGGGGCACCACTCGCGCCCTTGGAGGACAATTTTTCAATCTAACTGGCGCGCGAGCAGCCCGCCAAGCTCGGCCTTTATGCGCCAGTCCCATGACTTCATGATCCCTTTCTCATCGCCATCGAGGGTTAGGAGCGAGGTGGCCGCCCCTTAGCGAGCTTGAGCTTGCTCGAAAACGTTTGAGCCCCCTCCTTCTCTCGGCGAGGGCATCTGGCTGGAAGGATGGGAGCGGATTTGTTCATCGCCGCCAAATAGTCTCATTGGCAGGCCAGGGAGGAGGCTCCAATTCGGAGCCAGCACTTTGGGGCTGGCCCGGAATTCAGCCATGACATCCAGGATCAGCGGGATGCCGGAAGGAAGTAGAGAAGGCGAGTGACTTCCAATAAAGTTGCGCGAACGCGCCAGTTGCTCGCTCAGTCGCCGGCTACAAACTGGCTGACTTCTCGGTAACTGGATACCAACCAGACTCTCTGCTCGCCGGCCAAAGCTAGCGTACAATCGCGGCCAGCCAGGCGGAAGGAGGCGCCTGTCGCAAGTAGCTCGGCGGCGCCCGCTGGGCGGACACCTCAGTTGGTGCGTGAAGTTTACATGGCTAAGCAAAGCAACAAACAAGCGGCCAACTATGGGGCCCAATTACGTTTGCTTGCGCGACCACTCGGCTGGGCTAATCTATGGGGCCAGCTTGCACTAGCGGCGCCATAGATCAACCCCTCTCACCCCTCTGCCGGCACTCCTTTCGCCGCCATCACCTGCATCGGCCGCGCACACCTGTCGCTCGGAGGCCAGATTCGAGGGCGCGTAGGTCAGCATGTTCCTGCCAACAGTTGAGCCGCGTTCGAGCTCGCCTCTTCCAGCCCAGCAAAAGTGCCATCAAAAGTGGGACTTGTTCAGTTTCACTCCCTGAGCAAACCTGGCCAGAAACACTCCAGCTGGAAGGCTGGCCAGCGAGTCAGCAACTTCAGCCGCCCACAAGCTCGCGTGCTTGTTTGCTTGGCGCCGCCTGGAAGTGGCCAAATGCAGCCCTCCACTCGCTTGCGCCGCCCAGCTTCCACCTCGAGGCCAAGTAAATACGAGTCTAGCTGTTGGGTTCATCTGTTTGTCTGCGGACTGGCTGTGCAATTGAATGGACTAAATTGGCGCGAGTTTCGCCAACAGTAGGCTGCGAAGTGTGATTTTTGGTTCAAATTTGGCCGGCGGCGCCGCAAACGAGCTTGAGCGGCGCCCAATCCAGCTGAGCCGGTGTCATTAATCACCGAATCGGCCCAGCGGAAGGAAGTGACGATGGCGCCTCGGGGCGAATCGGTTTTATGCAAATGTGGCTGAATTTTGGCGCAGCTCCAGAGGCGGGCTGCAGAGGACGGCTTCCGTCTGGACGTCGCAGCAAAACGGAATTTGGGGCCAAACTGAGCAACGGCCGCCTTCCGCTTCCAGGCGGCAGACGAGCGACGAGCGAGCCTTTTCCTCGTCTGTCGAATTACCAGATTTGGCGGCCAAGAAGGGCGCGCTGATCAATTTAACTTTGGAGCTCCCTGCAAGCGCCGCCCTCTTTGTGGGCCAACAATCTGCGGCCAGAAAGCAATCCAATTTACATCGTTCGAGCTGACCCACAATGACAACAATCAAGCTATTTCCTGCGCCTTAGCGAGGCCAATACGTTTGGTTTGCTTGGCGGGCGAAAGAGGGGAGCGCCGACCGCACGATTGATCTGAGGGTACAAAAGTGAAATATGAGAGCAAGAAGAAGGGTAGAGGCGCTTGGCTTCTGCCTCGCCCCTCCAACTCTGCTGTGTCGGTCATTTTGGGGGCTCAGAGGCTGGCAAGGAGAGTGGAGTAAAAGCGCTCCTTGTTTGCAATTGGAGCGGATCAGCGGGCTCTTTGCCGGCCCAGGTGGAGGGCGGACAGGCAGAGTAGAGTGCGCGGTTGGCCCGCAGAGTGCGGCCGAGCACTCGTCGAGGGCCGAGCTGCGCCGTCGGTCGTAGTTGCGAGCGCGCGAACTGAGCGCCCGCCGGCCGCTGATCGATCGCGAGCGGCAACGCGCGCCACTCGCGAACGCCGCTAGGCTCCTCTGGCCGCAATCTTGACGACACTCGGCCCATTTTGGCGCCCAACTCGCCCTCTTCACTCAAGGGCGCCCACTTGATTCATTGCTCCTCCTTAAATGAGCCGCCATTTCTCCCAAACTCGCGAGCGGACTCTGTCCGACTGAGCGCGCGATCCTCCTCTCGTTGTTGTTGTTGTTGTTTTAATGCGGTCAACATGAAGAAAGCTCAGCCGCCAAACAGTCTTCGTCGGCCAAGATTGCTGGGCCAAATCTTAGGGACGCCGCATAGCTGCTTGCAGAGCAAAGCGCCCGTCAAGACCGAATGATTAGCGGCCATCGAGAAGTCGAGAGCCAATTTGTTGCCTCCTCCCTCAAGACTGGCAAGCTGAAAGGTCAGCCAGCTAGCTCGCCGCTCGAAACCTTCAGCTCAATTTAATTTGCTGTTGGGCTAGAATTGGCCGGCTTGATTCGATTTTGGCGCTAGATTGTTGGCTTGCAGCTCGCGCAAGTTTTTACGAGCTAGTGCGCCAGTGAGAGTAGCCAAGCAGGCCGGCTGCCCGCTCGAGCGCACGTATGTCGGCCAGAAAGCGAGGCTCGCGGAAAGTGCGAATTTCGGCTCAAACTTTCGGGGCCTCCAAAGTGTGGAGGCTGCAGTTTGCGCCTGCGTTACGTCTCCTTTGGTCCTGGCGAGCGAGTGCGCGCAACCTTTCCATGCGCCATCCAAAGCCCAATTTGTTCAGGCCATCAAGCCGACTAGGTGCTACCTCACACTAAGCGACTCGAGAGGGCGCATCCATAACGACTAATAAATTGTCCTCCCTCCTCTCCTCTGGCCTCACCTGGATCCAGGGCGGCGTCTTCGCGGCAACCGGCTGCCGCCGCCCTTCGCCGGCCGATACCAGCAGAGTGGGCGGCGCCCGCGCTCGGCCCAGTGCTGGCCACGAGCGCCAGCGCGACTTTGGGCTCTCAGACTGGCTGGACTTGTTGCGAGCGCGCAACCAAAACAAACACGAGTTGGCGAAATTTCCCACATTAACATCAACTAGAATCAAAACTGTCTCGGAAACTCGAATTGAGAAGACAACAATAGCGGCAACAATAATAACAACAGCAACAACAACAACATGGGCGCAACCATGGACACGGAGCTACTGATCACGGGCATCGTCTATGGGCTCACCTTTCTAGTGGGATTGGTTGGGAACAGTCTGATTGTATATTCGGTTGCTCATTTTAGAAGGATGAAATCTCTCTCAAACATTTTCCTCGCCAGCTTAGCAACAGCCGATCTAATATTGATCGTATTTTGCGTCCCAGTTAAATTTGCCCAATTATTCTCTTACTCTTGGACGTTCGGTAAATTTTTATGCAAGTTTGTCTATTACATTCAGAGCTTGAGCGCAATCTGTTCAGTTTACACTCTAACCGCAATGTCGATCGAAAGGTACTATGCTATCATGTATCCAGTTGAATGTCGTTATATATGCACAATGTCGCAAACGAAGCGCATAATTATCTTGACCTGGTTCGCCTCAATTATTCTGGCGACGCCAGCTCTCTACATACAAGTGCTAATGGAGGTTGGAGACAGCGAGCATAAAGCCTATTGGTGCATTCGAGATTGGAGCAACGAAATGGGTTGGAAGTTTTATGAACTTTATATGCTAACAATTATACTTATAATTCCCTCGATAATTATGACCTATTCATATGCGCACATTTGCAATAGGTTATGGTCGGTGATGCGCAATCGGCCAACAACTATTCCATTGTCTCAGCCAGCTGTTTATATTGACGCATCGGCAAACAAAATGTCGCAAGTGATTAAGATGCTCATTGTTGTGGTGGCCATATTTGTCCTTTGTTGGGCGCCTATATTAATTATAAATGTCCTGACAGCCTTTATAATAATACCAATACTCAACTATGGCAATATGAAAGCCATCAAAACTGCCTTCCACTTGTTCTCTTACGCAAACTCTTGCGTCAACCCAATCATCTATGGCTTCATGTCGCGCAGCTTTCGCGCCTCCTTCAAGGCGGCTTTAGTCAGATGCTTAGGCTGCAAGAGGAATATGAACCATCTAACACAAATTATATAGACAATCAACGCGCCTAAAACAAACGGTGCCCATTAATATTGAACAGCAAGGGCCTTTTGAGGGGGCCCCAAACTCTTCCCATCCTCAATCAGTGAATTAATCCCGCCCCTGAACAATTGAACCCCAATGAAATTAGTCGCTCAATCCGAACTCTGTTCACTTGCTAGCCTGACTCCGGAAGCTAGTGTGCCGCAAATGCACTGGGATTGGTCAAGCGGCCATCACTCCTGGGATGGCCAGCTCCAACTTCCGGCCAGAATGACGAAAGAAGCCCAACAAATATACAGTCTATCGCTCGCTTCCTTGAATTGATTGCTCACAGAAACATACCTGCATCAGCGCGCGCACACGCACAGGGAATTCCAGTGCACGAATCACCATAGGGGGAACTAGGGGGCGAAACTTTCAGACCATTTTCGTAATGCCTTCGTACGCTCACTCTAAGCAAAAGCCGCACGATTCAGCTAGCCTATGGCCGCCTCAGAAATAAATAGTATGGATAGGCCTTGCAATTGTTTTGGATTTCGTGTCCTTAGTCAAATGTTGGTTCGCCCGATTGGGTCCATACTAAAAATAATTAAAATCTAGTCCTCTTTTGTCACAACACCACCATCTACATCTTGTCAAATCCAATCCGAACATTTCGATTCCCATTTCGATATCTGAGTTCGACCGAAATGGGTGGCGGCACTTCTTATCTATTGCCTCATTTATGGAAGGAGGACGAACCATACTGTTTTGATCCTTATAAGTACGATCAGCAGTTTGGTTTCAAGGAACCTCGGCGTGAAATTGGTGAGTTTGAAATCGGCACGCAGATCCGTGCTTCCTCCGATATTTGTGCATTATCTGACACTCTCCTGCTGTCCCTGAAGTTCCAACCGCCACTTTGGAAGAGATGAACTCGGCTAATCTCACGACAAGAGCCAGGGATGAGTGCGCTTATTACCACATACATTACCGAGGTTGTATCAAATATAACGTGCCATTTATCTATAAGTGCAGAGGAATACAAGAAGAGCTCAGAGATTGTTATATGGAACGGCGTATCCACGATATGAAGGAATTCGAGAGGGAGCGAAGGTTAAATGCAAGAGAGAGGCGTTTGAAAGAAGCTCAAGAGAAGGCCTCTAGATCTGATACTTAAACTAGTGCTTAGTTTATTGGACTTCTTAGCAAAAAATTTGGAATAAGGAGTAGAGAGATAAATCAGTGCCCTGTTATTTGAGATTTCGATCGATCTCTGTTTGCATCGACGCAATCTTCTTGCGCTCATCAGCTAGATTATTTACAAGTTCCTTGATATACCTCTTCTGGTTCTCCGTGGCAGCCTGACACGCCTTCAAGTCCACCTTCATCAACTCTACGACGTTCTTCAGTTCGTTGATGCTTTGACAATCTTCCCGTAGGCGCTTCACCTCGTTTTTCAGTTCACCCAACTCACTTGTCACGTTTCTCGAGATCTGCTTGAGGAGGTCATCGTATTGCGCGTTACTCAAGAGAGGCGAATGCTCAACCTTGGGTCTCCCTAGAGTAGCATCAGACTCACTTAGTGTTGTAACGGCATTAATACGTTGAGGAGCCGGACAAACGTCGGGGAGGCTTCTCAAGGAAACGCCACTTTCTGATATATTTTGAGACCCCGGTTGGATATTCGAGAATCTATTCACAGTTGATGGCACACTATTATCGTTTGTTCCGTTACCATTGCTAGTTGAGCAAGCATCTGAACCATGGATTGGAGTTACCTCAGCCCTAATCGCCGAGTTCTTGTTCGAAGCGCCGATAGTTTTGTTGGAAGGCGACGATTCGTCGAATGATTCCAGATTGTTGCTAGTAATACTGTTGCGTTGCGGATCGTTATTATGCGTAGTAATGTTGTAATCACCAGAATATCTAGAGGAGAGACTCTTCACAGCTCCAGTCATAGTGGTTGTTGGGGTGTATGTGGCTTTGAGGGCTTGCACAGTGGACTTCCTCTCTAAGGGAGGTTCAGATGTTGGCGCAGGGTTAGCTGTGACCGCTGATTCGGATGCATTACCTGTGGAACTTTCGTCTTGTTGCACTCCTGCAGCAATTGGAGTGTCCCGCTTCCTTTCTGCATGAGCTTTCCTCAGCTCGACCATCCAAGGTGGAGTATTGGACGGCTTGTTTTTGTCAGAGGCTGATTGCTGGTTGCTAGCTCGCTGGCTTGTTTTCGGTGCAAGCAACTGATTATCCAGAACGTCATCCATAGACAAGCTTGGTTTTATGGACGCTGAGGAGTCATTTGGCTTGAGAGAGAACGAACCACTCAATGGGGTGTTATGCTGCCCGGTAGGTAGAGATGACAGTGTTTCGTGTTGGATCGATGACTGCGAAGTGGGGTTAGCTGGCAAACTTTCAAGGGACGAATTTTCTCTACCATTCGACTCTCGAGCAATCAGATCAAGTTGGTTTCTTTTGTTCAGTATATTAGATGGAGGCCGTCGTGATGGACCTTTTGCCCGGTTAGCTGTAATGTGATTGAGCTTTGTTGCATTTGTCTCCACCGTGATGCCACCGGCGATATCATCTCTTTTGCCATTTTCGTTCAAAGTTGATTCACTCGAAAGTCCGGATGACATTTGATGCTGTAGCTTGTTTCTCTTGAGCGATAGAAAAGATGCTGGATTATTATGCTTCTCTAAATTGTTTTCCAGTTCCTTGCTAAAACCTTTTGGAGTTGCAGCAAACACTGACTTGATTTTACTCTCAGACGATTGATTGAAAGGAGGGGAGGCACCAACAAGACTAGGAGCCCTATTGTGTTGCCAATCTTGAGTTTGAGTCTCTGTTACTTCAATAAGCTGGACGAAATTGTCTGGAAATACACCGATCTTACCTCGAAGTTCACCTTTCCACCAGCCAGCGTCCTCAATGTCTTTGTCTATAACTTCAATTATGTCGCCAACTTTCATAGCTAACTCATCATCGTTTAAAGGCTCATACTCGTAAACCACTCTCGCTCGTTCGCGCACCTGTTTTGTCGCTGGAAGTGGTCTTGGATGATGTTGTAGGTGTGTGCTAAATTGATTGGCCGGTTTAGGTGGTAGTGCGGGGGCTTGATCAGCAGAAAAGTCAGAGCTGTCTGTAGTTGGCGCAGGCGGCGGCGGCTTTTTAGGTATCTGTTTTTGAAGTGAATTCAGTATACTCGATCTCTCGGTCGTTGGGCCGCTCGACGGGTCGGCAGGTAGTGGTTTAGATTTCCCACCAAACATATCACCATATCCAACCCCTCTTATAGGTTTCGGTCGCCTCTCACTTGAAGCAGTGGACGAGTCATCAACTAGACCCGGATTGTCGTGCTGATGCTGAGTATTATTCAGTGTGAGATTATTGTTTGTACTGATATTGTTGTTGGTACTGTTATGACTGTTTATCATGTTCAAGGATGCCGAAGGGGAATTGATCTTGGATGTCTTGTTACCGAATATATTCAATTTGTTGGCTGGTTGATTAGTGATGGTTGTTGGCTGGGCTGCTATAGTTGGTTGTGCTGTTGGTGAGCTTGTTTCGATTACTTCTACAAAATTTGAAGGGAACACACCAATCCTACCCTTTAGAATACCTCTCCACCAACCTGTAAGATTGCAGTCGCGATATGGACGAGAGTTGGAAAAAAAGAGCCAAATCGATACCGATTTTGAGAAAAAAGAACGAAGAGTTAGTGGGTATTTCGCTAATTATTCTTGCCGGTGAGTGGCACACGACTATCTCATAGATCTAGTGGCAAGCTATCAACAATGATTACTGGCAGTTGAGCACAGACCAATGACGCACTGCCCCGATCCTCTTCCCTTATCTTGCTTAACCATGGCACGGATCTGTTCAAGTAGTGGAGAAATAGCGATCATTTGCCATACCAATCACATTTGCCAAGTGCGGATAGAGGTGGCGTTTTGTGCATCTCATGAGTTCAACGAAAAGGGGTTCATATGTGATTGCTTACCTTCCTCTTCAAATCCTATGACTTCAATTTTGTCTCCCACTTTGAGCTCAAGCTCGTCGTCATTCTTGGGGATGTAGCCGAATACGACGTTAGCAAGTTTGTTCATCTTCCCGTTGCTTCAATAACTGAATCTGAACTTGGTACTCCCTTTTTATGTAACAAAACAACAAGTGGCACCTCTGATGGGAATAGTCTCCAGGAGTTGATGGAACGTTTTAGATCTTATGCTTTTCAAAATACTATTTGGGTAGCAAGGTTCTGTTAATAGGATTTCATGATTTCTAATTTAGGGAGTCCATGAGGTTCGCGCAAACAAGTCTACCTGCTTTGGGGCTGACAATTCTTTAAAATTTTACCTGCCCATCTATCTAATCATGACTCTGATATAGAGGATAGGAAGCGAAACAAGGGTGTCAAATGTTCGAGTGTTCTATCTTCGTGAGTGAAATTTTCGAAATACTCTTTCACAAGGACGTGGCTTTTAAATCTGATTCAACTGGTTGTTGTTGTTCTTCTTCTGGGATAAATCGATTTTGTCCCTCCAAAGAAGATAGCATTTTTCCCATCACTTTGGCGCAGGTTTTGATGCTGGTGGTAATGGTGGCGGTGGCGGTGACGGTTTGTTTGGTTGGGTAGCAAAATTTTTACCTCTTGTGGTGGGTAACAGTCCCGCTATCTACAACATTATTTTGCTGCCACATTCGGCATCAAGTTCGGCAAATGTGACGAAGATGGATTGACGGATACAGGTTAAGATGAGCCACTCGTCTGCTTGTGCTTAGCCGGTGGCTCTTGTCTGCTAGCTTATGACTATGCTGGAGAGTCTAATCTTGAGGGTTGAGTATTTGGTGAAGGCCAGGGCTTGACGACCAAGTTGCTCTCTGGTGCGCCCGATAATGGAATAGCATTGGTGCTCAGCGGCGGCGATGGCAGCATGAAATAGCTGACAGAAGGCTATGCAGCTGACTTTGCTGGAAAAAGAGCAGCCGCAGCGAACAACAAGTGGCCACAACCTGGGAAAGATACCTGAGATTTTACTCTCAGGTAAGCAGAGAAGCCCGAATAGAGGGAGAAATCGAAGCAAGCCAAATTCTCAAATTTTCCGATCTCTCAGCGACGGGCAGAGAGTAACAGGGAAAGGTGGTGGTCGCATTTGAAATAGTTGGAGCACGCTATAGTAAACTACTTAAGTGCCAGTCCAGCGCTTTAACATAAGCTGACTATGGTGAGGCAACAGGCAGTCCTGTAAATTCTGGAACGGCGAAAACTCGTCTGCCGCGCTGCCCCGAGCTTGGAAGTTGGCAGTGATGCGGCTCTAGCTTTGAGCGCATCCAACCGGCCTTTTTTGCTGGTACAGACCCTCGTTCAAGCACTTCTTTTTTCACCACAAACTCAAACCATAAAGCGTCAGCCGTAGATCCCCCAGGCTCACCTGTTGTGCGAGAGATGTGGACATTTAAAATAGCCTCTCGCTCGCCTAGACTCCTATCGCCGCCCTTGCGCCACTTTGGCCTTTCAAACAAAGGCCTCCGTCTCGTGAGCATCCTTTATCGAGACATAATTGGCCTACGCCCAGTGGAGTTGACCCCGTAGATTTCATTGTCCATCCACAATTCAGAGGGTGGACGAATAAGTCAGAGCTACATATGTTCTTGGTGCTGAGCTCAAAGAGGTTTGAACTTGAACTGTCGCGTGAGTCTCAACTGATGGCTAATTCATACCTCTAAGCGAGTTTTTGTTTGGTATCCGAGAGTTCAGGCTCATTTGTTCGACCCCAACATCTTGGTCGGAAGGTTGGAACAATTTCGATAGCGTGCACCATAATGTATAAGCCATCTGGATCTGGTGATGTCACATAGAATTGCAACAATTCGATTGTTGTAATCCACATCGTGAAATGTTATCCCGAAACAAACATCCACGCATCAATTTGGCCCCTAAACTCTTTCGCGTATTCATGGCCCGTCTATTTATAACCGACTTATGTGAGACTTATGTTTGTTCGACTGCTTTCATGTTCCAACCACTGGAATTGAACGTTCCAATGATACTGTCGTTGATCTCGATCTCTAGGTCTAATGGTACCGTTTATCTCGGACTTAACGCAAGATCCGCCTGTCAAATCCTCGCCACGTAGTCTAATTACCGTTCATCTCGTGCTAGCAACATCATTCGAGCTATAATCCGAAGGATCAATGAGAGCCAATATTCGTTCTTACTAAGCGATGAAAGATAGAGCTGCCATTCCATGAGATGCCTGAAAAGAGAGCGAATCTCCTTTGTTCACACGAATACGTGTTCAAAGTCGTCGCTCGAGATGATTGCAATGAAGACAATGCATATTCGAGCGCCCCTGCTTCTAATAGCGGTTGCTTTCTCACACCTCACATATGCTAGCAACATTATAGGTAAGTGCATCGTTTACATCCTCGCAGTCCCTCAAGATTTCGCTCGAACAAAAACCTTATATCTATCCTTAATCCGGAGATTAGATGACACACCTGAGGATGATATACTGACACCAAGAGGGGAGGTGCCTGTTGATTTCAAAACGGGACAATTACTACCCGAAGAGCTGGACGATGGCGAATTAGAGGGTGGCGACAAGCATATTGGATGGACTTACACTAGCCAGCAGGCTTGGGGTATCGAGTATCCGCTTTGTCTGGGTCAAAAGCTTCGTCAATCGCCGATTGACATTGTGAAAAGCACAGCCGTTCTCAAGCCAAACCTAAGACTAGAGTTTATTGACTACGACCAAGAGGTTGAGTTCCAATTGAAAAATACCCACCATTCGATCAGTGTCACACCAATACCATCAATTTCGACACCAACAGTCAAGCTCGACTGGCTATCGGACGGCAGCGAGTTCGAGCTACAGGAAATCCACTTTCATTGGGGCGATGGAATCAACAAGGGTTCCGAGCACGAGATTGATGGAGAGAGAGCCGCCGCCGAGGTAAGCTGCTGATTCCATGTTTTATCGCCAGTTTGTTACAACATATCGGAAAACTAACAATGATCTTACCTTAGATGCATATGGTTCATTACAAGAAAGGGATAAATAAGTCTGAAATAGGCAACATTGACAATTCGGTGCTAGTGATTGGCGTTCTAATTGAGGTAAATAGATGTGAAATGTGGAGTATGATATATTCATAGAGCCCATATTTGACTTCGAACCTTTTCGATTTTAGGCGGATTCAGTTGAGCAGAAGAAACTGGACAACATTGTTGCCAGCGCCTCCAATGTCAATGGTACTGATGTTGAATTCATAAGCGAAATGCCGGAAAATTTGATCAACCTGCTCCCTGATGATCACCAGAGTTTCTACACATACAATGGGTCTCTCACAACTCCGCCATGTTACGAGGTTGTCACCTGGATAGTTTTGAGTAATCCTGTGTACATGGATCAAGAGAGGGTCAGTTTGGAGAGGAAACAATTCGAGCGATCAGCCGAATCATTCGAATCGTCCTCTTTATACCGTTGCAGAGACTCTCTTTCATAAAAACTAACGAGTCTCTCTGATCTCTGCCCTCACAATGGATAGCTCGTTGAACTTTCGAACCTCGAGACTACACTTCCGCGTGTGGGGCGAGCAAAAATTTCTTCCAATCACAGAGAAATTCAGCCTCTTCTCGACAGGCCAGTCTACGTTTCATACAACGTCTCTGAGTCTGACTCTCTACATCTGCCCTACGGTTCAGATCGATTCAGGAGAGCATTTGAAGAGTATTGGAGGCAAATAAATGCTATGAAATTGTCCTTTAGAAGGGCGTTCAGGAGGATCGAGGAGCTGCGCCGGATCTTACTCGAGCGCTTGGGATCTGTAACCAAGAGGGAGGCTTGATATTTTACGACTATTTTAAGATGTCAGCGTCATTGGTACAGTGTGGAGGCGCTAGTGAGAGAGGGGCGCTAGCTCATTGGGAAGCCTCCTTTCAGCACGAGAGCAATTCAGATATTTTAATTTAAAACTCTATCAGAGGATCAGAATTCTCCAGGAGGCGGATTGAGATCGGCGAAAAATTGCCACAAAAATAGGTTGGAGGAGCTATGATAGCTGACTAAGTGCGCCAACACGGCCGCCCTGTCTGAGAGAGCAAGGAGTTGGAATAGTCAGAGCACGTTCAAGTTTGGCTTAGTTACTGCCTCCGTGGAATCAGGAATAGAAGACAAAAAGAGCGAAGGCGTTGAAGTGTACGAGCTCAACGAAGCAACAGGTGAAAGCAGGTTCTGGAAGCGGCCGATCAGAGTTGCGCATGAAATTTACACACCAGCAGATCAATAGCACAGTGTGGAGGTGCTCAGGTTAGTCGATTTACAACGAGCTAACCGCTCAAACCAGGAAGTGGCGTCTTCGAGTTGGCGGTGAAAACAAAGCGAGAATTGAACTGGATCAAGCGCTGTCCTTGAAATAAACTTGCGTCTAGTATTGGAGGTGACTACCTTTCAAGGACAAGAGCAGATCTAACGCTAACTACTCTCAATCTTGGCCAAGCATTGCGTTGCTCTCGTTATTAAGCTACTGGAACGGAAATGGTTAACCCTTTCATTCGTCTAGCTCGATAGGTTTGTTTCTCTTCCGCTTCATTTATTTGACATCTCTCTGAGTAAACGATCAACAATTTCCTTAATCACAGAGCTGCTAATCTCGAATTTGTCGCAGCGATGGGATTAATTCGTGGGGGGTATAATTTCGATTTCGAAAATATAATAATAATAATGTAAGTTTGCTAGATAATCGACTTAAATGCCCAAAATGGCATCAGTTCGTTTTCTCTGAGTTGTATCACTTGAGCGACTGTCTGAGTGTATTTAGTTAGCAATAACAAGGTTCATCATCTAATTTAAATGTTCGTTATGTCTACCTGTTCAAATGAGCAGTTTTTCAATATTTGCCAATGGGAACTCAAATGCAAGAGTTATCACAAAGGCCAATGGGTAAAGAGTGACTAGTAGGTTGAATAATATATTAACAAGTTCCCTTGTGCCGGCGACAGGCACTTGATCGTAGCGGAATATTTGGTAGTAGATGGCTTCGCATTGTAATAGAAGCAACGCGTAGTTGATTTTAGACAGTCTTGTCCAATGTGGATGCGATAGAAAGTTAACTAGTTTGGGCCATTGGCCAAAGCACATTGATATGATGATTAAGCTGGCGCCTATGCTCATTGCTAAGTGGTCGAGCGAGTACGCGATTGCGGAGACTAATTTGGCATACTTGATCAGCGACATCGGGTAATAGTGCGAGAGCAGGTAGGAAACAAAAGACATAGTTAGGAACAGCACCAGGCCCGTATAGGCCAGTATGGTTCGTTTTGCGCTAACGCTCTTGCAAACAAGATAGCTCGATGGCTTAGCATCCTTCGAATCTTTCTGGTCCATACTCGCTGTTGTTGCTTCCAACTGCTGCTTGGCTTCCACAAGGATGTCGGACCTCCATCTTCCTGACTTGACCATGTGCACGTAGTGGCCGGCCAGCAGTCCCACGATGTAAGCAGCAATACGGTAATGCGGGTGCGTGTATAAGGCCGGCAGATCGTGGCTGACGCGCATGAATATGTCGGCTCGCGGCTTGACTAGCTCATCATACCGAGCTGACTGGTCCTCCAAAATGGCATCGTAACGCACCTTGGAGGACATAATAATGGTCGCAATGGAGGCTACCCATCCGTGCGCCGGATGCTTGGCCAGCAAGTAAATGAAGATGGGACTCAGGAGCCAGAATTGCATATCACAAGAGATGTACCAGGAGGTTATCATGCACTCCTCAAAGAGGCCGTGCAGGTTTGAGGTCAAGGTCAATGGGTACCACCAGCTCTCATGATTGCAAAGACCCCTGAACGTTAGGCTCGAGGTTCCATAGTCCCATAGCGGGCCAGAGCCCATGAGCTGCATCACCGAGCGCGAAAACCAAAAGGTAAGCAGGTACATGGGCGCCAGGCGCCAGTATCGGTGGAAGGAGAGATATATCCAGGTCGCTGGCTTCATTTTGTATGCGTGTCCAGAGTTAAATATCAGGTAGGAGGTTAGAAAGCCGGTCATGGTAAAAAAGAGGTCGACTCCAAAAGTGGCACCGATGAGAAAATGCATGAGCCCGTTTAAAAGGGCATCACTGTAGAGGATATTCTTGGCCGTTTGAATCATGAGCAGCATAATATGACCGTTTACTATCCAGAACATGATCATGACCTTGAACGCATTCAAGAAGTGCAGGTTAACACTGACACTCTGTTTCACTTCCGTCGCCTCGCCAACATTATCTCTCGCTTCTCGCCCATTCACCGTCTGAGAGCCGGCAATATCTTGAGATCGTGATGGTAGCTTGGCAGATTTCTTTGGGGTAGGCTCGCTGTTGTCGCCAGTTTTCATCAACTTTCGGTAATTGGCGCGTAGTGAGAACCAGTGGACAAACAAGCTCAATCTATTCGGCTTGCTAGCCACTTCCGCACTCTTGCCAGCTTCGAGCGGCTCCACAAACTCAAACAGGTCCGCCAGGGTGGCTAAAAATAGAATTGTTGACCAAGTGCAGATAAATAGGACAAAGTAGAGGGCGGATCCCGTCCAAGCTCGCAGAGGACTCGATTCGTCTGGCAGGCAGTAGAGATCTATGAGTTCGTAGTCTTCGTAACGTTGCTCAAGCATTGAGGTTGTAAGTAGTTTGATTTCTTCTGCGTGTCGCTCGTAGGTCGTTGAATCGCATGAATCAGGTAGACAGATTCCAACTTGCAACCGAAAGAGCTTAGAATAGTCGTTGAACTGGCGCTCCGATTTAAAGTAATTCTTGGCTCGAATTTTTTTCGCCTTAATGATGGAATCCCAGGTGGGCGATTTTAGCGACGACACACAGTATCGGCCCCTGAAGTTAACGACCTGCTGGTCGAACTGGCGCCTAGAGCTTGCCAGCTCCGGATGGTGCGAGCTAGTGAGCTCGAAGATGTGCCGGTTCACGCATTGATCGTAGGCGCCGACCCAGTAAGTGTTGCCCATCATCAATCCGGCCTCCTGTTTTGCGTACGAATCAAAGAAGGCCGTCAGTTCTGGCGTTAAATGGTCCTCGTCGTTGTTCGTTAGTGGATCTCTAGCGTTGGCTCTCTTTGGCAACTTGTCAACCAGGTAGGTGAGGTCTCGTGCGCAAGCCTCGTGTGACACTATGTTGCGGTCAAACGAGCGCTTCTTGTCGTTTTCATCGTCGTAATGGTGGACATAGAAAGGTGACAGTCTATGTCGAAACATCTTGTCGATTGTCTCAAACACCAACTCATCATGGCTCATTGTTAGCGTTGACTTGTAGTATTCATATCTTGTTCCGTTGACCTTAGATTCTAGCTTGATTTCGTTAACATAACTGTTCTTGAACTCTTCAGAGATTCTCAAATGATTTGGATCGTTTCTTGTTCTTGTGTAGTAATAGTCCCTGGCCTTCGTCAGCTGACAGCTGCCGATCACCAAAAGGCCGAAGAGGAGGTGGAAAACTTTTATCTGTCGTATGGAGCTCATGATGCTTGCGTTGAGAGAATGACCCTCAAGATGAACAGGTTGGCGGTTTTTATAGCGGGAAGAGATCGACACTGAACAGGGCAAATTGGCAGGCAAGCGGCTAAGCTAGCTGGTGAATGAGCGAGCAAGCGAGCGGGCGAGTCAGCTAGCTTGGGAGCGAGCTAGCGAGGGGGCGTGGAAGAGAGCGTGCACGATCACCGTGGCGCCACACCGGCTTGATCATTCACAATTGGTTTCACCATCGCGTAGCTCGCTCTTGGCTACCAGCAAACGGGGTGGGTTAGAGCCGCTCTCTTTTCTTATATATTTCAGCCATAGTCATGAGACACAACAGACGTGATGGAGTGACTGCTAGCCAAGACGAGGGCAAATAGAGGTTTTCTCTCCGTGATCCTGCATAGAGATAGCAGCTTCTGAAAGCGGCGCTGGTGGTCAGGGGATTCCTCTGCGAAACTCGAAACCAAAAGTAATAAATACTATTGTAAAACATTCAACCGGAGAACTCGAACCTCTCTCGCATCGATTGCACGCGCATCTCCAGGGAGAGGGATAAGCAGAAAGTGTTGACAAAGATCAGTCTACATTCGATGCTTTTCAAGAATAGTATGTACCAAATGACTAAAATAAATATCTGAATCCGACTATAATTAGTTTATGAGCTCTAACTTTAATCACCTATGCCTGGTAGGTCGACTCTTACTACTTTTGGTCGGTCTTTTCCCCTTCTTCTTGATCTTGACAACTTTCGTCGATTTTGACTCTTTTCTAGCCATCACTTTCTTCATCTCCTTCTTATTCGTCGTCACCTTCTTCTCCTTCTTTGTCCCATCCTTTATCTTTGCGGGAGGTTCCAACACCTGGTCACTAATTTTCTTCAATTTGGCAACGAAGAACCCATCAGTGTTATGCGCATGTGGGTAAAACCTTCTGGCAAGCGTCATATTCGGATGGAAATGGAACTGACAGAAGTTTTTAAATCCTGGCCGACCGAATTCAAGTCCTGTCTCAACCAATTTTACGTTTCTCCTCTTGAGAGCATAATTTACGACAGCCTCGTTCTCTTCTACTAGTATTGAACAAGTAGAGTACACTATAATCCCACCCTTCTCAGACTTAGCATCACAACAGTCGATTGCAGCAAGCAAGAGTTCTTTTTGTAGGTGGCTACATCTTTTCACGTCTTTTAGATCCTTGTTAGCCTTAACAGATGGATCCTTGCATGCAACTCCCGTGCCAGTGCATGGTGCATCCAGGAGCACCCTATCGAAACCTTTCAGTGCCTTTGGAAAGGTCCGTCCATCTTTATGGGATATTACGGTATTAATAACGCCTAAACGGTGACAATTGGCTGAGACGGCCCGACATCTCTCTTTACTGATGTCGTTGGCGAATATCACTCCTGTATTTTTCATCAGTTGAGCGATATGAGTTGTTTTACCTCCAGGTGCAGCGGAAAGATCTAGAATCCTCTCGTTTGGCTGGGGTTGCAGGGCCATAACCGGAAGGAACGAGCCAGCACCCTGGAGGATATAATGGCCAGCCAAGTAGGTTGAAGTTGCCCCAATTGGGACGGGAGAGTCATAAACAATAAGGCCCTCTTTCGACCACTCGATCGGATCAACGTTCACGCCCAAGTTGATGAGATCTTGCGCAAGTTCTTTTCGTCTCGTCTTTAGTGTATTAGTCCGTATTGTTACCGGTCTATCTGTGTCACTTGACTCCAGATACTTTTTCAGCTCTTCGAGGGGGAATATTTTCATGAGTAGGCCCATCATGAAACTGTTGTAGTCATGCTTCCAGCACAACTCTTGGCGTATTCTCTGTAGCTTGTCCTTTCTGCTAACAGGGCCATGCTCGCTTTCCTCTTGGGGTCCATCTCCCTCATCGCTTTCTCCGCCGTCCTCACCTCCCGTCGGTTCACCCTGTTCATGCTCACTAATATCGCTGGCGGCACTACTATACTTGTCCTCGTCGGATGGTGACTCTGTATCAATCATTTTGACAGTCATGTCCAAGGATATGTTTCTGGTTGCTCTAACTTTGACTTAGTTTGTCCACTTGTGTTTTGGGAACTCGCCACGTGGTCCTGGAACCAGATGCTTTCGCATCGTTAAGATTGTGAATGGTGGAGGGGCGAAAATTTGGAGGCTCCTGCACGCTGCTCGAATCCCACATATGTTTTTTTCTGATTGCCTTAATTTGTTTTCCCCCGTAGTTGCTACCCGAGCCTCCACTTACTCGTTCTAATCACATAGCAAGAAACATGATGAAAACACTAGGTTTGATTGGAGATTCGATACTCGCCGAGCCCAAACCTGTCAATTTTTGCTGGCATCAAGGTCCAGATATAGTAGTCATTTGGTCGAGTGCTTGATGTTTGATAAATGCAACGCGAAATTCCCCTTAATAATTAATTCCTCTAACTTATTATTCCCCGGATGGTAGGAGGTGTATTTTTAATAAGTGAGAATATATCCAATAACCTCCCCGTTTCTAAACTCGCCAGTCAAGATCTGAACTGCCATTGTTAAATATCAAAATTCGTCCTCTCAAGAACATGTTACAACATACCCACGAGTGATATTTCCATGGGCTTGATCCGCACAACCTGTATCGTCTACTTTCAAATCTATTGAATTCAATATGAAGTTGACCAAACTCCTCCAATCTAATGTTAGCCTACTGCTGGACTATTACTCCAGATTCAATCCGTCGCCCCTGTCGATCAAAAAATTCATGGATTTTGGTCAGCAGGCATGTGAAAAGAGATCGTTCACTTTTCTCAGGAAAGAATTACCTGTTAGGCTTGCAAATATCATGAAAGAATTCAGTTTATTACCAGAAACTCTTTTGCGAATGCCATCAGTTATGACCGTTCAGAACTGGTATCTAAGGAGTTTCGAAGAAATCCTGGCATATGAAAAGGTGAAATCCGATAGCAAGAAGAACCTTGAAGATTTTTGTGAGGCTTTGATCAAGATAAGAAATCGTCACTCGAATGTTGTGCAAACTATGGCTCAAGGCGTCATCGAACTTAAGGAGAATGAGATTATCGATAATCAAACAGAGCACAGCATCCAATACTTCCTACATCGTTTCTATCTCAGCCGTATATCCATTAGAATGTTAATCAACCAACATGCAGCTCTATTTGGTGCCGATCTGCCTGGCCATCCACGTCACATAGGCTGCATTGATCCCAATTGTGACGTGACAAGCGTGGTCCAAGACGCATATGATAACGCCAAATTCCTGTGTGATCAATACTATCTGCGCTCTCCGGATATGATAATAGACTCGAGAAATGTGGACATCTCTGGAGGCCCAATATCGATTGTCTACGTGCCATCACATCTCTATCATATGGCCTTTGAATTGCTGAAGAATTCAATGAGAGCTGTGGTCGAAACTCACATGGATGCGGATGAGCTGCCGCCGTTAAAGCTATTGTTGGTTAAAGGAAAGGAGGATCTCACGATCAAGATTAGTGATTGTGGCGGTGGAATATCGAGATCGTTAACCGATAACCTATTCTTGTACATGTACAGCACTGCACCAAAGCCGTCGGTCTCAGATAGTGAATCAACGCCCTTGGCTGGTTACGGTTATGGGCTACCTCTCTCGCGCCTATACGCGAGATATCTCCAGGGCGATCTAGTCGTTGCATCATACGAAGGTTACGGCACTGATGCAATCATATACCTAAAAGTCTTGTCTGAGGAAGCAAATGAAGTACTGCCAGTCTTCAATATGACGTCATCCAAACATTACAGAACACATGCTGGAACCCACGACTACCAGATAGGCAATAGTATATAGGATGGCAGGTATCGCCAATGACAAAAGCATGACCACGACCAATCGTCATATGTCTAGCTGTATTTTCACGCCGATATTGTCGGCGGCTAACGAGTGACAAATTTCTAATGAAATGATATCGACTCTATCCGAATGCATTAGTATGATCATGGATAGAAACATAAAGATAGAAAACGTTATTATTGTCGAATACTGCTCTGAGCATGTATCCGACGAAACATTATTTCCAACATCTCGTCGCCTAACAAGAGCTGGAAAGGCAATGCTCGTTTCCGACTCACTATCATAACTTGAGCAGGCATCTCGCAAAATCACTCACGCAGGTAGGCATTGCCGTCGAGAAAGATGGACGTTACATCTGAATTCCCCCTCTCGTTTTGAGTGGTAACGACTGATAGATTTACTGGTAATCATGAGGAGGAAAGAAGTAGCTTGAATGGTCAACGGGTGAGGTCTGGCCATACTCGCTCTAGGCTTCTCAAGCTGGTTCTCAAGCAATTTCCGCTCTCGCGAGGTTTCAAAACAGTTGTCAAGTTTACTTGGTTGAGAGCTGATTGAAAGGGAAAAAAAGGACGCAACTGAGAATCGCACCCGGTCTAAGGAACCAAGAACTGATACATGTAATCGAAGTATCACCATTGGATGCGAAAACTCGTTAGAGTAGAACTTTTTGTCACCACAGCGTGCCGTTCTGGGAAAGCTTTCGAGACGCTGTTCGAGGCGTGAGTTGAACAAGCTAGAGAAGCCGATACCCCCTCCGAAGCTTACTCTTTATCGCTATGTGGAGCGACGTTATATTCTTATTTTGGACAGACTGATGCTACAATTGGGGTTCTAAGATCGCCAAATGTTAGCGTAAATCTTTCATTGTTGATTTTATGACCATCTTTTGTAAATTTTCAAACAAATCGCGAATGTTCTCGGTGTCGGTTGCGGTTGTATAATGATAGCAAATGTTACGTTTTGGCTGATCTATACAGCCCTTGGAATTGTACATTAGATTTGGAGCGCTAAATTTTCTCTGATCATGATCCACCTGTCTAGTGATTTGTAGGAATTTGTCTCTTATGAAAGATCGCGCTCTTATATAGGCCAGTTCAGGGTTTTGGGCTGTTGGGTCGGATGAGGTGGTCTTGCGGGTACTGGCTGTGTTTGGTGATTCTGGATTGTTTACAGGTTGGGAATTTTTACTGGACGATGCATTTGCTTGGCATGATTGTGTATTTCCAGCCAATTGAGCAGCCAATGGAGGTTGGGCAACGTTTATGGTGTGACTATTCCCAAACCTGTACAGAGAAGCCTTCCTCTTGTCACGGATCGGACTTCCGCAAGCACTCGCCGACCTTGATGATGACGCTCGAGAGCTACGGCTGCTACTGCGGAATAGATTTAATTTTTCACCTGCCCGATTAAGAAGTGCTTTGTCCTGGGGTTGGCACTTGTAATGTTTGAATTCCGGAAAATGGTCCTCAATCTTGTGGCCTCGAGCTATCTTTTCCTTGAGTATATCCTGTTTGTTGAATAATAAAACAAAATTTGAATTCAACAAGAATCTAGTTGTCCAAACCTCATAGAACAAGTTGATTGTTTCGCGCAATTTGTTGCGCCCATTTTCGTCATCAATCGCATCAAAACTAGAACTATCAATCAAAAACATGACAGCAGAAACTCCATCGAACACCTGGATCCATTTCCTGCGTTCGCCTCGTTGGCCACCGACGTCAAACATGCAGAAGGTCTGGACTAAATTTGAGCTCGATTTCACCGGCAGTTTCACTTGAAATTCGATTTTCTGTATATCGCTCGTCCGCCTCCTACTCTGCAAGATGTCGTCATTGTTTGGTATATAGTTGACGTTTCTAATTTCATCGACACGATTCAGGAGGCTGATCATGATGACAGGAGAGAGGGGTTGAGTAGGTTAGTGATCCATAGGGGAAGGGGTGCAAGTGGATTGAAACGAACCTAAGTGACTGTTTGATCAAGTATAATATTTAAACAGTTGGACTCAAGGTAAACGAATGATCCCGATGAGAGCTGAGCAGAGACATCGATCATGGGCTCGAACATCCTTATAAATGGGAACGCAATAGTTCCAAACTCATATCATACCGGAGAGTAAATTGAGGCACCTCAAATTTCAAAAAACAATTTTGAAACAAAGAAAATCACCATGAACTTCAAGGTTCTTAGCGTCCTGTTGTTGGTAGTAGCCGTTGCATACATAGCATATGCCGAGGATGCCAGCGCTGACACAGCGAACGCAGGCAATCCCAACTGTCCCGTTCGTAGGACCATGAACTTTGTCTCAAGCTTGATGGACAGGATGAGATCTCAGGCTGGCATGAGCTCAGGTGAGTGGCCTATGTCTTGATTGGATTGATAAAGTTCGATAAAATTTGAAATATTAACTTTTCTCGCCTCCTGCACAAAACCCGACTTCCCTTCTAATTGTCGCGCACTCACTGGATACCTGGTGATTGGTTGCAACTCAACCTCCTGCCTATATGTGCAGCTAATTAATCGATCAACCATATCCACAACCTCGCTTGTCACTATAATTCTAAACTCTCCACAATCTGAAACAACGTTCATACACAAAAATTTCGCCAAAACCGATATGTCTACAATTCTTTGCCCGCTTTGCAGTCGAAGAGGCTCCAAGGGCGAGGCGGCGCAAACGTCAGGCTGATACTGAAGATCCGCTGATCGAACCCATGGATCTAGATACCAGTGACCCGAGCTTACCCATAGACGTCCAACCACAACCAAACATTCCAACAGTTCAGCCAACCACGCAGGATATGGCCAATTTTAACCAGAACATCAGAAATCAAGAGAGCAGGTTGCGCAACAGCCTCACCTCCATCATGAACAGTCCTTACATGCCGACGCGCGACCAAACAATCCAGCTAGTGACCACAGTGCTCACATTGGCTCTCATGATGACTCTAGGTCCGATGGCAGGCTCAAATGCGAGCTTGATCCAATCCATCATCAAGCAGATTGTCCCTTTCATCGTGGCCGCTAGTGTTCATTATGCGGCCGACCAAACGTCGCCCTTGAAGCCAATCGATGCCCCCATAACGAATGTACAACTACAACCAGTTCAAGTGCCCCAATCAACTCTCAGCCAGACCATCTGAACCGCCAGCCTCCTAGTGGTTCTAGTGGTTGCGGCACTCTTGACTGGCTTCACTGTTCGATTGCTCCGTCGTATTATAACTCGCTTTTTGTACCTCCTTATTCAGTTGGTAGGTGTGACAAAATTGCGAGATTTTAGTTGGCACTTTGGACCACGCAGGAGGCGCTCAGGGGCTTCAGCCTCATTTAGTTCGGGCCGTTTCTCATGGTTGAGACAATGGGCAGCTGGCAGGTTAAGGTCACCGGGATACAGAGACTCAAAGAGCTACCATCATCTTGTTTGAGTCACCCGACTTTGAACGCTAAGCCCCAGTAAACTAGATCGAATTCTAATATTCCACCTAACAGCTTTCATAAAGAAACAAACAAACACAAGCCAAGATGTGAAATAAAGCGAGCGAACTACAAATGGTTGTTTAAACTTACTATTGCGACCTATGTGTTATGGAAAGCTGATTCAATTGCGCAAAGAGCTCCTCGACCCCCTTGTCTGTAAGAATCCTTTTAGAGTAATCATATATTTTGGCCGCGTATAAGTCATAGGTTTGATCATCAAGGTTCAAGCCGTTGATAAAGTCTAGCCGCGCCTGATTCTCCTTGTCGCACCAATTTATCTGGTGACCGGATGCGGTGATGCAGGCCGTCAGCTCCTTGATTGGAACTTCTAATTTAATCTTTTGTCTGAGGCTAGAGTTGATACCTCGATTGGTCTAAAGCTAATCTGCAGACTTACCCTAACTGACTCCAGCAAGTTGGATCGAATCTCTTTTGCCTTCTGCTGGCGTTCTTCAAGCGAGAAGCCCTCAAAGTGGATTATCTTCATCTGCTTGAGGATGGTTGTCTTGCCTGCACCGGCAGGACCAAGTAGCAAAAGCTTGAAGCTAGAATTGAAATCTTTGGCCCATATAGCTACTCTCTTGTCTAGTTCCTTGCTTCGATTCCTGAACGGATCTCTCGGTTTAAAGCAAGAAAACGACTTCATTGTTTCTTTCAATTAGTACTTCATCAATCCAAACTAATGCCCTTAACCAGAGAGTAGCGGAGAGATAGGCGCTTTTTCGCAGAAATATGTTTAAGGATCAAGGATCAATTTATACACTAAGTTGAGGTTCGTTTGAAATAGGTTATCGCTTCAACGAGGACATTGTTGGGCCTACCTAATATCGCTCTAAGATTAACTGTTGTTTGTTTGGTTTAACCAATATTGTGCCAATTCCTCTATCCACGGATCAATACAATTCTTCAACCAACGCAAAACAATACCTTTGATGGTCTCTGCTACGACACTCGTGATGGAAACATACTTTGTTTATCGATCCTCAATCGCTGGATGGTACTCAATTGAAGCAAGATAAGCATCTACCTGCCTAGCCAATGGAAACTCTCATTTAGTCATCTATGCTTTAGAATTTAACACTCTCGCGCGTTGAGACCAATGGATGGAATGAGCAAGGTAGAGATGATAAAGGGAACGAGATAGGGAGCGGTGCTTGAATGCTCCATCATCCATGTGTTCTTATTCAATTCTCCGATCCAATTCCATGTTGGGGAGATGAACTTGTATCCCCGCCGCTTCTAGCACCAATTTAACCGCCATCTATGCTGAAATCTGGATCCCTTTCTACCTTTGCCGATGGTTCTCATTGCAGCACTGTGGATTCACTCGTTTGCCTACCCCCATTGCCTTATCATATAACCTGTTGAGTGTTCACCTAATTGTTGCCGAAGCCTCCCGAGAACGGGAGTCCTCTCGTTTGTTCGCTGGTTGGATCATTTCGTTTTGAGAGCGCAACTTAGCCTATAGCAGCTTATGTAGGCAAGTTTGCGGTCGAGCCACCATCACCATGGCCAACCTCCTTGTCGTTGACATCAGCTCTGATCGTGTCAGCAAGTGCAATGCCCAATGAAACAATTCCATTGGTGATGAGGTGTTTCAAATCTCTTTACAATGGCTCGAACGTTGTCAGGTCGCAAAAGCACAGCTAGGAAACAATCGACCGTACAAAATGGAGACTGCATCAGATTTGCACAAGTTCTCAAACGACACTTTGTATTCACTTACGGTGTGCTGTTGGAACTATACATTTGGTAGGAGGAGCAAAATTGTGTCATGATGTTGGTCTGAATCCCAATCCAGCACCATAAGCTGCAGCAACGCTAATGACGGACCAAAATCTGGGCTCAGATTCGTTAGCGTAATATGGCGCTTAGGAGAAAACAATTCCGGTGCACAGTTGAAAAGCGCTGAGAAGCCTGGGGAGTTCCCTCGATATAAAACTACCTGGCGACGGGTTGCCGCTTCTCGCGGTCTCAGATTTCAACGTAATGCCTGTGTCAATGTAAACCTTTTTGGCTAGACCATCGCGGGGTTGCGAACATACTCGCTATGCTTCTAACCCTGCGAGGGTAGCGACTCCATTCAAAGTACATTACGCTTATAACTCAGGGGTCTCTTATGTTGTGTATAATGGGATTAGAATATCTACCATTCGAGTATCTCACGGGGCGCAGATTGTACCATGGGTTGCTTACGTCGAGAGGATGTGTAAGTAGAACGAGAGAATCTTGGTGACGCTAATTATAAAAGTGCTTGTTTCTGCCTGCAGTATGTTCCAATGAAAGCACAATCCATCAATCAGACGGTTGAGCTCAGTAGACCTCTGTATGGTTCACCACCAGCGTCATTGGTTGATCACCCCCTACTGAGAAGACTATAAGGCTTCCAAAAGAGCCCCGAATGGGCGGAAATTCTGTTTGCCCTGCCGAGTTAATTTAGATACACAGTCTTACTGTTTGGTCAAATAACTAATGAGGGAGAATCTGATTGAATTTACAGGTATTACCTCTACTACGTTTAATGGTTAATGAATGCCGCCACAACGCTGACTCAAACCTACATAACACTGCTCTCAACACCACTCTTTAGTCACTGTCAAGAGTTCATGATTGATAGTTTCAATCTGTCCCGTTGGGTTAGGCCCTCAAAGCGTTTGAATGTGTAATTGATAAAAACCCAATCCTTGTTAGCCATCTCTGAGGGCTCCTTGGATGGTGCCGAGGGAATTTTGAGATCAACATCCGGAAATTCGTCGAAGTTTGAGGTGTCATCGATAGATTTCACCTGAATAGGTATCGCAGCTGGCCTTTCTCGGATGTGCTCCCAATCAACTCCGTTGAAGAAGGAATGATTCTTTACCTCCTCGAAATCTCCATTTGAACCACCTATTCTCGTATCCATTTCACGACAAAAACTCTGAATCAAATCCTTCGCTTCGTTAGATATTGGAACCTCAGGCGGGAATACAAGCGTCTCCTTCCAGTTCATAACCTTTCTATAGGTTTCTTGTGGAGTCTCTGAACAGAATGGCGGGTATCCAATTAGCATCTCATACATAATGACGCCTAAGGACCACCAATCGCAGGCACTAGTGTAACCAGTTTGCTTGAATATCTCTACAGCAATATAATCTGGTGTTCCGACAGTTGAATAGGCTAAAGCTCTGCGATTTTTTTTCCAAGATTCCGCACGCCTCTTCGAATCCATGGGATTTGTCGTAAAGTCAATAGGTTTTGCTTGCGTTAGATCCCTATAGAATTCAGTCCTATGCGATTTCTTTAGTCCAGTGCATAAACCAAAATCTGAAAGTTTTATGTGACCCCTAGCATCTAAAAGTAAATTGTCTGGTTTGATATCACGGTGTATAAATCCAAGCTTATGGATAGAATCAATGGCTAAAGCAGTTTCGGCAATATAAAACTGCGTGCATTCCTCACTAAGTGTGTCTTTCTTCATTAATAAAGTCATCATATCCCCACCTGGCAGGAATTCCATGATTAGGTAGAGATTTATGGCATCCTGGAAGCTATAATACATTTTAACAACCCATTGGTGGTCTGCTTCAACGAGGATATCTCGCTCGGCTCTTACGTGAGCAATCTGTTCTTTTTCCAACATGTCCGCCTTGCGTAAAATTTTCATGGCAAACACATGGCCAGTGTCTTTCTTTTGAACTAGTCTAACTTCACCGAAAGAACCTTTGCCGATCACTTTCAGAGGCTCAAAATCGTCTACGCCAAGGCGGGATCGCTTCAGCCTGAGAAATTCTGTTTCCTTGGCTGCATGTTGCAATCTCTTCTCTTGCTTCTGTTCCTCTGTTAAGCCCTCATCATTCATAGAATCCTCGAGTCTCTGCTGTCGAACATTCCGTTCAGTGAATTGGCTAATAAGATTTGAATAGTAATTCTCTAGGTGTAATTTTGCCTTTGCTGCCTTGTCTATGGTGTGGCCACTTTTAATGACAAAATCGTCAGGAGTCTCTGACATAGTTCTAAGCCTCCCAATTGACTGTTAGCAATAGGAGCTTTTCAGAGTGAATCATTCGGTAATAGGTTTCCAGGGTAGACATGGGATGGCGATCGACCATTTATCTGATCTACGCTACAGTATCGCAGAACAGCTGACTCTTGTCCTAGAGCTGCGGAGGCTGCATTGCTCGATATTTATTTTAGTCGTGAGTACACATGCGCGGTCGACAGCAGGAGAGGAGCTGGTGCTTATGCGCAGTTGGCAAGTCCAGCAGGTGAGCTGCACCTCTTGGAACATTGCAATCGTCAAAGGTACTCTAAATATTTGGTGGGTCACGAGTCAGAGAGAGCAAAGACTTTTCATATATAAACTCTCGTCTTTGCTTTCATCAATGAAATACATCCAAGTTGGTCCTGGTGGAAAATGAGCATGCCAAATGGCGCGCTGATATGCTGTTTTTATTGGGCGGAAGTGTGTCTCAGCATCGTTTAAAGGCCAGATCGGTCAGTCAGTGAGGGGGCTACTGGTGTTGATAAAGTGATCCCAAGACTTTTGCAGAACGGCCGACTTGCGATGTGATGTACCGTGCGACGAGGGGCTGATGATGAGATAGTCTCGAAGCAGCTCATAGGTGTCTGCAGTTTCGTCCTTGGGCGACATTCCAAAACTTTGAGGGACTTCGGCGCCTTCAGGGAACAAATCTGTTTCATTTGCACCCTTGATTAGAAACTGAAGGTCACAGTCGGTGTTCAGGTAGTTATATATATGATAGGCGCTTTCTATAAAGTTGTCCAAATCGTTTGCTAATTGTGGATTTATAAAATGCTGATGGATTTCCGAGGCATCAAGACGCTCGAGGAGGATATGATTCCGCTCGCGTCTAATAAGCGACAAACACAAGGCCAGAACAAACTTCTCAGTCTCTGTCAGACCAACTCGTTGTACATCAGCCTGGTTCGGGTCAAATGCTGAGTAGCAGGTTTCTTTTGTGTACAGAATCTCCTCTTGTTTCACAGTCTCCAACTGCTGCTCATAACTGTTGAAAGATTGAGCGAGAGATGGTGACCTGGCCATCATGGTGGACCCATTCGTCCACTTACTACCATACTCCATTGTATGACTGTCGCCATTACTGGCCCAGAGTGTTGGCGAGCCTCCAAAGCTCTTTGTGGGCGATCGAGTGGGTTTATGTGAACCATTTGCCTTACCTATTACATTACAACTATTGCTTAGAATGTTGCCAAGCTCAGTTCTAGGCCTGGACTGGCCATTCTGGTGTCCATTTGAGTGTCCGTAACCATTATGGGGATTGATGCCTGGCCAGGACGCTTTGTAGCCATCGTTGTTTTGCGTTGGAGACGATTTGTAGTTCTGTTGACGCGTTTGATGCAAGGATTTGTTTCTGTGTTGACGGTGTCTGCTATGGGCATGGGATCTAGGGTTCGTTGAGTGCCCGTTTGCAATGGTATAAGTATGGATGTATTTACTCTTTGTTAGTAGCTCGTGGCGCCTTTGGACCGACCAAATGGTATCCCATAAACTGAGCACCTTTGAGTAGTCATCCTCTTCGTTGTTCCTCATTAGTTCGCGCTTAAACTGACAAACAATACAACGAAAGGTGAAAAAACAATTCGAGCATTCGTTGTCCTTGAGGTAATTTGCAAACCTTGGATCGGTTATTCTGATCAATCTGAAGAGGCAATTCAATTGAAAGTGGATTGTCTTTTGGCTGAACTCGAAGTTGCGTCTAAATAATTTCATAACCTCAACAAAAACCCAAAAAGATTTCACTAGATCGCCATTGAATATGTATAGAATTGGTGCGGCCAAGTCGGACATGCCCTGTAGGTAGCCAATATCGAAGTCATACATCATATAAGTCATGAGTAGTGTTGTGAAGGCGGTGAGATTTTGTGAATTGTCTGCATAGAATGGATGCGATCTATCGCTTCTAATTACATCTCGCTCAATTAAAGATTTTCTCTCCCTGAAGGTGGAAAATCTGAGCTCTTGATCCGGCATGATGGACTTCCATTGCGATTGGTAAGTGAGGTAAAGCTTTTCCAGCTCCTGCCAGCGTTCGACATTTTGTTCATGCTCAACGTAAACAAATTCAAGCTGATTCTCGTCCTCGCTGTACTTGACTGGCTTAAATCGGCCCCGGTGCTTGACCAAGCCGAACAGGTAAGGCCAGAGGGCTGCACGCAACTGGTTGGAGTCCATGCCGCCGTAGAAGACGCGCTCCATGAGCTCCAAGTCGGTGGCCGACTCGCGATAGTGGCGCTCATACTCGCCCACACTGAGCGCCCTCCTCCGGCACGCCTGCGTGGACCCTCTGATCGGCGGAAGTGGCGGAATGGAGTGGCCCACCTGTTGGGCTAGTTGCTGTTGGCTGGACTTTTGGTGCTGGTGTTGGTGTTGGCGATGGTGATGTTGGTGTTGTTGGATGGCCGTTGCCGTTGACTTGCTTGAATTCTTCCACAAATCAATCATCAGGTGCATTGTATTGTGGTACCCTGAGACTGGCTAGCTAGCTGGCCCGCGCTCAATTTGGTCTAGCTCGACGGCGCCGCTGAACGTGGTCGAGCGGACGGCCAACTCGGTAGTTGTTGGTGAGCGAGAGCTCTCGCGCTCGCTGCAACCGCAACCGCAACCGCCCGGCCGCTACATCGCCTGGCCTGTGACTTTCCATTGGCCGATGCCAGAGCTAGCGCTCAAGATTCGCTTCTGTTGGTTTTTGATTATCTCCTCCTTTGCGCCATCATATTCTAACAGGCTACGTGTAGCTAAACGACAGCGCACAGCAACAACAACAACAACAACGACACCCACCACAGCGGCGGACGCTCAAAACGAACCTGCACGCCCACAACTGTTGCCCGTCCAAGTCCGAGCTTATCGGTCTCAGTTTCGCGGCAGGAACAAAATCATATCAACTCTGATCCGATTAGATTTCATCGTTGATTCAAATCTTGCTAATATTCCACTCAAATCAAGTCAATCATTAATCTGTTCGACCAAATTCGCCAAAGCTCTCGCCATCGTCACTCTTGCAATCTCAGCAGTAATCGTCTGAGCTGGTCGTTTATCGACGATCCTGTTTGTTCTTCATACTAAATGCTCCAGAACAAACAGATCGAAAAGTGCCAAACAATCAGCTGAAATCTCAAATAAATAAAAACAAGCTTACTGAAACTCAACATCGTAGACGAGCTTGGACAAATACATGCTTCTTTATAATGTATAAGTATTGTCTCTCTCTCTCTCCCTGTTACAGCAAGCCCCTCCAACTCCCCTATGCGACCTCACCTACTCTATGCCGAAACTAGATGACTCCTCAACGGCGAGCAACAGCTTCTCGTGGAGTGTCTCAAAAGAATTGTAAGGAGGCAAGTCTAACCTGTTGAAGCAGGTGTGAGCCCTTGGCAGGCTTGATGGCTTGCCCCATTTTTCTATACAAAACTTTCTTGGTCCGTTGCTGCCTCGCAGAGCCTCAAAACCCTCGTAGGGTATACTCGAAGTGCCCGTTACAAATTGCAACAATCTTAGGCGCTGATCGTTATCGAACTTTTGCTCTATGACAATCCAGAACCATTGAATTATAACGTGGGAATCCTGGTATCCGCCCCTAATGATGAGATAAAATTTTGGTCGGACGATATTTTTCGAGTTAATCAATCTGATGTTTTTCTGACAAACAGCCATTGCTCGCACACAAATATCTTACCTATAGTCCGTGTTCTTCCTCCAATCTTTAACATCTATTTCGGCCGTTCCTGCGATCACTAGCTCCAATTCTCTGGCATCGAACACGCTCACAAGCCTTGGATCGATGACCTGATATTCGAGGGTTGCTTGTATTAGTTCAAGAACGGGCTCACTAATTAAGGTGATAATTAAACTCACTTCATAGAATCCTTTGACAAGACTCTCAGTTTGTTCGCTAACGCCGCGCTCCAAGCGCCATTTGACCATTTTCTCTATATACTCGCGCTTGTTCTTCTCAGTTACCGCAATGTTCCTTCCATTCTGCCTTAATTCTTTCTCGACTACCTTGCCAGCAACTTCCTCAACAACTGAGAAAGTCAAATCTAAGTCTAGGTCCGAAATATCTGAATCCTTGACCCATTGCAAACTTTGATGGAACTCAGCATCCAAGTACTCTAGGTCGGATAAAGAACATGGGAGCCTTAGGAGCGCCTTATAGAAGGGTCTAGTGAAAAACGCGTCCAGCAAATATTGGTGTATCAGGGCAAGACCTAGCATTCGACCACTAAACCTAAACCAATCATGATAGTTATCGACAAATCTTGACATGGGCGATACTTGCACCGTGTAGGTATCATTTGCAGAGTACTCGAACAAACCTGGGAGAGTTAAATCAAAAGATTGGTGGGAGTATTAGATCTTCTGGTCGTTCTATGGCCCTCTTCTCTAAGACAGCTTGCTCAATATAACTTACCATAATATGGGTTGAACAACTCTCTCGAGAGTAGGAAGAAGAACTCCCTGGACGGACCACCATAATCAAGGCCCTCTTCACCCGCAAAGCTGACATACAATCGTGAGCGTTGTAGATCCTTTTTAGAATTGACTGACATAACTTTGGTGAATGCATCTTCGAGTATGTGATCGCGTCTAATACCAAGCTTCAGTTTATTCGGACCATGACCGAAATTCTTTTGTTCCAACTTCTTGTAAAAGTACCTCAATTTTTCCTCGAAGTCGCGTTTACCTGGCACTAGGCTGCGGGCAACAGAGCCTCTAGGTTGAGGAATATGAGTGGCTCTGGCAGCAGGAGTGGCACTCATAGAGTCAATTTCTGTATCAAACAAACTTATCACCATCATCAGGTTTACATCGTGGCTATACTTCTTGAGCACATTCACCCCTCCCTTTCTTATCAGGTTAATCCTTTCTCGCAAAGAGGAGTTCATCAATCCAGAGGACGACTTTTTGTTCTTGATGAGTTCAAAAATGTTGGGCTGTTTGAAGAAGTTCACTATCTTTTCCTCGTAACTTACTGAAGGCGATTGTGATGTGCCAGCAAAACTTGCATCCGAAATGTTAGATAAACCGGCCGGGTTTTGACTAATGACTGAATCGCTTGCTGAGACTCTGATTGCTGATGTACTAGGTAATTGAGTTGCAGATCCGTCAACTCCATTTGGTTGATTAGCTGGATCATTGTCGGCTTGAGGAACCTCAGTTACGCTCTCTAGAATAGTGGGAGGTGTGGGGAAAGTAGAGGGTGTTCGGTGATCACGGAGTGGAATTCTTTGCGGGTTGATCAATGGCATCTGAGTAGGTAGTCTAGGATCCACATAGGTTGTTGCTTTTCTAATGTGGTCAATGAAGAAGCACTTCCCGTGCTCGTCCATTTTCACTTCCCAGCCCAGGGGTAGGGGTTCATTAGTACTTGCGAACTTGTTCAGGAAGGCAACAAGATCCTTGTTATGTTGAAAGCGCTCATAAGCTGTACTTGTTTTATCCTTTCTCACCTTATTTATGATGTATTTTAAATTTGTAGATGTGTTATAAAGCATCAGAGCTTCATCGTTTAGGTGAAGTAAATTAAAAAAGTCTGACCTACTTAGAAACTTAAGAGCGGCAGGGCATGATATTGATGGGCTAGGTTGATGCTTCATCCGCTGGACTTGATGGCTTTGGGCGTCGATGGAAGGATTTTGACTCGATGTTGATGGCTGAAAGCCATTCGGATCGACAGAGGGAGTCGAATTTACGGGTGGTAGTGAGGATGAACTAGGGCTGGGTTGTGGGTCGATTGGTTGTAGAGGATCTTGGTTCATGCACAAATTATAGCTTCTAGCTTGGCTTGTTGACGCACATGACAAGCAGTTCCCATCGATTGTATCTTCGTTTTGAGAGTCGTTGCATCCAATTAATTTGGATGACACAGGATCAATCAAGGAGTCGTCACAGCCCGAATTGGACTCTAGTGATTCGTCATGAGTTTTGATTTGCCTTCGAGAAGATATGGTTCTCCTGAGAGTGTACCGTCTATCGAGTAAGACCCTTTGTTGGTCAGCTGAATTCTCTCCAGCAAGGTTTCTAGGGGATCCATCACCTGGCCTCCTTGATGAGTCTGCCCCAATAGATCTGCCACCAACCTCTATTTCTGTTATACGAGATTGTGGCACCTTGATTCGCATGATAGAACTACCTAGGTTGACAGTGGACGGTGGCCTATGCCATGTCGTAGTTCTACGCTCATGATCAATGTAGAAGACGCGACCGTGAGCATCCAATCTTGCCTCCCAGTTTGGCGGAAGATCAACGTTGATACTCTGTAGCTGTTGGTGCGTATTACCCAGGGCAGAGATTATCGATGGCAGCTTCGATATTGTAGCGAATCGTTTATCCCGAGTTGCGGATTTCCTCGCCCGTCGATTTGCGCTACGAGATTTGTTTCTTCTCTCGGGTGATCCAGGGGTCTCATTCATACTGCTCTCTTCTTGGGAATTTAATCGTCCGGCAGTTTCTGGACTAAAGTTGTTAGACGAAAGGGATATAAATGAAGCATTTGACGGACCCGGAGTTGGACTGACGGTATCCTGGCGAGTTGGTGTGTTGTTAAATGTACCAAAACTAGATGGAGAATTGCTTGAAGTGTCTTCGGGACCTTTTAAAACTAATCTTGTCTCTGGAGAATGAGTAGATCGACTGGGCGGCTCCATGGAGAATCTGCTCGAGCTAGCATGCGGGTCTGCTTGGCTCTCGGAGGGCAAAGGATTATCGAGCTGGTAGTTGGCCGAGCTACCAGTTTGATCTTCGGTTGTGTTTTGTTCTGCTGTGACTGAGCAATTTTCGGGTTTGGTTCCATCAAAAATGAGAGATTTAAGGTCGTCAATCAAATCTCTTGTAGTGGCAGCACCATCTTGGTCATCTTTCGTGGGTTTTAGCCGTCTAGGATGAAGACATTCGATGATCCTGCTGCTATCTTTATCATGATCGTAATTTTGGTCGATGGTTTTTAGTGATCTAGGATCATGCAACGAAGCAGACAGCTGTGGAATGGATTCCTTGGGTGATGATAATATGTCACAATCGGAAATATTATTGTTGTTGACATTCAAATGGGTAGCTAAATCATCTGGTTTATTGTCATGCGGTATGCTGGACTGCTCTTCAGCCTTAGTATCACCCTTGATAAAAAAATCTTGGCTCAGTATCGAGGCTCCAGAGATCAATGGCGACGAATCAATGCTACGAACCAATCTGTTCGGTTTGAAACTTTGCGTATTAGTAGTCATGGTTGGTTTTGTTGATGAGTATGGCAAAGTCGGGATGGCAATGGAACTTGGAAGGTTTGCTGCGGAAGTTGAGGCAGCCGTAGAGGCTATAAATATACGACTAACTGCTGCATTTGATCTAAGGGTCCTTGGCGTTGTTGATATGGACGAATGTCCATCGCAATTGTGAGCAGGATGCTTGCTCTGGTCCCTCCTCGGAGGTTTCACCATTTCCGCCGCTGCCAGTTCAAACTTTTGAGTAACTATAAAGATCTAGGTAGCAGAGTTCATAGAATTCAGCTTCTGAGGATTGTCATCTCTCTTGACGGGATTGCGCGGTCGCAATATTGAAGCCAGTGAGTCGACTTATGGTCTAGCTAGACTGGGGATTTGTCTCTAAAATAGATGTGGCCGGTCGGATATCACACTGTCACTGTGTTACTGCATCACTGGACTGGTTTAAAAATCGGCTTTGGATGGGGCCATAATTTGCAGTTCCAAGAACCTGTCATCACAATCGCGGCTCTCTGATTTGCTGTTGCGACATCAAATCAATACGTGGTCAAGAAATCTTCCTCCAGGTAACATGGCAATAGGATCACAATCCGGAGCTAGTTTCATTCAGTCAAGAAATAGAGACCCTACTTACTCAAGGATTGTCGTTGATATTCGAGATCCATGTTAATTATTCTCAGTCGTGAGTACCCGCAGATACACAGAGCAAACAAAAAGAGAGAAGTCTGTGCAGGACAACTACCCTGCATAAATACTGTAACGCGGAGATTATTCATCTGTTCTCAGTTTATCGGTCTGGTTCGCTAATTCTGCGACTTCCATACGATTAATCAGGCAGTCTGGCGCATCTGTTTAAGGCCAGTGGCTAGCACATTTGCCTCAATTTGTAGATTTCAAGGTCAACTGCTGGGCTAAGAGAACTATGGATGCTCATAAGATCGGTTGGTTCACAGAAATCGGAACAGGAGTTACCTGAGGAGTCCTTTGAAATTATCACAACGGACAGCAGTGACCCGAAGGGCCCAGCCTTATTACGAGTTGCTCGAGAAAAAGCTAACTAGAGACGGCATCATCTGTTGTCAAGCCGAGATTATCTGGTTTGACTTGGAGATCATTAGCGATCTATTGAAAATGAACAGAAAGATATTCAAGCAGGCTCGACAATGACTTGCACTTACTCGAGCGGACAGATTGGCTTTCTCATCTGTTCCAAGGATCCAAACGCTGAACTGTCTGAGCCAACACACGAGCTGGATGAAGAGAAATCAAATTTGAGATATTAAACCAAAGAGATACATCGAGCATCATTCGTGTTGCCCAAGTTTGTCCGTGGAAGACTTTACAATTAAACCGCCATATTTACGATAAGACGACTCGGATCTCGCAAGAAGATTCGAGTCGCTCGCCAAGACTAACATCTCTTGGTCCCTATTATGTTATTTGGAAATAAAATCTGTCTACATTCCATGTTTTTCAAGAATAGTATGTACTCACGACTAAATTATATAAGAGTCTCAGTTGCTTTCCTGCAGCGAAAGCAAACATTCGGAATGGATGACGCAAGTACTCCTGACAGGAGTGAAAACCCACGAAACAAACTCGTTTGAAACTTAAAGAAGGCAGAAAACTTCGAAGAGATCAAGCATCTCTATACTATCGCAGATTAATTTCGCTGACATGCCAATTTCGATAATATTACTTGTCTTTAGACCTGGGCCCAAATGGGCTTGTCCATTCGGGCATAAAGCTTGGCCGATACTTGCTCACGTCCACTTCAGTTGAGTCACGACGATTTTCCAGGTCATCTGTGAGTAGGGGCCTGAGTATCATGGGATACATATAAATAGCCACGAGGACACAGGCTGCTACAATGTAAGCTTTCGTGTTGTCCTTCGGGGCTTCACGTAAATTGGGCCTTGACTTTTTAATTCGGTCTTTCTGATCACTAGATGAGGGCCTGAATGATTGTGTGACCGTAAGAATCCAATTATTTGTTACAATATTGAACAAAGGCGAGCCAGAGGTGCCATGACTTCTACTCGCCCTTGAACTCGAAACCATAAGCGCTCGACCGCCGAGCATCATGTAAGTTATTGTAACTTCCTACAAAATTTCCGCCGATTGCAATAGGAGCTATAGCCCGAATCACGGCGCAGATAGGATTGCTTGAGGTTGCCCTGTTTGTTTGGTTAGTCTAGAATTTTGGGGCTGGCCTCAGAAGCCTAGTAAACACGTGGCCTCTGTCCATTTGAAACAGAATTCTTCATGCTGACCAGAGTGTTACATGCACAATGTATGCATTTTTATTTATTTTCAAGGCTTTACAGTAGAGTGGTCGCACGAAATCCCAACGTGCGCTTTCCGAGTTTCGGGCCGTCTGCGTGCCGCACAGGATTTGGCACGAATGACAGAATTCGGCACGAATGGCCCGAACGGCCCGAATGGCCCGAATGG